>Ga0209345_10000313_pt1 | contig 62964 bp, 48 predicted proteins | sample Cruoilmetagenom7_FD_187294 | JGI IMG/M metagenome (GOLD analysis project Ga0209345, IMG submission 187294) | Oil polluted marine microbial communities from Coal Oil Point, Santa Barbara, California, USA - Sample 7 (SPAdes) (version 2) | ecosystem: Environmental > Aquatic > Marine > Oil seeps ... | reverse complement strand
AGTGGTGAATGGGGAAATGGGCGTAGTTCAGGCCCGTTCTTACCATAGCAGACGAGAAATCGTTCAAGAAAAATAGGGCCAGAGGCGTGAGATGATTAGGTCCACATTCGTTCCGTATGCAAAAACCACGTATTTCTGCCGTTTCAGCGATGATCTTGTGTGAAAACGGCTGCCTAATTTTTCAGCAGGCCAGTTTGAGGAATTTTTCGGGGGAGAGACTGGACTCATGCGGGTGGTTGAACTGGTCATTTGTTTTCAGGGGGGAGCAGTCAGAGTGATGAAAGCTTGGGCTAGGCAGCAATGTCTGCGCATTCGTTGGGCATCTTTGCGGGAATGCACGACCTTCCCTGTGACGCTTCTGCGAGCTGTGTTGAGCCGTACGTCTAGGCTGTTAGGAACAGTGGTGTGAACGCGGTCTGGTAGCCGAAAACCACAGTGAAATAAGTTGCAAGTGACGGGGCCTTCGCTCAGGATGCCTGCGTCGGTTGTGGTTTCTGCAACACGCATCCCGAGCTTTGCAAACAAAGCCGGGCAATAAAATGTAACTGGGAGAATACTAATATGATGAAAAAAACAGTGAGCGCATTTGCAGCCGGCGCCGTAATTTCCATGACTGGCGCCGCCGCATTTGCCGAAGGCCATGGTGAAATTACCGTCGCCTATTTCCTCGAATGGCCGATGCCATTCCAATACGCAAAAGAGATGGGCACATACGAAGAGGCGCTTGGAAAGAAGATCAACTGGGTCAGCTTTGACAGCGGTGTGGCGATGTCCGCGGCCATGGCTTCGGGTGATGTTCAGATTTCCGTCAGCCAGGGTGTGCCGCCGTTTGTGGTTGCCACTTCGGGTGGTCAGGACATCCAGATCGTTGATGTGGCTGTGTCATACTCCGAGAATGACAACTGCGTTGTCGCCTCCGGCCTTGAGATTGATAAGGATTCCGCGTCCGAACTGGCTGGCAAAAAAGTTGCCGTGCCGCTTGGCACCGCTGCGCACTATGGCTTTCTCAAGCAGATGGATCACTTTGGTGTAGATGTGGGCAGCATGTCTGTTGTCGATATGGCGCCTGCGGAAGGCGCTGCTGCGCTTAGCCAGGGTGCCGTTGACATGTCGTGTGGTTGGGGCGGTGCGCTGCGCCGTATGAAAGAATCCGGCAACATCTTGTTGACTGGTGCCGAAAAAGAAGAGCTGGGCATTCTGGTTTTCGACGTAACCTCTGCCCCTGCGTCCTACGTTTCCGAAAACGGTGACGAACTGGCGAAATTCCTCAAAGTGACGGCTGACGCCAACGCGATGTGGAATGCTGGTGGCGATGATGCGGCGAAAATGCTGCCAGTGATCGCAAAAGATGCTGGTATGGATGAGACCGCAACGGCTGAGACGATGGCCGGATTCTCCTTCCCATCGGTCGAAGAGCAGCTGAGCGACAAGTGGTTCGGTGGCGGCAGCCAGACCTTTATGGGTGGCGTCGCACAGGTCTTTCTCGATAGCGGTTCTATCGACAAGTCACTGGAAAGCTATGAAGGGACTGTGAATACAGGTCCACTGATGGCTGTAAAAGGCATGTAGTCCCTTAAAGGATTAACTCAGTCCGGCGCGCATCCGTGTGCCGGACTTTCCCAAATAATCGAAGCGGGGCCAACCCCGCCCAGCAGGGCCGTAAGCTGCGGCCGGAAAGCAGGGACATGTCCGGACTCGTTATAGATAAACTATCGATGCGGTTTGATTTGCCCAACGGTGGATCAGTACAGGCGCTCAAAGATGTGTCGCTTAATCTTAAGGCTGGCGAACTGCTAAGCGTTCTGGGGCCGTCGGGGTGTGGCAAGACAACGTTGCTGAATATCGTTGCGGGCTTTCTGGCTCCGACAGAAGGCGTGATGACACTGAATGGTCACGAGATCAAAGGACCGGATGCGGAACGCGGTATGGTCTTTCAGCAGGGCGCTCTTTTCGAATGGATGAGCGTTCGTGACAACGTTGGATTCGGGCCCTCGATGAAGGGTATGCCGGCGAAGGAAAAGGCGGAAACCGTAAACCATCTTTTGGATGTGGTTGGCTTGCAGGATTTTAAAGAAAAGGCGGTTTACGAACTGTCTGGCGGCATGCAGCAGCGCGTGGCACTGGCCCGCTGTCTGGCAAATGATCCCGATGTTATTCTGATGGATGAACCGCTTGGCGCTCTTGATGCGCTGACGCGGGAGAAGATGCAGAGCCTCGTTCTGAAGCTATGGAAAGAAACAGGAAAGACCATCATCCTGATCACACACTCGGTTGAGGAGGCGCTGTTGCTGGGGGAACGTCTGATCGTTATGGCACCGCGCCCCGGCCGCATTCATAAAGAATACCGCCTGCCATTCGCTGAGTTGGGCGTGGATGCCGATCTGCGTGAAGTAAAGAAGCACCCCGAGTTTGCGGTCAGGCGTGAGGAAATCCTTGCCATGATCTGGGACATGGAAGAAGAGATCATGGGCCGCATGGAGGAAAAGGCATGACCGGTTTTATCGTGCTGGCTGTTTATGTCGGAATCTTTGTCGTTGCAGCCTTTATTTTTACCCGCGTTGGAACGGGGAAGGACGGGTATACCGCGCTAAAAACAGTAACGTTTGGCGATGAAAGCGCGGTGCGGCCCAATCGTGCGGCTGGCATTCTTTCGATCCTGACGTTGTTCCTGCTCTGGGGGATGTTCACTGGTTCGAAATACCTGCCGGAATTTCTGCACGCGCCTGCACCATTTGCAGGCGAAACCTCTTTTGAATATACGGTTGAGGCCAATGGAAACAGCGATACGGCCACAGTTGCCGTTCTGGTGCATGGCCGCGAAGAAACCCCCGACAAGCCCGCGATAGAGCCAGGCGAGGGCTTTGCAAAGAACGACAGCATCAAAGTGGCTCAATACCGAAGCCAGCTTGTTTCATTCGACAAGAATGATGAGCTGAAAAAGAAAGACGGCGCGAAAATCGTCGCGATCAATGGTACGCCTGTTCAGCCCGGTGATACGGTTGAGATCAAAGGTGGATCGGTCACAATCTCTGATAAGGGGACGCCGAATTTTGCGCCGGACAACGGGCTGCAGATGGAGCCGCTTTATCTGCCTTCGCCAGAGGCCGTGATTGAACGTACGGGCAAAGTGTTGGACGAAGGCTTCCGCGGGACGTCACTGCTGGGGCATCTTGGCTGGTCTTTGTTTCGTGTGATCGCAGGCTTTATTTGTGGCGCAATTGTGGGCATTCCGCTGGGCTATGCCATGGGCCTTAGCAACTGGTTTCGCGGGTGGTTTGACCCGATTGTTGAATTCATGCGCCCTGTGCCGCCACTCGCGCTGATCCCTCTGGTCATTATCTGGGCGGGTATCGGAGAGACGGGCAAGATTATACTGCTGTTCCTTGCTGCGCTTTGGATCATGGCGATTGCCGCGCGGTCGGGTGTATCGGGGGTAAATATCTCCAAGGTTCATGCGGCCTATTCGCTGGGGGCCAGCAAATGGCAGATTATGCGCCACGTGATTATTCCGAACTCGCTGCCGGAAATCTTTACCGGCGCACGTGTGGCGATGGGCGTTTGTTGGGGCACCGTTGTTGCGGCCGAACTGGTCGCGGCGGAAAAGGGTGCAGGCATGATGATCATGGTCGCGTCCAAGTTCCAGAACACTGACATCGTTATTCTAGGGATCATTCTTATCGGCGTGATCGGCTTTGGCATTGATATGCTGATGCGCGGGGCGGAGCGGATCTTGGTACCATGGAAGGGCAAGGGCTAAGCTGGTTTTGGCGAAATTGCTCTGTCCGGCTTTTGATAAAAGGCTGGGCATGTGCCTGTCAGTTGTGTGCCAGCCAACATAGCGACTCACAACAGCTGCTCCTGACGATTTGGATGCAGCTCTTTGGTAGGGGGCGGTCCGACTGGTTTTGCAGCGACCAAACGATAAAAGCCGGAGCATCTGCTCCGGCTTTTATCGTTTGGTCGTCTACCGTTTGGCAGGAGCCGAGTTACTTTTTCGGCCCTTTGGGGCGGCTAGGGCGTGCGTCAGGCCCGCGGGTGGACGGCTTGCCAGGCTTTTTCGCTTTACCGGGGGGGACGAAGCGTTTGGATGCATCCGATGCGCGGTTGTAGCCGCCTTCGGGTTTTGCATCGCGGCTGGTTGCCCCATCCTTGGACGGTTTTTTCCATACAGCTTTCGCACCGGACTTTGCGGCGGGCTTATCGCTTGCTTTCATCGGGGTCCGCTCTGTCTTGTGTGACTTGGGCGGGCGCGTGGCATCGCGCTTTGACTTGGCGGGGGCGCCACGTGGCTTGCTGTCTGTAGTGCGGGGTTTGTATTCTGCGGCTGGAGCATCGTCGCGCGGTGCCCTTGGCTTATAAGCAGGTTTTGCACCATCCGGATCATATGCAGGCTTGCCGCGATGGGCAGGCTTGGATGATTTTTCGTAGGCCGGTTTCGGGCCACGCGCGGGGCGATCTCCACGGTCGGGGCGTGGGGATTTCGGACCAAAGTCCGGCACGCCATCAAGACGGGTCAGTGTCACGCCGTCTTCTGCTTTCATGTCCGGACCCAGCGCTGACACCAGCCTTGAAACCGCACCTTCGGCAACTTCGACGTATGAATGGCGTGGCTGGACGCGGATCGCACCGATGTCATCGCGGGTCATGTCGCCAACGCGGCACAGCATTGGCAGCAAGGTACGCGGTTCTGCCCCATCATTGCGTCCGGTAGACACTGTGAACCAAACTGATTTGCCGAATTCCATGCGCGGTGCGGATTCTTTGCCGTCACCGGGATTGGAGAGTTCTTCAGGCGCGGAACCACGTGATCGGTGCAGGTTCACAAATGCGGTTGCCAACTGCTCGGGGGTGTAGCGTTCAACCAAGGTGCCGACAAATTCTACCGCGTCTTCCGGCGCGGGTGTTGTCCACGCGTCATCGTTCAGCAGGCGTTCCTGATCGGCAGCGTTCACTTCCGCGGCGGAGGGCGGCAGCGCCCATTCGACGGACAGCTTGGCCCAGCCCAACAGGCGGGTCGCTTTGGACCGCATCTTGGGTGGAACGATCAGCGCAGAGACGCCCTTGCGACCAGCGCGGCCTGTACGGCCTGAACGGTGCAGCAGTGTATCGGCGTTTGTTGGCAGATCGGCGTGGATGACCAGCTCAAGGTTGGGCAGGTCGATGCCGCGCGCGGCCACATCGGTTGCGACGCAAACGCGGGCGCGGCCATCGCGCAAGGATTGCAGCGCATTTGTACGCTCGGACTGCGTCAATTCACCCGACAGCGCCACAACAGAGAAGTTGCGGTTTGTCAGGCGGGTGGTCAGGCGCGCCACAGCGGCACGGGTGTTGCAGAATACGATCGCATTCTTCGCTTCATAAAAGCGCAGAATGTTGAGGATCGCGTTTTCCGTATCGCGCGGGTTCACGGTCAGGGCGCGGTATTCGATGTCCGCGTGCTGTTTTCCGTCCGATACAACCGATACGCGCTGCGCATCGCGCTGATAGCCTTGTGCAAGCTTGGCAATTGCTGCTGGCACAGTAGCCGAGAACATCAGCGTGCGGCGGCTTTCGGGGGATTCGCCCAGAATGAATTCGAGGTCCTCGCGGAAGCCCAGATCCAGCATTTCATCGGCCTCATCAAGGACGACGGCGCGCAGGTCTGTCAGGTCAATGTTGTTGCGTTTGATGTGGTCGCATAGGCGGCCCGGTGTGGCCACAACGATGTGTGCACCACGATCCAGCGCGCGGCGTTCCGTGCGGGTGTCCATGCCGCCCACACAGGTGGTGACGATGGCGCCTGCTTTGCCGTAAAGCCATGTCAGCTCACGACTAACTTGCATCGCCAGCTCGCGCGTGGGCGCAATTACCAGGGCCAGCGGGGCGCCTGCGGGACCAAAAGTTGTCCGCTCTCCCAGCAGCGTGGGGGCGATGGCGAGGCCGAAGGCCACGGTTTTACCGGAACCGGTCTGGGCGGAGACCAGAAGGTCAGCGCCTTCCAGAGAAGCCTCTGTCACGGCCTCCTGTACGGGGGTCATTTTGTCGTAGCCTTGCTCGGCCAGTGCGTCTGCGATCGTTTGAATCAAGGGGTGTTCCTGAGCGGATAAAAGATGGAGTTGGCTTGCCCCTAATAGGTTGTGGCGCGTTTGTATACGGGTGATTTCGCACGGTCAGACCTGCGTGAGGCGCAAGACGCAACGGAAATTTGCTGTTGGTGATCCTGAAATAGCCAAAGGCAGAGCTGCAAAACGGGGGTGTTAAATTGGGGCTTTTCATGTAGAACAAAAAGAGAACAAAATGGAGGGATGGATGATGAACGATTCTTCTTTGGGTCAGTTGGTACGGCTGGGCGATACGCGTGGTGTGGCGGATTTGCCTGCGCCCGATGCGGCGCAGGCGGTGCTGAAGGACGCGCTGTCAGCGCGACCGTTCGATGCGGCGGTAACGGCTTTTGTGCTGTCGTGTTTGCCACGCAGCAAAGCACCGGTGTTGTGGGTGCAGGACCGTGCCTCGCGGTTGGAGAACGGGCGCGTTTACGGTCCGGCGCTGAAAGGCGTCACGCTGTTGCGCGTCGAAGTCAGCCATGCGCGCGATGTGCTGTGGGCAATGGAGGAGGGCGCGGCCTGTGCCGGCCTGTCCGCTGTTGTAGGGGAGGTGCATGGTGCACCACCCGTGCTGGATTTCACGGCGACCAAACGATTGGCGATGCGATCGGAGGCATCCGGGGTGCCCGTGTGGATGATCCGGTCCGGTGCAGTGGAGGGATTGAGCGCGGCGCGCGAGCGGTGGCGCATAGGTTCTTTGCCTTCACAAATTCATACCTACAATGCTGCTGCCCCTGGCGCACCAGTATGGGAGGCCGAACTGTTTCGGGCACGCGGCCGCAGCCCCGGCACATGGACAGTCAATCATGAAGGACGCGAGAATCGTCTCCGTTTTCTTCCCCGATCTGGCGATGGACCGCTGGAAGCGGATCACGGCCGCACAGCGCACGCTGCCGGATGAGACAGTGCCTTTGGTGTTGACCGCTGCGGGCAGACACGGACCAGTGGTTCATGCGGTGAACGCGGCAGGTGATGCGCGCGGCATCATGGCGGGCGCGCGGGTGGTGGATGTGCAGGCAATCCACCCCGACCTTCATGTAGAACAGGCGGACCCTCAGGGGGATCAGGCTCTGTTGGAGCGGTTGGCCTATTGGGCGCGGCGCTGGTGTCCCTGGACTGTGGCAGAGCAGGACGGAATTCTTATGGATGTGCGCGGTGCAGCGCATCTGTTTGGGGGCGAGGCACAGATGGTGCGAGACATGCACAGCCGGTTTGCGATGCAGGGCCTGCGCGCACGTTTGGCTTTGGCGCCGACGCGGGGTGCCGCGCAAATGTTGGCGCGCTTTGGTGCTCAGGGGGCGATCTGCGGACCAGAGGATCTGGTCAGTGTACTGGCGCCGCTGCCTGTGTCTGCGCTGCGCTTACCCGGTGATACGGTGAGGCTGTTAGAGCGGTTGGGCCTTAAGACAATCAGCGCGCTGGAGGGCGTGCCGCGGGTGGGGTTGATGCGACGATTTGCAGGTGTAGCAGAGGCGGTTAATCCGCTGGTGTTGCTGGATCGCGCGCTGGGCCGCAGTGCTGACCCGCTGGATGCGCCACCTGACGGGCAGGTGATGCTCGCGCGGGTGCGCATGGCAGAGCCTGTGATCGATCCTCTGCCATGGGTGGAAGGGCTTGCAGAAGATTTGACCGGACAACTGGCGCAGGCTGAGCAGGGCGCGCGACGCTTGCGTCTGACGATCTATCGTGTGGACGGAGAGTGGCGCTGGCGCGATGTGTCGACCGCCAGCGCCAGCCGTGATCCGGCGCATTTTGTACGGCTTGTCACGCGCAAGCTTGACGGGATTGATCCTGGTTTCGGCTTTGACCTGATGACGTTGGAGGCGCTGAGAACAGAGCCTCTGACCTTGCATCAGGATCGTCTGGATGGTGGCCGCGTTGCTGGCGCAGATGTTGCGGCACTGCTTGATCGGCTGACTGCCAAGTTGGGCCCATCCAAGGTGACATGGGCCGCCTGGATCGAGAGCCACAAGCCGGAGCGCGTAGAGACAGGCGTACCCGCCCTTGCCGGAACCGCGCAGGGCGCGCCGGACGTGCCCAGAGCCCGGCCTTTGCGTTTGTTTGATCCGCCCGAAGAGATTGCGGTGCTTTATGCTGTACCGGAGGGGCCACCGGCCCGGTTCGCTTGGCGGCGTGTGGCGTTCTTGATGGCGCGGTTCGAGGGCCCTGAACGGATCGCGCCAGAGTGGTGGCGCGACCGCAGCGGCACAAGGCTGCGCGATTATTACAAAGTTGAGGTCACAGACGGGCGGCGGTTCTGGATTTTTCGTGACGGCATCGTGGGGGATGCGCGTGGCGGTGATCCGTGCTGGTTTGTTCATGGGGTGTTCGGGTGATGGTGTTCATCGCGCGTCTGCAACGACGCCCCGCCCACCACCCCGCACCCTCAAGGACATGCGCAAACAGAGCGAAAAGCGCCTTTCACTTAGGCCATAGGGATAGCTGAGTGATGAGGCTCGTTAGACCTTATTAACGAACGGTAAAGGCTGCCACCTGATGCCAGAACAGGAAGGACATAAACGTCATACTTTAGGGGATGACGATCCGTTTCATTGGAACGATCCCGGCCCCTATGTGGAGTTGGGGCTGGCCACGTGTTTTTCGTTTCTTCGGGCATCTTCTGATGCTGTGGACCTCACTGCTACGGCGAATGTGTTGGGGTATCACAGCATCGGAGTGGCCGACCATAACACCCTGGCCGGTGTTGTGCGCATGCACACGGAGGCCCGCACCGCCAAGGTGCGGCCGTTGATCGGCGTGCGTTTGGTGCTGCTGTGCGGGACCGAGTTGCTGGCCTACCCGCAGGATCGTGACAGTTATGCGCGCCTATCCACGCTGCTGTCTCGGGGCAAGATGGCGGATGCGGACGGGGGCTGGCAGGCTAAGGGCGAGACGCATCTGACCTTGGAGATGGTGGCCGCGCAAAGCGAGGGGGTGCAGTTGATCGTAATGCCGCCCGAAAATCTGGATGTGTTCGAAGCAGGGCTGGGGCGGCTGTGCAACGCGCTGCCCACGCTGCGCCACATCGGCGCGGCTTATCTGTATCGCGGGGATGATGTGGCACGGATCAACCGCCTGGACCGGATCGCGCGGGCGCATGGTCTTGGGATGCTGGCGACCAATGATGTGCTGTATCACACGCCTGCGCGTAGACCGTTGCAGGATGTCATGACCTGCATCCGCCACGGCAAGACGATTGATACCGCCGGTTTTCTGTTGGAGGCGAATGCCGAGCGGTATCTGAAACCACCCGCCGAGATGTGCCGCCTTTTTGCGCAGTGGCCCCATGCTATCGTGGCTACGCGGACTGTGGCAGATGTCTGCTGCTTCAGTCTGGATGATCTGAAGTACGAATACCCGCACGAGATTGTGCCGCAGGGCCGCACCGCAATGGAAGAGCTGGAGCGCTTGACTTGGGAGGGTGCGGCATGGCGCTACCCCGAAGGCGTGACAGACCGTGTGCGTGCTATCATCGAGAAAGAGTTCGACCTTATCCGCTCAAAAGAGATCGCGCGCTATTTCCTGACGATCAACGACATCGTGCGTTTTGCGCGCAAAGAGGCCAGCCCACCGATCCTGTGTCAGGGGCGGGGATCTGCCGCGAATTCGGTGGTGTGCTTTTGCTTGGGCATCACGGCCGTCGACCCCGAAGAACACGACGTTCTGTTTGAGCGGTTCCTCAGTGAAGAGCGGGACGAGCCGCCTGACATCGATGTGGATTTTGAACATGAGCGCCGTGAGGAAGTGATCCAGTACATGTACGCCAAATATGGGCGGGAGCGCGCCGGGCTATGTGCGACGGTGATTCACTACCGCCCCCGATCTGCCATTCGTGAAGTGGGAAAGGCGATGGGGTTGAGCGAGGATGTGACATCAAAACTGGCCAGCACCGTCTGGGGTAGCTTTGAGGCGCAGATGGGGGACGAGAGGGTGAAAGATGCAGGCATGGACCTGTCCGATCCCTACCTGCGCCGTGTGATTGCTCTGGCACGTCAGATGACGGGGATGCCACGACATCTGTCCCAGCACGTGGGAGGGTTCATCCTGACCGAACGCCCCCTTACTGAGATGGTACCGATCGGGAATGGTGCCATGCCAGAGCGTAGCTTCATCGAATGGGACAAAGATGACATCGATGCGCTGGGTATTTTCAAGGTGGATATTCTGGCGCTTGGGATGCTGACCTGCATCGCAAAGGTTTTTAATCTGATGGGGGCGCATTATGACGTGCACCATGATCTCGCGAGCGTGCCGTCTGATGATGTGGATACTTATGACATGCTCTGCGCGGGTGACAGTCTGGGCGTGTTTCAGGTGGAAAGCCGTGCGCAGATGGCGATGCTGCCAAAACTGCGCCCGCGCCGGTTCTATGATCTGGTGATTGAGGTGGCGATTGTACGGCCTGGCCCCATCCAGGGTGATATGGTGCATCCCTATCTGCGCCGACGTCAGGGGATTGAGGGTGTTTCCTATCCAGCGCCGGGGCCGGAGTATCCGCAGGATGAGTTGCTCAAAATCCTTGGGCGTACCTTGGGCGTGCCGATCTTTCAGGAACAGGCGATGAAGATCGCCATTGATGCTGCGCGGTTCAGCCCCAAAGAGGCGAATGAGCTGCGCAAAGCCATGGCCACCTTCCGCTCACGCGGGACAATTGAGCTGTTGCAGCAAAAGATGGTGGGTCGGATGACCGAGCGGGGCTATGCCCAAGAGTTCGCCGAAAGGTGTTTTAACCAGATCAAGGGTTTTGGCGAATACGGCTTTCCCGAAAGCCATGCCGCAAGCTTTGCCAAGCTGGTCTATGTCTCAAGTTGGATGAAGTGCCATTATCCGGCTGCTTTTGCGTGTGGTTTGCTCAACAGTCAGCCGATGGGGTTCTACGCGCCTGCCCAGATTGTGCGGGACGCGCGCGAACATGGGGTGGAAGTACGCGGGGTCGATGTGAATTACTCGGATTGGGATTGCACGTTAGAGCCTTGTGCAGAAGGGTTCGCGCTTCGTCTCGGGTTGCGGCAGGTGGATGGGATGCGCAAGGAGGCCGCTGCCCGCATAATGGCTGCGCGGAACGATCCGTTTGTTGATGTGGCGGATATGAAAGCGCGGGCGCGACTGGACCGAGGGATGATCGGCAAGCTGGCCGCAGCGGATGCTTTCCGCTCTTGCGGGATCGATCGGCGGCAGGCGTTGTGGCAGGCGCAAGGACTGCGGGATGCGCCCAGCCTGCCGATATTCGAACATGCAGAAGCCGCAGGCGAAGGCATGGAGCCTGAGGTGGCTTTGCCCGCAATGGCGCAGGCGGAACATGTCGTAGCAGATTACCAGACCTTACGCCTAAGTCTCAAAGCACATCCGATGAGCTTTTTCCGCAGCTCGTTGCGCACGCAGGGGTTCGCGGGCACGCATAACCTGATCCACATGGCCCATGGGCAACGGGTGTCGCTGGCCGGGTTGGTGCTGGTGCGGCAAAAACCCGGTAGCGCCAAGGGTGTTTGTTTTATCACGTTAGAGGATGAGGATGGGGTCGCGAACCTTGTGATCTGGCCCAAGTTGTTCGAGCATTTCCGTGCGCTGATCATGACGGCGCGGCTGTTGGTGGTGCATGGCCGTGTGCAAACCGATGGTCGTGTGATCCACGTGGTGGCGGACCGGCTTGAGGATCGAACCGAGCGTCTGGATGCTTTGGCAGAAGACAGGGTGCCGGCAACCCAAGTGCGTGGAGATCACGCCACCCATCCGCTGCCCAGCCATGTGGGCGGCGGGCGCAGGCATCCACGCGATGTGCGCGTCATCCCGAAATCTCGTGATTTTCACTGACGGAAGGCTGGGCTAAGATGGGTCAAATTACACGAAGGCCCTCCCGATGAATAACCCGCTTTATGACACGATGTTTGCACCGCACGCAGGCAAAGACACGCCGTTTTTATTGCTGCCCAACGCAGAGGTCATCACTCACGCGGTGTTTGTGCGTCGCGCAGCACAACTGGCCCATGCATTGGTGGCACAGGGGATCTCTACCGGTGACCGCGTGGCCGTGCAGGTTGAAAAATGCCCGGATATGCTTGCGCTTTATGCCGCCTGTGCGCAATTGGGCGCGATCTTTTTGCCGCTGAACACCGCCTACACCGCCGCCGAGGTCGCCTATTTCGTCAGGGATAGCCAGGCAACGCTTCTGGTGGGTGATCCGGCGCGGTCGGCTGAGCTGGCCGCTGTGGCGCACGATAGCGGCGCTGCCTTCGCCACGCTGAGCGCGACAGGCGGTAGCCTAAGTGACAGCGCGGATGCGCAGGCTGATACATTCCAGACGGTCGCGCGGAGCGAAGACGATTTGGCGGCTTTTCTTTACACTTCGGGCACCACCGGCCGTTCCAAAGGCGCGATGTTGAGCCAGAAAAACCTTATCAGCAATGCTGCCACACTGACCGACCTTTGGCAGTTCAGCCGTGAGGATGTGTTGCTGCACGGGTTGCCGATCTTTCACACGCACGGGCTGTTTGTGGCGACCAATGTGATGCTGATGGCGGGGGGCGCCATGGTGTTTATGCCAAAGCTTGATATCGACCAGCTGATTGAATGGATGCCGCGTGCAACATCCATGATGGGGGTTCCGACGTTCTACACCCGCTTGCTTGACGATGCACGGTTTGACCGTGCGCTGACCGCGGATATGCGGCTGTTTATCTCTGGATCTGCGCCGCTGCTGGCCGACACGCATATCGCATTCGAGCAACGCACGGGGCACCGTATCCTTGAACGCTATGGCATGACCGAAACCAATATGAATACCTCCAATCCCTATGAGGGGGACCGCCGTGCAGGGACGGTAGGGCTGCCGTTGCCAGATGTGGAACTTCGGGTTGCCAATGCGGACGGAGCCGAACTGCCGCGCGGTGAGACCGGCGTTGTCGAAGTGCGTGGACCCAATGTGTTTCAGGGATATTGGAACATGCCAGAGAAAACCGCAGAAGACATGCGGCCTGACGGGTTCTTTATCACCGGAGACCTTGGTGTGCAGGACGCTGACGGCTACGTGACCATCGTCGGGCGCGGCAAGGATCTGATCATCTCGGGGGGTTACAATATCTACCCCAAAGAGCTGGAGCTGGTCTTGGACGCGCAGGCGGGTGTCATGGAAAGTGCAGTAATCGGCGTTCCTCACGCGGACCTCGGAGAAGTGCCGCTGGCGGTTTTGGTGCCTGATGCAGGCGCGCAGATTGATCTGGATGCGATCAAAGCTGCTACAGCTACGGCACTTGCGCGATTCAAACAGCCCCGCGATTACCGCATCGTGGAAGCGCTGCCGCGCAATACTATGGGAAAAGTCCAAAAAGTGGCATTGCGGGCGGAGTTCGGGACATGATCGAGACTGAAAAACAAGAATTCCTAACGGGCTTGTTCGAAGCTGCGGTTACAGCGGCTGATGCACATGCAGCGTTGTCGCAAAACCTGCCTTCAAAGCCAAAAGGGCGAACCGTGGTTATCGGGGCGGGCAAGGGGGCTGCGCAGCTTGCCGCAGCCTTCGAGGATCTGTGGAATGGCGAACTTAGTGGTGTGGTTGTCACGCGCTATGGCTATGCTTGTCCGACGCGTCAGATACGCGTGATGGAGGCCGCGCATCCGGTTCCGGATAGTGCCGGTATTGCTGCCACACGCGCGTTGTTCGAAGCCGTGGATGGGCTGGGGCCTGATGATCTGGTGGTTGCTTTGGTGTGCGGTGGCGGGTCTGCATTGCTTCCCTGTCCGCCTGATGGCCTCGAACTGGCAGATGAGCAGGCATTGAATGAGGCACTGCTAGCGTCTGGCGCGCCGATTGGCGTGATGAATGCAATCCGCAAACATGCCAGCGGGATAAAGGGGGGGCGCCTTGCAGCGGCAGCATACCCCGCGCGGGTGATCAGCCTTGTTGTATCGGACGTGCCAGGAGACGATCCGGCGCAGGTAGCATCTGGCCCAACGGTGCCGGATGCTGTCACACTTGCGGATACGCTCAGCATGATCGAAGCGCGCGGTTTGTTGCTGCCGCCTGCCGTACTGGAGCGTATGGCGCCTGCGCCGTCACCTGACGATCCGGTATTCGAGCGCAATGAAGTGCGGGTCGTTGCATCAGCCCGTTTGTCGCTGGAGGCAGCGGCACGTGCATCCGAAGCAAAAGGAATACCTGCGGTAATCCTGTCTGACGCGATTGAGGGTGAGGCAGATGTAATAGGACAGATGCATGCGGCCATCGCGCGCGAAGTGGCGATACAGGGGCGCCCCTTTAAGGCACCGGTCGTGATTTTGTCGGGGGGCGAGACAACCGTGACCTTGCGCCACAAGGATGGTCGCGGTGGACGGAATACAGCGTTTTTGCTCGGCTTCGCGCAGGCAATTGACGGGCTTCAGGGGATCACCGCGCTTGCTGCCGATACTGACGGGATTGACGGATCAGAAGATAACGCCGGTGCGTTCGCTAATGGTAAGACTGCCGCACGGATGCGCGCTGCTGGGGTTGATCCGGCGGACGCGCTGCGGCGCAATGATGCATGGGGCGCATTCGATGCGGCTGGTGCGTTGTTTGTACCCGGTCCCACCGGCACAAATGTGAATGATTTCCGCGCAATTCTGATTGCGCCTTAAGCGGATGCATCTGGAAAGATGCGTGCCAGTGCGGCATCCAGTTGCGCAATTTCAGCTGCAGTGGGACGCTGCCCTGTGAAGGTCAAAACATAATCGGCTGTAAAACTTTGGCGTTGTGAAATCGGTTCGTCCAATCCGGCATCAAAATACCCGATTTGCATGTAGTAAAGGACCCTCGCACGGATTAGCGCCTCGGTCGGGGCATAGCCGTAGCGGACGAACATTTCGGTCAGCGCCTTTATCCGTTCAGCATCCGACGCAAGCAGTTTTCGTCGTACAATTTTATCGCGGCGGGACCAGTCGCGGATCGCAAAATCAAGCCGGTTGTTGAACAAGGCAGGATCCAGAAAACATTCGAATATCTGACAGACAGCGCTGGTGACTGTGGGGACAGGGCGCTGGGCTGCTGTTACGATCGCTGCCGTGTTGGTCTGATGCCAATGATCCAGCAAGGCCTCAAGAAGGTCGTTGCGCGAGGTGAAGTACCAATAAAAGCTGGATCGTGACACATTGAGCTGTGCAGCAAGCGACAGGATCTTCACACGTTCGATCCCGTCCACGATCAGGGTCTCAAGCGCTGCATTTGTCCAGTCTTCGCGGGTGGCTTTGATATTGCCGGAGGATGCGCCACCCCATCCTGTCTCCTGAGGTGTCATACACGCATTGCCTTGCCTGACGGATCATAAGGCGAGGCCGGGACAACCTTTGCTGCCCGTTCAACGCCGACGATATGCACGCTTAGCATTGTGTGTTCGTCCGCATGCGCCACGTCTACCAGTCCCATTGCCAAGGATTTGCCCAGCGTGTGGGCATAGCCGCCCGATGTCACAAAACCAACCTGTTTGGAGTTGTGCCAGATCGGTTCATAGCCGCTTGCATCCGCATCGCCCGCGTCAATCTCAAGGGTCACCAGCCGCTGGGCGGGGCCGTTCCCTTCGCGCTCTGCAACGGCGGCATCATGGCCGATAAAGTCGCTCCGTTCCAACTCGATCCAGCGATCCATTCCGGTCATAGCCGCCGTGTATCCTTGGGTGAATTCAGCAGACCATATGCCATAGCTTTTCTCCAACCTCAGCGAGAGCAATGCGTTAAAGCCATATTCGATCATGCCGTCATCCGAACCTGCCTCCAGCAGGGTCTTGCGAAGCATGGCATGATCCCCTGCGCGGCAGTGGATTTCGTAGCCAAGTTCACCGGTCACCGAAAGGCGACCGATCTTGGTCCGCAGTAATCCGATGTCAAATTGGCCGCAGCCCATGAAAGGCAATTGCGCCGCTTCCGCATTCAGACGCTCTATCACCGCGCGGGATTTTGGTCCTGATAGCGAGAACCCCGAGACTTCCTCACCGAGGTCTTTGATCTGCACATCTTTACCCAGGTGGTCTTTAAACCAACGCATGTGCCAAGTGCGCAAATAATAGCTGCCCATGATCCAGTATGTGCCATTACCCCAATTAAACAGGGTTAGATCCCCTTTCAGGCGTGCGTCTTTACCAAGCATGACAGCTAGGCGGGCGCGAGCCGGTTGGGGCAGTTTGGTGGCAAAGATTGACTTTAGCCAGGCCTCGGCACCGGCGCCTGAAACTTCGAACCGTGAAAAGCCCGTGATGTCGAGCAGGCCGACGCTCTCACGCACCGCGCGGCATTCGGCTGCAACAATGTCAAAAGCGTTTGAACGTTTCAGGGAAGGGACCTCTGTGAACCCTTCGGGCGCAAAGTAGAGAGGTGTTTCCAAATCCCAGCTTTGGCCCCATCGGCAGCCCGCTGTAGTCATGTCCGCATAGGCACCGGCGGTCTTGATCGGGCGCCCTGCTGGAAGCTGTTCATTTGGGTAAGTCATCACAAACCGGCGGGAATAAAACTGTCCGGTTGTTTCTTTGATGTATTGTTTGTTTTCTGCCCAGATGCCGTAGCGGGCAACATCCATGCCATAGACGTCTGCCTCAGGTTCGCCGTGTATCATCCATTCGGCCAGAGATTTTCCCACACCGCCGCCTTGCAGGAAACCTGCCATGACCGCACAGGCAGACCAATAACCGCGCTTGCCGGGTACGGGGCCGACCAGCGGATTGCCATCGGGCGAGAATGTAAATGCGCCGTTTACCCACGTCTTTATCCCGACGTTCTCCAGTGCAGGATAGCGGCCATACCCCATCATCAGCTCATGTTCGATCCGGTCGGTCTGCTCCTGAAACAACTCCATGCCATAATCCCAAGGTGCGCCGTCCATGGCCCAGTGTTCGTGGTTGACCTCATAAATGCCCACTAACAGACCTTTCTGGTCCTGACGTGTATAGGTGAACCCCTCTAGGTCCACTGTCATTGGCACCTCAAAATCCAGTTCGGCCAGTTCAGGTACGGTGTCGGTCACAAAGTAGTGGTGTTTGAGCGGGGAGACAGGCAGTTCAATCCCTGCCATTCGGCCAACTTGCTTGGCCCATAGACCTCCGGCATTCACTACGTGTTCGCAGTTGATCGTCCCCTTTTCAGTAACAACCTCCCACCCTGCAAGAGTCTGGTTTAGCTCCAGAACTCGGTTGTGTTCGATCACGGTAGCACCGCGTTTTTTAGCGGCCGTAGCATAGGCGTGAACTGTGCCGGTGGTGTCTACATATCCTTCGCGATCCGCCCACATGCCGCCCAGTAGACCGTCGCCAGACATGATCGGGTTCAGCGCTACGGCTTCTTCGACGCTGACCAGACGACAGTCATCAATGCCGATCGACTGGAAGGTGCGGTAGGCCGATTGCAACCACTCCCAACGGTCGGGCGTGCCGGCCATGGTAAGACCTCCGGTCATATGCAGCCCGATGTTCTGGCCCGATTCCTCTTCGATCTCGGATAGAAGGTCGATGGTATAGGCCTGAAGCGCTGCGATATTGGGGTCGGCGTTCAGCGCGTGAATGCCGCCCGCAGCATGCCAACTGGACCCTGCCGTAAGCACAGAACGCTCAACCAGAGCCACATCTGTCCATCCCAGTTTGGCGAGATGATAGAGAACCGAAGCGCCAACAACGCCGCCCCCGATTACGACCACGCGGTAATGAGACTTCATGAGGATCTCCCGTTGAGCTGTTTGAAGAAACGCTAGCGAGGAGATTTTCCTATGTCTAGACACTTGTGTCCAGAGGTGCGCGGTACGCTGGGATTGTTGCTGCTGACGGGGCGTTTGGATTTTATCGCGAGGCTTGCATTTTTCTTTATCCGCAGGCTGGAATGATCATGTAAGTTGCGCCGTCCCAGACACAAGCGGCTCTCAATCGGATGTCAGAGTGCAGGGCTGATTGATAACCATCAATCCCGCGCGCGTATCCTTGATTTGGTTTGCTGCCTTCAGTCCATCCTGTCGCTTGATTTATTCCGCATCAATGGCGATCGAGCCAAGAGATCGCCAAGACAATTGATCCGGATCAATAGTGGGCGGTGCTAGTGTGGAATGACTAATCAATCACAATTGGACGGCGATCATCAATGTCCCTGTAACCGACCACTAATATTGCAGCGGCTTTTGTTGCCTTTCACATCTGCCTTGGGAGAACCGACGTATGGACTACGAAAAACATAAGAAAAAGATTCAGGCCCAGCTGGCTGAATTGGAAGGCCGCCTTGAAAAGGTAGAGGCGGCTCTTGATGAACCTGCGGATCAGGATCTTGAAGATCAAGCCATCGAACTGGAAGATGATGAAGTCCTTGAAAACATTGGCCGCGCCGGTGTCAAAGAGCGCAACCTGCTGAATGCAGCGCTGGCCCGTATCGAAAAAGGCACTTACGGCATCTGCAAGAAATGCGGAGAGGAAATTTCCGAGGCGCGCCTTGATGCAGTGCCGTACGCCTTGCTTTGTCGCAGTTGTGCCGGGGCAGAACCACATGAGCCAACGTAAAGCCAAAACAAAACACCCGATTTCCATCGACAAACGGCGATAGCTGTTCAGGTCTATGCGGCACCGGGAAGCGATCAAACCCTCAATCAGGAGAGTCAAAATGCGAAGTGATGCACTCATTAAAGACGACATTCTGGAAGAAATTGATTTTGATCCAAAAGTCGAAGCAACAGACATTGGTGTCACTGTAAAAAATGGTGCCGTCACGCTTCATGGGACTGTTCAGAGCTATTTCGAGGAACTGGCTGTTATCAAAGCGGCGAAACGCATCAAGGGCGTGCATACCGTGGTTGAAGAGATAAGGATCAAATACCTACCAGACCCACAAATCGGCGATACGGACATTGCCGAACATATCGCTCATCTGTGCGAGTGGAACACAACATTTCGGAGATACGACATCAAAGCCGAAGTGAAAAATGGATGTGTTACGTTGACCGGCGAGGTAGACTGGCAATACCAACGTGAGGATATCAGTGATCAGGTTTCGCGCTTGAGCGGCGTGACCGGTGTGGTGAATTTGATCGCCATGCGGCCGCACCTGTCAGAGGTGGATGTGAAGCGAAAGATTTCGCAGGCATTGCACCGTAGCGCTACAGCTGAAGCGTCAAAAATCGACGTGGACGTAGCCGATGGCATAGTCACCCTGAAGGGGCATGTGCACGCATGGTATGAGCGTAAGTTGGCAGAAGACGCAGCATGGTCTGCGCCGGGCGTCAAAAGAGTGATCGACCAAATTCGGATTAGTTGATCCGCATTTATCGACTTCGCCTGTTTGCTGCGACCCCGCTGTTGATATCAGGTCGCGGCTACCCTTTAGCCGAATAGGACATCCAGAAACATCATAACCACCACCCCCAAAACTAGGCCCGTTGTGGCACCCGTATGATGGCCGTGTCGGTGGGTTTCCGGAATGATTTCGTTGCTGATCACGTATATCATTGCCCCGGCTGCAAAGGTTAAGCCCAGTGGCAGGAAGAATTGCGATACGCTGAATGCTGCGACGCCAGCCAACCCCGCGACAGGTTCGACAAGCCCGGTAGCAGCGGCCACCAGAAAGGCATAGATTTTGCTGTATCCCTCGGACCGCAGGGCCAGCGCGACAGCCAATCCCTCGGGCGCGTTCTGTAATCCGATGCCAAGCGCGAGACTCGTCGCCGCACCTATGTCACCTCCAGCAAACCCAACCCCAACGGCCAGACCTTCGGGGACATTGTGCAACGTGATCGCAATGACAAATAGCCAGATTTTGCCAACAGCCTTGGCTTGTGGCCCTTCATAACCCTTGATGAAATGTTGGTGAGGAACCGTTTTGTCTAGAAATTGGATGACGAAGGCGCCGAGAAGCACGCCGCCCGAAGCGATCAGGGCGGGGATTGCGCCGGTGCCATACTGCTTGGCTGCAATGTCCAGTCCGGGGATTATCAGCGAAAAATAAGAGGCCGACAGCATGATCCCCGCCGCGAAGCCCAAGAACGCGTCATTCATCCTGCGCGAGACGGTCTGACCAATCAGGATTGGAAATGCCCCGACCGCAGTCATCAACCCTGCTCCGAGGCTACCTATGAAACCCAGGGCGATGATGTTCATATGTACACCTGAGAAAGCTTTGCCTGCAAAAATGAGTGGCGTACTCTGTACCGGAATAAAAGGCCGTATGTAGCTGCCTCTGCATGGGCGATGATTGGCAATGCGACAAACCCATGCGATCCGATAAGAGCCAAATGCTCGATAACAGTTCGAAAATTTCGATGTCGGCTGGAAGAAAAGAGCCGTCTATATGGTTCGTTTTTGCTCAGTCTAAGATCACATCCGGACAATGCTTCTATCCCACAATTGCCGATAAAAGACATAGATACCTTATTGGAAACCGGCAGCATTGATGCGTGTCAAAGCAGGCTCGCGCCGCTATCAGCGCGCTGTTGTTACTATTTTGGAAGGGAGATGCAGTTCAAAGGGTTGAACCCTCTGCGCCCTGATCCTGACTTTGCCTACGATGTGTCAGACCTCCTATCTGCGCAAGTTCGATGGCTTCGTGGTAAGGTCCGGTCCTCATGATTACTCGCTTGGATTGACAAAACTCAATTCGGCGGGGCTGAGGGGACGTAGCTTTGAAGCTATGGAACATAGGGCTCATCAGTTTATTGATCGTGCTGCTGCGGGGCGGCAACTGGCCGAGGCTTTGACGGCGCTAGAGCTTGAACAGCCGCTCATCTATGCGCTGCCGCGTGGTGGCGTTCCTGTCGCTGTCGAAGTTGCAACGTCGCTTCATGCGCCGCTTGATCTGCTTCTTGTGCGCAAAATCGGCGCCCCACGAAATCCAGAAGTTGCCCTAGGCGCGATCGTCGAAGGCGCCACTCAGGAAATTGTCATCAACAAAAGTGTGATGCACTTAATCGGCGCTGACGATGATGACATCGCAAGCGCGGTAGACAAACAAAGAATCGAACTTGAACGGCGGAAGAAGCTATATCTTGGTGATCGGTCAAGGCCCGATCCAAAGGGGCGAACCGTGGTTGTTGTCGATGACGGCCTTGCCACTGGTGCGACCATGAAGGCAGCTTTGACAGGATTGAAACGCAGCAACCCAAAACGGATCGTCGTGGCCCTTCCGGTTGCGCCAAAAGCGGCCCTAGAAGAAATATCTGTCCTTTGCGATGATATTATCTGTCTACATCCAGCCACCAAATTCAACAGTGTCGGTAGCTTTTACCTAGATTTCCACCAATTGACTGACGCCGAAACAATGGCTTGGTTGGAACAAGCTATGGCTTGCCCTGATGCAGGCACACCTGTGGCTACGGCGAAACCACACAAGCGACAGGTGTCCATTCCACCCGTCGGCCTAACTGGCGATCTGACAGTCCCGCCGAACCCTAAAGGCATTGTTCTGTTTGCCCATGGCAGCGGCTCCGGCCGTCTCAGTCCGCGCAATACTTATGTGGCTGAAAAGCTTAATGCTGAAGGTTTTGCAACGCTTCTGTTCGATTTACTCACTCCCGAAGAAGGGCAGGATCGCCGCAATGTATTCGATATCCCTTTGCTGGGTGATCGCTTGGTTGAAGCTTCGATCTGGATCATGTCAGAACCTGACCTAGAAGATTTGCCGCTTGGCCTTTTTGGTGCGAGCACGGGCACAGGAGCGGCTCTTGCCGCTGCGGCGGAACTTAAAGATCGGATTTCAGCTGTTGTGTCTCGCGGCGGGCGGCCGGACTTGGCGATGGCTTTCCTACCTCAGGTCAGCAGTCCCACGCTTTTGGTGATCGGTAGTCTGGACCACGAAGTCATAGGGTTGAACAGGCTTGCTCTGGCAGAGCTGACATGCACCAAGAAACTTGAGATTGTTACGGGCGCTGGGCACCTCTTTGAAGAACCGGGCGCATTGGATAGTGCCACTCTCCATGCTGCAAATTGGTTCAAAAAATACCTTCGTCACAACAACCCGACGCAAAAGCCAACCGTATCAAGCGAAACAGCAGTCACGGCGCCTTCCATCCTGAGAGCAGCGGCTGAACCTCTTCCGTCGATTTCCGACCCTGATTTCGCCAAAGCATTTGACAGATTTGGGTCAAAGCGGGTCGTGCTTCTGGGGGAAGCTTCTCATGGAACTTCGGAGTTTTACCGCGCCCGAGCCGCGATTACCCGACGATTGATCGAAGAACACGGCTTTTCCATCGTTGCCGTAGAAGCGGACTGGCCGGATGCCGCAGCCGTCAATAACTACATCCAGCACCGCCCGCAAATGAAGATGCGACCGGCCCCTTTTTCGCGCTTTCCCACATGGATGTGGCGCAACGTCGAGTTTGATGCATTCACGCGATATTTGCATCAGTTTAATGGTGCCAAGAACAGCAGTGAACGCGTCGCTTTCTACGGGCTTGACCTTTACAATATGAATGCGTCAATTGCAGCGGTTCTGTCGTATCTTGACTGCGTAGATCAATCCGCAGCCGAGGTTGCCCGATCCCGCTATGCGTGCCTGTCGGCCTGGTCACATAACCCCGCAGCGTATGGACGTGCGGCTCTTTCGCCGGGGTTCTCGGAGTGCGAAAAACCAGTGACGCAAATCCTGCTGGACCTTCTCAAACAGCAGCTGGAGTATTCTCTGAAGGATGGTGACAAGTTCTTTGATGCTGCCCAAAACGCACGGCTGGTTGCCAATGCGGAACGTTATTACCGGATAATGTACTACGGCTCACAATTGTCTTGGAATTTGCGCGACCAACATATGTTCCAGACATTGCAGCAGATCATGGCACATGCGGGACAAGACAAAAAAGTCGTGGTCTGGGCGCATAATTCTCACATAGGGGATGCGCGCCATACCGATATGGGCCGCACTCGTGGCGAGCTGAACATCGGACAGCTTTGTCGCGAAGCATATGGTGATACGGCTGCCCTGATCGGATTTGGAACTGCATCGGGCACGGTTGCCGCAGCGTCAGAATGGGACGCGCCGATGGAGACAAAAGACATCCGCCCGCCTCGCATAGAAAGCTGCGAAGCGATGTGCCACAGCGTCGACCTTGAACAGTTTCTATGGGATTTCAAAGAAGATAAGTCACCGGACTTCTTAAAGCTCATGAACCAACAACTTTTGCAGCGGTATATCGGTGTCATTTATCGGCCAGAAACTGAACGGTCGAGCCATTACAGTTATGCCAATCTGGTGGATCAATATGACGCTTTCGTCTGGTTTGACAAAACGCGTGCTGTGACCGCGTTGCCCACATTATCCAACACAGCAGAAGACGAAACGTATCCGTTTGGTTTGTGACGTGATGAAGGTGGATCTGTCCTTTAGGGTTCGGCCAAAGTCTTACGCGAAGTTTCTGATCGTCGGGTAGCCGCTATCCCAATCGGGTTCTCCGGATGGTGTGAATACTGGTGCTGGCCATGCTGCGGTCACCCTGCTCGCAACCAAATCGGAGCCAGTCATAGCGTAGCCATGGAGGGCTGATCCCTATGTCTGCGCTCCGGCCCCATTCTTCTTCATTCAGAATATCAATTCATGCTCATTCATGAAGCTTTCCCATGAACCGTGATCACTTTACAGGCTGCCTTTCCCTGATGGCACCAGATCCTCTCCATATCGCGCGCGTTTCAGTAGGTCGGCCAGACCATCAGTGATGCTTGGGTCTGGCCGACGCGAAAAGTAAGACAACTGTGCAGAAGTCTACTTGCTGAACAGGACAGGTACCTTGTGGTCTTTCAGGAGGCTAAAGGTCGTCGCGCCGATAACAAAGTCGAACGCTTTTGAGTGTCCGAACGCGCCTGTGACAATCATGTCGGCCCCTTTTTCAAAGGCAACTGTATTCAGTACCTGTGCGATCCCATCCCCCACAATATCCCGATATTCCAATGTGGGCTTTAATCCATGTCGCGACAGCATTTCTGTGACGTCAATGGCATCAGAGTCGTGGAGAACCTCTTGAGAAGCGCTTTGCACACGTAAAACTGTCAGTTCGGCGCCTTCATCGGCAATGCATAGCATATCATGCGCGGCGCGTGTGGCTTCCCGAGTGTCGCTCCAGCCCAATAGAATGTTTTTGCCTATCTCGGGTCCCTCATAGTCATGTGGCACGACAAGAACAGGACGCCCGCTTTCGCGAATAACCTGCGCCTGTGCGCGGCGTTGATCGAAGCGATCGCTGTTTTTGTCTTCCTGGGCCATAATAACCAGATCCGCGCCGCGCGCGCTTTCGATCATACGCTCAACTGCGGAAGAAGACTCTGCCTTAACAAGCCGGAACTCACTGACGAAATCTTCGTTTCGGGTATGGTTGGAAAAAATGGTCGAGATGGCTTCGGCGGACTTCTTTTGGCTTTCATCAAACGCGACAAAGGTTTCCGGAGGTACATGTATGGCAATGCCGGGATAAACGACCAACGCCTCTAGTGTGTGTAGGCCAATTAAGTGGGCGTTATATTTGCGCGCGAGTGGAACAGCGACTGATAGAAGTGTTCCGGCGTGCTCCGGTGTCGTCAGGCAAATCAGAATAGTCTTGGGTCTCATAGTGACGCTCCTTTGAAGGTATTCTGCCCAATCGCGGTTGACCGAACAGACTTTCCCGCCTTGCCCATTTCCGCTTCTGTGCTCCTTTCCGTTTAGCGAAATGCGGGGCCATTCGATTGACCCGCGTCAATCGAACCGTGCTTTCCTGTTGTATTTGTATCGACGTCAGACAGTTGAAAGGAGCGGCCAAATGTTCAGGATCACGCAGGTTGTGACCTTCATGTTCACTGCGTTGCTATGCTTGGTTAGCGCGTCGTTGGCCGAAACCAATTTGGTCACGCTCGGAAGTGATACCTATGTCTCCGGAGAGCAGATTAACGAAACGGTCCAGTCAAGCGGTGACATGTTCCTTGCTGCCCGCACCATCGAAGCAACGGGTGCAGTTGGTGCGGATTTGCACGCCACAGGTCTGGATGTTTCCGTAAGCACTGCGACAGCCGAAGATTTATATGCAGTCGGTGCCAACGTGCTGATCCGCAGCACAGTTGGGCACGATCTGACGGCCGCCGGTTTTTCGGTGCGCACAACGCCTTCATCCGCAACGCAAGGCAACGCAAGATTGTTTGGAAACTCCGTCACTGTCGAAGGTGCTGTCGATGGTACCTTGATGGTGGCCGGGCAAGACGTGATTTTGAATTCAGTGGTCATAGGAGATGCCCGAATTTCGGCAAAAACATTGTCCTTTGGCCCTGATGCACAAATCAACGGGACGTTGACCTTATCATTGAAGGATAAAATTGCGGTTCCTGCGCGGGTGGCGCAAAGCGAACGGGTCGTATTCAAGGCCCAAACCGCAGGTGATGCATGGGCCGAATGGGAGGCTGTCAGAAAAGAGATGCCGGTCTTTCCGACCTTTGCATCCATTCTGTTTGGCTTTGTTCTATCGCTGTTATTCTTCTTGGTGCTTGGCGCGCTGATGTTGGGGTTCATGCCCAAGCGTCTTTCACGGTTGCGTCGCAGTATTTCAGACTCCATGGGCAAGACAATCGTGCTTGGTGTAATTGGTCTGTCGATCTTGTTTGGCCTGGTTCCAATCACGGCGCTCACTGTGATCGGACTGCCGTTTGTACCGATTGTGTTGCTTATAATCATCGTGGCTTGGACCTTTGGGTACGCCTTGGGTACCTACGGTGTGGCGATGCGGATCTGGCAGGGCTTTGGCGGCCCAGATGATCCAAGCGCGATTTCGCGGCTGGTCGTGTTTGGGGCTGCTCTTATCGTGGTCGGCCTGCTGAACTTCATCCCGTTCGTCGGTTGGGGCGTTAATTATACGCTCGTCTTGCTGGGCGTTGGTGCGATGACGCGCGCGATGTTCGAAAGGCTGAGCAGCAACCCTGATATCGCCCTGAATGTCGACATGAAACCTAACGAAGACTGAACCTGAAAAAGGAGAACGACGATGACGGCTCAAGGATTGGAAGTGATCGATCATAGTGTCCATTTGACCCATGAGTGGATCAATGAGCTTGCTGGTCGGCTTGACTGGTCTTCGAAACGCAGCGCTTTGCGCCTATTGCGTGTCACTTTGCACCACATCCGCGATCATATGCATGTGGATGAACTGGCCCAGTTTTCAGCGCAACTGCCGATACTTATCCGAGGGTTCTTTTTTGAAGAATGGGTGCCCAAAACAACGCCGATCAAGGAGCGACACGCTGCTGACTTTGTTGCATACATTAATGGTCTTATGAACGAATGCGAAGAATACAGGGGGCGCGAAGACATCAAATGCGTCTTTGATCTGCTCAATGCGCGCATCAGCAGAGGGGAAATCGCAAATGTCCGTTCGGTCATGTCGGAAGATATACGATCGCTCTGGATCGCTCCTTAAGGGATCGCAAAGCTAAATCTGACCCAACATGACCTCTGTTTCGAACGGGCGGCTGGTTTAGTCCTGAAGGGACAAATCCAGAAGCATCTCGGGATTGGGGATAATAATTGTTTGAATGTTTTCGATCTCGATAACCTTGCTCATCCGCAATTGGGTAAAGGTCCGGCTAACAGTTTCAGTTGCAAGGCCAAGGAAATCGGCAATGTCGGCACGGCTCATCGGCAGATGGATTTCATAACCTGAATCCAGTTTCTTACCCACCCGCTCTGACAGGACATAAAGGAAAGATGTCAGCCTTTCAGTGGCGGATTTCCGGCCAAGCATCATGAAGTGGTCCTGCATTGAGCAGATTTCATGCAGTGCGGACTGTAGCAGGGCGCGGTGCATTGTCGGGTCATCACGCCCGCTTTCCAGATGGGCCCGCCGGATTGGTTGTAGGCGCGCTATGGTCAGGCTTTCGCAGTCGGTGTGATGCAGGCCGTCCGCCGGAAAACCGATGATGTCCCCGGGATAACCAAAAGAGATGACTTGCCTGCGCCCGTTTTCGAGCATGCGGGTCAGACGAATGACACCGCTTTTGATCAGGTATAGCCACTCAACCTCGTCGCCTTCAAAAAAGAGCCAGTCTCCGGGCTTTAGCCGGGCTTCGCGTGCTTTGGCACGATTGTTGGAAAACGCTGAAACAGGATTTTCGGACAAATGGTCCGTGGGGTGTGTGACGTACATTTGGCGATACTCCAGGTTGATATTGAGATCACCTTGAGAGTTCGATGTAATGTGGGTTACTGTGGCTAAGTATAGTTTTGTATCAAATTGTAATCGCGGCGCAGTATCGAGTAAGGGGCGGGCCTCCGGCACGTAATTCTCAAATCATTTCAATGAGGATACTATGAAAGCTCAGACAATTCTGGTCGTTGACGATGACCCCAAAATCAGGGCCGTCTTGCGGAATGTACTGGAGGATGACGGATTTTTGGTGGGCGAAGCGAAAGACGCAGCCGAAACTTTCGACAGATTCGAGAATCAGCGCGTTAGCCTCATCACCCTGGACGTACATCTGGGAAAGGATAACGGGGTTGCGCTCGCACGCGAGATCAGGCGCATTTCCCAAGTGCCTATCATCATGGTGACGGGAAAAAACGATACGATCGACTGCGTTGTGGGCCTTGAGGTCGGAGCAGATGATTATATCACAAAACCATTTCACATCCGCGAAGTCACAGCCCGTATCAGAAGTGTTTTGCGCCGCAGTGAAAGCAACGCGGCACCGGCATTCTCGGACCCCTTCAAAGCGGAGGCATCCCATAGAGAGGGTAGCCCGAAATACTGTTTCGACGGTATGATTGTAGACCCTGATAGTCTTGAAATACTTGATAGAGACGACAAGGATATCGGTTTGACCAGCGGTGATTTCAAACTGCTTATGGCATTCTTGGAACGCCCGAAGCGCGTCTTGTCGCGGGATCAGCTGATGGACCTGACGGGGGGAACCGAGTGGAATGCGTTGGATCGTACAATCGACAATCAGGTTGCCCGACTGCGCAAGAAGATTGAACGGGATCCTTCAGCCCCGAAGTTGATCAAGACTGTCCGCGGCGTTGGATATACGCTTTCTTGCGATGTGAAGACGCTTGATCAGTCTGCTTTGCCTTCTAGGCGAACTTAGGAACGCATCGGTTCAAGGTGCAGATCAGTGAGCAATCATGATCAGCTAAAGGCTTCAGTACCGGGGGCCCTGAACTCTCGTTTCCAAATTGTCCTGTTAGGTTTTGACGTGCTTTACGGGTGCATAAACCGGTTGCTGTAGCTGATCATGAATAGCCAGATGGCGGATTAAATCAGAGAAAGTGACCACGCCGACCAGTTTATGGTTCGACAGGACCAAAAACTTGCGCTGGCCAGTTTTCGAGATGGTTTCGAAAAGGTCCTTTATCAGGGTGCTCTCATCAATGGTGGACGAACTTCCCAAGTTAACAAAGACATCATCGACCCGTGTAGATTTCCAGTTTTCACGTTCAATCCCCGCCAGAATGGACAGGTCTACCTGACCAAGAAGTACATCGCCTTCGACAACTGGAACAAAGGTCAAACGTTTCTCCAGGATGATGTCATCCGCCAGCTCAGAAAGGGTCATCTCAGGGCTTGCTGTAACGGGGTCATGCGTCATCAGCGCTTTGACTGTCTGGTCACCAAAAGCAACCTTAGCGAGCTCTTGGGAGTAGCTGGCACGGGCGGCCAACAAAACAAACCCGCCTATTATTAGTTGCCAAAGTCCGGCAACTATCGCGCCTTGCCACAGCACTAGGATGCCCAAACCCATCAAGGAATACGCGAGAAATGTGCCTGCTTGCGTGGCGATGCGGGTAGCAGAGAGGGCATTGCCGGATCGCGCCCACAACGCTGCGCGTAGAATCCGCCCACCATCAAGTGGAAAGGCCGGCAGCAGATTGAATATCGCAAGCACAAGATTGATGGTCGAGAGGTAAGAGGCGATTTCGATGAATGCGATGGGCAGGCCAAGCACTGCGGCAAGATATTCCAGTACCCAAAAGCCTGCGGCAAGGCAAAGCGACATCAGGGGGCCTGCTGCTGCTATCTGGATTTCTGCGCGCGCCGAAGGAGGATCAGATTCAAGCTCGGCCACGCCTCCAAACAGGAAAAGCGTTATGCTCTTGATTTGAACGCCAAGACGACGCGCAACAATGGAATGCGCCAGCTCATGCAATAGCAGAGAAGCAAACAGACCCAGCATCGCGATGACGGCGACTATGAAGTAGATAAGGGGGCTCGCGTTGGGCATCACACTTGGAAAGAACTCGCGTGATAAGGTCCAAGTTATGAGCGCAGCAATGATCAGCCAGCTTGGATCGACTTTTATGTCGAACCGATTAAACGTGAATATTTTGATCGCGTTAGAAAACATGGCACTCTCATTTTTAAGAGAATATTACCGAGCGTTGAAGCTGCCCGAGTGACATGGATCAATCGTGATCCGCTGGGATGACAAAACCTGTCATCTAGCACTAAGTGTGTTGCATAAATACCTATATTTTCTTGCGCCAATCGCTGTGCTGCATTGAGAATTGTCAATGGAAGTCGGGATAAACAGCCTAGGTTCAACCGGTAACTGCACAAGCCGGAGAGGCCGAAAAATGACCAGCAAATCAGAGACACCAAATCCGACACCCAGTAAAAGCAGCGACCCTTTTGGCATGTTCGGCAAAGTTCAGGAAACTTTGCTCGGTAACATGATTGAAATGAGCGCTGCCTGGACTGAAATGATCAATGACATGCGTGCAGAAGTCTCAAGCTTCGTTGTGGACCGGATTAGAGAAGACGTGAAAACGCAGCAGGATATCATGAATTGTAAAACCATCGCTGACGTGCAGCGTGTTCAGGGTGAATTCATGGAGAAGGCGATGAAGCAATATCAGGCCGAGACCCATAAACTGCTTGCGATTGGCAAGGCGTCCCAAGCTTCGATAAGCGATGGCAAAACGAACTAGAGTAATTCGAACATCCGACCTGCCAGCGCTATGATAACGATCTTCCCGCATTTTTGAGTGGGTGGGCGCTATTTCTTGTCGTCGACCTATTCTGGTGAAATCGGAAGTCTATCAACTGGTTCAAAAACCAAGTGCGACGGCGTGTTTTCCCTTTTCAGGGCCTTTTCTTATTTGGTCATGGTTGCCTCCGTTCTACCAACGGGACCCCCGCGCTGATTTTATCGCTGGGGTGTGTGACGACTTTTTCGCCTTCGGTCAGGTTGGCCAGCACCTCTACCATTCTGTCATTGCGGCTGCCCAAGCTTACGACGCGCAGTTCCGCGATGCCGTCTTGCATCAAGAAAACAGCCCATTCAGGCCCTTTGCGGAATGCGGCGCTGAGTGGGATCTGTAAGACATCATCCGCGCGCCATTCGACAATTCGCAGGAATACAGAAAACCCGTCATTGAGGTTTGCACGTTCATCGCTTTCGCTTGTCAGGGTGAAATAAGCATCGACGCGCTGTTCTTCGATGCCGAGCGCTGAAACCTTGGTTCGGGCCTGCGGGTATATCCGGTCCAGCTTTGCTTCAAGCACGGCATCGCCTCCCCAGCGTTCAACATAAGCAAGCGCATCAGAGGGCAGCCGGACCGCGTCATTGGACAAGATGTCGGCGACGAGCTCCAGCTTTTCGGGGTCGCCTATACTCAAAAGCGGCGCACCGGCTGTGACAGGCCGTTCGCTTATGGCGGCAACTGAAAGCACGATGCCGTCGGCGGGGGACTTTATTTCAACGCAACAGTCATTTTGTGCCAACCGCCCATCGGTGGGTAACAGCAGGTTGGCGCGCGCGCGTTGAATTTTGCCATCAGCCATATCTATGCGGGCTTGAGCGGCTTCAATCGCCGCATCTGCTACGGCAAGCTGTTGGCTGGCATCCTCCAGTCGTGTGACTGAAGCCACACCACGTTCCACCATCGTTCGCGTCCGTTCAAATTGTGACCGTGCGTAGGTGCTGGTTTCTTGCGCCTGTTTCAGATCCGCCTCGGCGACGACCCGCGCGGCCATTGCTTCGTCCAAAGCGGCTTCGGCCTGAAGCTGCGACCGTGCGTCCAGAAGGACCGATGATGAAGGGCGCAAGATTGCAACGATTGTTTCACCGGCGAAGACGGTATCCCCTTCATGCACTGGTGATCGCATTGCGGTTCCTGAAATCGGTGCGGCGACTTCGTACAAATCGCGCACTTTGGTTTGGCCGTCAGCATTGATCGTGACTTCAAGTGGGCCGCGCGAAACTGTGGCAACGTCAACCGGCACAGGTTGCGTGCGAAAACTGACATATGTCAGCCCTGTAATCAGGGCGATGCCAAGTAAGATCAAGGATATCGTGCGTGTTGAATGTGTCATTGTCACTCCCGTGTCTTCATGGCCGACACCAAATCCAGCCGATCCAGTCTACGTTGCACGATCAGCAGCGATAGAGCTGATGCGATCAGAACCACAAGGCTGGCTTTCGTGAAAGTCGCCGGCTTTAAAATCAAAGGTATCGCGTACAGATCACTGGTGAAGGCATTGGTCATCAGGTGCGCGATCCATGATCCGATTAGCCAGCCAAACGGTTGTGCAATTACCGCGATCAACATCATTTCGCCCATCAGAATATAGGATACTTCGCCCCGGCCAAACCCGAGAATGCGTAGGCTTGCCAGTTCTCTGGCCCGCTCCGACAGCTGTATGCGCGCCGCGTTGTAAGTGACGCCAATTGTGATCAACACAGCAATCACGACGTAAATGGTGTTCATGACAAAGACGTTCTGCTCAATGGTAGCTTTAAATGATCTGCGGTTCTCGGTCATTTCTGCTAATCCCGCGATGCGCGGGGTGTTCTTGATCGCCGCGTGCAGGGCATTTATCTGGCTTTTGTCCAGCGTGATGTTCGCGGCTGATATACGCGGGGCCTGTCGAAAGAGCGCATTCATATACTCAAAATCCATGTAAGCGCCCAAGCCAAAGTGCAACTCGACTATCATTGTCACACCAACCTGAACGGTTTCACGCCTGCCGCTCAGGAATTCGACTTGGATCTGTTCACCTACCTGTGCGCCCAGCTGCTCCGCGAGCCTTTCTGACAGAACGATGCCGCCCGCTGGGGTATCCACTGTGTTGCCATCCGTATCCAGAATGCGGCTTAGGTTACTGTCAGGGTGGCGCGATTCAATCGTCACGCGTTTTTCCAGATGACCATTGCGCAATTTGGCTGCATGAAACTGTTGGCCTTCAGCTTGCAACACCCCGGGCAGGTTTCGCACATCTTCTAACGCAGCCTCGGGTAGGTCTTCAGCAAACAGCAGCATCGCGTCTTGTCGGTTTGTCTGGTGAAAGGCGAAATCGATAATTTCGTCCAGCGCATCGCTGATGAAAGTTGCTGAAATGACGGACGCAACGGCCAGAGCAAGCCCAAGCGCAGTGAACGTGCTGCGCAATGGCCAGCGCAGCAGGGACCGCAGGATCATCACGGTCGATTGTGTCAGGCGCATGCGAGCCATGGCATCGTCCATGAACGTCCGCTTGAACCTAGGGGGGGACGGGGGTTGCATTGCGATTGCAGGTGCAAGAGTTGCTGCTTTTAGCGCGCCCTGCGCGGCCCCTAAACTGGTCGTGGCAACGCCTGCCAGTCCGGCCACCGCATAAACCCAATAAGGAACCTGAAAGATCACATAAGGAAAATCAAAAAACTGGGCATATTGCCAAGCCGTTGCCCGTGCCAGTGCCGTGCCGGTAATCCAGCCAATCACAACACCTACCACCGCAACCAACGCGGCCAGCATCAGGTAATGCAGGCAAATTTCAGCGTTCGTATAGCCAACGGCCTTTAACAGGCCAATCTCGCTGCGTTCCAGCGTGATGATGCGGCTCATGACCATGCTGACCAGAAACCCCGAGATCGCAAAAAAGACAGGCGGTAGGACGATCGCCATCCCTTTGAGTTCTTTCAATTGCGCATCAAGGAAGGCATCTGACTGATGATTGGACCGACCATAGGCCGCCAAGCCCCCGTAGGGCGCTAGGAGTATATCAAGCCTGTCGATTACCGCATGCTGTTGGATGCCCGCGGCCAGTGAAAGCGACACATCGTTGAACGCGCCGTCCATATCAAAGGCCGCAGCGACCGTACGTTCGGGCATCCAGATTATTCCGAAGGCCTCATTGTCGGGCATCAGTGCCCCCGGTCCGATGGTGTAAACAAATTCAGGCGACAATGCTGTTCCAACGATGACAAGTTCACGTTTCTGGCCGTTGATATTGGCCCCGAACGTGTCGTCCAATTGAAACTTGTTGGCTTCTGCGAAAGGTGCATTGACCAGGACTTCATCGCTCTTGAGTGGGTCTGGCAGGCGCCCCGAAACGAGAACGGGGACATTCAATAGGGGTTCGGACATTTCTGGGTATGAAATGATGTGGCCTACCGCCGTGCGCGTACTGCCAGCTATGTCGAGGATCGCGGCCCCTGATATGCGTGCTTCGACGCCGATTGCCCCGTCGATACGCTCTATCTCTGGCAGTAACGACAAGGGTACGCGTTTCGCCTGAGCGAAAACGTCTGCAAACCGGTTGCGTTCATAATAGGCATCGCGCGTTTCGGACAACGCCTTATGCATCCCGACCGATGTCAAAAGAATAGCAACGCCACAGGCAAGGACGAGAGCAATCGCAACGGCCTGTAGTGAGAGCCGTCGAAAATCCCTAAGGAGTTTTTTGTTTATTGCTCGCATCCCGATCACCATGTGATTTCTGCAGGGGCAAGGCGGTTTTCGTTCACGCGCACCTCACTAATTTTGCCATCTTGGAAAAAGATGACGCGGTGGGCCATCCGTTGGATATCGGCATTATGCGTGATCACGACTGTGGTGGTCCCGAACTTTTCATTGATATCGCGAAGTACTTCGAGCACCTGAACGCCGGTTTTGCTGTCGAGTGCGCCGGTGGGTTCATCACACAGCAAAATCTGGGGGCGCTTTGCAATGGCACGTGCGATAGCGACGCGCTGCTGTTCTCCGCCGGACATCTCGGAGGGGAAGTGGTTCATCCGCTTGCCTAGTCCCACCATTTCCAGTGCTTCATCGGCAGGCATGGGGTCGGGCGCCACATCGGTCACCAGTTGTACATTCTCGAGCGCGGTCAGGCTTGGCATCAGATTATAGAACTGAAACACAAATCCCACATGGTCGCGGCGAAATTTGGTCAGCGCGCGCTCAGACATGTTCGTCAATTCGATGTCTTTAAACCAGACCCTTCCATCTGTTGCGTGATCTAATCCACCAAGAATATTTAGTAAGGTTGATTTACCACTGCCAGACGGGCCGAGAAGCACAGTGAATTCACTTTCGTACAATGCAAGATCAACACCTGCTAATGCGAAAATTTTTACTTCGCCAGTTTCATAAACCTTGGTGACACCCTCGGTCTTAAAGATCATGCAAGCCACAAAACTCTCCTATCTTGGGTTGGTTTATCGGGTGTTAGATAGACGCGATTGACCGAACTCAATTCTGTGGCGCAGAGTTGACTGCCGTTCGGGGGCGAAGATCATACCGGATCAGGCGGCATGGTTTTCGAGATAGGTGAGCAAACTGTCAAAGCTTTGCATCTGATCATAATCCGCCTCGGGCATTGGCAGGGAAAATTCGCGCCCCAAAGCGGTGACCAAATTCAGAAAATCGATGGAGTCGATATCGAATTCATCGCGCAGATCAGCCTTTGTATCGATTGTGTCGATGTCAATTTCCGGGGCGATCCGGCCAAGATGTTTGATGAGGGCTTCGCGCAGATTTGCGGGGCTCATAGCGTATCCGGCGTTTGCAACTGGCTGATGATATTCCGCAGGAAGCGGGCGCCGCGATGACCGTCACTGACCCGGTGATCTGCTGCCAATGTGATCGTAGCGCTCCGGCGTGCAATGACTCCACCGTCAAGCACAGCGGGCTGCCAGCTTGGTGTTCCAATACCGATGATCGCGACTTGCGGTGGAAAAATAACGCCAGTGATACCAGCGACGCCGCGCTCACCAAGGCTTGTCAGGGTAATGGTCGGATCTGACAGTTCACGGGCACGAAACCGGCCTTGGCGTACACGCTCAACAAGATCGCGCAATCGTACCATCAGGTGATCCAGGCTGCCCGTGTCAGTGTCGTGAATAGCGGGGGCAACCAAACCGCCGCCACGCAGGTTTATAGCCATTCCAACATGGGGCGCGTCCGCAGGAACGAACTGGCCATCCGTGAAGTGGCCATTGAACTCAGGATACTTCTTCACGGCGCGTGCAATCGCGCGCAGGAATAGCACACCCGCTACTAGTCGCTGGTCAGGTGGGCGTTCGGCATTTTGGACGGCGACAAATTCTTCGGCTGCGGTCAGATCGATGGTGTCGGACAGGTAGTAGTGCGGAATCTCTCTTTTGGAGCGCGACATTGCGTCTGAAATTGCCTGTCGCATGGCAGACATGGGCGTGGTTTCATCTAACTCTTCAAGTGGCGATAGGTCTCGCAGAGAGATAATTTTTTCCGTGCCAAATGATCTAAGGTCAATGGCTGCCTGCGACGCGCGGCGGCGTGCGGCTGGTGTCACCCGCTGTCGCGTACGTTCGGGCCTTCTGGGCGATAGATTTGACGCAGGAGGCACAATTTCAGGCTCGATCGGCGGCGCATTTTCCGGTGGCGGCGGTTGAATCTCCGGACCTTCCGGTTGCTGTATCGGATCAGCGGGCTCTTGTACTTCCGGTTCGGATGGCGGATCCGGAATGTCGCTGGCGCGGATCATTGCAATGGGTGTGCCGACGGGAACCTTGCGGCCCAGCGGTACCGTCCAACTGTCCAGAATGCCGTCTTCAAACACCTCGATTTCGATTGTCCCTTTTTGGGTTTCCACCGCTGCGATGATATCGCCCCGTTTGACGGGGCTTCCCGGTTCGACAAGCTGTTCGACCATAATTCCATCCTCCATATCTGCACCCAGCGAAGGCATTAAAAACGGCTTCATGGGACTTGCTTCATTAGTTGCTTTACCGCGTCCACGATGGTGGCGGTCTGTGGCAGCGCGGCCTGTTCCAGATGGCGCGCGTAGGGGATCGGGACCTCTGCGCTGCACACTCTTCCAATGGGGGCATCCAGTTCGAAGAACGACTTTTCTGCCAGACGCATTCCGATTTCCGCAGACAGGCTGCCACTGCGCCAGCCTTCATCAACCACCAGAACACGGTGGGTGCGCGCCAATGACGCGCGGATGGTGTCCATATCAAGAGGGCGCAAGCTGCGCAGGTCAATCACCTCGGCTGAAATGCCGGATTGGGCCAAGACGTCTGCAGCATCCAGAGTTTTGAAAAGTGACCCCCCGTAAGTCACCAGAGTGATATCGTCACCAGCGCGGCGTACGACGGCGCGGTCAATATCGACGGGGCCCGCGTTTTCAGCGATGTCACCTGCCATATTGTACAGCATGACATTTTCGAAAATCAGGACTGGATCCGGATCTTCAAGCGCAGTCCACAGCATGCCACGCGCGTCCTCCAGCGTGGCAGGGGCCAGTACTCTCAAACCGGGGATATGGGCATACCACCCCTCAAGGCTGTGGGAATGCTGCGCGGCGAGTTGTTTGCCTGCTCCAGTCGCCATTCGGATCACCACAGGTACGCCAAACTGGTTGTTAGACATGTGCCGCAAGGTAGCGGCGGTATTCATGATCTGGTCCAGAGCCAGCAGGGAAAAGTTAACTGTCATGACTTCGACAATCGGGCGCATTCCTGCAATAGCGGCCCCGATGCCCGCGCCTGTAAAACCGGATTCAGACAATGGTGTGTCGCGGATACGCACGGGCCCGAACCTGTCCAGCAACCCCTTGCTGACTGCGTAGCAGCCGCCATATCGGCCTACGTCCTCTCCCATCAGGAAGACCCGGTCGTCGCGCTCCATCGCGTCAGTGATCGCGGATTTAACTGCATCGCGGTAGGTCGTCTGGATCATCGGGCCCGGTTCGGGCACGACAGGAGGAGCAGGGCGGTCAGGGGCCATAACATAGCGCGCCAAGGTCTCTACCGGCTCATCAGTGCCTGCTTCGGCAAATTTGACCGCCTCGTCTATTTCTACCAAGATCTCGGTCCTGATGTCCTGCAGATCAGCCGGCTGAATCATTCCGCTTTTGATCGCCCAACTTTCAAATCTGGCTATCGGGCCCTTATCCCGCCATTCCGCAACTTCGGCTTTGTCGCGGTAAAGCTGGGCATCAAACATCGAATGGGCCCGAAACCTGTAGGTTCGGCATTCCAGAAAATATGGCTCGTTTGTTTCTGCAATCGTTTGCAGGGCGCGACGTGCGGCCGCCTCAACAGCGACGACGTCCATGCCGTCTACAACTTCGGACTGTATGGCATAGCTGCGCGCCTTTGTGGAAATGTCAGTTTCCGCCTCAGATATATCAAGGGCGGTACCCATTGCGTAACCGTTGTTTTCACACACAAAAAGAACTGGAAGATCCCAAAGGGATGCAAGATTAAGACTTTCGTGAAACTCACCTTCCGCAACCGCGCCTTCGCCAAAGAAACAGGCTGTGACTGCGTTGCTTGAAGTCATTTTGTCGGCGAGAGCCAGCCCGACTGCCATTGGGATGCCGCCGCCCACGATGGCATTGCCGCCGTAGAAATTGTGATCCTTGCTGAACAGGTGCATGGATCCGCCGCGACCACCTGCGCACCCTTCGGCTTTGCCGTACATCTCGGCCATGATTGCCCCCATCGGCACTCCGCGCGTCAATGCATGGCCATGTTCGCGGTATGTCGCGACCAGACGGTCCTGCGCTTCAAGAAGAGGTATGATACCAGCCGCAATCGCCTCTTCACCGTCATACAGATGCAGAAAACCGCGTATCTTTTCCTGCGTATAGCTTTCGGCGCATTTTTCCTCAAACAGGCGAATGCGCAGCATCGTCTTGAGCAAATCGCGAACGTGGGCTGTATCAAGGCGGGGTTTGGCGCGGGTCACTGTCATTTCTCATCACTTTCGAGGGTTGAGATATCTCCTTCGGGCAGCCCCAATTCGCGGGCTTTCAACAGGCGGCGCATGATCTTGCCACTGCGGGTTTTGGGAAGGTTTTTGCGGAACGCGATTTCCTTCGGTGCCACGGCAGGTCCCAGCCGTTTGCGGGCGTGACCCAGAAGATCAAGACGCAGATCGTCAGTGGGTTCATGACCGGGTTTCAGCGCAACGAAGGCTTTCACGATTTCACCGGCGGTTTCATCTGGCAGACCGATCACCGCTACTTCGGCAACGGCACCGTGTTCCATCAAGGCGCTTTCAACCTCAAACGGTCCAATCAGATGCCCCGCGCTTTTGATGAGATCATCTGCGCGCCCAACAAACCAGAAATAGCCGTCAGCGTCCTGCATCGCGAGATCACCGGTCAGATACCAACCATCCTTAAAGCATTTGTCATAGCGTGCTTGTTCATTCAGGTAGGCGCGCATCATCGACGGCCAACCGAGCCGTAGCGCCAGTTCGCCAATGCTCATCGGCGCCGCTAATTCGGTGACGGTGTCACCTTCTACCTCAACAATGTCTGCGGTAATTCCGGGCAGCGGTTTGCCCATTGATCCCGGTTTTACATCCATGGATGCGTAGTTGGCGATCATGATGCCGCCGGTTTCGGTTTGCCACCAATTGTCATGAAATGGTTTGCCGAATGCCTGATTGCTCCAGATCACGGTCGCAGGGTTCAGCGGCTCACCGACGCTTGCCATGAACCGCAAATCTGGAAAACGGTGCTGACCAATGACCTCTGTCCCCGCCTTCATCAACATTCGGATCGCGGTGGGGGCCGTGTACCAGACATTGACACCTTCGGTTTCCAGAATGTCGTACCATCGGGCGGCATCGAATTCGGCTTCGTCCACGATCATGGTACATCTATTGGTGAGCGGAGCGATGATGCCGTAGGATGTGCCCGTCACCCATCCGGGATCAGCCGTGCACCAATAGATATCGTCGGTACGCAAATCTAATGCAGTGCGTCCGGTTTCGGTGTGCGCAACAACGGCCTGATGCACATGAACGACGCCCTTGGGTTTGCCGGTTGTGCCAGACGTGAAATGCAACAGCGCCGGATCTTCTTGATCGGTTTGCGCAGTGGCACACGTGCTGGATGCGGCATCCATCAGCGGCTTTAGCGCTGTCGTGCCAGAGGTCTCACCATCAATCGTAAGAACCCTATCCAAACCGGGCAGCATGTCGCGAATACCTGCGACTTTTCGTTTGTATAATCGGGTTGATGTAATCAGCGCCTTGGCACCGCCGATCTCCATCCGGGCCTGAATCGGCTCGGGCCCGAATGCTGAAAAGAGCGGGCAAAAAACAAAGCCCGCTTTCATTGTGCCAAGGGCCGCGATGTAAAGGTCGGGCACGCGGCCCAATAATGTGTAGACCGTGTCGCCCTTTTTCAGGCCCATCTCTTGAAGAATGTTGGCAAAACGGTTGGTTAACTCGGAAAGATCGCCGTAGGTGTAATCGGTCCGTTCACTCGATTTGGCGATCCAGCGCAGCGCAATTTGGTCGCCATGGCCAGCTGCGACATGGCGCTCGATCGCCTCATGCGCGATGTTGACGTGGCCGTTCGGCAACCCTTCGAGCGACGCTTGCGCATCAGCCCAGTTAAAACTGTCATACCGCTGCTGATAATCGGGCATATTCGCCGCAGCGCGTTGGGCTGCGGTCTTTGAGATGATGTCCTTTGCCGCAGTAGTTTCGGTCATTGGGCTACAAACCCGCCATCGACAGGGATGACCGCACCCGTCATGAAGGATGCGCGGGGTGAGCATAGCCAGACGATCAGTTCGGCTACCTCTTGCGGCGTGCCAATGCGGCCGATGGGATGCAGCGGGTCCATCATCTCGCCGGTTGATTGTGCGCCGCCTGTTGCCTGTTCGGCCAAAGAATCCAACATGCGGGTATCAATGCCACCCGGGCAGACCGCATTTACACGGATGCCGGATTTGGCATATTCGAGCGCGGCGTTCTTGGTTAAGCCTGCCACGCCGTGCTTGGACGCAACATAGGGCGATAATCCCGGGAAGCCGATCAATCCTGCCACCGACGATAGGTTTACGATCGTACCGCCGCCCGTCTTTAGCATTGCGGCGATTTCGACTCTCAGGCACAAGAACGTACCCTTTAGATTGACCGATATGATCGCATCAAAATTCTCGTCCGGTTGCTCCGCCAAAGGCGCTATCTTGCCTTCGATACCGGCGTTATTCACAGCGCAATCTATCTGGCCGTAGGTAGCAACAGCTTGATCTATCAGGTTTGTGACATCGGCGGGCTTTGACACGTCCGCGACCACCATCGTTGCTTTGCCGTGTTTCTTTCCGATCAGCGCTACGGTTTCGGCGGCGCCGTTGCTGTCGATATCTGATACGACAACTTGCGCGCCTTCAGCTGCAAAACAAAGCGCTGTCGTGCGGCCGATGCCAGCCGCCGCACCTGTGATAACGACTGTCAGTCCATCAACGAGTCCCATTCCAGTCCCCTGTGTATTTGAGTGGCAAGTTGTAGATTTCTCGGACCAGAGTGCCTGATGCGCACGCTGGTCTGATTGAGCGATGTCAATTGGAGTGATCCAAACCGGAATAATCTGACCGCTATCAATCAGCCTAAGTCAGAAAGAGGTGGCTCGGATGACGATCAACGCGTTTCCCGAATACGACGTCAGCGAAAACACCACAGGGTGTTGTCCGCGTTTCAAACCGGAAGGGTGGGACAACCAGCAGCTGCATTTCGAGGATAAGAAATTTGTTCGCGCTACGACGCGCAGTGCAATGCATGTTCCATGGAATATGGGGGCTGTTTTTACCCGTGTCCAAGAACACATAGAGGGCGCTGGTGCCGCTGATCCGACAACAGAAATCGTCCTGAGCCATGATCTGTCCGCGTGGCAAGCAGAGCATTTTTTCGCCGTTCCAAAAGATGTTCCCGCCGAAGAAATGACCACGCTATCAGGCGATTTCATTACGCGTGTTTTTGAAGGGCCGTATCGCCGCGCCAAGGACTTCGAACATGACATGCGGATCGCAGCAAAGGCCATGGGTAAGACAGCCAAGGACGTGTTCTTTTTCTATACGACATGCCCCAAATGCGCCAAGGCGTACGGCGAAAATTATATGGTTGGTGTCGCGCGGGTCTAATACATTGCGCACAGCCAAAAGATACCAGCATGGGCACTGGCGGATTCCGCAATCAGATCAAATCCGGCACATCTTCAACGTTGCGGATATCTCAGGAACGCCTGATATATCCAGCCGCATTTTGTAAGGTTCTGCCGATGTCCTGACGGGAACTGCGCAAAACGCCAGTAAGGCTGCCAAGGCCAAGGCGATCAATATCCATTTCCTATGTTTCGTCATAGGTTTGCTGTCCTGTCTGTTGCGTAGCGTAATGGCTCTTGCAAGCTACCTCTTGTCCGCGAATAACGCGTTTTCCTTCCAGTGTGCCTTTTTGCTCGGTAACGACGGTCACCTGGCCTTCAGGCTGATCGGTGCGTTCAAAGTAGATAACAACCCAATCGCGGTTCTTTCCGAAACGGTGCGCCGCCGGACTGTTGGAAAATAACGCAGTGAATTGCCATCCGTCCCTTTCCGTATGCAGGATCGGTAGCTGGGTTTCGCCCGATGGATTGAACCTGCGTGGCTTGATCGTTGGAAGTTGGTCCAAAGTGCTGCGATAAATCTGATCGACGGCTAGAATTTCCGCAACGGGTGGGCGCTGCTGATCCGCAGATACATGTCGGGGGCGTCTGCGCGCCAACATGTCGGATAACGAGTGGCGCAGGCCCTCTACCCGGCGTGGCCCAAAGCCTTTGATGTTGGCCAGCCGCCCGTCGTGCGCAGCAGCTTCCAGCGCTTCCAGCGTCTCTATCCCCAGTTGATCATGGATTTGGTGTGCCAGCGCTGGGCCAATCATCGGAACGGTTTGAAGTACCTTTTCAGGGTCTGCCGCCCCCCGCAATCTATCTAGCAGGCTTGAGCGCCCAGTATCAAAAATTTCGGCGATTGTGGCTGCGATGGATTGCCCAATTGTCGGCAATTCATCCAAGCCGCGTTTTCCCCCGCGTTCATAATCAAGCCGGACGGGATGGGACAATCCACGTAGATAACTAGCCGCATCACGGTACGCTCTAACGCGAAAGAGCGAAGCGTTCTGTTTGTCCAAAAGATCGGCCACGTCGTCGAGCTTGCCTGCGACAAAGTGATTTTCAGAGAGTGCATCGGTTTGCGCAGATAGGGGAGCCATGGATATCTCCGGTAGATTTCCGTCCTGAGCATAATGCACATTAAGAAAAGCTGCATTGACGTCGGTCAATCACCAAAGGCCTGACATGTTCGTGCTCTAGGTATGGAATTATCTCCAGACTGCGATGGGCTTCGGACCTATCGATCACTATTTCAAAGTTGAAGGTGCCGAATTTTCTGCGTCTGCTTCCCCGCGGTTACTCGGCCTTCATTGCGGCGTCCCACGCGCCGGGGCAAAGCGTTTCTAATTCTTCGCGGGTTACTGGAATACCTTCTGGTGCAAATGCTGCCATCGCGGTGCCGTGTCTAAGCAAGATCACGAGCGGCTGTTTGTAGCCGGAGACGAACACGGCCTCGTTTGTGTGCTCCGCCGTGATTTTGCGTTCCGATATCATCGCAACCCAATATGACCCGACCTTGATGATCTTCTCTAGCGATACGGTCATCGACGCGGTCCGTAAATGCGCCATACGAACTCCGCTGCAGGGACGAAAAGAGCGGCCACCGTGACGCGGACCACTGCGGTCATATTGCACCTCAATGTCTGCTGATAGAAATCCGGCCGTAGATCCAGCGACATTACAGAAGGCAGAGAGTTGGCGTATTGCAGAGGCATCAACATACCGCAGAGCTGCCCGGTTTCTGCCGGATCGCCGAGGCCATAAACGCCGTCTATATGCAATTCTACCAGATGGATGCGACGCAAAACACCTAGGATAAGCTTTGGCAAAGCCCGAACTGCGGCACCATCAACACGCTTGAGCCTGGAAATTGTGTGCTTCTTAGATTGCTGCGGCTTTTGACCGGACTTTTTGTCAGCCCCGCCTTGACGCTTTTGGCCTACGGTCAGGCGGGGTGCGATCCCGGAAAATGCACGTATTTCGATCCGGTAGAAAGGCCTTGAGGAGTTGTTCAGGTGCACACTGACAAGGACCGGAGTGATCAGGGCCAAAACGACCAAGGTCACGATTGCCATCACCAACCAGAAAAGGATCGCGAGCATCAGTTCCATATGACTTCAGTCGCTGGTTTTGTTTTTGCTGGATGCCATTTTGTCAAAAACAACGGTCGCGGCTTCGGCGGCGATTTCGGTGATATTGGTCAACGTGCCTTTCACGGATTCCACCCGTGCTCCATCTTTGTCGAAGATAATCGCACCCAATGGTTTGATGCCGCCACCCGCACCGGTGCCTGCTGAATTGCCGGATTTCTGAGCCGTATTCCCGCCCGCGCCAAAGCCGAAACCGTAGCTGACAATCGGGATTACGGTGGCTCCCTCGCGCTCTATCGGGTCGCCAAGGACATTTTTTGCATTCAATAACCGGTCAAGCTCTTCCACGGTGCCTTTTAGTAGTCTGTCAACGTCTTCCATTTTCCACTCCTGAAATTTTCAAATTATGTTTTGCGAACAGCAATCTTCGGTAGAGGCTTGGCCGTTCTGCCGGATTTTCGCGCCGCAGCTCTTGTCCGCGGGGTGCGTGGCGGTCTGATGTTCAGGCGGCTAAGCTGGTAGTTTAGGTCGGGCCATCAGGACGGGTCATGCGACCCACCTGAGGCACCAAGTAAATGTATCTTGGGGCAGGGCAGGGTTCTTGATATTTATCAATCTGAGAAAACCGAACGACGGTTTGCATATGCCCAAGCTGCTGGCAGTGGGCTAAACAGGTCGCAATTTTTCGGGCAGCTGGCTTCGACCGGTACTGCAGGTTGGGAAGCCTTCGGGTGAGCAGAATCTTGCTGAAAGTATGCTGTTTGGCGTAGGTATTGATCCTGATCAATGCTGGCTGAAATAATGTCGCCTACGAATGGTCCCAAGCTATGAAGGCTATCATAGCAGGGGGGAGGCGTTCATTATGACTGACAAACATATCAATCTGGATATCATGCAGCTGCTTGGACCAGGCGGGCAATCAATGCCGTGTCAAATTCCTTACAAACGTGCCGAGCTTACCTATGAAACGCAGAAATACATGCATGCTCTTGGACCAACGCCCAAGCGCTGTCTTGAAGCGCTCGCGGATCTTGGCCTGTCTAATCCAGAGATCGCGCGGTATTTGAAGATACCGAAAGGTATCGTGAAAGACCTGCGGGAGGTCTGGCATATCGACGGCGAAAGCTGAGATACCGTCGTGCTCCGCAGGAGATCATGATCGGCGCACCAAGCGTTCGCCATTTGACCTATTTGGTCCGCGCAGCGGCGTTCTGTCTTATCCGAAATTTTTGGATGTCTGCGGTAAATTGTCGAAGTCTACGCGCCCCTCACCTGAGAATGATCACCCAACCATCGGCAGATATTCCCGACCGAAGCCATCAATCAAATTCAGCATTCGGAAACTAAGCACACAAGATAGGCTGTTAGACACGAAACCGCGTGATCACCTGATGGCCCTAGGTTGCTCAACTACTGAAAAACTGTTGATTTGCTGGATAAATTGCACCGCTCAGTTCGGCCAGCTATGCGCTCGTAGGCACATAAACTGGCCGAGAAGCTTGAATTTCGCACCCCCAGCGACGCTGCGATGGCCATGAAGGGTGCGCAGAAAGTAGGTATTATTTGCTAAAATACGATTCTAAGCATAGCTGGTTTCGCCGATACGAAATTGATCTTTGTCAGTCGATCTTCGTCAGTTTTTCTTTACTAACGTGTCCACAGACGGTCTTCTAAGGTCTGTTGAGGTGCAGAAACCGCGGGCGGCTCAGAACAGAACAATAGTCCTTGTGGCAGGAAGTCGACACTACATGGCGCGAAACACGAAGAGCACTGCTGCAACAGGAAAGCTCAAGTCTGCCGATCTGTCAGGCTCCGAAAAGACCTTAGACGAGAAAACAAATGGCGTAGTTCCTGTTGTTGGTGTGGGGGCATCTGCTGGAGGCCTGAAAGCATACAGCACGTTGCTTGATGCCATGCCCGCAGACAGTGGTGCGGCCTTCATCTTTGTTCATCACGTCGATCCGGACCACAAAAGCCTTATGGCTGATATTCTTGCCAACCGAACGGAAATGCCCGTGGTGCTGGCTGAAGACCAGAGCGTGGTTCAGGCGAACCATGTCTATGTCATACCACCAAATAAATTCATCGAGATCGCCGATGGCGTCCTGAAATTATCGGAGCCTAAAGACCGTCGCGGCGCGAGAATGCCAATTGACGTTTTTTTGCGGTCTCTGGCCAAAGATTTGTCTCACCATGCTATTGCAGTCATCATGTCAGGCACCGGCAGCGATGGATCTGCAGCCATACGTGAGATCAAAGACAACGGTGGTACCGTACTGGTGCAGGAACCGTCCGAGGCGGAGCATGACGGGATGCCGCGCAGCGCAGTTGCGACATTGGCGGCAGATCACGTTGTTGCGATTGCCAAGATGCCGGAAATTATTGCCAACTATGTCCAGCATATCTCCAGCCAAAAGGGGTTTGTTAAGAAAGCTCTAGGTGAGAAAGCAAAGGGATCTCTGGCGGAGATAATCAATGTTCTAAAGACCCATTCGGCTATCAATTTTGATCTTTACAAAGAAGGTACATTGCTACGCCGGATCGAGCGGCGCATGGCGTTGCGGCACATGGAAAGCTCGGGCGACTATCTTGCCCTATTGAAGGACTCGGCGGAAGAAGCACGTTGCTTGTGTTCTGATCTTCTCATTAGCGTGACATCCTTTTTCAGGGACAGTGAAGCTATGGAGTGTCTGGAAAAGGACGTCCTGGAAGAGCTTGTAAAGTCGCATGACTCTTCGCGTCCGCTGCGTGTTTGGGTGCCTGGATGCGCCACGGGAGAAGAGGCCTATTCTTTAGCTATGCTCATCATTGAGAATGTTTCGTCGCTACGCAAAGACGTGAAGCTTCAGATTTTTGCCTCCGATGTTGATGAACATGCCCTATCAATAGCACGAAATGGCGTCTATTCGGATTCCATTGCCGAAGATGTCTCGGCTGCGCGACTGAAACGGTTTTTCACCAAGGAAGACCATAGCTATCGAGTCACGTCGGAGCTGCGCGATACAGTTGTTTTTGCCAATCAAGACATTCTGTCAGACGCGCCGTTCTCAAAGCTGGATATGATATCGTGCCGCAATTTGCTGATATATCTCACGCCGGATGCTCAGGCGCGTGTCATCAAGATGTTTCATTTTGCACTTAACTACGATGGCATTCTGTTTTTGGGCTCGTCCGAAACAACGAACAACCATGACACCTTGTTTGAGCCGCTGTCAAAGAAGTACCGAATTTTCAAACGAATTGGCCATGTGCATAGTCATGCTTTTGATTTTCCGGTGGTGCGCCGTCGCTTGCCGAACACATCAATTGCTCCTGCCAGAGGCCAGTTCCGCGCCAGCAGCGACAAATTAGCGGAGCTGAGTCAAAGCCTGCTCATAGAGCACTATGCGCCCGCTGCCGTTCTTATCGATGCACAGTCGAACGCCCTTTACTTTGAGGGGCCAACGGACAATTATCTAAGAGTGCCATCAGGCGAGACCAGCCGCAATCTACTGGCGATGGCGCGGGAGGGGCTGCGGGCGCGGCTTAGTGGCGCCATCCGTGCGGCGCGAATGGGGGAGGATGGCTCCAAACAAAGCGCGACGATCACACGTGCCAAAGAAAAGATTTTGGTGGAAATACAGGTCCATCCAGTCACGCTAGACGGGGTGGAGTTGTTCTTAGTGACTTTCGCGGACCAACCGACAACATCGATGGCTTCCGGGTCTGCCACTCCCAGTTCAGAAGCCAATCTTCAGCTTGAGCAAGAGCTTGAAACGACGCGTGCCGATTTGCGCAACACAATCAGCGACTATGAAAAGTCTACGGAAGAGCTGAAAGCGGTGAATGAAGAAGCAATGTCGATGAACGAGGAGTTCCAATCGACAAACGAAGAACTGGAAACATCCAAGGAAGAGCTGCAATCGCTCAACGAAGAGTTGACGACGTTGAATTCGCAACTTCAACAGAAGATCGAAGATGAAGGCAGGGTATCGAATGATTTGAACAATCTGCTGGCAAGTTCGGGCATTGCGACGCTGTTCCTAGATACCAAATTCAAGATTATGCGCTTCACGCCGGCAACCCGAGAGCTTTTCAACCTGATTACCAGCGATATCGGCCGCCCGTTCAGTGACATCACCAGCAGAATTAAGGATCCACATTTGATTAAGGATGCTGAAGGTGTTCTCGAAACCCTTACCGTATCCGAATGCGAAGTCACGGATGATAGCGGCAAGTGGTTCGTCCGCCGTGTCCTCCCTTACCGTACGCAAACTGGCAAGGTTGATGGCGTTGTGGTCACCTTTTCGGACGTGACGCATCTTAAGGCATTGCAACAAAAGACCAATACAGCAATGCAATTTGCCGAAAGTATCATCAGCACGGTGCGTGAAGCAATGCTTGTGCTTGATGGCGACTTTACAATTATGTCGGCTAACAACTCCTTCAGAAGCCAGTTTGAAACGAACGAAGCCGACTTGATCGGAAAAAATCTGTTCTCGATTCAGGGCGGGCAATGGGATGTGCCGCGATTACGTCAACTGATGGAAGGCATTCTATCGAAGCAAACTACAGTAGAGGCTTTCTATCTGACACTGGAAACAGCCAATCTCGGCACGCGTGAAATGGTGCTGAATGCGCGCAGAATAATCAAATGCCCGGAGTCTTCTGAATGCATACTGCTTGCTGTGGAAGACGTGACCGAAACGCTTGTTGTGCAAAAGGCCTCTCAGGATCGCGAGGCGCGGCTAACGGCCATTCTTGATGCCACCCCCGAGGCGATTTTGACAATCGATGAGAACGGCGTGGTTGGCATGTTCAACTCTGGCGCGGAGGACCTTTTTGGGTTTAAGGCCCATGAGGTAGTTAATCAAAACGTCAGCATGCTCATGCCCGAACCTGACAAGAGTAGCCATGACGAGTATTTGCGGAACTACCACAGAACCGGCGAAAAGAAGATTATCGGAATAGGGCGCGAAATGAATGCGCTGCGCAAGGATGGCAAACTGGTTCCGATCCAGTTGTTGGTTTCTGAGCTGGAATTGAACGGTAACCGCCATTACCTTGGCATTATTCATGATCTAACGACCGAGAGACGACGGCAGGCCGAACTCAGACGGGCGCAAAAGATGGAAGCGGTCGGTCAGCTGACGGGCGGCTTGGCGCATGATTTCAACAATCTGTTGACCGTCGTTATCGGAAATCTGGAACTGCTTGAGATGCGCACTGAAGATGCAAAGATGCAAACGCTGATCCATGAGGCGCTCGAAGCGTCCAATTTGGGCGCGTCTCTTACAAGCCAACTGCTTTCGTTCTCGAAGAAACAGGCGCTTGAGCCAAAAAGAGTTGAACTAAACCAACTTGTTAAGACGATGCTGCCGATCCTTGAACGCACGTTCAATGAGAATGTTCTTATTGAGACCGATCTGGCTGGCGACCTGAAACAAACACTGGCAGACCCCGGCCAGATTGAAAGCGCGATCCTTAATCTGGCTTTGAATGCGCGCGATGCCATGGAAGATGGCGGAACATTGATGATCCAGACGCGTAACATTGTCTTGGATGATGATTATGTCGCATCACAAATCGATGTAAGGTCCGGCGAATATGTATGCCTGTCTGTAACTGATTCAGGGGGCGGGATGGATATCGCCACAAAGGCAAAAGCCTTTGAACCCTTCTTTACGACAAAAGGTCCGGGCGCGGGATCGGGGCTTGGCCTTAGCATGGTCTACGGATTTGCAAAGCAATCAGGCGGGCACGTCGCAATTTACAGCGAAGTGGGGCAGGGAACGACGGTAAATTTATTCCTGCCTGCTATAAATGCGGGACCTGACGCAAACGCGGACGCAAAGCTGCAACAAACATCTGCCGGAGGAGGCGAGACCATCCTTGTTGTTGAGGACGATCCGAAAGTTCTGCGACTGACGATCACCCGACTTCGCGATTTGAAATACAATGTTATCGCGGCAACTGATGGGCCGAAGGCAATGGAGATTCTGAAGCAACGCAATGATATTGACCTTGTTTTGTCGGATGTTGTGATGCCCGGGGGCATGACGGGTTTCGACGTTGCAAAGCAGGCATTGTCCCTGAAACCGGGTTTGAAAATCCTGCTGGCGACGGGATATGCCAAAACGCCTGTTTCAGGCGATGCAGCCAGTGCCAAATCGGACCATAGGATTCTACGCAAACCGTATGGCATGAAAGAGCTGGCTGAAGCTTTGCGGACATTACTGGATTGATCCTCGGTCTTTAAAACGGGCAAAGCTGCGCCTCTGACTTTTCGTCGGCTCAGGGTTGGTCTGTTTCGACCTAGGGAAGCAGGCGAAAAAGTGTTCAGGATTCTTTTGTGGCGAGCAGGATGTTTTCGAAACGTCCTCAAAGTTCAGTCGCGGGCGGTTGGGCTGTGGGTCACAGTGCTGTTGTTTGATATTGATCAATCCTCATTCGAATTTCCATGTCAGTCAGATAGCTGATCATAACGAAGCTGTTCGCAGGTCGTTGCTTTTACGTCGAAAAAGGAATTCAGATGGGCCAAGTTTCCGGGCAAATTTCGCGCTCGTCCGCTTCCGTGTTCGTGCCTCATGCCGCCAGCCCGCAGGAGGTTCTGGATGTCTATGGTACACACCCGAAGACCGGCTTATCGGAAGCCGAAGCGCGTGCACGGCTTCTCAAGTTTGGACCAAATCAACTTGCTGCCCGTCGGCCTGCCAGGTTGACACAAATACTCTGGCACCAATTCGAGGGGGCGGTTGTCCTGCTGTTGATCGGCGCGGCTGCTGTAGCCATCGCAGTCGGGGATTGGAAAGAAGGGGCGGCCATTGGCTTGGTCCTTATTATCAATGGCGCAATCGGCTTTTTTACTGAGCTACGTGCCGCTCGCTCGATGGAAGCGTTGCGGACACTTGGCAATCTGACGACACGTGTCTGTCGAGATGGCCAGACATCCTTGTTGTCGGCAGAGGGGCTAGTTCCGGGCGACATCGTCATATTGGAAGGCGGTGATATTGTTACGGCTGACCTAAGGTTGGTCACAAGTTCAAACCTAACAATTGACGAGTCTGCGTTGACCGGAGAATCCGTTGCCGTGGATAAAGACATCTCAGCAGTGGCTGCGGATAGCGGGCCAGGTGACAGGCCCTGCATGGCGTTCAAGGGCACTTCGATTACGAGCGGGAGTGCCACCGGTGTTGTCGTTGCGACCGGGTTGGACACAGAATTGGGGCTGATTTCAAAGCTCGTAGAAGAAGCCGCGCCAGAACATTCTCCCCTAGAGGTCCAGCTTCAAAACCTTACCGGTCAATTGATCGGATTTACCCTTCTCGTTGTCACACTGTTGGGCGTGTTGGGTGTGCTTCAGGGGGGCGATGTTGCGCTTGTTGTCGAGGCTTCTATTGCGCTTGCGGTCGCGGCTATTCCCGAAGGGCTGCCCATTGTGGCAACGATGGCGCTGGCACGTGGTATGTGGCGGATGGCCAAACATAACGCGCTTATCGAACGCCTGTCTGCGGTTGAAACACTTGGCGCTACAACGGTTATTCTGACCGATAAGACCGGAACGCTCACCGAAAACAAAATGAAGGTACATGAGCTGGATTGCGGCACTGTTCTGTACTCGGTTTCTAGTGCGACACATCGGCTTGAGGGAATTCCCACCGACGAAAGAAACCAACAGAAATCATGCCTAAACGATATTCTGACGGCTGGTATGCTTTGTAACAACGCAGAGCCGAGCCAAAACGAAACGCAATATATTGGTGATCCACTAGAGCAGGCATTGCTTGTAGCCGGTCACGCAGAGGGACTGGATAAATCCCAATTGCTCGAACGGTTTCCTCGTGTCCGTGAAATCGCTTTTGACTCAACATCGAAATTGATGGGGACGGTTCATCGCGTAGATGATGGCTATGTCATGTGGGTCAAAGGCGCGCCGGAAGAAGTGCTGGCGGCGTCCAGCAGTCACCTCTGCGCGGAGGGGGGATCTGCCGAAATGACGGCTGAGGACCGGGCATTCTGGAATTCACGCACGAACGGGATGGCCGCACGAGGGATGCGCGTTTTAGCGGTTGCTACCAGCCATCCGCAAACACCGGACGCCGCAGACTATTCCGGTTTGACCTTCGTCGGACTTATCGGTTTGTACGATCCTCCGCGAAGCGATGTGCGTAACGCAATTTCGCAATGCCAGTCTGCTGGAATTCGGGTCGTTATGTTGACCGGCGATCACGTGGTGACCGCGAAGAACATCGCAACGGCTGTTGGCCTGACCGATGGTGAGGCGACAGTCGTAGAGGGGCGCAATCTGCCACCCATTTCGCAACTGTCTGATGACCAGTTGATTGAGCTAGAGAAAGCCGATGTTTTTGCGCGCGTAAGCCCTGCCCAGAAGCTTGAGTTGGTCACTGCTTTTCAAAGAAGTGGCCAGATCGTCGCCATGACCGGTGATGGGGTGAATGATGCGCCCGCGCTTAAACAAGCAGATATCGGGGTGGCCATGGGGTTGCGTGGTACGCAAGTTGCACGCGAAGCGGCTGCGATGGTTCTGCGAGATGACGCATTCAGCTCAATCGTCGCAGCCATTCGGGAAGGGAGGGTGATCTTTCGCAACATCCAGAAATTTGTGATGTATCTTCTTTCTTGCAACCTAAGCGAAATACTTGTCATGGGAGCAGCTATCATGGTTGGCCTTCCCTTGCCGCTCATGCCGCTACAAATCCTGTTCCTGAACCTTGTTACGGATGTTTTTCCGGCGTTCGCATTAGGGGCCGGTGAAGGCACGAAGGAGGTTCTTGAAAGATCGCCGCGCGATCCGTCCAAGCCGATTATGACGCGCGCCATCTGGATCGCAATTGTTCTGCATGCTCTTCTGATTTCCAGCGCCACGTTAGGTGCATTTGTTATAGCGCTAGAATATCTGGTTTTGACGTCTCAAGAGGCCATAACCGTTTCCTTTTACACGCTGGCATTCGCGCAGCTTTGGCACGTTTTTAGCATGCGTGACCCCAAATCAGGTTTGATTATAAACGAAGTCACCCGAAATGGTTATATCTGGATCGCATTGGGCCTAAGCAGTGCCCTTTTGCTTTTGGCGTTGTTTTTACCTGTCGCCGCGGAACCGCTTGATCTTAAAATACTGCCGCGGGATGCTTGGTTTTTGATCGTGGGCATGAGCCTTGTTCCATTATTCTTGGGGCAACTCCTTAGGTCGGTCTCTCGTGCGCACTGACGTAGGTAACACGCGACGCTCAAGCTGGACGATGCGTGAATGAAATCCCGAGAACACAAAGCAGATTGATACGCATCAATCGCCGAACGGCCGTATACGTTACCAAGTTTTACATCCGCTCCGCCCTGCGGGGGTTTTGTATGCCAAAGTTGTAGTTGGCTAGGAGAAAATTCAAAATGGCCAACACGACACTCAAATTTTGCGGGGCGGCCCGAACCGTGACGGGATCCTGTTACCTACTGCAGACCGATCAGTGCAGATTTTTGATCGATTGCGGTCTGTTTCAGGGGCCAAAGACGCTGAAAGAGCTGAACTACCGTCCGTTTCCCTTCAGCCCCGCGAAGATCGATTTTGTACTCCAGACCCATGCCCATATTGATCATGCAGGGCTTTTGCCAAAGTTAAGCAAGTTGGGGTTTGAGGGGCCAATCTACGCAACGGCGGGCACGAAAGAACTTCTGACATTCATGCTGCCCGACAGTGGCTATATTCAGGAAATGGAGGTTGATCATCTTAATTTTCGAAACCTTCGTCATGGCAAACCAGCGGTCGAACCTATTTACACAGGTCAGGACGCTGAGGATTGCCTGACCCTGTTCCGGACTGTCGATTACGAGGTCTGGACAGAGGTAGGGCCGGGGGTGCGCGCAAGATTTTGGAACGCGGGGCATATTCTAGGGTCGTCCTCGATTGAGGTGGAAATAGAGCAATCCGACGGGCCGCCGCTGCGATTGCTTTTCTCCGGTGATATCGGTCCCGACAACAAGCTGTTTCATCCAGATCCGGTTGCCCCGTCAGATTTTGACTATGTGATTTCGGAATCCACCTATGGAGGGCGTGAACGCGCTGACATCACAACTGCGGCGCGCAAAAACACTTTGCAGCAGGAGGTGTCTCGTGCACTGGAACACAATGGGATGCTGTTGATCCCTGTGTTCGCTGTTGAGCGCACACAAGAGCTGATCACCGATCTTATCGCGCTTCAAGATTCAGGCGACATTCCGAAGGTTCCAATCTATCTGGATTCGCCGTTGGCCATCCGTGTGACCAAAGTCTTTCAAAGGCACGCGCGAGAACTAGAAGACCTTGGGCCCGCGCCACGGTTTACAAGCAACCCAGCAATCCGGCCTACCGCGACGGCAGAGCAAAGCAAACAGATTGGCAAAGTGAACGGAAATGCGATTATCCTCGCCGCTAGCGGAATGTGTGAGGCCGGGCGTATCAGGCATCATCTTAAACGATGGCTTTGGCAGGATAAGGCGACTGTCCTTTTTGTTGGATATCAAGCGATCGGCACATTGGGCCGCATCCTGCAAGAAGGTGCAAAGTCCGTCAAAATCCACGGACAGGAAATTCGGGTTAAAGCCAGTATTCGCACCATTGAAACCTATTCTGGACACGCCGATGGGTCCGAGCTGATTGACTGGATCGTCCAGCGACTTCCGATTAACCAAGCACTCATCCTGACACATGGCGAAGAAGCGCAAATGCAGGCAATGAAATCCGAGCTGGTTGAAAAGAATTTTAGTGACAAGAATATCCTGATCCCTAATCTTGATGACGAACTAGTGCTTTCTAAACGGGAAGGCGCGACGCTGGAGGCGCCCAAGGATCTACGGTTGCCACCTGCGGCGATGGTCGGGCCGGATTGGCACAATGACCTGACAGAGCTGGTCTTCGAGCTCCGTGATGTGTTTGAGCAAGCAGCAGACGATAAGGCCCGTGCTAAGGTATTGCGGCGCATACGACGTGCTCTTCACGATGATGACTAGACGTATAAGCCGCAGCGGCTGATCTGGTGCGTACAGCGCTGTCGTGCACTTCGGCCACTGTCGGTTTTGAGGCAGATCAACCCAGCATCAACACGGCACGTTAGACTAGCGAAAAGGAGCCCGTTGCATGTGTTGGAATTCTGAAGTCTCAATTGCAATGACGGGCATAGGCGCGGCCGCCGCTGTTATTTCTTATCATCGTAAGGACCCCACAGCGATCTGGCTCACGATCGGTTATTTTGCTGTGATGGAGGCACTTCAGGTTGCTGGTTATGCAGTCCTTGACCAATGTGGCACCACTGAAAATCGGGCTGTGACATTGGCGTCGTACCTGCACATCGCGTTCCAGCCCTTGTTCATCAATGCCTTCGCTATGGAGCTGGTCCCCGATGGTGTAAAACAACGCATCAAACTGTGGGTTTATGCTCTGTGCAGCTTGTCAGCAGTGACGATGATCGCGCAACTGATGCCGTGGCAATTCGCAGGTAAATGCCTGCCGGGAAGCGCGTTGTGTGCAGACAATCTTTGCACCGTTTCAGGCAACTGGCATATCGCATGGAATGTCCCTTACTCGGGTCTGCTGCTGCCTGTGGAAGACGCGGTTGGTATCCATTCGGGATTCCCGACGTACATGCTGACGGTCTTTATTTTGCCACTGGCCTATGGGGCTTGGCGCTTTGTGCTTATGCATGCGCTGGCCGGGCCTGCGCTGGCTTGGGCTTTGACTGACAACCCAAACGAAATGCCCGCCGTCTGGTGCCTGTTTTCGGTTTTTATTCTGATGATTGGTCTGAGTTTGCGGGTAAGGCGCAGTTTTATGGGCGGGCTATGGTGGAACAAGATTGCCAGCCCTACAAAGTAAGCCGGCTATGTCGCCATGATACTGCAGACCTATTTCAACTGCGGTACAGATATGGGTTTGGAAACCTCGGCTTCGCGTGGCGCAATTCTGGCATGCAGTACGTGAAATTTCCTGCTTAACAGAATTGCGCAGAGGCTGAATGCAACCAACTGGAAGGAGTGTCGGTGGCCTGGACTTATGCCAAAGGTCTCTTTCCGATTTCTTTAAGCACTGCTTCGCTTGTGTCGGCTTCTGACAGATTCATAAGATTGATATCTTTTTCAAAAATGAGAATGTTGCTTAGAGAGTCAGGCATCTCATTTCGCAGAACTCCCAACATTTTTGGTGAAGCAAAGATTGCTAGGCGGGTAAGATCGCCTGCGCGCAAATGGCGCTCAAGGCGATGCAAGATGTCCCGTGCGAAATCCTGCATGCCGCGGAAAATGGGGTCTGAGCCAAGCTCCATCGCCGAACGATGCCCCGTATTGCCCGACGCAAAGCTGCGCCCAGGCTTGTCGGATTCGATGTCCCTTAGGTGCGTTGATTTTGCTTTGCTTTCGATCTCGATCGCGGGCTCGGAAAACCCACCTTCCATATTCCGCAAAATGCTGCAGCGTACGCCATTCGTTATCAAAGCCCATGTCATATCTCTTGCCATATCTCACCTACTTTTGAGTGCAATGTTACGTGCGCCCGTTGAAAGAGCCGAGTGGCCTACGCCACTGTGTGCAAATCAACCGGGCAATTCTATAGCTGATCAGCAAGCAGTGCCGCTGCGACGATTTTCCTTTGCATCGCCGCAAGAACGACTTTTAAAAGGTGGCCGGATCAAGCTGTATTTGCTGTTTCAGCAAGGCATCAAGGGCAGGCGGCCTGATAGTAGGTGCCGTCGCCGCGGGAATAGGCGCATGTGTCGGTTGCCGAATTTTGCGCAACAATGGTACCTGCTGCGGCTCCGGCAAGTGCCGCGATCAGCCGCCAGTTGTCATCCGCATCAAGCGCCTCTGCTGTGATTAGCCCAGCTGCTGCCCCGCCGGCGACGCCTACAACTGTGCGTTGATCTGCGGTTAGGTTTTCGCAGCCAGCAAGCATCAGGACGCTAATAGCGAGCGGTTTCAGAACATCTTTGTACATTTTGTTGATCCTCTTGATCTGGGTTAAGCTAAATAATTGGGGTTAAAGATGATGGTCCGCGACTGCATGAAGCAGTTCGCCGGACAACTCACGACTGACAGCATGGGACACGTCGCCAAGGCTCAGCATCCCTACAAACCGTTTGTTGTCGTCAAGAACCGGAAGGCGGCGGATCTGTTTCTGATCCATGAGGTGAATGGCATCTTCTACCGTTTCAGTTGTGCGGCAATAGATGATCTCTTTCGTCATGACCTCTTCAGCCGAGGTTGCAGATGGGTTGCGGCCTTCTGCCACAACGCGAAGCGCGAGGTCGCAATCTGTAATCATTCCGACCAGCTTGTCGTCTTTGCCAATTGGAACTGCCCCGATATCATTTTGGTGCATCATCTTGGCGACGTCGCTAACTGGCGTATCTGCGCTTGCCCAATAAGCTGTGTGGTGGATTGCATCGTTGATCTTCATCTCGGATTCTCCCAAACGCTGTTGCTGCATTGAATGTAACGGCGGGCGGTGCCGTTCTATTGACGACCGTCAATCAGGCCGTTTTTCAGGTCTGATTACCTGCGCGTGTCGCGGCGGGGGGGGGACGCCATCAAAACAGCCTTCCGATACGCGTGGAAATTCTCCGAAGCTTTAGTTGCCTCACAAAGCTGACGGATCGCCCATGACCGGCGACATCGGTTTTAGGTGGTGCAAATTGTCGCGCTTTCGAACCGATGCTTTGATGAACTGACAAATGTCAAAACGCATTTTCAAAAACACATCATGATTCTTGATTATGTACGAAGGCCACAGTTTGCTCTTGGTTTTCGACGCAATACACCGAAGGAGGAATATTCCAGTGGCAACACCAATTGACCCAACAGCAACTGTTGATTTTGATCAGCCTCTCAACACAGATCCTGATTTTTCGTCATTCCACATTTTCAGCACCGATGACGTCACGGGCACCTTCGCAGGTGCAACCCAAGGAGAAGACGGCGGTATCGTTGATTTTTCCGGCGTAAACGGGACGATAGTAACCAAAGAGGGCATCACGCTTTATCCGATCGACAGCGAGTTCGGTTTTAACGTTACTGATTTCGATTCTGCCGAGGCTAAGACAATTGACGGCCTTTATACGGAAGGTTGGGTCGGAGACCTGATCGTCAACGGGGAACAAGCCGGTATCGTCGTGTCTGACTCTCCGACTGACACATTCAAGACCCCCGCGCTTTTGGGAACATGGCTTGCCGGTCTTGGTGGCAACACGGTCAAAGCATCGACCGAACACTACACCGTCATGCAAAATGTCCTGTCCGATCAGGCGTATCCAGAAGATCCCGCTGCCGTTTATGCTCTTGATGATGACTTGACCCTGCTGAGCCTGAACCCGGATTGGAACGAGGTGAAGGTAAGCACGCTTCTGGGTGATCCCGGAACATACGGCGTGACCGATGCGAATTTGGACGGCGTTCTTGATATCAAGGACCTTCTGAATCCAAACGAAAGCACGATTGCCTACGACATTGCCTATGGTGACGATTATTCGGTGACCATGAAAGACGACGGTAAATTGTTGTACCGTTGGGGCAACACAATCAAACGGCCAAATGATGTCCGTCTCGAAGCGACACTGGATACTCCAGATGACTGGGACGAGGTGGACAGCACGACGTCGCTCAAGAAGTTGTACTCGATCTCATCTGCCGAACTGGTCATGCACCATACGATAACGAACAATCCCAATGATCAGGTGCGTCCGGAAGATTTCGAGAACGAGTCCGCGATCGGTACGCTGCCAACGTACGAAGTCATCGAAAACTATAATGGTGACATTGGTCGCACGGTTTGGGCGTCCACAGATGCCTACTATGCTGGTGACGGCACGCTCTACGAAGCGGGTACCATTCTTCGTGACACAATGTTGGCAGAAGCGGTCACAGGGTCGGTTCTGGACACGATTGGTGCCACCTCACAGGATCTGGATCTCGGATATACAAATGCATGGTATACAACCATGGATCGGGAGCCGTTCGAGCCGGTTTTGAACGAAGATGGAACTGAATATATTACCGGGCCTCGGTGGCGCCTGCTGCCGGACAAGTACGGTCAGGACTTGCCAAGCGTTGTTATCCCGCTTGACCCCAGCCAAACTCCGCCAATTCAACAAGACGATCAGAAGTATGAAGTTGGTGCAGAAACGCAGACGGTGCTTAACCTGCTGGACTGGGCAACGAATATTTCACCTTTGAACATTAGCGCCGGTTGGCAGGACAACGCCGGATCGGTTTCGGTCAATGGTGTGAATCTGAGCGATGACTTCGACATCGCGGTCTACATCAAAGGGGACATCAAGCCAGCAACAGTATATAGCGCAGAGCTGTTGGTTGATTACGACGAGATCACTATCCATGATGCGGGCACTGCAGTGGTCGGCAGCGCAGCCGATGATTATCTTGTTGGCGTTGGCAACAACGTCTTTGAAGGTGGGGCCGGGTCCGATCTGTTTGTTGTGTCATATGGAACGTCTGTTTCTGATATCATTACAAGCAGCACGATCTCCGACTTCGAGGTCGGTGCGGATAAGATCGGTCTGATTGGTTTTGACCAATTGATTGATTTCAATCCGGAAGTTGTTGCTCAGGCCGCCGTCATTTCCCAAGGCGTTTCCGGCGATGACCTGACTGTCTTTGTTGATGGTCAACTGGTTGCAACACTGACCGGCGTGGCGGCTGATCTGAATGTCGGGCCGACGATTGAAGCGGGCGAAGGGCTTGACCTGCTCGACGACTTCTTTGTGTCCAATCCTGGTGAAGGTGTGCCGGAACCTGAACTGACGACCATTGGATCGGTTCAGAAAATTACAGGTCTTGATCACAACGAAAGAACGGTCGCGTTTGAAGGCGGCGCTACATTCGAGAATGCAGTTGTGTTTGCGTCTCCTGTAACCAGAAACGGCCCCGAAGCCGTCACTGTCGAATTCTCGGAAATTACGTCGACCGGTGCGACCCTGTACCTCGAAGAGCCCGACGGATACGACAACATCCACCGTAAGGAGGCCGTCTCACTGGTGGTCTTTGAAGAGGGGAACTTTGAGCTCGCTGACGGCAGCAGGCTCCAAGTTGGTACAACCAAGTTTGAGACAGGGCTGAACAATGAGTTCCACACTGTCACCTTCGATACAGCTTTTGATGATATCCCGGTCATTTTGCTGCAGGTTCAAACCAACAATGGCGCCGATTGGGAAGTTCTGCGCGCGCAGAACATTACCACGACCAGCTTTGAATATGCGATCCAGGAAGCCGAGGCTTCCGACGAATGGCATACGCGTGAGCTAGTCGGCTGGGCTGCGGTGGATGCGTCAAGTGAGGATGGTATTGTTGATTGGTCAGGTATTATGGGTCAGGCCTTTAACACAGGCACGACTGTTAACCACACGGCTGATGAATTCGAATTCCAGTCAGACATTGGCACGGATCCGATTGTCGCCGCTACGATTGCCAGCTTCAACGGCAAGGATACGGCCAACTTGCGTATGACTGATCTGGTCAACGATGGTACCTCTGCAACAGCTAGCTTTATGATCAGTGAAGAAACCACTCTTGGTGATGAAGTCATGCACGTTAACGAAGAGGTCACAGGCGTGGCTTTCGAAACCAGCGGCTTCTTGTCCGGCTTCGACTACGTCGAAGATTCGATATTCATGGTCTGATACCATTTGAAGCTAAGATGGATCGTCGGCAGCGTTGTTACAATGTTGCCGGCGAACGCTATTTAAGTCTTCTATTTCTGAATCAAATCTCGGCCGGTGTACTTTCAAGGTTTTACTATGAGTGCTGATGCCTCAAGCGCGCTGGTAAAGACGATAAAAGCGGGACCATACAATTGATCGAAGTGATGCGGCTCTCCTAAAGTTAAGCCGTTTTGCAGCCTGGGATTGATTATGCGCCTGATGGGTCCGTGTCGGCGTCATTAACGTGAAAGCTATTCGCACTACCTGTATCGCCAAAGTCTAAACTTCAGCCTTAACAGCAGCGCCCTCATTAACAATTTATGATCAAGCCTAGAGAAATTCTCGTGGTGCGATTCCGACCGCAATCTTTGCCGCGCACTGAAAATGCCTGAAAAATGCGCTTTTGTCGAAAAGCGCTTGGTGGAGCATAGCGGGATCGAACCGCTGACCTCCTGCATGCCATGCAGGCGCTCTCCCAGCTGAGCTAATGCCCCAAACACGCAAGCGTGTATTGGTGTCCCTAAAGGGGACGAAGGGACGACTCCGAAGAGCCGATGCACCGTGTACTAGGCACAAGCGGCGGCGGGATCAAGCGAAAAAGCACGCTCCCGCCGACCTGATTTATCAATCTTCGTCGTTGGATGCCACATCCGCGATCTCATCGAGCGGAACTGTATCATCATGGTCTTCGTCGTCGTCCAGCAGATCGTCGTCCAGATCCACATCTACATCGTCGTCATCTACCAGATCATCATCTTCGGTGACTTTGGATGCTTTTGCTTTTGCCGTGGCCGCATCTTCGGCGTCGGCTGCAATCATGCGGGACTTGGACTGGTCAACTTCTACGACCTCACCCGTATATGGGCTAATGATCGGGTCTTTGTTCAGGTCATAGAAACGCTTGCCCGTGGTGGGGCACAGGCGCTTGGTTCCCCATTCTTCGTTGGGCATGTATTTCCCCTTTAATCATTGGTGTTGTGTCTAGATGATTCAGCGCAATTGCCATATGCAGGGCATGCTGTCCAGCCAAAAGCCCCATACCCCACTCCGTGAGCATCGTATGTCTGACCCGCACCTCCCCGGAGATCCTCCGATTCCCCTGATATTGCGGCGTTCTGCGCAGGCAAAGCGCATTTCCTTGCGCATCAGCCAGCTGGACGGGCGTGTGACATTAACCATGCCAAAACGGCTGGCCGAGCGTGAAGCGCTGGATTTCGCGCGCAGCAAAGAGACATGGATTCGCCAGCATTTGGATGCGCGTGGCGAAGATGTGCTGGTGCGGATAGGTGCAGAGCTGCCTCTGGGGGGCAAAGTGTTCACGGTTCAATCAGGCACTGGCCGGCGGGTGCAGATTAACGACGATGGGATATTCGTGCCCGGACCACCGGAACGTGCAGGCAAACGGCTGTCCGCGCATTTAAAGGAGCTTGCGCGTGACCGGCTGGCGGGGGCCAGCGATGACTACGCAGCGCTGTTGGGGCGCAGTTATGCGCGGCTGTCGCTGCGTGATACACGGTCACGGTGGGGGTCGTGCACGTCGGACGGCGGGTTGATGTATTCATGGCGTTTGATCATGGCGCCGCCAGAGGTGCTGGATTATGTGGCAGCCCATGAGGTGGCGCATCTGGCGCAGATGAATCACTCGCCCGCATTCTGGGCCGAAGTGACAAAGATTTACGGCGACTACGCAGCGCCGCGTAACTGGCTGCGGGCAAATGGTAGCACCTTGCACCGATATAAATTTTGAACTGGTTCGGCATGCGGGTTTCTGCGCTTGACGTGGCTGTGGCTTGTGATCACAAATACGTATGAACCTGACATCCCGCCCTGTTGATCCCGCTCCTTTGGCGCATGACCGTGTATATCGGCATTTGCGGTCACGGATCATGCACGGAGATGTTCCGCCCGGTGCTGCGCTGACCCTGCGCGGCATTGGTAAAGAATATGAGGTGTCGATGACGCCGGCGCGCGAATCGGTGCGACGGCTGGTCGCCGAAGGGGCGCTGAGCATGTCGAATTCGGGCCGTATCTCAACGCCGCTTCTTAGCAATGAACGGATTGAAGAACTGGCCGCCCTGCGCGCGCTGATTGAGGTAGAGCTTGCTTCTCGTGCCCTGCCGCGGGCGCATCTGGCGCTGATAGAACGGTTGCAGAACATCAACGCCAAGGTGGGTGAGGCCGTAGCCCACCGCGATGCGGTGAGCTATATCCGCACCAATCTTGAGTTTCACCGCACCCTGTATTTGCGTGCGCAGGCGCCTGCAATGTTGGCTATGGCAGAGACTGTCTGGTTGCAGATGGGGCCGACCATGCGTGCGCTCTATGGTCGTTTGCGCCGCACCGATCCCCCGCATTTTCACAAGCTTATTATCGCAGCGTTGCGCGCAGGGGATGAGCCGGGTCTGAGGCTGGCGGTCAGGTCCGATGTGACGCAGGGCCTGCGGATGCTAGCGAGCTAAGTTCTTGACCTGCGTAGCGTATTGGGCGAGCCTTACATGATGGACAACAATTTTTGTCATAATACATCGTATTATCGCGGCTTCTCATAGCGCGCGGACGATATTCTCACTTAAAATTTCTATCGTGCCGCCGTCTGTGCGGGGTTTTGGCATGGGCGGGGCTCTTATCGGAGCGACCTTCATGAACCATATCCGTCTTATTCTTGATAAAGACATTCCCCAGTTGCTTGGCTGGGTACACGCACTGGCCGCGCATCACGAAGATGCAGCATCTGTCACTTTGGACGACCTCCGCCGCGATTTCCTGGGTCCGCACCCATGGGTAAGGGGGCTTGTCGCACCCGAGTATGGCTATGCAGCGCTTTGCCCGCTGGCGCAGGTGCAGTTTGGTGCGCGCGGAATGGATATCCATCATCTATTTGTCGCGCCGCACGCCAGAGGCCGCGGCATCGGGCGCGCGCTGATCAAAGCCTCGATAGAGCTTGCTCGAGCTGAGGGATGCCGGTTTCTGACTGTAGGAACACATCCAGACAATCGGGCGGCCCAAGAGGTATACCTGCAAACAGGGTTTGAGCGCATGTCGAGCGCGGCACCACGGTTCCTCATGAA
>Ga0209345_10000312_pt1 | contig 63064 bp, 63 predicted proteins | sample Cruoilmetagenom7_FD_187294 | JGI IMG/M metagenome (GOLD analysis project Ga0209345, IMG submission 187294) | Oil polluted marine microbial communities from Coal Oil Point, Santa Barbara, California, USA - Sample 7 (SPAdes) (version 2) | ecosystem: Environmental > Aquatic > Marine > Oil seeps ... | reverse complement strand
CCTATTCTGACACTTTTAGCTGTAGCAGCAAACAGTGGTAGTGTATATAACGCTATAGGGCTTGGAGTATTTTTTGGAGTTGGTGCAGTTATGTTCTCAATTTTATTTTATGGTTTTATAGTCTCAAAACTAATCAAAGGCCTCATGGCTCAGTTTTCATCGTATAAGCTTGTAATAGAGCGGATTGCAGCACTTTTACTCGTTGTAGTAGGAGTACTTGTATTAAACGGTATTTTAGCACTTTAAAAAAGGGTAACAATGGTAGATTTTATTAAACGTGACAAAAACGATATTTATTCAAAGCCGATTTTAGGCTTTTTATTTAAAAATCAAAAATTTTTATTGACACTAAAAATAGTAGTTTTAGCTCTATTTTTATATGCTATATATTTTGGCTTCACTCATACAGGTAAAGATAATCTTTTTACTTGGGCTGTATTTTGGGGAGTTTTCTGGTCTTTATTTATGGTTGTAACACTTCCTACGTTAGGACGTATTTTTTGCGGAATTTGCCCTCATGGTTTTATGGGAAAATACATCACGAAATATGGCTTAAAAAAGAAGATGCCAAAGTGGATGCAAAACAGATATATCGGTCTATTCTTACTTGTATTAGGCTGGTGGGGAATTTATTATATGTTTCCAGGTATATATAGAACACCTCTTGGTACAGCTATTTTATTTACTGTTATGACACTCGTCTCATTTGCAGTATATTTTATATATAGAGATATGAGTTACTGTAAATATATTTGTCCTATTGGTGTGCTTACAAGAGCCTACTCTAAACTATCATTTACATGGCTTGGAACATATAAAAGTGCTTGTAATGAATGTAAAACATTTGAGTGTGCTACTGCTTGTCCACATGGCTTAAAACCTTTTAGTTTTGATAAAAGAAACTCAATGACTGACTGTACTTTGTGTATGGATTGTTCTTCTGCATGTGAAGCTGTAAGTTTTAAAGTTGAAAAACCAGCATTTTCTCTGTTTTCAAAGTTTCAAATTGTAAAAGCTGAAGTTTGGGCGTTTATACTTATTTTGGGAGCTATTTCCATTACTATGGGATTTCACCACGGCATAGGAAGAAGTAACGCAGCAGATGATATGATCTGGTCAAAAACAGCTGAATTTCTAAAGGGTTATATTAGCTTTGGTTCAATTGACCCTATAGGACTATTTGCATTTCTTTATGCAATGCTCTTTACAGTATCAGCAGCACTTATCGGAATGTTTATAGCTTCTAAAATTCTAAAAAAAGATTTTTCTAAAGTATTCTATGATTTAGGATATTCGTATGCTCCACTATTTATCTTAGGCTCAATAGCTCACTCGCTTGAAACATTTTTCATGAAAGGATATGAGCGTATAGTTGAAGGTTTTGCGCAAGGATTTGGATTGACTGTAGATGTTGCATCTCTTGCAAGTAGAGGTGATAGCTGGTTACATATGTTTGGCCTACTAAAATGGGTAGCAATTGCTTGGGCTTTGATTATTTTATATAAAAGAATGAAACTTTTAGATGCAGATAAAATGAGAAAGATTTTAGCCTTTCCTTTTGCAGCATCCTTAATAGTCTTTTTCCTAAGTACTAATCTCTATACAGGATATATCTTTAGTACGTATGGTGCTGCATCACGTGGACACGGCAGCCACGGTGGTGGCGGAACAATGTTTCAAAGTGTACCCAAAGAGAAAGTCATTCTTTTACAGGCAAAGAATTCATGTGTGGCATGTGGAATGAATCTTCCTAAGTTCTATAAAACCAATCATGCAGGAAATCTAAACGAAAAATCGAGACAGTATTGCTCTATTCATTGTTTGAGTGAAGATAAAAATCTTAAACAGATGCCACTTACTGATATAAAAGTAGTTGATACAAATAGCTTAAAATTTATAGATGCTAATAGTGCTTTTTATGTAGTAGGAAGTAGAAAAAATGCCACTATGAGTGGAGTAAGTAAGTACGCATTTTTAAACAAAGAAGACGCACTTGATTTTTCTAAACGATATAAAGGAAGAGTTGTAGATTTTAATGAAGCAACAAAAATTGCAATGAAAGACTTCAATACTCCTGCTAAGAGAATATCAAAAGAGCCTTCTGCAACAGATAGTATATTTTTCAGCGATAAAAATCCCATAGTAAAAAAAGGAAAAGGTGGTCATGGTGGACATATGCATGGTGGTTCACGAGGAAGAGTACCTAGTAAAAAAGTATGGACTCTGTTTGTAGATGAAAAAGATAAATTACGATGTGTGAATGATATAAAAGCAGAACTCTATTTGCTAGATGCAAATTTAGAAACAAAAGAGCTTAAACAGTCACGTGATAGAGGATGTAAATCTGTCAGTTTTAAAATGCCTGATAACGGATACTATAATCTTTTTTATACAGACAAACAAGTTCAAAGTTCAACTTTATATGTAAACAGCGCAAAATATGAGTATATGAGATTTAATCATAGTAACGATGCAGTTTATGACGAAACTAAAATGTCAGCACACAGTATAAAAGAGGTGCCATTTGATATTTTAAGATTAAGAGAAGAGGGCGAAACATTTTATCATCGTCTATATTCAGGAGACAATATAAGACTTAAAGTAGTGCTGAATTCCAAGCCTATAGAAGGTGCTAATATAACACTCTCTACAAAAACAGGCTGGTCAAAAACTATTAAAACAGACAAGAATGGAATAGCTTCTTTTGTACTGCTTCAGGATTATTTCCCTGAGTGGAATAAATTTGATAGAAGACATAAAAACAAGTTTTTACTAACTGCAACTTATGCAGAAAATATAAGTGGTGAATACCTCTATGAAGAGTATAAGAATATAAAGTACTCAGCTACATACTCAGCTATTTATTACCCTGGAGAGAGTAGCTATAAATCTTATGCTTATGGTCTCCTTGCCGCAACTGCTACCGCGATACTTTCTTGGTATGTGATTTACTGGTATAGAAGAAGACGTGAAGTACCTTTTAAAGAGGTAAGGTTCAATGAAAAAGATTAGAGATTTTATAAATAGAGCGGATATTCGAAAATTTCGTTTTTGGCTACAACTTTTTTTCTTCATTATCTTTGTATATGGCGGACTTTTCGCGATAAATTTAGGAAACAAGATACCGGTATTTTCTTGCGGATATGACAGAGAGATTGGAGGGATGTGTTATTTTCTACCTCTGCAACACCAACTTGCACGTCCATTAGATGTACTCTTTAGTGCTGCGAGTATTACAGTACTGACAGGTTTTTTAACTTTTTTATTATGGTTTATTGTTTTTAATAAAGCGTGGTGTGGTTATGCATGTCCACTTGGTACTATGCAAGATTGGCTTACTGGTTTAAGAAAAAAGTTTGGTATCAGGTACAGTACTTATACGCAGCCTCAGTTTGATAAGCTTAAAAAGATAAAGTATATTTTGCTGGCTTTAGTAATTTTATCACCAATTGCTGTAGGGATGGGTCTTCTTGGTGGTGAGTGGAGAACTGCATTTTGTCAGATTTGCCCAGGTAGAATGATTACACCAATGTTTGTAGGTGATTTTTCTCAGTGGAGTCTGGATTTTTCAACCAAAAGTGCAATGATTTTAACTACTATTGGTCTGGCTTTTACAGCTCTTTTTGTAGTTGGCTCATTTATTAAAAAAAGATTTTTCTGTTTTTTCTGTCCTATGAGTGCTATGCACTATATATTTAGTGATGCTGCACTTTTAAAGCTGAAAAAAGATGGCGATAAATGTACAAAGTGTGGGGATTGTTACAATGTCTGCGATATGCAGATAAAAGATATTGCTGATGATGTACAGAGCACAAATATACTAAGAGATGATTGTATATTGTGTATGAAGTGCGTAGCTGCATGTCCTGAAGAGGATGTCTTACATGTAGATTTTGTTAATTATCCGATATTTAAATCAACTAAAGATGGATTTTCTAAAAGGATGGAGATGGATAAGTGGGAGAAAAAAAATGACTAAAAAAGTAACTAATCATAAGATAGAGACTCCAAAAGAGAAGCACAACCGTCATAAAGCTATGGAAGCTATCACAGTACTAGATAAAATAAAACATGAGTTTAAAGAACCTCCAAAAGCAATGGATTATTTTTATAATCTTTATGAGAATGTTCACTGTAACCATGAGCCTTTGCATAGTGATAAAGTAAAAGTTGGAACAATGTGTATTCAAGTACCCTCAGAGATTGTATATGCGCTTGACGCAGTACCTATAAGGCTTTGTAATGGTTTTTATACAAATGATGAAATTGGTAGCGATTTACTTCCATCAAAATCATGTCCACTGGTTAAAGCTACTGTAGGACAGTTCGCATCTGATAACTTTTCTGACAAGCCTGATATCGTTGTATCTCCAACTACCTGTGATCAAAAAGCAAAGTCTGGCACTATGATTGAAGATATGGGGTATAAACTTTTTGATATGGAGTTTCCAAGAACAAAAGAGAGCCATGAGAGCCGTGAATACTGGAGACGTAGTGTTAGAAAATTTACAAAAGAACTTTCAGGTGATTTAGGTAAAAAACTAACAAGAAAAAAGCTAAAAGAGTCAATTAAGAAGGTGGGTTATGCTCAGCATCTCTACCATAAGCTTAATATTTTAAGAAAAAATATCAACTCTCCTATACTTGGAGTTGACATGTTCTTAGTTACCAATGCTTTTTTCTTTGACAAGATAGACAACTGGATAGAAGCTGTAGATGAACTTGTAAAAGAGACTGAGCAACGAGTTAAAGATGAATTTAACGCAGCACATAAAAGAAGTCCTAGAATAGTCTATACAGGTTCTCCTCCAATCTTTCCAAACTTGAAAGTTCCTCTTTTGATAGAACAGTCCGATGCTATAATTGTTGCAGATGAGACATGTTCATCAAACAGAATGTTTAATGATATGGTAAGCGTTGATGAGTGGTTTGTGAATGATATGCTAGATAGTGTAGCAGACAGATATCTCAAAGGATGCACCTGCCCAATTTTTACAAAAAATGAAGATAGAAAAAGAAGAATTATTGATTTGGTGAAAGATTATAAGGCTGATGGTGTTGTTTATCAGGCGTTCGCAGGATGTCAGGTTTATGAGATGGAACAAAGATCTGTCTTAGAAGCGATGGAAAAAGAGGGAATCCCAATTATTTATCTTGAGAGTGATTATAGCCCAAGTCATTTGGGACAGCTTACAACGAGAATAGAAGCTTTTGTAGAGTCTCTTAAAAACAGAAGGAGAAAGAAGTAATGCAATATTTCGCAGGTATAGATATAGGTTCTACCGCTATTAAAATTGCAATTGCAGATGAAAGAGGGAAACTTATCGGACAAAAGATTAGCGCTAGTGGAAGTATGTTCTATAAATATGCAAAACAAGCACTCAAAGATTTGCTAAATGAACTCGGTATCAACGAAGAAGACTTAGTTTATACTGTATCAACTGGTTATGGAAGAAAACTCTTTAAAGAGGCAGATGAAAATATTAGTGAGATAACTGCAAATGCAATAGGAGCAAGAGCTGCTAGTGGTGAAAAAGAGATAAAAACGATTATAAATATAGGTGGTCAAGACTCTAAGGCTATATCTTTAGACAGCGAAGGTAATGTTGTAAACTTTGCTATGAATGACAGATGTGCAGCTGGAACAGGAAAGTTTTTAGATGTAGTAGCTATGAACTTGGAGCTTGAAGTTGATGAACTCGGTGATTATCATTTTAAATCAGAGGGGACACCACTAGCAATAAACAGTACATGTGCAGTATTCGCTGAATCAGAGATAATTGGATTACTTGGAAATGATAACTCTGTGGAAGATATTATTGCAGGAGTTCACTACTCTATAGCAAAAAGAATTATTAAGCTTGTAAAAAGAGTAGGCATTAAAGAAAATATATATTTTGATGGTGGACCTGCACTTAATATAGGACTAGTGAATGCTATTGAAAATGAATTGGGTAAAGAGATTTTTATCCCTGAATTTCCTCAAATCACAACTTCGTATGGAGCTGCAATTTTAGCACAAGAGTCATATGAATATGAAAATAAAGCAGAATAATTAATGTTTGACAAAGTATTAAAATTTTTTATTGAAAACTATAAAATAAACTATACTCTGTTTTTTTTACTTTTTGCATTAGGTATATACGCATATACCCAAATACCCAAAGAAATATCTCCAACAATTGAACCAAACTCTATCACTATTAGAGGCTCATACAACGGAACTTCTGTAGATACATTAAATAAGATGGCTGTTCAAGAGATTGAGGATGAAGTTAAAAATATTATTGGGGTAGATGGAGTTACATCAGTAATCTCCCCCGGTAGATTTACTATAGTTTTAGAGCTTGAAAAAAATGCAGATAAAACAGATGTAATTAGTAAAACTGAAGATGCTATAGCTTTAATAAGAGTAAATCTTCCAAGTGATATGGATGATCCTGTTATAAGGGGTGTCGCACATTCAAGAAGTATAATGCATGTGTCAATGCTATCTTCTAAAGTTCCTAGAGACAAGCTAAAAGCACTCTCTAAAAAATTCAAAAGCAGGCTCTTATCAATCAAAGATGTGTCAGATGTCACTATCTTTGGTGATTCTGAACTTTTTTACGAGGTCTTATTAGATGAGAAAAAAGTAAATGCATATAATCTTTCGCTTAATGAAACTCTACGAATATTTTCAGAACTCTCCTATATATTTCCATTAGGAAAAATAGACAATGTTAAAGAGCAGTATTATATATCTACAAAAAATGATAAAAAATTAGCTTATGAACTAAAAAATACTATTATAAAAATCAACGACCAACAAATTGCCCTTAAAAATATAGCCAAAATAGAAAAAAGATATGAAGATTCGGCAACACTGGCAAGTATGAATGCAAAAAATTCAATTACCTTTGCTATTTCACAAAATCCAAAGGGTGATGCTCTTAAAATCTCTGAGGACATCAAAAACTTAATATCTAAAATGAGTGTAAAAGATATTGATTTTAATGTTAGAATGGATAAATCAATAATTATAAAAGATAGACTAAATATTGTTATTTCAAATATTTTACTTGGTGTTATTTTAATAACACTTTTAACTGCTATTTTAATTAATGTACGTATAGCATTTATTATAGCCTTAGGTATCCCTACATCTTTTATTATAGGTGCTATATACTTCTATTTTACCGGCTATAGTATAAATGTAAATTCTCTTATAGGTGTTTTGATTGCTATTGGTATTATTGTTGATGATGCCATAGTTGTTAGTGAAAATATTCAGCAATACATTGAAAAAGGATACTCTGCCAAAGAAGCTGCATTCTTAGGTACAAGAGAGGTTGCAAAACCTGTAACAATTGCATCACTCACAACCCTATTTTCCTTTATACCTCTTTTAATGCTCAGTGGAAGACTAGGTGAGATTATACAGCTAATACCTATAGCTTTTTCTGCTCTTGTTATAGCTTCACTTATCGAGTCCTTTATCTTTTTACCTATTCATGCTTCTCACACTCTCTCCTCTAGTTCGAAAACACTCTCATGGGAGAAAGTTAATTCACTTTATTTAAGGGTATTAAAACAACTCGTTCAATATCAAAAAACCTTTCTTTTAATTTTTATAATTATAGTACCTATCTTAATTTACTATGGTGTAAAGAGTTCGAAATTTCAGATGTTTCAACCATTCGATGCTTCATCTATTAATATTACATTTAAGTCTAAACCAACCACTACTATTGAAGAGTCTTTAGAAATTGTGCAAACTTTAGAAAAAAATATTTTAGAAAATAAAGACAAGTTTTTTGTAAAACATGTAAGTTCAACAGCAGGATATAGAAGAAGTGCAACAGGTTCTGCTGAGATATATCCATATGTAGGTTATATCACTTTAGAACTTTATAAAATGAAACCATCAAATTTTGTAGATAAATATATAACACCTTATCTGAGTTTTTATTATGATGACAAAGAAAGAATAAGAGATAAATCTTCACAAGCCATATCTAAAGAGTTACGAACTTGGCTAAAAGAGCAAAAATATAAAAAGAAATTTCAGCTCAACAATCTCATGGTTGTTGAAAATAAAATGGGACACACAAAAGCTGATATTCGTATAGGTGTTATAAGTGATGATTATCAAAAAGCTCTTAAAGCGATTCGAGAGATAGAAGATGTTTTTTCTAAAATAGATGGTATTAAATACTTTGGTGATAATGTAAAAATTGGCGCTGATGAAATAAAGCTCAAACTAAACACTTATGGTGAAGAACTTGGAATTACTGAAAAATATCTAGGAAACTATATATCTGGTCTTTTTCTATCAAGAACAATTGGAACTATTTTTGATGGTAATGAACTAGTAGATATAAAAGTAAAATCATTTAATATTGAAGATGATTTAGAAAACTTTAAAAGACTTGAAATACCCTTAAACAACAAATCATATGTAATGCTAAAAGATATTTGTGAATTCCAAAAAGTGGAATCTTTAGAGAGATTAGTTAAAGATGACGGAGAAACTAGTTTTTATGTTTTTGCAAATGTTAATCCATCCATAATAACGTCAACTGAAGTTTTAGAGAAAATGGTTCCTGTCATTGAAAGACTAAAAAAAGTAAAAGATATAAAGTTGAAATTTAAGGGGGAAAGAGAACAAAAGAATATTATGCAAACTGAGATGGTACTAGCTTCAATACTTGCAATTATTTTAATTTTCATCTCTATTTTATACCTTTTTAATTCACTTAGAGAGACTTTGATTGTTATGTCAGTTATCCCTTTTTCTCTTATTGGTGTATATGCTGGACATTTTATAATGGGTCTCAACATATCACTGCCATCTCTAATCGGTGCATTAGGACTTGCCGGTGTTATTGTAAACGATGGGATTATTATGATGGCGACTATAAAAAAAGCAGAAAATAAAGATGATATATTTGTTCTTGCTGCTAGAAGATTTAGACCAATTATACTTACATCTATAACTACGATTATAGGTCTCTCATCACTTATATTTTTTGCAACTGCACAAGCAGTAACATTTCAGCCTTTAGCTGTAACTATCGGTTTTGGACTTTTATGGGGAACAATTTTAAATCTACTTTACCTTCCTATAATGTATAACTTTTTTCATAGGTACAAAACGTCATGAATAGATATGTATTATCATTTATAATTAGCTCAATATTTTATATTAGTATTATAGTATTGATGGTTTATTTTATTAATATAGACATAAAAAGAAATGCCTGTCCTCAAATACAAAAGGTTCAAAAGGTTCATGTTTCAGTAATCATACAAGAAGCATCTAAAAAACAAAAACCTAAAAAAGAGCAAAAAATTGAACCCAAACCAAAGCCAAAATCCAAACCTAAGCCAATACCAAAGCCGAAACCTAAACCAAAGCCGAAACCTAAACCTAAACCAAAGCCAATTCCTCAGCCAGTAAAAGAGGAAGTAGTTTCTGAACCTTTAGAAGAAGCAATTCAAGAGCAAACTCCAGAAGAAGAATTAGAAGTTGTAGAAGAAATAGCTAAAATAGTTGATACTACAACAGAAACTAAAAGTGAAATAAATAGTGCAGTTATTGCAGCAAAACAAGATATATTTATTGCTGATTTGATAAAACGTATCAACTCAAACAAATCCTATCCAAATATGGCTAGAAGAAGACATATAGAAGGCATAGTTGATGTTAGATTTAAAATCTTGATAGATGGTAATGTAAATGATATTGAAATCACTTCAGGAAGAAGTATTTTTAAAAGGTCAACTATCCAAGCTATAGATAAAAGTTTTCCAATAGATATAGATACCTCTATATTTGATTTTCCTAAAGAGTTTAAAATAAAAATTTTATATACTTTGAAATAATATTTATATAGTTGGCATGTGGAACTCTCTTCTTTTTTTATTTCAAAAAGCACTTCTTAACATAACAATAGATAAAATCACATTGATTAAATTATATAAAGAGCATAACTATGTTAAAACCATTACTTATAGAAATAGGTGTTGAAGAGCTACCAGCGGTTCCACTTTTAAAAGAATTAAAAAATATTGAGAAAAAATACGCTGATATTTTAGAAAAAAACTCACTTCTTTGTGAGTTTGAATTTTACTATACTCCTCGTCGTTTAGTTATTTGGCATAGTGAGTTTAAAACTCATCAAGAAGACAGTGTAGAGGAGTTCTTTGGAGCACCTTTGGCAGTTGCATACAAAGATGGTGAGCCAACTCCTGCTGCAAATGGCTTTGCTAAAAAATGTGGTGTTACATTAGATGAGCTAACAACTACAACTAAAGGTGGTAAAGAAGTTCTTTACTACAAAAAAGATGTAAAAGGTCAAGCCTCTACGGAGCTAATGGCTGATATGCTTGGCATGTGGATTAAGTCACTAGATTTTGGAAAATCTATGAGATGGGGAAGTTCATCTGAAAGTTTTATTCGTCCTATTCGTTGGATAAACGTAATGTTTGGTGATGAGCTTGTAGATATAGAACTCTTTGGTGTTAAATCTGCAAAATCTACTTTTGTTCATCGTATCTCTAATTTTGACGCTGTTGCAGTAAGTGGAGCAAAAGAGTATTTTGAAATCTTAAAAGAGGGTGGTGTTACACTATTTGCCGAAGATAGAATGACTAAGATTTTAAATGATTTTAAAGCTCTTGAAGAGAAAAATGGTGTTACTATCGAGATAGATGAAGAGTTACTGAATGAAGTTGTTGCAATTACAGAAAATCCAACAGCACTTTTAGGTTCATTTGATGAAGAGTTTTTAAGACTTCCTCCTGAGGTTATTATCACTTCTATGAAAGAACACCAAAGATATTTTCCAGTTTTTAAAGATGGCAAACTTATTAATAAATTTTGTGTTGTATCAAATGCTTTGACTGATGATTTTTCTCTTGTAATTGAGGGAAATGAAAAAGTATTACGTCCACGTTTAGCTGATGGACTTTTCTTTTATGATAATGATCTTAAAAATGGACTAAGTACAGCTGGACTTGAAAAAGTTGCATTTTTTAAAGGACTTGGAAGTGTTGCTGATAAAATTAAAAGAGAGACTAAAATTGCAAATACTCTTTTTGATACTTACACTCCACATGCCAAGAGAGATGATTTAAACAAGGCTATAGGTTTAGCAAAAGCTGACTTGATGAGTGAGATGGTTTATGAGTTTACAGAGCTTCAAGGTCTTATGGGTGGTTACTACGCGATAGCTGGTGGAGAAAATCAAGAGGTTGCAATAGCGATAACGGAACAATATCTTCCAGATGGAGAAGATAGTGATTTACCATCAACTCAACTTAGTGCTATAGTAGCTATGAGTTTAAAACTAGATACTCTACTTGCACTATTTAGTATAAATCAAATTCCAACAGGTTCTCGTGATCCATTTGCGCTTCGTCGTGCTGTAAATGGACTTGTTAGAATCACTTCAGAGCATAACTTTGAGTTTAATGTTGTTGAAAAATTAAAAGAATTGGCTTTAGGGTATGAAAATATCGATATGCAAAAACTAGAGAGTTTCTTTTTAGAGAGAGTTAAGCAGTATTTCAGAGGTGTAAATCCATCTGTTATAGAGGCAGTTTTAGCTTCTGGTGAGAGAGAGCTTCTGGCTCTTGGTAAAAAGATTCAAGCACTTGACACTATCGTAAACTCTGAGGGTTTTGCAGAGTATTCATCAACTTTTAAAAGGGTTGCAAATATCACTAAAGATATAGACTTATCTCAGGGTCTTGGAGTAAATGAAACTCTTTTTACAGAAGATGCAGAGAAAACTTTATATGAAAGATATAATGAAGTTACGGCATGTGGATATGAAAGTTATGAGTTAGAACTTGATGCACTTTTAGGATTAAAGCCAGAGTTAGATAACTTCTTCGAAAAAGTGATGGTAAATACTGATGATGAGGCTGTGAAAAACAATAGAAAATCATTAGTAGCTTCAGTTTATAAAAGTATATTAAAAATAGCAGATATTAAAGAGGTGAGTATATAATGATAGATTTAGATACAGAGATATGTGTATGTAATGGTTTAAGTGTAAAAGATATAGCTGAGTGCATAAAAGAGAATAATTTCACAACATTAGAAGAGTTAGTAGAGAATGATGTTTGTCCTATGGGAGATAAGTGTGAGAGTTGTCGAGATGATGGTTATCACGATGATGGAAATAATATACCAATGGTTCTTTCAATGGTACAAAAAGGAGAAATTTAACAATTTCTTTATTGGAATATAATCTATATAATATCGATGTATTTACTTTTGTTTGTAATAAAAATCTTATAATTTTGTTATGAAAATTAAAAGTCTTTTAATCGTTTTTCTCATATCACTCTTTTTTCTTGGAACTCAAAGCAGTGCCCTTGAATCATCGGGTGTATTTGTAATTACTTACGAGGTTTCTGAGCACGTTGAAGAAATTGAAGATAACCGAAATTTCCTTCAGCCTATTTTATTATTATCATATATCACACTAGATTCATCCTCAATTGTCTATGAACCCTTTTTTTTTCTGCGTGACAATTTTATCGATATTGAAAAACCTCCAATCATTTCCTAATATTTTATATTTATAATTTTCGCAATAATAAGTGCCAATATGCTTGGACAATAACTAATAATAAATACATTTAAGGAATTAAATAATGTTACACTTTTCAAAATTAATATCAATCTTATCTTTTATAACAATCATATATAGTATCTACGCAATGCGTTTAGAACAAGCAGAAGCTGTATTCTACATAGGTACGCTTATCATGTCCATAACAATTTTTATACTATCGATTGGAATATTAAGCATGAGTATAATAAACAAAAAGATTTTTAAAAAAAGAAATTTGACTGATGTCACATCATAAATATTTGTGAGTTAGTTTCAACGTCTAAGATTATCACTTACTCTCTTTAGTAAGTGTTTTATTTTTTTAATCTCTGCTTATAAGCAGAGGCATTTATATATTTACCACTACTATCATTTGTCCCTGAGTTTTCTTCTCTGATGATAGTATTAGTTTTAGGTTGATACTGAGTGGTTCTTACTTTTGTTTTACCATTAGTTTCAATATTTGATAAAAGTCCATCTTTTAAATTACTTAAGATTGTAAGTACTGTTTCTAAATTCTCATCATTTACCGATAGTTTTATCTCGTTCATTATGTTCCAATATTTTTTATAGTATTGTACTAGAAAAAAAGATAAAATGTCGAATGATAAATTATGATTATCCACTATTTAGACCACCGGCAGAAGCAAATAATGTCATCTTGCAAGTTACTTTGGGATGTAGTTATAACAATTGCTCTTTTTGTTCAATGTATAAAACTAAAAAATATAAAGAGAAGAGTTTAGAAGATATTTATAGAGAGATAGATATCTTCGCATCAAACTACCCAACTGCACATAAAATATTTTTAGCTGATGGCGATGCTTTAGCTTTATCTACAAATACCTTAGTCTCAATACTAAAATATTTAAATAAATCATTTCTTAAATTAAGAAGAGTATCAACTTATGCCTCAGCTCAAAATCTACTAAAAAAATCACAAGAGGATTTAGAACTACTCCAATTAAATAAATTAAATCTTTTATACTATGGTATAGAAACAGGTAATGATGATGTTTTAAAAAAAATCACAAAAGGTGTAACTAAAGCTGATATTATTGCATCACTTAACAGAGTTCCAGCAGGGATGAAAACATCTGCAACAGTTATCTTAGGTATCGGAGGGAAAAAATATACTAAAGAGCACATAGAGGATAGTGCGGATATTATCAACAATACTTCCGTTCATTACTTAAGTACTTTACAGTTAGGTTTAGAAGATGATGCTAAAGATAATTTCTATAAGCATTTTAACGATTTTATTCCACTTGATGATTCAAAAATTCTCGATGAACAAAGGAGGTTTTTGGAATTACTAAAGCCCACAAATAAAATAATTTTTCGCTCTAACCATGCTTCAAATGCTCTGCATCTAGCTGGAACACTCCCAAAAGATACAGACAAATTAATCAAACAATTAGACAATGCAATCAGCGTTGGAAGTGACGCATTTATACCAAATATATTTAGAGGTTTTTAATGAGCGTTAATAAATAGGATACTCAAAATAAAATCAAATCATTACTTTTATACTTAAGCAAAATACAATAAATATTTTCATACCCTACAGGAAATAAATTATAAAACTTTACAAGTAGGGATTTCCACATGCCAAACAGATTAGAAAAAGAAGATTCACCATATTTACAGCAACACAAAGAAAATCCAGTTGATTGGTACCCTTGGGGTGATGAGGCATTTGCTAAGGCTAAGGCTGAAAACAAGGCAATATTTATAAGTATAGGCTACTCATCTTGTCACTGGTGTCATGTTATGGAAGAGAGTGTTTTTGAAAACCAAGAGTGTGCAGATATTTTAAATGATGGTTTTGTTTGTATTAAAGTCGATAGAGAAGAGAGACCAGATATAGATAAGCATTACCAAGAAGTTCATAACTTACTAAATAATCGTGCAGGTGGTTGGCCAACATCTATTTTTTGTACACCACAAAATAAACCATTTTTTGCAGGAACATATATACCACCAGAATCTCGTACTGGAAGTATAGAGGGAATGGGTTTTAAGGAACTTACAAAGCTAATCGCTTTAAAAGTAGGTGAAAATGATGAGAGTTTATATAAAAATGCTGATGAAGTTGAGAGCTTTTTAGGTAAAAAATCACACCCTACAGAAGCAACAGTTTTAAAAGAAGATTTTGTTAAAAACTTTATGCTTCAGGTAAAAAATAACTATGAAACAAAAGATGGTGGATTTTCTGTATCTCCTAAGTTTCCACATGCCAATACTTTAACTGCCTTAATGGTAATAGATAGATTATATGATGATAAAAGTGCAAAAGCGATGCTTACTCATACACTAGATTCTATGAAAAAAGGTGGAATATATGACCTAGTAGATGGAGGGTTTTGTCGCTACTCTGTTGATAATAACTGGAAGGTTCCCCATTTTGAAAAAATGCTTTATGATAATGCCTTACTTTGTGAAGTTTATACAAATGCGTATCTTACTTACAAGGATGAATCATATTTAGAGATAGCACAAGAGTGTGCTGATTTTTGGTTTAACTATATGAGTGAAGATGAACTTTTTTATAGTGCAAGTGATGCCGATAGTGAGGGTGAAGAGGGCACTTACTTTGTTTATACATATGATGAAGTTTATAAGGCTTTAGCTGAAAATGGATATGAAAATATAGAAGAAATTTTGCAAAGTATGTCAGTGACACATGATGGTAATTTTGAGGGTAAAAGTATTATTCGTTTTGAAGACTCACAAAGATTAGAAAAGTTTGAAGATATCAAAGTATTACTTAAAATTTTACGAAGAACGAAAGAGTACCCATTTTGTGATAAAAAAATCCAAACATCATGGTCATCTATGATGATAAAAGCACTTTTTACTCTAGGACAAATCAACTCTAAATATACAGCAAGAGCAATAGAGAACTTAGATGTTTTACTAAAAACACTTTATATAGATGGTAAGTTATATCATACAACTCTTATTCATAAAGAACCAAAAATAGGTGCATTTTTAGAAGATTATGCCTTTTTATCTCAGGCTTTAATTAGTGCATATAAATTTACTCAAAATGAGACTTATTTGATAGAAGCTCAACGAATGACAAACTCTGCTTTAGAAGAGTTTTATAAAAATGGAGTATGGAACTTCAGTAGTGGGGAGTTTATTACAAGTGCTGAAATATATGACAACACTTATACAAGTGCAGTAAGTGTTATGATAGATGTAATGCTCTCTCTTGGAACTCTTTTAGAAGATGAAAAATATACACATTTTGCTTTTAAAACAATGGAATATAACTCTTATGAACTTGGAAGAAAACCAGTTCATTCACCTTCTATGTTGATTCAAATGTTAAGATACCTAAAGGGTGATAGAGTAATAAAATCAGAAATGAATCATTTAAGTGCAAATTGTTCTAACCTTGCAAATATTAACTATCCCTTTATTCACTTTAAGCATACCGAAGAGAAAGGTTTTATGATATGTGGTGATAAGAGTTGTTTTGCAACGACAAGTGATATAAATACACTTAATGAATTGATTACAAACTCTTTTTAATATTTGTTGATTTATAATAAAGTTATTTAAAATTTAGGGGTTTTTTATGGGTAGTAAAAGAAATATGGTAGAAGATGAGTTAAAAGAAGATGCAACTGTTGAAGAAATAGCACATCCAGATAGAAGAAAAACTAAAAAAGAACAAGATGAAATTCATGAAAAAAGAAACAAAAACACCAAAAAGAAAAGAGTTTCAGTATGGGTAAAAGAAGAAGTTTTAGCTTATGAAGATGAGCTTAGAAAACTTCAAATAGAACTCTTAAAAATGCAAAACCATATAAAAGATACTGGTGGAAAGCTTCTTATGATATTTGAAGGTCGTGATGCAGCAGGTAAGGGTGGTACTATAAAAAGAATCACTGAACACCTTAATCCTCGTGGTGCTAGAGTTGTTGCACTTGATAAGCCAAGTGATGTAGAAAAAACACAATGGTACTTTCAAAGATATACTCAGCACCTACCTTCAGCTGGAGAGATAGTTCTTTTTGATAGAAGTTACTATAACCGTGGTGGTGTAGAACCTGTAATGGAATTTTGTTCACAAGAGGAACATAAAGAGTTTTTACATGAAGTTCCTGAATTTGAGAAAATGTTAGTAAATTCTGATATTACAATATTTAAGTTTTATTTTTCAGTATCAAAACATGAGCAAAAACGAAGATTTGATAAAAGAAGAACTGATCCACTTAAGCAGTACAAACTCTCACCAGTAGATGAAAAATCACAAGAACTTTGGGATAAATATACGATTGCTAAATATTCAATGCTGTTAGCTTCACATACAGAGCATGCACCTTGGACTATTATACGTTCAGATGATAAGAAAAAAGCTAGAATAAACTGTATAAAACACATACTTAGTAATGTTGATTATAAAGAAAAAGTAAAAGCTAAAAAAGTAGTAGCAGATGATAAGGTTAGAATATTTGCTAGTGATGAAATAAGAATCATGGAGACAGAGATGTCTTTGAAGAAAAACTAACAAGGGATGATACAGATGAAAGCAGTGATTTTAATAGCGTTAATTTTAGCAGCAACAGTTTTTAGTGCATGTGAGCGTAATGATTACCAACATCCAGGTTATAGAAGTAATAATAAATAATTTTTTGATATAATTATTTTACAAAATAAGAAAAGGTAATACATGCTAAAAGATTTGGGTAAGTATATATTTATGATTGAGCTTGGTTATAAGTATATAAATATATTTAAAAAGACTTTCTTTCATCCTTTTATAACTCTACAACCTGCATATAAACAGCTTTCTCGTGATAGACAAGCCTACTCAAATGATGTACTAGATTTTTTAAATATAGAGCTTGAAATAGTAGGTGAATTGCCATCAAGAGATAAAATTTTATATGCAATAAATCATCGCTCTTTGCTAGATATTATAGTTATGGAACATATCTTTTCACTGAGTGATAAAAATGGTACTTGGATAGCTAAACAAGATCTTTTTGATGCTATATATGGAAAGTTTTTTAGATATAGTGGATGTATGAGTGTTGATTTAAACAATGGCAAAGGACTTTTAAAGTTCTTTAAAAAGATGAAACATACATTAGCTCATGTAGATGATTTTAATATATATATATTTCCTGAGGGTGAGAGAAACAAAGGTAAATGTATAAAAGAGTTTCAAAGTGGAGCCCAGAAAATTGCAAAAGCAAATAAGCTTGATATTGTTCCAATATATATAGATGATAAACTAGAAAAAGTCTTTGCAGAGGCACCTTTTAAAGAGAAACGAATAGTAAAAGTTTTTATCGGTGATATAATCCAAGAGGGTGATTTAGAATTTAATTATAGAGTGTTGTTAAATAAGGCAACAAAAGGTGTATGTAAATAATGAGATTAGGTGTAAATATAGACCATGTAGCAGTTTTAAGAGAAGCAAGACGGATTAATGATCCAGATATACTTCAAGCCTTGTATGTGGCATGTGCAAATGGTGCTGACCAGATTACGATTCATTTAAGAGAAGATAGACGTCATATTCAAGATATTGATGTTACAAATATAATGAAGCACTCAACACTTCCTGTAAACTTAGAATGCTCAATAGATAGAGATATTTTAAATATTGTAGCAAATGAAAAGCCACATCGTGCGACACTTGTCCCTGAAAAACGTGAAGAAGTTACAACTGAGGGTGGACTTGATGTTTTTGGTAGTGAAGATGAAGTTAGATATGCGATAGAGCTCTTACATGACTCAATTATTCCTGTTTCATTATTTGTTGATCCAACTATCGAAGCTATGGATAAGTCAAAAGAATTAGGTGCTGAGATGGTTGAACTACATACTGGAACTTTTGCAAATCTTTTTGCTATGCTAAACTCAAATTTACCTCACTCAAATCACTCTGTAAAAGAGTTTGAACTTCCTAGGTATGAGCTTTCAAACAGACTTGAAAAATCACTAGAAGATATAAAACTATCAGCTGCACATGCTCACTCTATTGGGCTTGAAGTTGCTGCTGGTCATGGACTTAACTATCATAATGTTTATGAAATGATGAAGATAGAAGAGATTGTTGAGTTAAATATTGGTCAAAGTATAATTGCTAGAAGTATTTTTTCTGGATTAGCAGATGCAGTTAAAGAGATGAAGCGATTAACTACTAGATGAGCCTTCCAAAAGTTGCTGTAAGTGTAGGTGATTTAAACGGTGTCGGCATAGAGATAGCATTAAAAGCACATGCCGAAATCTCAAAACTTTGTGAACCAATCTACTGTATAAATTCCCACATGCTAAGCCAAGCTTCTAAACTTTTAAATATTGAAGTACCAAATGATTTTAAAATTTGGCATGTGGAAGGTGAGTTTGAGATAAAACCTTCTGAGGTAGATATGGCATGTGGAAAATACTCTTACGATTCTTTTATGAGTGCGATAAGATTATGTGAAATAAAAGAGGCACGAGCCGTTGTTACAATGCCAATACATAAAGAAGCATGGATGTTAGCAGGTTTGGACTTTGTAGGGCATACAGATTTACTCAGACAGCATTTTAAACAAGATGCTATCATGATGTTAGGGTGTGATAAGATGTTTGTAGCACTATATACTGAACATATCCCATTAAAAGATGTAGCATCAACGATTCAAACAGATAAACTTCTTACATTTTTTCTTGATTTACATAAAAGCATAGGCGATAAAAAAGTAGCTGTTTTAGGTTTAAATCCACATGCCGGAGATAATGGTGTTTTAGGTGATGAAGAAAAAGATATACAAAGAGCAATAGAGTTGGCAAATAGTAGCATAGGCAAGGATTTATTTTATGGTACTGTAGTTCCAGATATAGCTTTCACTCCACACTTTCGCAAGAACTATAACTATTTTGTAGCGATGTATCACGACCAAGGTTTAGCCCCTCTAAAAGCTCTTTACTTTGATGAGAGTATAAATGTCTCACTTAATTTACCAATAATCAGAACTTCAGTAGATCATGGAACAGCTTTTGACATAGCCTACAAAGGTGAAGCTAAGACTCTTAGTTATATAAATGCTGTTAAGAGTGCTATATCTTTTACAGAGTAACACCTCTTTTAGCATAAAACTCTTTTTTATACTCAGCAAATCTATCTTCTAAAATCGCCTCTCTAACTTCTCTCATAAGATTTAGATAGTAGTGAAGATTATGAATAGTTGCAAGTCTAAAGTATGTTATCTCTCTAGAGCGAAAAAGATGGTTCATATATGCTCTTGAGTATGTTTTACAAGTTAGACATTGGCATTCTGGGTCTATTGGTGCGGAATCTTCTTTAAACTTTGCACCTTTAATGTTCATTCGTCCAAATGATGTAAAAAGAGTACCATTTCTAGCATTTCTAGTAGGCATAACACAGTCAAACATATCTATCCCGCGCTCAATGTTTTCTATTAAATCCTCAGGAGTTCCAACACCCATTAGGTATCTAGGTTTATCTACAGGCATATACTGAGTTGTATGCTCAACTGTGTCATACATCTCGTTGTTTAACTCTCCAACAGATAGTCCACCGATTGCAAAACCGTCATAATCAAGAGCACATAACTCTGTTGCACTTTTTGTACGAAAAGCTTTGTCAGTTCCACCTTGGATGATAGCAAAAATATTTTGCTCAACTCCAATACCAACTTTCTGTTTTGCTCTAAAATACTCTATAGATTCCTCAGCCCACGCAGTAGTTCTCTCAATAGAGAGTTTTATACGCTCTTGAGTAGCTGGAAGTGCCACCAAGTCATCTAAAATCATCATAATATCTGAGCCGAGATTATGTTGAATATCTATAACTTTTTTAGGCGTAAAAAAGTGTTTTGAGCCATCTATATGACTTCTAAATTCTATACCGTTTTCTTTAGGCTTAGAAATGTCACTAAGGGAAAATGCTTGAAATCCACCGCTATCTGTTAAAAAACTTTTTGGATACTTTGTAAACCCATGAAGTTTTCCCATCTTTGCGATAGTTTTATCACCAGGACGTAGGTATGTATGGTAAGTGTTTGCCAAAATTATTTCAGCACCAAGAAGGTTTAAAACATCATCCATATCAAGTGCTTTTACACTTCCTAAAGTCCCAACTGGCATAAATACCGGTGTTTTTACAGTTGAATGAGCTGTTTTTATTGTACATGCACGAGCATTTTTTGAAGTGGCATCAAGCGTAAATTCCATGTTGTTTATATCCTATATTAATAATTTATTCTAGCTAGGTATAGACCGTTACTAGGAGCTGGTTTAATTTTGTAGTTATTCGCACATGCCAACTGTTCTTGAAGTTCATTAGAATTTAGTTTTAGTAATGCACCAACCATTAAACGAATTTGTGAGCGAAGAAAACCATTTGCTTCAAAGTTTAGTACTATTACATCTTTGTACTTATAAGCAAAAGCTCTGTAGATAACTCTTATTGTTGAGCCTGCATCACTTCCAGTTTTCATAAACTGCTTAAAGTCATGTTCACCTACAAACAGTTTTATGTTTGTTTGTATTTTGTCTAAGTCTATATCTTTGATAAATGTTATAAATTCATGCTCAAAAGGGTTTGAATCTCCCTTTTTGATGATGTATCTATATACTCTTTTTTTTGCACTATATCTTGCGTGAAATTCATCATCTACCTCTTTGATGCTTTTAACACTTATGGCATGTGGAAGCATCTCGTTTAGAACTCTTTTGAGTTTTTCTAAATCAAGCCAAAAATCTGGTAAATCTATATGACAAACTTGCCCAGTTGCATGAACACCTTTGTCAGTTCTCCCACTAGCAATAACTCTGCAATCGATTCCTAGCTGAAGAAGTACTTTTTCTAAATTTCCAAAAATAGTGTTATTAGTCTCACTCTGGATTTGAGAACCTAAAAAATGAGTACCATTATAGGCTATTGTTAAAGCACAACGCACTTAAAATCTCTCTACAATTGCTTTTCTATAGATAGTGTATGTAGTAGTTAACCATGCAATTATAACAATAGGAATTGTGTAAAACACAAATGCTTTTTGAAGACCTAAGGTTGCTCCATAATAAGTAACAATACTCAATAGTAGGTAAAGATATATTTTGTTTTTTTGATGCCTAACATGTACAATACTAATACTTAAAACTAGAAATAAACTAATAGCAGGAAAGATACTAAGAAGTGAATTTGTTATAAATTTAGTTGTTTTCTTTTCTCTTTTTTCTTTTGAAAGCCAGTATTCTATAGGGGTTCTATATGTTGTCAAATCTGATGTTAAAGTATCATTGATATACATCACTTCAAAGTCAATTTGAGAAAACTTTTCTTTTGAGTAACTATATCCTTCACCATCAATCAGTTTTAATTTTAAGATACCGCCCTCATTTATTATATAAGCTTCTTTAGCTCCAATAAGAATCTCTTCCTCAGCTTTTTTGTTAAACAAAAATACATCAGAATATGTTTTATCATCATTTTTCTTACCAAGATAAAGAAGCCAGTCTCCAAATTTATGTCCAAACTCAGATGCAGCAAGATTAAATTTTGCTTCACTTTTTTTGTAAGATATAAAGTTTTTAGATAATACTTTGGCATGTGGAAATATAATAAAAAAGTTGAAAAAAAGTAAGGCACTAAGAAGCAGTGCAGGTTTTAAAAGTATTTTTAAAATAAACTTTGGATGAATCCCTAGGGCAAACAAAACTACAATCTCATTATCGTTTGATAGTTTAAATATAGTTAGTGCAGCTGCTACAAAAAATGTTATAGGAAGAGTAAAAAACAGTAGCTCTGGAACAACAAAGATATAAAGCTTAGTCATCTCCCAGATAGTTAGTTGTATTATAGCTGTATATGTAGCTAGTTTAATTAAAAAAACAACTGATGCAATTGTAAAAAGTGCTGAAAAGATTGAAAGAAATAGTATTGATAAGTTACTAATAATATATTTTTGAAGTCTATCCATTAGTAATTTGCCTCTATATAAGCTAAGATTGGTGAATCATAAATATATACTATAAATGTAGCTAGTGCTAAAAATGGAACAAAAGGAACTGTTTGTGGCTCTTTATGTTGTCTGTTTAATATAAGCATAACAGGAAGTGCTAAAACAGCTGATAAAAAGATTGCTACAAGAGTCAGCTTAATCCCTAGAAGCGCTCCCATAGTAGCTGCGACCATGATATCGCCTTCCCCCATCGCTTCTATAAAAGGGTAGGTGTGATAGTTCTTAGTCCAAGGTGTTATAGTTTTTTTCGCACTTCTTTGTGCTGATGATGTTAGTACATATGAGAGTGCAAATCTGAGTAAAGTGAATCCACCTGCAAAAACTAGAGCATTTTGAAAGTTTATAAAAACTCCATCTATACTCCATGCTCCAAAAATCGCAAAAAGCATTGCTAAAAGATTCAAGCTATCTGGAACCATCTTATATTTAAAGTCAATCATAGAGAGGGCAAGAAGCATTAAAAAACTAAAACCTATAAGAAGAATGGGAAAACTAATTCCATATTTTATGGCAAGAGTAAAAAATATAAATGCTGATATAAGTTCAATTATAGGATATTGCGCAGATATTTTAACTTCACAAAAGGCACATTTTCCTCTTAGTAATACCCAAGAAAGAACTGGAATATTGTGCCAAGGTTTTAGCTTATTCCCACATGCCGTGCAGTGAGAAGAGCCAAAGACAACTGTTTCATCTTTTGGAATTCTAAGTATTACAACATTTAAAAATGACCCTATAAGAAGCCCTAAAATTGTAGCTGCTAAAAGTTCCACTATTTCAGTCCTCCAAATCTTCTCTCAATCTTTGTAAAGTTTTTTATGATTTTTTCTAAATCACTTATTGTAAAATCTGGCCATAAAATATCACAAAAGAATAGTTCAGCATAAGCTGCCTGCCAGAGTAAAAAGTTTGAGAGTCTATGGTCACCACCAGTACGGATAAGTAAATCTACATTATGTTTGCAATCAAGTTCATTACTAAGCATAGTCTCTGTTATATCGCCATCATTCTTTTTCAGTTTGTTTATAGCTCTAATAATCTCATCTTGAGAACCATAGTTTAAGGCTAAAGATTGAACAAGCCCATCACAGTGAGCAGTTTTTTCTTTTACATCTTTTATAGTTTTTTGCAGAGATTTTGAAAATGCTCTTATATCACCTATCGGCTCAAAACGAACATTGTTTTCCAAGTAAACTGGCAACTCGTTTTTTAGATATTTTTCTAAAAGCTTCATCAAAAATTCAACTTCTAATCTTGGACGTTTCCAGTTTTCAGTAGAAAAAGCATAAAGTGTTAGTCTCTCTATCTCAGGATTGTCAGAACAGTAGGTTGTAATATTTTTTACAACCTTTGCCCCTTTTTCGTGTCCTTTTACTCTTTTTTCACCCTTAAGCTCAGCCCAACGACCGTTTCCATCCATAATGATGGCTATATGTTTAGCTCTATTCATTAAAGGCTCTGTGCATGTAGTAGTATTTCAAATGCTACACTTAATTTATCGGCATGTGGAATTGATTCTATTTTATCTGGAGAGATAAATTCGATTTTGTTAGTATCACTACCAAAGCTTGATGAGTCTTTTAAAATATTTAAACAAACAGCATCTATATTTTTGTTATCTATCATTTTTGAAGCATTTGATTCGGCATTTTTGGCATCCATTTCAGCTTTAAACCCGATAGTTACAATGCCTTCTTTATCGATAGAGTTCAGTACATCTATGTTTTTAGTTAGAGACAAGTCAAAATTTTCTCCAAGAATCTCTTTTTTAAGTTTTCCATCTTGTGCATACTTAGGAAGATAATCACTAACAGCTGCCGCCATAAATAGATAAGGCTTTTTCTGAATCAGATGTATCTGTTCATCCTTCATAAGAGTTGCTTTAGATATTTTCCCTTTTTTTGCAATACGGATAGAATCGCCTAAGTATTCCATCATCTCATCTGAACTTTGGACATCTATGGTGTGTAAATCATTTGGAAGATTATCTTCAAATCTTGTAGCGATTAGGTTTACATCAGCACCCATGCAATAAAGTGCAGTAGCTATTGATGAAGCCATTTTTCCGCTTGAAAAGTTAGAAAGATAACGAACATCATCTATTTTCTCAACAGTTCCACCACCTGTTACAATAACCATCCTATCACTCCAAAAATCATTTTTAAGTAGAGTTCTTGCGCAATGCCAAAAGATATTTAAAGGTTCACTCATAGCACCATCACCAGTGGTCTTACAGGCTAACTCTTTGGTTTGAGTATCAACAATTTCATAGTTAGCAATTTTTAACATTTTAAGATTTCCCTGAGTTATAGGGTTTTCAATCATGTTAGTATTTGCAGATGGTGCCAGTATTTTGGCATGTGGAAATGCTAGGGCACATTGCAGAAGCATATTATCAGCAATGGCATTTGCCAGTTTTGCTATAGTGTTAGCAGTAGCAGGAGCGATAACAAACAAATCTGCCCATTGTGTAGCTTTTATATGATTATGATCATTTACCCATGATTCGTTAGTGTCATCAAGGACTTGATTTGATGTAAGTGTTTCAAAACTAAGTGGTGTTACAAATTTTTTTGCACTCTCACTCATAACAACTCGTACATCTGCTCCAGCTTTTATAAGTAAACGAGTCAGTTCTAGTGATTTATAAACAGCGATTGAACCAGTTACTCCTAAAAGTATCTTTTTATTTTTTAATAAATCTGCTGGAATAAGCATAAAATAACCTTCACTCTATATTTTATGTGATTGTATCAAATGTTTTAATAAAGTTTGATAAAGAAAATAGTTACTAATTTACCTTTAACATTTTTCTTTGAGCATCAATTCTATTTTTTACTAGAGTAGGGCTGATAACATAGTACCTTTCAAGCTTTTGTAAAGGTTGTTTTTTTAAAGAGTTTAAAAATAATTTAGTAGCTTTTGTATTTATATATCTATCAGGGACAGAGATTAAAAACCAATAAAGTAGAGGTCGAACCTTTTGTGGTAGTTTTTCTATTTTTTTAATTATATTTCTTGATGGAATTTTGTTATAGTTTAGTATTTCACTTGTTATAGCTTGAATAGGTTTAAAATATTTTGTAGATATTTCAAAGTACATTCCATTACCTCTAATCCCACCATTTCTTTTTAAAGCATTGTAAGTATATCTTTTTCTCTGAATTTCTTTTTTATATTGATATAAATCTAACGCCCTTATATAGTAACCAGCTTGAAATTTGACAAAGTTATAGTTTTTTTTGAGCTTTCTGGTTGATGGCATAATTACCCAACCAATTTCATCCGATATATAAACCTCTAACCAAACATGAATTCCTGATGATTCCACAGCATCTATACTAGGACCATCTTTCCCAGTTTTAGCTACATATACATCTCTTGTAGGAATTCCAGCAGATCTTAGAAGTGACTGTTTTAATTTATTGTATTCTCCACACCAAGCATTATTTACAAATAGCAAATCTTTTGCTTTGTTCGGTCTTATAGGTTTTTCATATCTAAATTGTTGATGTACATATTTATCCACAGCAATAAGATAATCAAGAATTTTCGGTGCTTTTTTTAAAAGTTCGTCACGTTTGTTAGTTATAAGAGGATGATTAATGTTAAGATCATCTCTATCAAGAAGATATTTATTTAAAGAGGTTTTATATTTTAGTTTATTTACATAGATATTATGTTTTTTTGAAATTTTTATATATATTGTATCTGATGTAGTAAAGTCTAATACTTGTCCTAAAAACAGAGCTCTTTTGTTATTTATGACAATTTTATTTGAAGAAAGATTTAGATACCAGTTATCGTCTTTTTCTTTTGTAATATAACTTTGTGGAGATAAAGGAAGAATATTATTAACTATCTGCTTTGAATCTGTTACACCTGCTGTTTGTTTAAAGTAAAGCATGTTAGCAGATTTTTTATCAGTCTTAGTATCTAGTGAATAAAACCATATTAAAACACCTCTATTAGAATCATTTGCAGATAAAGATAGTCCGTTTAATAAAACAATAAATAGGAATAGTAATTTAATCATCACTTATATCCTCCAAATAGATTTTAAGTTTTAGCTTATTTAACACCAAAAAATTTATAGTAAAAATCTTTTATGCTTCGTAGTTTAGTTCTGCTAATTGCAAGAGAACCTTTTTCAACTGTTCCACTTGTAAGAGTTGTCCCTGCGGCTATCATAACATCATCTTCTATTTGGATAGGTGCTACAAGTTGACTGTCACTTCCTACAAAAACATTTTTACCTATAATAGTTTTGTATTTGTTTTTTCCATCATAATTACAAGTTATTACACCAGCCCCAATATTTGTTCCCTCATCAATTTGAGAATCACCTATATAACTGAGATGACCAGCTTTAACACCTTTAAGTGAGCTTTTTTTAACTTCTACAAAGTTTCCTATATGTGTATTTTTTATGTAAGATGCAGGACGAAGATGTGCTAACGGTCCAACATCAGAGTTTTTAACTATAGAATCTTCAATTACACTTCCAGTTTTTATATGAGAATTTACTATAAGTGTATCTCCAGTTAAACGGCATCCATTTTCAATAGTACATTCACCCTCAAAAGTTACACTCTCTTCAATATATATAGTTGATGGAAGTTGCATAATAACACCTGCATCCATCCAAGCTGTTTTAATTTTATCTTGCATAATAATTTCACTATCAGATAAGTCTTTTTTAGAATTAACACCCTTAAAACTACTCTCATCAACCAAAAGTGGAGAGATATTTAAACCATCTTCTTTTGCCATTGAGATTACATCTGTTAAGTAGTATTCTTTTTGTGCATTATCATTACTTAAAAGAGGTATGTATTTTTGGATAACACTTTTAGAAAAGGCGTATATTCCTGCATTTACAGTTGTAACTTTAAGTTCATTCTCTGAGGCATCTTTTTGTTCTACAATTTTTTGAACTTGAGAGTTTTCTATTATAACACGACCATATCCATCTGGATTGTCTAAGTCAAATATAGACATAATGATGTCAGCTTTTGTACTTAAAAAACCTTGCAGAGCGTCTGCTGTTATTAATGGCATATCTCCATTTAAAACTAAAACTTTCTCATTTTTTGGAGATACATTTTTCATGGCTCCACCAGTTCCAGGGAAGTTATCACTATCTTGAACACAAAAATTTATATTATCAAAATAAGCTTGCATTTGCTCAGCAACTGCTTCTTTTTGATGAGCTATAACCACTGTTATATCGTTTGAAAGTTCTTGTGAAGCCTTGATGATATGATAAAGCATAGGTTTGCCACTAATGTTATGAAGAACCTTTGCTTTAGGTGACTTCATACGGCTGCCTTTTCCGGCCGCTAAAATTATTATGCTTATTTCATCTTTATTCATTATTTTTCCCAAGGTTTTAATTGGCGTAATTATACACTTTTATAACACATAAATTAAATAAACTTAACAAAAAAATCTTTTTTAATGTTAAGACTAATATAGTTTGTGGTATTATAACTACAATATTTTATTCTAAGGTTTTTGGATGGATTTAGGTACGGTCATTGGTTTAGTTTTAGTTTTGGCTCTTCTCCTTGGTGCTATGACGATGGGTGTTGGTGTTGGTGCATATATTGATATTCCATCTGTTTTAATCGTTGTTGGTGGTTCTATTGGTGCCTTAATGATATCTTACAAACCTGTACAGATGAAACAATTTACAAAAATATTTATGATAGCGATTAAACCACCTGAAGAAGATGTGGCAGAGCTAATAAAAAAACTCGTTGAATTTGCTACAAAAGCAAGGAAAGATGGGATACTTGCCTTAGAGGGTGAAGTGAACAGTGAACCTAATGAGTTTTTAAAAAAAGGTTTATCGATGGCAATTGATGGAAGTGAGCCTGATACCATTCGTGAACTATTAGAGATAGAGATGGAGCAAACTAGTACAAGACATAAGGTGCATGGTTCTATCTTTAGTGACTGGGCTGCTCTTGCAGGGGCTATGGGTATGGTTGGTACACTTATTGGTCTTGTTGCGATGCTTCTAAATATGGCTGATCCATCAGCAATTGGTCCATCTATGGCAGTTGCCTTACTTACGACAATGTATGGTGCGATTATTGGTAATGTATTTGGTACTCCTATTTCAATTATTTTAGGTATTAGAAATGATGAAGAAACATTAGTAAAAGAGATGATTTTATCAGGAATTATGTCAATTCAATCAGGAGATGCTCCTAGAGTTTTAGAAGCAAAACTTTTAAGTTATCTTTCTCCAAAAGACCGTGTGAGTCAATTTGACTAATGAGAATGATTAATGGGTAAGAAAAAATGTCCAGAGTGTGAGAGATGTTTACCAGGTTGGCTAGCTGCATTTGGTGACTTGATGTCTCTTTTATTATGTTTCTTTGTACTTCTTCTCTCTATGTCAAGCATGGATGCGAAAAAGGTATCTGAAGCTATTGGTTCACTATCAGGTGCAATGAGTGTTTTAGAAGGTGGAACTCAAACAGAAATCTCTAAAAAAAGAATGCAAGACGCTACACCAATGGAATCAGAAGATGAGACAGCTGAAACTGTAAATAGAGTTAAACAAGCTATAGGTGACACAAATGAGATGATAGAAAAAGGTCAAGGACCTGTTATCTCTCTAGAAGAAGCACAAGAAGGTTTTGTTATAGAACTTCCTGCATCTTTACTTTTTAAATCAGGTAGTGCCACTATTGAAAATGAAGATGCTTTTCTTTTTTTAAAAAGAGTTGCTCTTATTATTGAAGAATTACCAAACAATATGATGGTAAGTGTTCAAGGGCATACTGATGACCAAGGACCAGGAGCAAAAAGTCCATTTAAAGATAACTGGGAACTTTCATCTGCTAGAGCTATATCTGTTCTTCAAGAATTGCTAATAGATGGAGTAGCACCTGATAGAATTAGTGCCTCAGGTTTTGCAGAGTATTCTCCACTTGCAACAAATGCAACTGAGAGTGGTAGAGAAAAAAATCGTAGAGTTGAACTTCATTTTTATGGTAAAGAGTCAAAAGAAAAAGCTAAAGCAAAACAATCAATTTTAGATCAGGTATCCGCTAAGTAATGATAAGAATCTTTTTTATACTTTTTAGTATAACCACTCTTTTGAGTGCTGAAGCCGTTAGTATCCCTACTATGAATTTTCAGTTAGGTTCTCCTGATACACCTGAGCAGCTAGTAAGCTCATTAAATGTATTAGTAGTTTTAACTCTTTTATTTTTAGCACCGAGTATGGTGCTTGTTATGACAACATTTACTAGGTTTGTTATAGTATTTGGTTTCTTGCGTCAAGCTTTAGGTACACAACAAGTTCCACCAACGCAATTATTAGTAATGCTTGCTATGATACTTACATTTTTTGTTATGGAACCTGTCGGCACAAAGGCTTATGAAGCTGGAATTAAGCCATATATGGAAGAAAAAATAGGATATGAAGAAGCTTTTGATAAGACAACATTACCTTTTAAAAACTTTATGATTAGAAATACTAGGGAAAAAGATTTAGCTTTATTCTTTAGGATAAGAAAGATGGAAAATCCTGATACAATAGCAGATGTACCCCTTTCTATAATAATTCCAGCATTTGTAATAAGTGAACTAAAGACTGCATTTGAGATAGGTTTTCTGCTCTTTTTACCATTTTTAGTAATTGATATGGTTGTTGCATCTATTTTGATGTCTATGGGTATGATGATGCTACCTCCTGTTATGATATCCTTACCCTTTAAGATACTTATTTTTGTCCTAATAGATGGGTGGAATCTTCTTATTGGTAATCTAATAGCAAGTATTAAGTAAAGGTTTTTTGTGGAATGTAAATATTTTGGAGAATGTGGTGCTTGTATCGTATATGAAAATGGATATGAGTCACAGCTAAAAGATAAAGTTAATTTGAATAAAGAAAGATTTAGTAAGTTTTATACTAAAGATTTTTATATTGCAAAATCTCCTGACATACATTATCGTTCTCGTAGTGAATTTAAAGTGTGGCATGTGGAAGATGATATTCACTTTGCTATGAACCATGTAGATAAAAAGGGTGTAGTATTAGTGGATGAATGTCCACAAGTAAATGAACATATTTCAAAACTTATGCCAAAACTATTAAATGCTATTAAAGAGAAGCAAATAGGCTTTAAGTTATTTGGAGCAGATTTTTTAAGCTCAACTAGTGGAGAGATAGTGGTTTCTCTTTTATATCATAGAAAACTTGATGAAGAGTGGACAACACAAGCGACTCAAATATCAAATGAACTAGGTATTTATATAATTGGTAGAAGTAGAAAACAAAAAGTTATAGTTGGACAAGATTTTATAACTGAAACTCTTTCAATTGGTACTCAAACTTACAAATCAAAACATATAGAAAACAGCTTTACACAGCCAAATGCTAGAGTTAATGAAAAAATGATAACTTGGTCATTAAAAAACTTACAAAATGTAGGTGGTGATTTGCTTGAGCTTTATTGTGGTGCTGGTAATTTCACAATACCTTTTGCAAAGCAGTTTAATAAGGTCTTAGCAACAGAAATATCAAAATCATCTATAAATGCAGCAAAATCAAATATGATTTTAAATGATGTTCATAATATAGAGTTTGTTAGAATGAGTGTAGAAGAGTTTGTGCAAGCTCTTGATGGTGTTAGAGAGTTTAGACGGATGAAAGATATAGATTTAAACTCTTATAATATAAATACCATATTTGTAGATCCACCTAGAAGTGGAATGGATGAGGCATCATGTAATTTTGCGAGTAGATATGAACATATATTATATATCTCTTGTAATCCTGAGACATTACTCAGAGATTTAGATATACTTTGCCTTACTCATAAAGTTGTAGATATGGCAATATTTGATCAATTTCCATATACCCATCATGTTGAGATGGGCGTTAAATTAGTAAAAAAGGATTAATGTGAAATATTTAATTATTAGTATAATTTTTATTTTATCTATACATGCAGATGAAGTGGATAGAATAGAAGCAATAGTTCAAGATATAGAAGACCTTAGAGAAGATTATAATAACTGTAAACAAGAATTAAATTCTAAGAATACACAAACAATTATCCCAAAAATAGATATAGCAAATGCAAATAAAGTAGATTTAAAAGCAAAAGATGAAACAATTAAAAAGTATATAAAACTTTTAAATAAAGAAAAAAAGAAAAATAAATCATTATCCGAAAATATAGAATCTTTAAAAGTACCAAAAAAAGATGAAAAAGCAGAAAAACTAGTTAATAATTTAAAAAATCTTTTATTAACCAAAGAAAAAGAGATAGATAGTTTAGAAAATAAAATAGTTTTCTTAGAAAAAGATATAGATAAAATATCAAAATCCAAAGAAATTACTAGAAAAAATATCTTATGTAAAGATGATAATACATTCCCAAAGCTAGTTATGAAAACAAAAGCAGAGACAAAAGCTGTGATTTCTAACAAAAAAACTGAACCAAAAAAATATGCTAAAGCTTTTGCATTCCGTTTAAGTACTAAAAGTAATATATATGACTCTATAGATGGATATGTAGTGAATACTTGGGAAGAAAAAACTTCTTTTACTTCTAATATAATACATGATAAATGGGTAAAAATTACTGGTTACTTTATAGATGCTAAGTGGGTTAAGGCACAAGAAGAGTTGTGGATTGAAAAAATCAACACAATAAAAAGATAAATATATGAAGAAAATATTAATCATTAGTGATGGTGAAGTAGGCTCTCATTTTATTAGAAGAGTTAGTCAAACATATAGTAGTGAAAATATTTACTATATAGTTGAAACAAATGCTTCTAAGTATGAGGATATCAACCCATCTCGTTTTAAATTTCATGAGTTTGATCCTACAAGTTTGTATAAACTATCAAATCTATTAAAGATGGAGTTTGTTCAAGTAATTGTTGCTATGGATAACCAATCTGATGTAGAAAATACAATAAAAAATATAAGAACGATAAAGAAACAACTTCGTATAATTGTTTTAAACCAATGGAATTTACAAAATGAAGATCCTGCAATAATTTTAGTAAATTCTAATGAGATATTATCTTCAAGACTTTTAGATTATCTTCCTAATGTACCAGTTATTGCCCAAAATGTAGGAATTGGTGAGGGTGAGATAATGGAAGTTATGGTTCCATTTGGGAGCTCTTTTGTTTATAGACATATTGGTGTAATTGAGCAAAAAAACTGGCGTATTGTTGCAATATATAGAAATAAAAAACTTATTATGCCTTCTAGAAGGAGAATGATTCAGCCAAATGATATTCTTGTTTTAATTGGGGAACCGGCAGTTTTAAAATCTGTGTATAAAGCCATTAAGAGAGAACTTGGACAGTTTCCAGAGCCTTTTGGCTCTAACCTTTATCTTTATATTGATATGAATCTTATAAATCATTCAACAATAGAGGAATTTGTTAGACGTGCTATCTTTGTGCATAAAAAATTCAACCATGATTTAATTATAAAAATTGTAAACCCTAATGACATCTATATATTACAGCAGATTAAAAAGTTAAGAGATATAAATATTATTGTTGATATAGAATATGACAGTGCTAATTTAAAAAATAAATTTTTTAATGATATAAAATCATATCATGTTGGTCTTGTTATAGTTTCTAAAGAGATGTTCACAAATCACAAAACGAGAACAAGACTTTATGAGGCGCATGTTCCAGTTCTTAAAATTTCAGATAGAAGTTTTTCAAAGGTAAAGGATGCTGCACTAATTTTGAGTGATAATCGAGACTTAGAAAAGATATCTGCAAATATATTTGATATATCTGAGCAAATGGGCTTTAATATAGAGTTATATAACTATCTAAATGAGCATCAAAAAGATAAAGAAGAAGTTATTGAGCATTATAATAATCTTTCAACTATATTTTCAAAGTCTATAAAAGTCTTTAAAGATAGTGAAAATCCAATTAGAACATTGACACAAAAAGAAAATTTTATTCAAATACTTCCATTTACAAATAAGCTAACAAAAAGAAAGGTTTTATCTATGCTCTCAACAGATAACGAGAGACTTTATCATAGATTAGACTCTTATCATCAGATATTTATACCAGTACAGCTTTAAAACATACTAACACAAGCGATTTATTAGGTTAATTTAAGTATTATATATTCAATTAAATTTTGGAAAAATAATGCAAGTAAATATTCCCTTAAAAAAAGTTATAGATAACTCATACAATATCACAATAGATACTATTCCTAAAGTTCATTTTGATACAAAAGTAGCCATTGTTACAAATCCAAAAGTAGCCGGATTACATCTTTCTTATCTTCTTAGCAAAATAACAGCCAAAGAGCTTTATATAATTACAGTTCCTGATGGAGAAGAGTATAAAAATCAAAAAAGTATAGACACTATACTTGATTCACTTTTTAACCATCGTTTTAACCGTAAGTCATTGCTCATTGCTTTTGGTGGTGGTGTTATTGGTGATATGACAGGTTATGCTTCTAGTATCTATCAAAGAGGGATTGATTTTATTCAAATACCGACAACACTTCTTTCTCAAGTAGATGCAAGTGTTGGTGGAAAGACAGGAATGAATAATTCTTATGGTAAAAACCTTATCGGTGCATTTCACCAACCACGTGCTGTTTATATAGACCCATTCTTTTTAACTACACTTGCTTCTCGTGAATTTGGAGCTGGAGTAGCAGAGATCGTTAAGATGGCAGTTACTTTTAACAAAGATTTTTTTGAATTTTTAGAGTCTGCTGATTTAAACAATCCTGATGTCTTACAAGATGCAATAAAACAAGCTGTACAAACAAAAGCTGATGTTGTATCTCAAGATGAAAAAGAGCATGGTATTCGTGCAGCGCTTAATTATGGTCATACTTTTGGTCATGTTATTGAAAATGAGACAAATTATAAAAAATATCTTCATGGTGAGGCTGTAGCCATTGGTATGGTTATGGCAAATAACACTTCTGTAAAGATGGGTTTAATGAGTAATGATGAAGCTACTAGGGTTAAATCGATTTTACAAAAGTATAGTCTTCCTGTAAGTTATGAAATACAAAGTACTGAAGGCTTTTATGAATCTTTTTATCTTGATAAAAAAAGTTCTGATACTAAAATAACTTTTATTCTTCCTATTGGTATTGGTGATGTTCGTATAACAAACGAGTGTGAAAAAGAGATTATTTTAGATGTTCTTGGAGAATTTTAATGAATAAAATACTTTTTTTACTCCTGTTTGTTAGTTCATTGGTTTTAGCACAGAATGAAACAATAACTGCAGTTGAACTTGAAAAAATAGAACAAGAAAAAGAGTTAGAAAGAAAAAGAAAAATTCAAGACCACTTAAGCAAACTAGAAAAAATAGAAAATGATATATCTAAAGAAAAGGTATGGATGAAGAGTTATGCTTCTTACATGACTTCACTAGATATTAGAGCTAAGTTAGATAATATTAAAAAAAGAATTAGATATTTAAAGAAGAAAGGGAAGTCTATAAGTGAGTTAGACGAACTTAATGCACTTATATCTAAAGAAAAAATTCTAGCTTCACAGATAGAAAAATTAAAGGAGAAGGGAAGTGCACCATTCTCAAGACTTTTAACACCACCTGAGATTGAGGAAGCTACTGAGATAACTAATCCACTTGAAATATTTACAGGTATTTCACTTATTAAAACTCAAAATTCTGATTTTAATGATTATATTTCTAGAAAAGAAAAACTTGCTGAGTTGATTATTTTACTTAGAAAAGAGAATGAAATTTATAAAGAGATAAGAAATATTGATACTGAAAATATATATGCTCAAAGTGCTAACTCAAAAGAAAAAGAGTTAAAAAGATTTGAAACTGCTCTTGACACGATGATTGTTACTTCTGAGGTTTATCAAAAAAGACTAGAAATCAGAGAAGTAAATATAAATAAAGATATCGAAAAGCAGACTTACAGGCTTATAAACATAGGTATTATTATTTTAGTTTTGTTTACGATATTCTTTTTGATGAAACTTGTTGTTAAAAAGTATATTACTGATAACGAACGATTCTATATGGCAAATAAAATCATAACTTTTACAAATGTAACTCTAGTAATCCTTATACTGTTTTTTAATTATATTGAAAATGTTAGTTATTTAGTAACTATTCTAGGTTTTGCATCTGCGGGTATCGCTATTGCCATGAAAGACTGGTTTATGAGTATATTAGGGTGGCTTGTTATTGTTATTGGTGGAAGTGTACATGTTGGAGATAGAATACGTGTCGATATGGATGGGATGAAATATGTTGGAGATGTGATGGATATTTCTTTACTTCGTATGACAATCTTAGAAGATATAACACTAACATCTATTATGCAAAATAGAAGAGCAGGTAGAATTATTTTTGTTCCAAATAATTATGTTTTTACTCGTATGATAGCAAACTATACTCACTCATCACTTAAAACGGTTTGGGATGGGGTTAAAGTAACTATCTCTTTTGATTCAAATCATAAAAAAGCTATGCATATAGCTAAAGAAGTAACTAAAAAATACTCTAAAGGTTATACTGATATCACAAGAAAACAGTTAAATAAACTTAGAAATAATTATAGTCTTAAAAATACAAATGTTGAACCTAGAATATTTTCTTTTATTGAAGATAATGGAATCTCTATTGATTCTTGGTATTTAACAAATGCTTATGCAACTCTAACGCTTAGAAGTGTTATCTCTCTTGAGATTATTGATGCTTTTAATGCTGAAGATGATATTACAATCGCTTACCCAACTCAAAAGCTACATCTTGAGACAACAAGAAAACCTCCTTTTGAGGCACAAGAGCAAGAGATAGTTTAGATGAAAAAAAAGGTTTACTTTAAAACTTTCGGATGTAGAACTAATCTTTATGATTCCCAAGTTATGATGAGTTCTATGCAAGACTACGAAATTACAGAAGATGAATCTTTAGCTGACGCAATAGTTATAAACTCCTGTACCGTAACAAATGGTGCAGATACACATGTCCGCTCTTATATCTCTCACATTGAAAAGTCTGGTGGAGCAAAAATCTTTTTAACAGGGTGCGGAGCTCATACTAAAGGTGAAAAACTCCTTAATGAAAATCGGGTACATGGAGTTTTTGGTCAAAGTGAAAAAGAAAATATCGACTCTTTTTTAGCTCAAGATAAACCATTTTATAATCCTGGCGATTTAAATCATATAGATAAAAGTGTTGTTGATGACTTTATAGGTAAAAGCAGGGCTTTTATAAAGATTCAAGAGGGTTGTAACTTTAGATGTTCATATTGTATCATCCCTTTTGTTCGCGGTGATGCTAGAAGTATGGATGAGACTCGCATACTTGAACAAATATCTAGACTTGCTCTTAATGGCTTTGGTGAGTTTATACTTACTGGAACAAACGTTGGTAGTTATGGACAAGATACTAAAACCTCTTTAGCAAAACTGATGAAGAAAATCTCTCAAGTTAGAGGTGTACGTAGAATAAGGCTTGGAAGCGTAGAACCAATTCAAATAACTGATGAGTTTAAAGAGATTTTAGATGAATCATGGTTTGAAAAACATATGCATATAGCTCTTCAGCATACATCCCCACAAATGTTAAAGTTTATGAATAGAAGAAATGTTTATAAGCAAGACAGAGAACTTTTTGAATTTTTGGCAAATAAAGGTTTTGCAATAGGAACCGATTTTATAACCGGACATCCTGGTGAGAGTGAAGAACTTTGGCTTGAAGCTATGAGAAATGTAAGAGATTTACCATTGACACATCTTCATGCTTTTTCATATTCAAAAAGAGATGGTACTCCATCTGCAAATATGAAACCTGAGATAAATGGTAAATTGGCAAAACAAAGATTACATGAAATTGAGACTCTTGTAAAAAGTAAAAATTATGATTTTAGAAAAGCTTTTGGTGGTGAACTAGAAGTTCTAATAGAGAATGAAAAAAATGGATTGTATCATGGACATGACCAGCACTTCAACAAAATAGTTGTAGAATCAGATGAAGACCTAAGTGGAAACTGGATAAATATTCAAAACTATGAAGTTAAGGAGGATTATAATTATGCTAAACTCTAAAACAAACAGAATGGCGCTATATGTGTCATCTTTTTTAGTTATAGCTCTTGTTCTTTTCGCAGTCCTAAGAGATAATGCAAATCAGATTACATTAAACGAAGCTACAACAATGTTAAATAACCATAGTGTTAAAACTGTAGTTGCCACAAAAGAGTATGTATATCTTAAAACTAAAAATGATATTTATAAGATTGCATCTTCTCAAGTAAATCCAAAAATGTTTGTGGATTATAAAGTTGAAGTTGGTAGTGATGCTGGAATAGTAGTTTATTTACTTCTTTTAGTTGTGGTATTAGGTATTGGTACTTTAGCTCTTAGATGGTGGCAAAAAAGAGATGAGATAGATTTTAAATTTAAAACTAAAAACACTCCATCAAGTACCTCTTCTTTAGAGATGAGTTCTGCGGTTGAGTCTATTTCAAGTGATGTTACTTTTGCTGATATCGGCGGTATCTCAGATGTTAAAATAGAACTTGAAGAGATTATAGACTTTATGAAAAATCCAAAAAGATATAAAAACTTTGGTGCTAGAATGCCTCGTGGTGTTCTTTTAGTTGGACCTCCAGGTGTAGGTAAAACTATGATAGCAAAAGCTGTTGCACACGAAGCAGGAGTTCCATTTTATTATCAAAGTGGAGCTTCATTTGTTCAAATATATGTAGGTATGGGAGCGAAAAGAGTTCATGACCTTTTTGCGGCTGCAAAAAACAATTCTCCATCTATTATTTTTATTGATGAGATAGATGCAGTTGGTAAAAAAAGAGATGGTGTTAGAAATGATGAAAGAGAAGCAACTCTAAATCAACTTCTTACAGAGATGGATGGATTTGAGGGTTCTAGCGGAGTTATAGTTGTAGCAGCTACTAATAAAATAGATGTCCTTGATTCAGCACTACTCCGTTCGGGAAGATTTGATAGAAGAGTATTTGTTGAACTTCCTACTAAAAGAGAAAGACAGTCTATTTTATCAAAATACCTCGTGAAAGTCCCACACGAACTAGACGTAAAAGCAGTAGCAAATATGACTGTTGGTTTTAATGGAGCATCACTTGCTGCACTAGTAAATGAAGCGGCACTTTTATCTTTAAGACAGCATGATTTTCATGTAACCATAGAACATTTCCATCAGGTAAAAGACAAAGTAATGTTTGGTAAGAAAAAATTACAAATGTTAAGTGATGAACAAAAGCAATATCGTGTAACTTATCAAGCTGGTAAGGTTGTTAGTGCAACTTATTTTGACCTTTCTTTTGAAAAATTGATGTTATCAAACGAAAAACTTACACCAACTACGGATGAACCTCTTATTAAACATGAGTTAGAATCACGTGTTAAAATGCTATTAGCTGGGATTGTGGCATGTGGAATTAGATATAAAGAACATGCTAGCAGTGCTAAAGATGATTTAGATGAGGCTAAAGAGCTTGTAAGAAGAATGTTAAGTGAGTATGGTATGGGTAACTCACTTATAAAATCTCAAAATGAAGAAGAGATGCTAATGAATAGACTTTACAAAGAATGTGAAGAATTAATAGCTTCTATGAAAGATGTTATGCAAAAGGTGGAAGATGTTCTTCATGAGAGAGAAAGTATAAGTAAAAGCGAAGTAAGAAAGTATTTAGATGAAGTTTTATAGTGGATTTTCTCTAAAAAATGAAAGAGATTTTTTTAAAGATTATATAAAAGACACTAAGTATTCGGCATGTGGATTTAGTTATGGAGCTATAAAAGCTTTTGAGTATGTAAAAGAACAGTTGGCATGTGGAAATAGAATAGATACCTTACAACTTTTCTCACCTGCTTTTTTTCAAACAAAGTCTGATAAGTTTAAGAGACTTCAAACTTTGTCTTATACGAAAAGTGAAGATAAGTATCTTACTCAGTTTATAGATGGTTGTTTTTTACCACACCCCAAGAGTACTTCCTCGCTATCGCTCACAGCGCATGCCAAAAAAGAGATAGAGCATACTCAAACTACCTTGGATGAGCTAGAAGAGTTACTTGGATACGAGTGGGTCTTACCTGATTTGCAAGAGATTATAGATAAGGGAGTTAGTATTGAAGTTTATCTCGGAGAAAAAGATAAGATAATAGATGTAGTATCTGCAAGGGAACTTTTTTTAGAGGTCTCAACAGTTACGTACATTAAAGATGCAAACCATTTTTTACAAACAAATTAAATAAGGAAAATATTGAATATGGATATTAAAATAGGCGTAATAACCGCAAGTGATAGAGCAAGTAAGGGTATCTATGAAGATATCTCAGGTGTAGCAATTCAAGATACTATGAAAGATTATTTAACGAGTGAGTTTGAGATAGTATATAGATGTATTCCAGATGAGCAAGATATACTTGAGGACACTATGAAAGAGTTATGTGATGAAGCAGGGTGTTGTTTAGTTGTTACTACAGGTGGTACAGGTCCTGCTCTTCGTGATGTAACACCAGAAGCAACTGAAAATGTATGTCAAAAGATGATGCCTGGTTTTGGTGAGTTAATGCGTCAAGTAAGCCTACAGTATGTACCAACTGCGATTTTATCTCGCCAAACAGCTGGTATAAGAGGTAAAAGTTTAATAATAAACTTGCCAGGAAAACCAAAATCAATTCGTGAGTGTTTAGATGCAGTATTTCCTGCTGTTCCTTACTGTATAGACTTGATTGAAGGTCCATTTATTGAGACTAATGAAGAAGTTATAAAAGCATTTAGACCTAAGGCAAAGTAAATAATGACTAGAGATGAGATATTTAATTTTTTTCATGCTAACTATCATGATTATAATAAAATGAAAAGTCTGCTTGAAAATATAATTAAAGATCATCAATTAGAAATAAAAACTCTTCAGGATAAACTACAAGTTCAAACTACAAGTTCAAAAAAAGAGTTAACAATAACAAAAGAAACGAGCATTGTAGAGAGTAAAAAACAAGAATCTCAAAGCGATATAAAAGATATAATTAACTTGTTTGATGTAAAAAGACAGAGCATACAGGCAAACTTTGTTAGGCAAGAGTACAGAAATATGGATGGAGAATATCTACTAAGAAAGCATTTAGTTGAGACTAACAGAACACCTAAGATGTTTTTAGATGCTGTTCAATGGCTGTTTTCAAACAACCCAAAAGCAGCATTTCATAGAGAATATATTATGAATATAGGAAGTCTTATAAAACATTTCAATACAATAGAACACCAAGCTATGTACTCTGAAGAATCGGTTCAGTATAGTGAAGAAGCTCAAGTTTGGGTAAATGTTTATAAAAAGAAAGGTTTCTCAGATGAAGAGATTCTCCAAAAACTTCGAGAAGGTGGATATTTACAATGAAAGAAGCTAAATTAATCATAGAAGAGTATGGACTAAGTACTGATGAAGAAACTTTTGAGATAGTTTTAGAAGTTATCCAAAAGTTTGGTACTGCTAGAAATGTTATTATTGAGGGTTTAAAACCGGAGTATAAGTATCTTAAAAAGCTGTCAAAACTAGTAGCTATGCTCGATGAAAAGCAAACTTACGAGTTAGAGGCTGAAAAAATAGCAACTCTTATGCACGATATAAATAAAGTAGTATCTCGTGATAGTGAGAGTAAGGGTGAAGACTTTTTAAGTCTAATGAATAGAATAAATATACGAGAGAGTTTTCATCCTACAGATATGCAATTATGGGTTATGAATTTTTTAGGTGGTAGAGAACTTTTAGCAAAAGTTAATCTACAAGAATCAAACCAACTTCTTAGAAGAATAACTAATGCAATTGAGAAGTATCAAAGAACACCTGAGTTGTCATCAACTTTAGCAATAGAAAATAGTGCTTTAAATAACTTACAGATTAAAAATTAATTAGATAGAGATTCTAATCCCAACAGGACAGTGATCTGAGCCTGTTATCTCATCTAAAATAAAAGCATCTTCTAAGTTTTCAGCCAAGTCTTCAGAGATAAAAAAGTAGTCAATTCTCCAACCTACATTTTTTAATCTTGCACCTGAACGATATGACCACCAGCTGTATCTATCAACTTCATCACCGTTTACATATCTAAAGGTATCTATATAGCCATGCTCAAGCAGTTTATCTATCCATTCCCTCTCAATTGGTAAAAATCCAGACGTTTTAGAGTTTGCTTTTGGGTTTTTAAGGTCAATCTCTTTGTGTGCAGTATTTACGTCTCCACAGATTATTATAGACTTTCCATCTTCTCTTAGCTTCTCACAATAAGTTAAAAAGTTATCATAAAATTTCATTTTATGAGCTAATCTTTCTTCATCTTTTTGACCGTTTGGAAAATATACATTAAAAAGAACTATGTCGTCATAGTGAGTTTCAACTATCCTACCTTCACTTGTTGTATCAACATGTTGGCATGTGGAATTAAAATCATTTTGAATCGTACTCCAAGTCATAGTTCCACTATAACCTTTTTTCGTAGCAGAATTTACAATAGTATCTGTATATTCTTTTTCAAATAAATCATCTGGAATCTGCTCTTGGAGAGCTTTTATCTCTTGGAGGCATAAGATGTCGGTTTGTCTCTCATCAATCCATTTAAGAGCTTCTTTGTTACCTACAGCACGAATTCCATTAACATTCCATGAAATTATTTCTATTGAGTTTGACATTATATATCCATTACGTTTATTTTTAAAAAAGAAGTTATAGAGTTTGTAGATAGGAATTCCCGCATTATGCGGGAATAGTTATGTTAAACGAAATTCACTTTTGTAAGGTGATGTTTAAGACCTAGTGACTCTTGAGGACAACCAAGAGCTAAACCAAGCATTTGTTGCATATGAAGAACAGGAAGAGAAACTTCACGTCCAATAGCCGCAGAAGCATGACCAGTTTGTGTATCTAGTTTAAGGTGACAAAGTGGACATGGAGTTACCATCCAGTCAGCATTACCATCCATTGCACCAGCTATTACTTTACCTGTCAATGCAGATGCAGTTTTAGGAGCTTGAAGCTCTGCATGGAAACCACAACATTTTGTTTTTTCATCATAATCAACATTTGAACCACCACAAGCAATGATTAAATCATCAAGTGAAGTAGGGCGGTAAGCACTTTCCGCAGTTTTATGAGTTTCATTTTGAAGCTCAGATGGACGAATGTTGTGACAACCATAGAATGGTGCAATATTGAATTGACTAAGAGGTGTTACAACCATTTTTGTAATTTTATCAAGACCTATATCATCAATAATTGCATATAAAAAGTGAGTTATATCAGATGTACCTTTGTACTCTAATCCAACTTCTTCTAGTTTTTCATTCACTCTAGCTTTTAATGCTGTATCGTTATCTAAGCGATGTTTAGTCATAGCTGTATTTAACTGACAAGTATTACAAATAGTAACCATAGTTAAACCATGCTTTTCAGCATAAGCGATATTTCTAGCATTTAAAACTAGAGATAAAAAATCATCATAATCTTGTAAGTGAGAAGCCCCACAACAAGAAGCTTCAGTTAGTTCAACTAGTTCTATCCCTAGTTTATCTGCAACTGCCATTGTTGACATATATTGCTCTGGAGTACTTTGTTTAGCAGTACATCCAGTAAAAAGTGCATATTTTAATTTTTTCATTCGGCTACTCCTAAAACTTTGCTGTTGATGAAGATTTTACAAGTTTTTTAATCTCATCTAAGTTGTCTGATTTTACAATTCCCCATGGTGGAACAATTTTACCTTTAGTAAACATTTTAAGTGCAACAGGTATATGTTTTACGATACCAGGTCCCTCAGAATAAAGAACTAAGCCACCCTCATCAAGTACACCATTTCTAGCGATTGAATGTTTAAATCCAACAGCATGACGAGTAGCAACATTACTAGTCGCAACACCTTCTGCAAATAACATCTGGTGAAGCTTCGTAATTTTATCGATTGGATTAACATCTTTAGGACAAACTTCTGCACATTCAAAACATTTAACACAGTCCCAAAGACCTTGGTTCTCTTCGTGAAGTTCGTTAAGTCTGCTAACATGAGCATCATCCCGAACATCAGCTTCAAAACGGTAAGCTTTTGCAAATGCTGCTGGACCAAAGAACTCATCATTTACTTCAACAACAGGACAAGCATAGTGACAAGCACCACATTGGATACATATATCAGCTTCTAGTAGTTCTTCAGCTTCTTCAGGTGTTACTATATGCTCATGCTCTGGGTGTTCTTCAACATCAGAGATAAGGTATGGGTGAATAGCATCGTGCTTTTCCCAGAAATCGCCCTTATCTACAATCATATCTTTAATTGATCTTTTAATACTTAACGGCTCAATAGTAAGCTCATTACCAAAAAGTTCAATCATATCAGTCATGCTTTCTTTACAAGCAAGAGTTGAGCGACCATTTACTTTAATAGCACATGCTCCACAGATACCGTGACGACAACTACGACGGTAAGAAAAACTACCATCATGATCCCATTTGATTCTATCTAATATATCTAATACAACTTCTTCTGAAGTCACTTCCATGTTGTAGTCATCATAGTACGGAAGATAATCATCATCCGCATTAAAACGAAAAACTTTGAAGTTTACTTTTTGTGTAGTAATTGTGTGTGTACTCATAAGTTTATCTTCCTTTACCTAGTATGTTCTTGCTTTAAGTTCATGTTTGCCAAGTACAACATCCATGTAGTCAAGTGAAATATCACCTTTTTCATCCATATATGCCATAGTATGCTTTAAGAAGTTTTTATCATCACGAGATTCAAAGTCTTCTCTATAGTGAGCACCACGACTTTCATTTCTAGCAATAGCACTCTCAACAATAAACAGAGAATAGTCAAGCATATGACCAAACTCAATAGCTTCTTGAAGCTCTGTATTAAATACTTTTGATTTATCTTTTATTCTAATGTTTTTAAATTTCTTACGAAGTCTTTTAACATCTTTAATAGCAGTCTCTAAAGTTTTTTCTGTTCTAAATGCACCTGCATTTGATGTCATTGATTGTTGAAGCTCTTCTCTAAGACCTGGTATAGTTTCATCTCCATTGTTACTTAAAACAAAGTCAATCTCAGCTAAAGCAGTTGCAGCATCTTCTACAGTTGCTGTTCTCAGAGGAATACTATCTATTTCAGCAGCCATTGTTTTACCAACAAAACGACCGAAAAGTAAAGCTTCAAGAACTGAATTAGCACCAAGACGGTTTGCTCCATGAACAGATACACATGAACACTCACCAGCAGCATAGAAACCTTCTACAAGTTCATCATTGTTTTTACGAACATTACCTGCAATGTTTACTGGAATACCACCCATAGAGTAGTGTGCAGTAGCAGAGATAAGGATAGGCTCTTTAATCATATCAAGACCTAAGAAAGTGATAGCTAAATCACGAAGCTCTGGAAGACGCTCCATAATTAGATCTTTTCCTAAGTGAGTTACATCAATATAAACAGCATCTTTTCTTGGTCCAACACCGCGACCTTCTCTGATTTCATTAAGAATTGCACGAGAAACAACATCACGAGATGCAAGTTCCATAGCATTTGGAGCATATTTCTCCATAAATCTTTCACCCTCTGAGTTGAAAAGTTTACCACCTTCACCACGAGCTGCTTCAGAGATTAAAACACCATTTCCAGAAAGTCCAGATGGGTGAAACTGTACAAATTCCATATCTTCTAATGGAAGACCATGACGAGCAACGATTGATAAACCATCACCAGTATTGGCATGTGCATTTGAGTTGATTTTATAACTTCTTGCATATCCACCAGTTGCGAACATTACTGATTTAGCATTAAAGATTACAGTTTGCATATCACGAATATTAAACGCAACAACACCTGAAACTTTTCCATCTTTATATATAATGTCTGCGGCATACCACTCATCCCAAAACTTAACACCAGCACGGTGAGCTTGCTCATAAATAGTTTGAAGCAGAGTTAAACCTGTTCTATCTTTTGCATAACATGCACGAGGAGAAGATTGACCACCAAAAGGGCGTTGTGCAATTTTCCCATCAGCTGTTCTGCTGAATGCTGCACCCATTCTCTCAGCCCATCTGATTGTCTCAGGAGCTTTTTGACACATAAACTCAACTGCATCTTGATCAGCTAAGTAGTCTGAACCTTTAACTGTATCAAACTCATGAAGCTCAACACTATCTTCATCACTAAATGCTGCGTTAACACCACCTTGTGCTGCGCCTGAATGGCTTCTAAGTGGGTGTAACTTTGTAATTACAGCAACTTTTTTACCTGCATTTTGCAACTCTCTAGCTGCTGCACATCCTGCAAGACCTGAACCAACAATAATGGCATCGTAAGTATAAATTGGAATACTCATTAACTTTCCTTCAATATAAGAACTAATAATGGAGATTGTATCGTTACTAGCCTTTGTCTAGGTTAAACAAAGGCTTTATTTATACGAAGTTTGAGTTTGTTACGATAGGTGTCACAATTGGGATGATTTCGCATCAAATTGTTGTATTATCAGAGTCTTCTTGTGTAGTAGTTTTTCTTTTCATTCTTAAGGAGATTCCATCAATCTCTTGGGAAAATATAGTTATTTCATCTTTTTTTGCATCAGTATTATATAAAGATAGTATATCTTTATATATTTTATTTAATCTGCTTTTATACCAAATAGTAGTTACCAATAGTATCAAAACCATAAGAGTAAATATTTTACTAAATAGATTAAACCTTTGATTGTCATAAGTTACATTATTAAGTATCATAGAATCAATATGCTTCAATGTAGAATAGTATATAACTCTAACATCACTTCTTGAAGTAGTGAATATCTTATCATATATGTTAGAATCAAAGTAAGTTCTTGATGTTTTATCAAATTTTGAAATAAATCCACTAAGTTTATTTAATTCCTTATTGTATTCATCTTTATTATTTAATAGATATATAGAAATATAACTACTTTTATACTGACTAGAGAGTTTTTCGATTTTATTATGAAGTTTAGCAATCTCATCATTAAATATAATCATATCTATTTTGTTGGTGTTCTTTTGTACTTTTAATAGTTTATTTAATATGCTTTTTTGAGTATTTAAATTTTCAACTTTTTTATATGAGAAGTACTGTTCTGCAATAAATCCAAAACTAATCAATGCAAGTACAAGTACAGTAAACAGGTAAAAATTTAGGTTTTTAAATATGTTTTTAATAGAGTGTTTCAATATGTGTTCCTAATAATGTTATAATGTAAGGTATTTTATATTTATGGTCATTAATATACACTTAATGCTAATACTAAGAAGTTTGCTTGAATTTAGAAAATTATTTTATTTCACTTTTTAAAAGTCGTCATATAGGTGATGATGGTGCCGTTGTAGATGGATATATCTATTCTAAAGATGCCTTTTTTGAAAACATACATTTTAAAAGTTCTTGGATGAGTTATTATCAGATTGCAAGAAAAGCAATGTTGATTAATATATCTGATGCAATTGCGATGAATGCAAAACCAAGGTATGCGCTGTTGAGTGTTGCTATGCCAAGTGATATCTCAAAACACAAAATGAGAGAGTTGGCATGTGGATTTAAAGAAATTGCAAATGAGTTTGGTGTAGAGATTATTGGTGGAGATACCATTAGCAATACAAAATTAGATATAACAATAACTATAGTTTCACAAACCAAAAAACCACTGCTTAGAAGTAAAGCTAAGATAGGTGATATCTTCGCCTATACTGGTAAACTTGGAAGTTCAAAAAAAGATTTAAAAAAACTTTTAAATGGTGGGAATATTCATAAAGATTCAAAGTTTATAAATATAAAACTTAGAGATAAGTTTATGCAAAATAGTTCAAGATTTTTAAGCGCTGGTATGGATATATCAGATGGGCTATTTAGTGATTTAGATAAGCTTACAAGTTCCAGCAAAATAGGGATTAAGTATAGAAAAAAAATCTCTAAAGAGCTTGGGTGTAGTGGTGAAGAATATGAGATGCTTATCTCATTTAATAAAAGAGATGAGAAAACCATAAAAAGACGAGCAATTCAAAGTAGAACACCTTTAAATATTATAGGTGTTGGTTCAAGAGTTAAATATATAAATAGGTGCAAATCGCATCATTTTAAGAGGTAATAAATGGATAGATTTTATTCACTAGGGCATTCAAGTATAGACTTTCATTTTAAGCAGAGTGCTAGAGATTTTGTTGTTGAAGAGATACCGCTCTATGAGTTCTCAGGAGAGGGTGAACATTTAATTATGTTTGTTAGAAAAAAGAATCTATCAACTCCAGAGCTTATAGGGATATTAGCTAGATATTTAGGCGTAAAAAATAAAGAGATAGGCTATGCAGGACTTAAAGATAAGCATGCGATGACTAAACAGTATATATCTTTGCATAAAAAACATGAAGAAGCTCTAGAGAGGTTTGAGCATGATGGTGTAAAAATTATCTCCAAGACATATCATAATAATAAGATTAGGTTAGGGCATTTAAAAGGAAATAGGTTTTATATAAGGCTTAAAAAAGTCAACCCTACAAATGCCATTAAAATAGATGAGGCACTTAAAAATATCTCAGATTTGGGAATGCCTAACTTTTTTGGATATCAGCGATTTGGAAATGATGGTGACAATCATATTCAAGGTGAAAAAATTGCTAAGGGTGAGAAAAGAGAGAGAAATCCTAGAGTGAGAAAGTTTCTTATCAGTGCATATCAGAGTCATTTATTTAATATGTGGTTAAGTAGAAGACTTGAAATCAATACGCTTATCTCTAATTTTGAGCCTAAAGAACTAGAAACACTTTTAAATATGCCTCTTGAACAGATAAAAAAATTAAAAGCTCAAGAACATCCATTTAAACTAATATCTGGTGACATAATGGAGCATTATCCATATGGTAGGCTTTTTGATTTTGATGGGACTGAGGAAGATTTAACTAGATTTAATGATAGAGATATTTCTGTTACTGGTCTTTTATGTGGTTCAAAAGTAAAAATATCTTCCGATATAGCAAGAGAAATAGAGAAAGATTTTGATGATGAAATTAATGCAGATGGTGCACGACGTTATGGATGGGTTTATCCAACAGAAGTAGAGGGAAGGTTTAATCAAGTTGAAGCACAATATGATCTTAACTTTACTCTTCCAAAAGGCTCTTACGCAACGGTGCTTATAGAAGAACTTGCAAAGCGTAAGCTTGTTTAGAAAATAAATTAATATTTAAATAATTAGAGGTAGAAAATGTCAAGACATATAACGTCACTTATTTCACAAAACTTTGGGAAGTTCGCTTCCAAAGAGTTTCCAAGATGGTTTCAAAAAATCGTAAATAGCTCTTATGTAGGTTTAATGGGTTTAGATATGAGAGAATTTAGCTCTCCAAGTACATATAAAAGTTTAAATGCATTGTTTACTAGAAAGCTAAGAGAAGATAGAACATATTCTTTGGATGCTAGTGACTTTATATCTCCATGTGACTCGCTAATTTCTGAGTGTGGTTCACTTGAGAGTGAATATGCTCTTCAAATTAAGGGAATGAGATATAAAAGTGACGAGTTGATTGGTTCTGAGTTTACACAAGATGAAAAAAACGTAGTTCATGGTGGTGAGTTTGTAAACTTTTATCTTTCTCCAAAAGATTATCATCGTTACCACATGCCAACAAACTTAAAAGTTTTAAAAGCTGTTCATATTCCAGGTAAGTTTTATCCTGTAAATATGCCTTCATTAAAATCTAGATTAAATCTATTTATAGAAAATGAAAGAGTTGTTTTGCATTGTGAGACAACATCTGGAAAAAAGTTTTTCATGGTTTTAGTTAGTGCTTTAAATGTTGGTGTAATGCAAGTTTCTTTTGAAAGTAGGATTCAAACAAATGCAAGTGCTACAAGACCAGAGTCTTATGAATTTGAAGATTTATTCATGAATAAAGGTGATGACTTTGGATGTTTTGAAATGGGTTCAACTATTGTAATTTTAGCTGAAAGTGGAATGCTAGAGCTAGATGTAAAAGCTGGCGATAATGTTAAATATGCACAAACAATAGCAAAAGTGAATTAGCGATAAATTAAAATGAAAAAAAAGATTAAACAAATAGATGAAATTTTTTTAAATCAAAACTCTTTTGAAAAAGAAGTTCTTGGTGTAAATTCAGAAACTGATAAATCTGAAATAATGAAAATATTATCCAAGATTATTGTTAATGAGCTCTTAAAAGAGCATTTAAGTTTTTTACATATTAGAGAGTTGTCAGATTTTACATTAAAACATGTAGTAAATATACTTTTTAAAGAGATAGCAAATGAATGGATTGCATATGCGATGGAAGTTTTAGAATTATCTAAAGAAGATGCTTTAGAAGAGTTGCAAATTCAAGGTAGGGTAAAACTAATTCATGGCTTGTCAGCGGAGTATTATAAGCATTATAAAGATTCCATTTTTGAAGAAATTTCTGAATCATTTATTGAGTTGTTATCTTCTATTCGTAGTGGAAGTGATAAAGTAATGTTAGTAAATGCGATTATAAATAGTGATCTAATTGCAAATAGAACAATTCTTGGTGTAAATAGTTTTGATCAGCTTCACAAAAAAGTAAAGATGGCAAAAAATAAAAAAATCTCTGAATTAAGTTCTATTCAGATGAAAATTTTTGATATTAAAAAAGGGATAGATAATCCTGCAGCTGATCAGGATAAAAAAGATAGTTTGTTAGCAATATTACCAAACTACGAGAAAAAACTTCAAAAAACTTCAGATACTAAGCTAGAGCATTTTGAAGTTTCTTTAGAGAGAGTAAAAAGAGCTATCTTTAATTCTCTTAAAAATGGGCTATATAAAATTTAGTTATTTAGTACCTGAAGTTTAACTAACAGTTTTCCATCTTTTTGATATATCTCCAGTTTTGTATCAACGGGTGCTTTATTATTAAGTAAAACCCCTTGAACAGAGTGTAGTACATGAGCAAAGGATTGAAACATTGGAGCAACAACATAACTAATGTGATCTTCTTTTAGTAACTGGGCTAAATAATCAACGGCACAGTAGTAAACACTTTTGTTTATAGACCTTTGTATGAGGTAGTCATGCATTATATTTATATTGTTTTGAAGAATTTTTTTATCTTCATCTGTTAATGTGTAACTCTCTTTAGCACGATTAAGGTTATGTTGTATTTCATCTTCCACGTCATGATTCTTTTGTTCCATTAAGTATTCTATATTTGGACAATACTTTGTTAGTTCTCTTAGCAGTTCAGAATCCGAGAGTCTATCAGTATCTGCATTGTAAGTGTAGGTTTTATCTTCAAAGTAGTCATGATTAAGTGCTTTTAAGAGTTGAACAAGAATGTTCAGATAAGCATACTTATCCTCTTTATTATTGTCAAACTCTATTCCTGTATGAGAAATAATTGGCTTTGGACCAACATACTTTAATTCCATTGAGAACCCCTTTGGTGCGTTAGTATGTTGTTATATCGGTAGTTAGTCTTTAAACATTAAATCTAAAGTGCATAACATCGCCGTCTTGTACGATGTACTCTTTACCTTCTAGTCTCATTTTCCCAGCTTCTTTAGCTTTATTTTCGCCACCACATTCAATGTAGTCGTTATATGCAATAACTTCTGCACGTATAAAACCTTTTTCAAAATCGTTATGAATAACAGCAGCAGCTTTTGGAGCTGTTGAATTTTTTCTTACAGTCCATGCACGAACTTCTTTAACACCAGCAGTAAAGTAACTCATAAGACCCAGTTTATCAAAACCTTTATGGATTATTTGATCAAGTCCAGATTCTTCTATTCCTAACTCTTCTAAAAATTCCTGAGCTTCTTCATCACTAAGACCTACTAACTCTTCTTCAACTTTTGCACAAATTTTGATAATTTCACAGTTGTTTTTTGCAGCATGTTCTCTTAGTGCAATAACATATTCGTTATCAGCAGTATCTTGTTCCTCGTCATCTAAACCTTCTTCATCAACGTTAGCACCATACATAATCTCTTTGTTAGTTAAAAATCTAACTTCTTGATTTAGTTGCTGATATATATCGCTATCTACATGTTCAAAATTTCTTGCCATGTTTCCATCTGCTAAGAACTCTAATAACTCTTCTGCCATCTCTAATGCTGTTTTTGCATCTTTATCCGCTTTAGCTTGTTTTTTAAGTCTATCCATTCTGTTTTGTAGAACTTCAACATCAGCTAAAATAAGTTCAGTTTCAATGATTTCAACATCTCTAAGTGGATCTATACTTCCCTCTGTATGAACAATATTCTCATCTTCAAAACATCTAACAATATGAAGAATAACTTCAGTCTCACGAATATTAGATAAGAACTTGTTTCCTAAGCCTTCACCTTTAGAAGCACCCTTAACTAAACCTGCAATATCTACAAAATCTAGAGTTGAGTATTGAACTCTCTCAGGAGAAACAATTTTTGCTAACTCTGCTAATCTTTTATCAGGAACAGGTACTACAGCTTTATTTGGCTCTATAGTACAAAAAGGATAGTTAGCTGCCTCTGCATTTTGTGCTTTTGTTAGTGCATTGAAAGTTGTTGATTTACCTACGTTTGGAAGTCCCACTAGACCGATACTTAAACCCATTTTTTCTCCGATATATATTGATGTTATTATTTATATGTAAAACTTAATTTAAATAGAATTATACAGTCTAAACCTTACAAATTACTAGTATCTATAATATTGATTTAATGATATTAAAGTCATAATAGTATATGAATTTTAATTTATCAGATAATGAAGAGATTGATGTTTTACTAAATGGTATCTTGGGTGATGTTTCAAAGTTTGTACACAAACAAGATAAACATATTCACGAGATGAATAGAATTGGTAGGGCACTATCTTCAGAAAATGACCTTACAAAACTTCTTCCAATGATTTTGTCACATGCCAAGGATTATACAAATTCTGATGGTGGTACAATCTACTTGATGAGTAAAGATGAAAAATCTTTAAAATTTTCCGTTGTTGAGACCACATCCTTAGATATTTATATGGGTGGAGATATGGGTGAAATAACATGGCCACCACTTCAGCTGTATGGTAAAGGTGGAACTAAAAACTTAGAGATGGTAGCTGCAAAATGTGCAATAGAAGGTAATACAATAAACATTGAAGATGTTTATGAAACAAAAGAGTTTAATTTTGAAGGTACAAAAAAGTTTGATGAGAATACTGGTTATCACTCTAAGTCAATGCTGGTAGTACCTATGAAAAACTATGAAAATGAAATTATAGGTGTATGCCAATTAATAAACAGAATAGATGAGAAGACAGGTAAAATTGTATCATTTTCAAAAAGAGATGAGGAAACATTATCATCACTTTCATCTCAAGCAGCAGTTGCTATTACAAATGCTCAACTAATTCGAGATCTAAGGTTACTTCTAGAATCATTTATCAATAGTATCGCCTCAGCAATTGATGCTAAATCACCTTATACTGGTGGTCATGTACGTAAAGTTGCAGAAATAACTATGATAATTGTAAATGCCTTAAATGATACTAATGAGGGTAAATACAAAGATGTTGCATACAGCAATGATAATCTAAATGAACTTAGAATAGCAGCTTTAATGCATGATATTGGTAAGATTACAACACCAGAATATGTAGTTGATAAATCAACAAAATTAGAGACAATTTTTGATCGTATAGAGCTTATTAAGACTCGTTATGAAGTTTTAAAGCGAGATGCACAAATTGAATTACTAAAGCATGAAATAGATGAGCAAACATTTCAAGAGAGATTATCTCGTTATGAAGAAGATATTAAATTTTTAGAAGCTAGTAATATTGGTGGAGAGTTTATGTCTAACGATAAGATAGAACGTTTGGAAAAAATTTCAAAAGAGATTTTTTCACAAGAGGAAGAATCTAAGAATTTACTTAGTGATGATGAGATAGCAAACTTAAGTATCAGAAAAGGTACTCTTACAGATGAGGAACGTGAGATAATAAACAATCATGCTCAAGTAAGTCTTGATATGCTAAATGTACTGCCATTTCCAAAAAAATTACAACGAGTTCCTGAAATTGCAGGAGGTCATCACGAAAAACTAAATGGTAAAGGTTATCCACAAGGTTTAGATGCTTCACAGCTGAGTTTAGAATCTCGTGTTTTAGCATTAGCAGATATTTTTGAAGCACTCACAGCATCTGATCGCCCATATAAAGATGGAAAAACACTTACTGAGGCGATGCGAATAATTGACTTTATGGTAAAAGATGAAGAGTTAGATGGTGATTTAGTTGAGTTCTTCTATGAGAAAAAACTCAACTTAAAATACGCTAATCAAGAGCTAAAAAAAGAACAAATTGATATTTACGAATAGTTATTTTATATTTTTTAAATAGCTACTCATAAAACGAACACCAGCTCCAGTTCCGCCATATACATTACAGTCCCATGGAGTTTCTGTATATGCTGAACCAGCTATGTCAAAGTGCATCCATTTTTCTTTGTTTTCTTCTCTAATGAATTTATCTAAAAACAGTCCAGCAGTTATAGCTCCACCGTAAGGCTTTGAAGAGATATTAGAAGTATCTGCGATACCACTTTTTAGAAGCTTCTTAAGATGTCTATTGAATGGTAAATGACCTATAAGCTCACCAGAATCTTGAGCTGCTCTCATCATAAAATCATGTTTAATTTTTGTAGAGTGTCCCATCATACCAGTTGTATATTGACCAAGTGCTACCATACAAGCACCAGTTAAAGTAGCAAAATCAAACATATAATCAGCATCTACTTTATCTTGTGCATAGTCAAGAACGTCACATAAAACAAGTCTTCCCTCTGCATCTGTATTTCTTACTTCAATAGTTGTGCCACTTCTTGATACTAAAACATCATCAGGTTTATAAGCATCACCACCAACCATATTTTCAACTGCACCTATAAATGCATGAACTTCAACATCAAGTTTTAGCTCACTAACAGCTTTCATAATTCCAAGAACAGCACACCCTCCAGCTTTATCCATCTTCATTGTAACCATTGATGTTGCTGGTTTAAGGCTTAGTCCTCCACTATCGTATGTAAGACCTTTTCCTATCAAAGATATAACTTTTTTAGGATTTTTAGGTTTGTATGTTAAGTGAATAAGTTTACTATCATGAATTGATGCACGACCAACAGCAAGCATTGAGTCCATCTTTTCACGTTTAAGAGCTTTTTCTCCAAGTACCTTACATTTTAAGTCATTTGATTTTGCAAGTTTCTTTGCTAGTTTTGCAAAAGTAGGAGGATTTAAATCTTCTGGAGTAGTATTTACTATATCCCTAGTAAAGCAAGTTGCTTCAGCTATAATGATAGCTTCTTCAAATGAGCTTTTTAATTCATCTACATTTCCACATGCCAGATAAATGTTTTTTAGTTTTGACTTAGTTGGTTTTGATTTGTACTCGTTAAACTCATAACCACCTAAAACTACACCCTCAACAATAGCTTTTATGTTTTTAACATTAGCATCAAAAGAAGCAGACTTGTAGTTTGAAGATTTTAGTGATTGAATAGCTGTACTACAAGCACTTCTAATGTTATCACTAGTGTCATCTTCAATTCCACATGCCAAAATAGATTTTTCATGTAAAAAACAGATAGTGTCTTGCTCACCTTTAAAACCAGCTTTTTTTAATTTTTTGTATCTTTTATGTTCTTTTAGTGAATTTTTATCTAAAAATTCGACTTTAATTTCACTTTTTATATCACTTACTAAATCAATATTCATAACTTATATGTCCTTTATTTTTTAATCAAAATGTAGTAAATCTTTTGCTTGAATCATATCTTTGTCTCCACGACCTGATAAGTTGACTACTACTAGTTTATCTTTTATATTTGGTATTTTTTTTAGGTATGCAATGGCATGTGCACTTTCTAGTGCTGGAATGATTCCCTCTTTTTGAGATAACCATACAAAAGCATCAAGTGCCTCTTTATCTGTAATAAAATCATAGCTAACAGACTTGTTGTCTTTATGAAAAGCGTGCTCAGGTCCGATTCCAGGATAGTCAAGTCCAGCGCTGATAGAGTGAGCTTCTTCAATTTGACCGTCTTCATCTTGAAGTAGGTAGCTCATCTGACCATGCAATACACCTGGACGACCTTGATTTAGTGAACATCCATGTTCCCCACTATCTATTCCATGACCACCAGCTTCTATACCGATACACTCAACTTCCGCGTCTTCAAGAAAATGTTGAAACATCCCTATAGCATTACTACCACCACCTATACATGCAATAACATGGTCTGGTAGTCTATCTTCTTTTTCTAAAATCTGTTCTCTTGCTTCGTAACCTATAATAGCTTGAAAATCTCTAACCATCATTGGGTATGGGTGTGGACCTGCAACAGTTCCAATGATATAAAAAGTATCTCTTGCATTTGTCACCCAGTGGCGGATAGCATCATTCATAGCATCTTTTAGAGTTCTACTTCCACTCTCAACAGAGTTTACTTTTGCACCAAGGAGTTTCATACGAAAAACATTTAATTCTTGTCTTTGTACATCTTTAGCACCCATAAAAATTTCACATTCTAAGTCTAATAAGGCACAGATAGTTGCTGTAGCAACACCATGTTGTCCAGCACCAGTCTCAGCTATGATTTTTTTATAGCCAAGTCTCTTAGCCATAAGCCCTTGAGCTATAACGTTATTTACTTTATGCGCGCCAGTATGGTTTAAATCTTCTCTTTTTAAGTAGATTTTTGCACCAAGTTCTTTAGAAATATTCTCAGCGAAGTAAAGTGGGCTAGGGCGACCAACATAATCTTTTAGATAGTAATGAACTTCTTTCCAAAAATCTTTATCAAATCGAATTGTTTCATATTCATCTTTGAGTTTTAAAAGTGCTGGCATAAGTGTTTCTGGAACATATCTACCACCGAATATTCCAAAATGACCATTTTCATCTGGATCGTATTTTGAAGCACTTGGTATATACATTAATCAACCTCTATCAAAGTATAAACAGGAGCTTTTTCTTCTAAGTTTTTTATGCCATCTAAAAATGTAAGACCCATTATAAAACAAGATTCTACACATGTAGCTCCAGCTTGGTGAATTAAACTAGCTGCTGCATTTGCAGTTCCACCAGTTGCTATTAAATCATCTATCATCAGAACTCTAGCATCAGGAATATCGCTAAAAGCATCAATATGAACTTCAACTTCATCTATACCATACTCTAAAGAATATTTTTCACTTATAGTTGTATATGGAAGTTTTCCTTTTTTACGAATTGGAACAAAACCAAGACCTAACATTTGAGCAAGAGCTGCACCAAAAATAAAACCTCTTGCATCTATTCCAGCTATATAATCTAGGTTATATTCTTTATATCTTTGGTATAAGTGGTTCATTAAAACACCATAAGCTTCTGCATTGTTTAAAATAGTAGTTATATCTTTAAATACGATTCCTGGCTTTGGAAAATCTTTTATATCTCTTATTGAACTTTCTATTATTTTTCTTTCTGTAGTACTTAATATCATTTTGTTTTTCCTTTATAGTAGAGCGTCTATACGACCCTCTAGTGCTTTAATTTTACCATTTAGTCTATCTGTTTCTTGTCTGTGTTTAGAGTTTCTTTGTTTTAGAACTTTAAGCTCATTTCTAAGTTTTGTAAGCTCTTCACTTAAAATATCAACATTTCCAAGTGCTCTTTGGAGTTGAATTTGATATTTTCTAATTAGTATCTCGGCTTCTTGAAGAGTTAGTTTCATCAAGTCATTACTTCTTTGTTCTTTATTTGTAATACTCTTAAAGTAATACATCTTTACAAATAAAAATACGGATAATATGGAAAGTATTGTTAAAAGTGACCATTCCCAAAACATAAAATCTCCTTAGATTATTTAGTTTCTATCTTCTCTACACGACCGCAGTGGCGACCACCGTCAAATGAACCTGCAATCCAAGCATCTAGAATGGATTCGGCTACACCTTTACCAACTATTCTTTCACCAAAACAAAGAATATTTGCATCATTATGTCCTCGAGCAACAGTAGCTGTATAAGCATCGTGACATAAGGCTGCGCGAATTCCCACATGCCGATTTGCTGCCATACTCATACCAATACCTGAACCACAGATAAGGATACCTTGTGCAGATGAATCAGCTAAAACAGACTCTGCCACCTTGTGTGCATAATCAGGATAGTCAACTCTATCTTTGTTAAATGGACCAAGATCAATAACTTCATGTCCCTTAGTTTTTAATAGTTCAACAGTATAGTCTTTTAATTCTATTCCTGCATGGTCTGTAGCTATATAAAATTTCACATTATCTCCTTAAGATGTTAATAATAGGCTTAGTATTGTTTGGACTGGCATCAATAGTAAGTAGTCTTTTAATGGTGTCATTAAAATAACTATAACTATAATAATCCCGTATCTTTCATTTTTGTAGAAAAACTCTGCAACTTGGTTTATTTTGTATTTTAGAGCTAGGTGCATAACTACATGTGCTCCATCAAACTGTGGAATAGGAAGTAGGTTAAAGACTCCTAAAACTACATTTATAATCAATAGTTGAAATACAAATATATATGAAAAAATATAAAATAAACTGTCTGTTGTAACTGGTTTACTCATAGACATAATGGCAATAGAGGCGATAACTGCCAAGGTAAAATTATATACAATACCAGCTAAATCAACTTGCATAGCCGCGTTATAACCACCACTCCTTATAACTGTTGCCATATTTACTGGTACTGGTTTAGCCCAACCAAATAAAAATCCACTCTCCCCACCAAGTATCATTGGCAAAAAGTACATAGTTGCGGGAACTATAATAGTACCGACTAAGTCAACATGTATTAGCGGGTTTATAGATAGTCTTCCTGCATTTTTTGCAGTAGTGTCTCCATAGATATACGCTACAAGTCCATGACCAATCTCATGCCCTATTATAGCTATAGCTAAAGCTAATATTGCTGCTAGAATTTTGAGTAAATCAATAGATTCCATGGTCATCTTTATCTAGTTTTTTTCTCTCTTTTATTGCTAGGTCTAAATGAGATGGAGCTTCTAAATCTGTTGGAGTTTTTCCAACTCTGTCCCATCTAATCTCCCAGTTATCATCAATAGAGAAATATATAAACCAAGGTGTTCCCTCAATATTTTCATAAGGAACTGCTCCCCAAAAACGGCTATCATTTGAGTGGTCACGATTATCACCCATCATAAAGTAGTTATCCACATCTATTCTTATTGGAGACATATTAAAAAGAGGCATCATTTTTGGATGACCATCATTAATGATTTTATCATCATGGTGGATACCAGGGTGGTCTTTCATGTATGGATTTTTAACCCAAACTTTTCCAGAAAAAACAATAGTCTCATAATCAGAAAATTCTTTTTTTATCCATTCATCACCCTCAGAATGGTGAATATAAAGGTCTTTGTTTAAAACAAATAACTCATCACCAGGAAGTGCTACACATCTTTTTACAAAGTGTTGTTTTGGATTATGAGGATATCTAAATATTACAACATCTCCACGCTGGGGAGTATCGCCATCAGCAAGTCTAAGGGAATCACTCCAAGGCATTATAGACATTTCTAAAAAAGGAATATGTGGCATAGGGATACCATAAGCAAATTTTTTAGCAAAAAGGTGATCACCTATTAGAAGTGAATCTTTCATAGAACCACTTGGGATTCTAAAAGCTTGAGCAATAAAAAATATAACAAATAGAACAATAATAATTGTTCCAGTCCAAGAGTTTGAAAATCTATAAGCTTTATGTAAAACTTCTTTCATTTACGCTCTCTCTTTTGAATTTGCTTGTGCGGCTTTTAAAGTGTTACTTAAAAGCATAGCGATTGTCATTGGACCAACTCCACCTGGAACAGGTGTGATGTATGAGCATTTTTGTTTAACATTGGCAAAATCAACATCACCAACAAGTTTACCATCATCAGTTCTGTTGATACCAATATCTATGATAATCGCGTCATCTTTAACCATATCTTCTTTTATAAGGTTTATTACACCAACACCAACTAAAATAATATCAGCTGCTAAAGTGTGCTTTTTCAAATCATCTGTGAAGATATGACAAATTTCAACTGTTGCATCTGCATTTAAAAGTAGAGAAGCCATAGGTTTTCCAACAATGTTTGAAGCTCCAACAACAACACAGTTCTTACCCTTAACATCTATGTTGTATTCTGCTAAAAGTTCCATAACACCAAGTGGAGTACAAGGGACAAAGCCATCGAGACCTGTGGTTAATTTCCCTACATTAAAAGGGTGAAAGCCATCTACATCTTTTTTAGGAGATACTAAATCTAATAATCTTCTCTCATCAATTTGCTTGGGAAGTGGAAGTTGGATTAGTATTCCATCAATTGTTGAATCATTATTCATGTTTGTTATGATTTTCTCAATTGCATCTTGGGAGATGTTTTCTGGCATATCATGTGTAATTGAGTATATTCCTACTCTTTCACATGCTTTTTTCTTCATGTTTACATAAGCTGCACTTGCCGGGTCTTGACCAACTAGTACAACAGCAAGACCAGGTGTACATCCACATTTTTCTTTTAATAATTTTACTTCATCACTAACTTGTGATTCAATTTTGTTTGAAAGTTTTTTTCCGTCGAGAAGTTGCATTTAAACCTCATAAATCATTTTTTTGTTATTATACCCTTTTAAAATAATATTAGGTTTATAATGAAATATATAATATTGATATACTTAGCACTTCCATTAGTTGCACAAACTTCATTTATAACTCCAATGGAATATGCGTCACAGTTATACAAAAATCCAAGAGGTATAGGCTGTAACCATTGTCATGGAGAAAATGGTGAGGGTAAATTAGTTGCTACTTATATACATAAAAAAGAAAAAAAAGAGTTTCGTGGACCTGCTATAAATGGTATGAACTTTAAAGAATTTTATAAGGCACTGAACAAAAGAAAAAGAGGTATGCCAAGTTACTTTTTAACAAAAAAAGAGGTTCAAGCTCTATATCTTTATCTAAATCAAGAGAAAAAAGATGAAAAATAACGAGTTAGAAGAGATAGAATCAGCATATAAAAATAGAGATTTCAAAGCCTTAAAAAATATAGCAAAACCAAGCTTCAGAGAGATAAATAAAAATAATAATTTTCGTTCTGCTTTAATGCTCTCATGTAATAATATAAAGCATTTATCTAAGATAGAATCACTTGAGAGTGATTGTATTATGTTAAACCTAGAAGATGGCGTAAGTAAAGAAGATAAGCCTTTTGCTCTTGTTCTTTGTGCTATTTTTATCTCTAAAATAAAACAAAGCAATAAAAAACTTGTTGTTCGTGTAAATGCACTTGATGAGGGTGGATATGAAGAGATAACTTACCTAAATCAGTTTATGCCAGATGCCATAAGAGTTCCAAAGATTAAAGATGCAACAGAAGTAAAAAGTGTTCTAGCTCTTTTAAATGAAGATATTGAGCTACATCTTTCTATCGAGACAGCATCGGCATGGCATAAGCTGTCATCTTTAGGATTAGACAAACGAGTTACTACTTTTTATCTTGGAGTATTAGACCTTTTTGCTGATATGAAACTCTCTCAAAGTCTTATAAACAGAGATAATCCAACAATGCTTTATATCCTTTCTCATTTTTTGATTAGTTGCAAGTCTATTGGCGTTAAACCTGTTTCTTTTGTTTATCAAGATTTTAGAAACCTAGAAGAGTTTGGCATGTGGATTGAACTTGAGAAAAGTATGGGATATGATTCAAAAGGGTGTATTTCTCCAGACCAAGTAAAGTTAGTTAATTCAAAGTTTGTTGATGAAAAAGAAGTCATAAATAGAGCTAAAACAATAATAAAACTCTTTGAAATGCACCAAAAAGAAGGCATAACAGGTTTTGTAGATGAAGAGTATGGTTTTATAGATGAACCTATCTATAAAGGTGCTTTAAGCATATTAGAAAAATAAAATTTAATACAATGTTAATTTATAAAGCTGTAAAATCAAATGACAAAGGATATTTTATATGAAAAAAATAGTTTTATTATTTCTACTAACTTTTAGTTTATCAGCTAAAAGCATAACTCCTAATGAGGTTTATTCTCAAGTGATGATTTTAACTGACGAGATTCACTATTTACTAAAACATTATGGTGTGAAGCATGACCATGATGCTATTATAAAAAGAACAACAGTATCAACAAAATTAAAACCAAGAAATACTTGGCAAATAACTTATGAGATAATGGTTAAGATAAATATACTTAGAGATGGATACGGACTACCAATTATCGAACCCGTCAATATGTCACCTGTTCTAAACCTAAACCCAGACCTTGTGTATGAGCAAACTCAAAGAATCTTAACGGAATTAGAAATCTTCATGAAAAGACAAGGAATTCCATCCAAAGAGTATAAAGAAAAAACTTACAAAGGAAAAACTCCAATAGATGTGTATAACTCTTTGATTCATATCTCCTTTTCTTTTGATGAACTAAATGGAGGTAGATTTACACCATCTTTTGTATTTGGCGAGCAGATGAGACTATATGATGATATTAGCCTTATTTTACAACATTTACAAATCTCAGATAAAACTATCCCTAAAAAGAAAAATATAAATGCAACTCCTGAAGATGTTTTTAATGAGAGTATGAAAATTTTAGAGAAAATAAAACAACTTCAAATCGCGGCTGGAATCGGATTTGTAGATTTTTCTGAGTTTAAAAAAGGAAATGAATCACCAGGAGAAGTTTATACCATCACTCAGATGATAATAGCAGAACTTCAAACACTTAAGGCATATTTAGGAATAGAAACTATCACAGCTGCTGCGACAAAGTACAATACTAAAACGCCTGTTGAAGTGGAACAGCTTGTTAGTTGGAATCTGAGAAAACTAAACCTCATTCGTTCATTAAATAAAGGTAGATAGTATGAATTTAAATTTATCAGTTAAAAATAAAATATTTTCTCTCTTTGTAGTTGTTATAGTTATCTCTGTTAGTGCCATAGGATGGTATGGTTTTTCTAGTGCAAAAGACTCTTATATAGACTCTGCTATTTCTATAAATAAGGGAGAGACTAAAGCACTCTCAAATGAGATAAAAGGTGTTCTTGGAACCATCCCTGATGATGTTATTTATAATGCTAATTTTTATGCTTTAGAGAAATTACTTGTGTGGGAAGACTTAAAAGATAAAAGAAAAATAAAACGTTGGAATAATGTTTATATTTCAGCTTTAAAAGATTACATTTTAAATAAAAAACTTTATTATCAGGTTAGAATCCTAGATGTAAATGGTAATGAAAAAATTCTTCTTAAATACAATAAAAAAACAAATACAATAATTGAAACTCCAGAAGATAAGCTTAAAAATAAAGCCCATAGAGGTTACTTTAA
>Ga0209345_10000311_pt1 | contig 63195 bp, 47 predicted proteins | sample Cruoilmetagenom7_FD_187294 | JGI IMG/M metagenome (GOLD analysis project Ga0209345, IMG submission 187294) | Oil polluted marine microbial communities from Coal Oil Point, Santa Barbara, California, USA - Sample 7 (SPAdes) (version 2) | ecosystem: Environmental > Aquatic > Marine > Oil seeps ... | reverse complement strand
CTTTATCAACAGATATTTCAGCAAGTATTTTATGGAACAATAAATTAGAGTTTGGTTTATCTCACAGATTGGATGAATCAATTTCAGGCTTGTTTCAAGTACGTGTAAGTGATTTATTAAAAGTTGGGTATTCATATGATAGTTTAACTAATAATTTAGGAGACTACAATAATGGTTCACATGAAATTAGCTTAGCTTTTGATTTAGGTTCAAAAGGGAAACATGCAACTAAAAAAAGAACACCATTATTTTGGTAAGTAACTAAAATACCAATTGAAATAACAACAAAAGGCAATGATGAATAGTCGTTGCTTTTTTTATTTTAGAGAAAAGTTGTTATATAAAAAAGATAAAATTTAGGTACACAAAAACGTCTTATTATTAGTGTTGATAGCAACGAATTATAGTTCTACTCATGAGGTTGCTTCATTATCATTCGCAATAGTAAAACGAAACCGTCATTATCGAGAATGTGAGAATTTTTTGCAAAGGAGAACTACAAAATAGTTTGCCTAGTATGCGCAGATTTCCAATCAAATTTAGAACACTGGGTTTCAATAATCTTTAGACAGTCAGTTTTGTTTTTTTTAAAAAGCAGCCAACAAAACTTTGTTTATAGGTATAAGATATTAAAAAATCATCAAGAGATATTGAGTTATCCGTTGAACTTATGAAAAAAAATAGCACAATTAAAGTTATAGGATAGTACAATTAATTTAAAAATATAGTACAATTATTTGGAGGAAATACTACTATTTTTACAGAGTGGTTAAAAACCCTTTAAAATCAGGAGGTTTGGAAGTAATATAAATATACTAAAATTCACATTTAAAAACACTAGTTTATCAAATTTATTACAAAAGGAAGTTGAAAATAAGTGTTAAAACTTCATATCTAGTTTTAGATTAAACACGCGTTGTGTCATAAAGTTAGGAATACCATAAAACTGTTTTGAATACACATCACGTACCCAAGTATTTGTAATAGAGTTTTGAACATCAAACATATTAAAGATTTCAAAACCTATTGATAATTCTTTAAAATTTTGTTGCCAACCACTTTTATATTGGTTTTTAGCATCGGTAAATACATAGGAAATCCCAATATCAGCCCTTTTATAGGCATTTAATCTGTTTTGAAATTCATAAGAATCTACATACGAAGGTGAACCTCCAGGAACACCTGTATTGAACACTAAATTTAGATACATTTTGATGTTTGGTATATTTGGAACATAATCTTGAAATAACATTCCAAATTTAAAACGTTGATCGGTTGGACGAGAAATATAGCCTCTGTCATCGCTATTTTCTTCTGTTTTTAAAAACCCAATACTAATCCAACTTTCAGTTCCAGGTACAAATTCACCATTTAATCTTAAATCAACACCTGTAGCATAAGCTTTAGCTTTGTTGTTTGCAGCGTATCTAATTTTAACATTATCAATAGTATAGGTGTTAACATTGGTTAAATTTTTATAATAGATTTCTGAAACAAGTTTAAATGGCCTGTTCCACAAATTAAAACTGTAATCGTTTCCTAAAACTACTTGGATGGATTCTTGAGCATCAACAGTTGGTACTATAATTCCATCTGAATTTCGAAGCTCTTTATAAAATGGTGGTTGATTGTACATTCCACCTGAAATTCTAAAAAGCATATCTTTTTCCCAATCAGGTTTTATAGCGAACTGACCTCTAAGGCTATAAATTATTTGGTTAGTAGTCTCAAAAGCATCACTACTTACATTCCAATTGTGTGATCTTACTCCTAAATTATACCAAACTTTATGATTATTCCAATCACTATTTTTACTGTATTGTGCAAACCAAACTAAACGATCTATTGTAGCATGATTTTCAGCATTAATACTTTGGAATGGTGTTATTTCTCCTGTAAAAGGTTCGTAAGGTTGATTGTTTGATATGTGATGAGGCGGTCTTACACTAAAACCAACAGAATCAATGACTTCCCATTCATTAATTCTACCCTTTATATCTTCAATTTGGTATTTTACACCAACATCAAATTGATGGTTGTTTTTTTTATAAGTTGCTTTTAATTCAATGTTACTAATTAAAGCATCAATATCATTTCTTGCGTGACTTAGTTGCGAACCAATTCCTTCAGAAAATGCTACATCTCCAAAACTATCATCTCCAAAATCACTATTCACTTCACCTAAATTGTAACTGGCTAAAATATCATAATATTCTTCTTCAATAGTATGGTAAGTTGATGTTGTAAGGCTTACATTTAAATTATCATTTATAGTGTAACTACCTTTTAAAGCTCCAAAAACTGTTTCAAATTTATCTTTTTCTTGGCCTTCATAAAAAACAATTAATTCTAAGGGGTTTGCAATAGTACCAAATTTTGTTCTTCTAGTTAGTGGTGTATATTCGTAATTATTGATCGCTAAATTCCCTAAAAAATCAATTTTAAATTTAGAGTTTATAGTATATGAAAGATATGTTTGTGCATCAGTAAAATTAGGTTTAGCTGATGTTTCAACATCTTTGCTATTAATAAACAAACTGTTATCTCTGTAACGAACACCTAAAATAGCACTCAATTTATTTTTAAAAAGAGATCCTTCAATAGTAGCGCTACCTCCTAATAAACTTGCCTGAATGCTGGTAGCTAATTCAGTGGGTTTTCTATATGTAATATCTAACACCGAAGAAAGTTTATCTCCATATTTTGCTTGAAAACCACCTGCTGAAAATTTAATATTTTGCACCATTGCGGAGTTTACAAAACTTAAACCTTCTTGTTGACCTGAGCGTACTAAAAAAGGACGATAGACTTCAATTCCGTTTACATATACCAAATTTTCATCAAAATTACCACCGCGAACATTGTATTGTGTACTTAATTCATTGTTATTATTAACACCAGCAAGTGTCATTAAAACATTTTCAACTCCGCTATTTGCACCTGGTATTTTAGTAGCGTTTTTAGGATTTACTTTAATAAAACCTTGCGCATCTTTTTTAGTGTCTTTTACAATAACTTCATCAATAACTTCAGTTTTAGCTTCTAAAATAGGTGAAAACCGATAGGTTTTATTTTTTGGTATTGTAACCGTTTTTGTATATGTGTTGAATGCTATATGTCTAAAAATCAGGGTGATTTTAGTGTTTCCAGGTACAGTTAAACTATACTCACCTTTGTTGTTTGTTGTAGTACCATGATTTAAATAAGAAATGGCAACACCTTCAATAACTTCTTTATTCGTATTTTTTATAACGCCTTTTATGGTAGAATTTTGAGCAATAACTGTAGTTGCAATCAATAGAAATAAAGTGAGGAATACTGTTTTTAACATGTGTTGCTTATTTTTTTCTGAAGAAATTGGCATTTATTGTGGTTGAATTACCTGCATTGTCTGTAATAGTTACTTTAAGAAGGTGTTTTGCAGTAGTAAATACTTTATCTTTAAAATCGTATGTTAAAGTTCCTTTTTTGACATTGTATTCTAATAAAATCCATTCTCCATCAATTTCTCCTCTATATGATTTTATACCAGATTCTTTATCTGAAATTTTAAGCTTTAACGTTTTAGAGTGTGTTAACCATTGTTCGTTTTTAAAGTTATACAATGTAATTTTAGGGTTAATTGTATCAGTTAACAATTTAAAATTTCCTAATTTTTTTGTTGATGTATAAAACGTTGAATCTTTTTTAACCGTAGTTTCATATTGAGTTCTTCCTTTTTTATGTATTGAAGCAATGTATAATTGTTTCTTTTCTTCAGAAGAATAGTTAGAAACATCAAAAGTTAGGGTATATCTTTTATTAAGAGGAACAATAGGTGAGTGGACTTTTACTATGGAATCTTTCACTTCAAAATCTAAATACAAATCATTGTAAAAAGTATATTTAGGGAATGCAACTGTAATTCCTTTTTTACTAATTTTATTAAATGAATTTTTATCAATCTTATAAGGTGTTATTGTTGCCTTTTTTTGAACTAAAATACGGTCTTTTTTACCTTCAATAGGAATTGTAATTTGTTGTTTATTTCCTTTAAAATCTTTAGCAATAATTTCAACTTTATAATTTAAACCATCTTTAATAGTTATATAACCATTATTTACAGATTTGTTATACAAACTTAATTTATTTGATGGTTCTATAAAACATTTTTGAATTCTTTGATTTAAATTTGCTAAACGCTCATAATCTATTAATAAATTAATGTATTTACTTTCTGCAAATGAAAATGAAGTTGCTTTAAATTCATGAACTTTTTCACCGTTTACTAACATGCTTAAACTGTACAAACCATTTCTGTTGTATGCACCATCTAATTGGTCAAAAGCATTTATTCCAAATCCAATTTTCCCAAAAGCTTTTATTTTTGAAGCTAATAAGTTGCCATCTTTTAATTTAATTAAAGTTAACTTTGAGTTTTTGGCTATACCGTTTATATGAGAAATTGTATTAAGTGAATACCCAATTAACGTATTTATTCTAGGTTTTTTTGAATCACTAACAGTAATACCAAACAACATTGGGTTTATGGGTTTTTCTGTTTTTGTGTTCCTTATTTCAAAATGTAAATGCGGACCAACAAAGCCACCAGTACTTCCACTTAACGCAATAATTTCGTTTTCAGAGATAGGTAATTCATTTGGAGATGGGAAAAGTTGTATTTCATAACTTTCCTTTTTGTATTGCTTCTTTTTTAGGTAACTACTTATACGTTTATTAAATTTTTGTAAATGAGCATACACTGTTGTGTATCCATTAGGATGTGTAATATAAATAGCTTTTCCATAACCCCAAAGTGAGACTTTTATTCTAGAAACATAGCCATTAGCAGCTGCTAAAACTTTTAAGCCTTCTTTTTGTTGAGTTTTAAGATCTAAGCCAGCATGAAAATGATTTGTTCTTAATTCTCCGAAAGTTCCAGACAATACCAACGGAATATCTAGTGGGCTTTTAAAGTAATTAGTTGGTAAATTATTTGTGCTAACATTAGCGCCTCCTTGCGCAAATGCACAATAGTTTAAAAGTATAATAAATATGTAGACTAACTTTTTCAAAAATGATTGTTTTATTGCTAAAATACTAAATATTATGAGTAATTAAATTTAATTTATTACACATTTGTTATTAAAGTTAGTAAGTTTTTCATAAAATAAAAAAAACAGTTGTAATATTCCCTCACTAACACTAACTTTGTAACATATAGTTATATTCTTTGATATATGAGTAGTATTACAGAAGTTGTTAGTTTAGTTGAAGATAAACTTAAAACACTTTTAGAGAATTATATTTTTTTGAAAGAAGAAAATGAGTTATTGTATAGTAAAATAGCAATTTTAGAAAATCAAATTACCAAAGAGCAGCAATTATTTAATGATATTGATAAAAAATATCAAACATTAAAAATTGCAAAAACTATAGAAGGCAGTAAGGAAGATAGAAGAAACACAAAACTGAAAATAAATGCTTTAATTCGTGAAGTTGATGCTTGTATTCATCAATTAAGCGAGTAAGATCTTTAAAATGGCTGAATCTTTAAAAATAAAAGTAACTATTGCAGGAAGAGTATACCCAATAAAAGTAAGAAATGAAAATGAAGAGCAGGGTATGCGTAAAGCAGCAAATAAAATTAATGACTTAGTTACCAAGTTTGAGAAGAATTATGAGGTTAGTGATAAACAAGATGTATTAGCAATGTGTGCTTTACAATTTGCATCATTAATTGAAATAAATACCATTGAAAATGAAGAGGATCTTATAAAAGCAACTGAAAAAATGAATAAATTAAATGTTTTGATAGATGAGCATTTAAAAAAATAAGTTCTTTAAAATAAAATAATAATAATATACTGCCTACATTAGTTATTGTTTGTTAAACTCAACATTATACCTTTATAAAGGGTGAGTCTTAATTGTAAAAGCAAGCCGTCTAGAACGGATCCTTGACCAATTAGTTAACCCTAATCTTGTCTTAAAGGAGTTTTTCAAAACCTACTAATGTAGGCTTTTTACATATATAAATTAAATTATGGTAGATTATATAATACCAATTATAGGTGGTATAGCAATAGGATTAGCAATAGGTTATGTAGTTGCAAAATATTTAGAAAAAACGAAAGCAACTAAAATTTTAAGAAGCACAAAAAGAGATGTAACATCTATGCTTAAAGAAGCTAGAGTTGAAGCAGATATTCTTAAAAAAGATAAAATATTACAAGCAAAAGAGAAATTTATTGAACTAAAATCAGAACATGAAAAGGTTATAATTGCTCGTGATAAAAAAATAGCTGAAGCGGAAAAGCGAACTAGAGATAAAGAATCACAAATTTCTAAGGAGTTAGATAAGAATAAAAAATTAAACGAAGAAATTACGTTTAAGGTTGATGATTACGATAAAAAAATCACATACTTAGAACGTAAAAATGATGAAGTTGATAAGTTACACCGTAAACAAGTTGAAAATTTAGAAGTAATTTCTAGTTTGTCAGCTGAAGATGCCAAAAAAGAATTAGTAACTTCATTAAAGGAAGAAGCGAAATCTGATGCAATGGCATTTATTCAAGATTCTATTGAAGAAGCTAAATTAACTGCACAGCAAGAAGCACGTAAGGTAATTCTAAACACAATTCAACGTGTTGGTGTTGAACAAACAGTTGAAAATTGTGTTTCTGTTTTTAACATTGAATCTGATGATGTAAAGGGGCGAATTATTGGTAGAGAAGGAAGAAACATTAGAGCTTTAGAAGCTGAAACTGGTGTTGAAATTATTGTTGATGATACACCTGAAGCAATTATTTTATCTTGTTTTGATCCAGTAAGAAGGGAAATAGCACGCTTAGCATTGCATAAGTTAGTAACTGATGGCCGTATACACCCTGCACGTATTGAAGAAGTTGTTAAAAAGACTGAGAAGCAATTACAACAAGAAATTATTGAAGTTGGTAAACGTACCGTTATAGAATTAGGTATTCATGGTTTACATCCTGAATTAATAAAAACTATTGGTAGAATGAAATATCGTTCATCTTATGGACAAAACCTATTACAACATTCAAGAGAAGTTGCAAACCTTTGTGGTTTAATGGCTGCCGAGCTAGGTTTAAATGCTAAACTAGCTAAAAGAGCTGGTTTATTACACGATATTGGAAAAGTGCCAGAATCTGAAAGTGAATTGCCTCACGCATTATTAGGAATGCAATGGGCAGAAAAATATAATGAAAGTCCTGAGATTTGTAATGCTATTGGAGCGCATCATGATGAAATTGAAATGACAGCTCTTATTGCTCCAATTGTACAGGTTTGTGATGCTATTTCTGGAGCTAGACCAGGTGCTCGCCGTCAAGTTTTAGACTCATATATACAACGATTAAAAGATTTAGAAGATATTGCTTTTGGTTTTACGGGTGTTCAAAAAGCGTATGCTATACAAGCAGGTAGAGAATTACGTGTTATTGTTGAAAGTGAAAAAGTAAGTGATGCTAAAGCAGGAGAACTTTCGTTTAGTATTTCTCAAAAAATACAAAATGATATGACATATCCAGGTCAGGTTCGTGTAACAGTTATTAGAGAAACTAGAGTTGTTAATATAGCGAAGTAATTAAAGCTTAAATAAATAAAACATATAAATATATAGAGGTTTTACTTTTTAATTAAAGTAAAACCTTTTTTTTATAATCTTTAGTTATAGTTACTAAGAGTTTTGGTAAAGTTTTAAAACCAAAAAGAGGTTGTTTTATAATAAACAACCTCTTTTAATCTAGTTAAATAACTGAGTAAGTTATTTTATTCTTCTACAAGTACCCAATCTCCTTTTTGAATTAAAGGGATAGCTTGTTTGTATTTCATTGATTTGTTTTCTCCACTCATTACATTTTTGATAGTAACCTTTTCATTTCTTCCAATTTTTCGTTCAGTACGAATTATTGTTTCAACAGCTTGTGGCGCTTGAGTTTGATTTGTTTGCGCACCTTCAGTTTGGTTGCTATATTCTTCTTTACTCAATTGAACTTTATCACGTGTACGTTCTCTTGCTTGTGAAACCTGATTTGCATCTTGAGAAGGTAATTCACCTTTAAATAAAAACGATAACACTTCTTTGTTTACTTTATCAAGCATACCGTTAAATAGTTCAAACGACTCAAATTTGTAAATTAAAAGAGGGTCTTTTTGTTCGTAAGTTGCATTTTGAACAGATTGTTTCAATTCATCCATTTGGCGTAAATGATCTTTCCAAGTGTCATCTATAATTGCCAATGTAATATTTTTTTCAAAATCTGTAACTAATCCTTTACCATTAGAATCGTAAGCTTCTTTTAAATTAGTAACAACTTTTAATTCTTTAGTTCCATCAGTAAAAGGAACAACTATACGTTCGTACTTATCACCTTGATTTTCGTACACATCTTTAATTACAGGAAATGCTAATTTTGCACTTCGTTCTAATTTTTCTTTGTAGTTTTTATAAACGATATCAAAAAGTTGATCTGTAAGTTCTTGTTCAGAAAGTGCTTTAAATTCTTCTTCAGTAAAAGGTGAACTTGTTGAAGAGAAACCAATTAATTCAAATTCAAAATTTTGAAAATCACTAGTTGCTTTATTTTCTCTAATTAATGAGTTACACGTATCAAAGACCATATTTACAATATCTACTTGTAAGCGATCTCCATATAATGCATGACGACGACGTTTATAAATAACTTCACGCTGTGAGTTCATAACATCATCATATTCTAGCAAACGTTTACGAACACCAAAGTTGTTCTCTTCAACTTTACGTTGCGCTCTTTCAATAGATTTGGTAATCATAGAATGTTGAATTACTTCACCTTCTTGTAATCCCATTCTATCCATCATTTTTGCAATACGTTCTGAACCAAATAATCGCATTAAATTATCTTCCAAAGAAACATAAAATTGTGAAGAACCTGGATCTCCTTGACGTCCTGCACGACCACGTAACTGACGGTCAACACGACGAGAATCATGACGTTCAGTACCTATAATTGCTAAACCACCCGCAGCTTTAACTTTTTCAGATAATTTAATATCAGTACCACGTCCTGCCATATTTGTTGCAATTGTAACAATACCAGCATCACCGGCTTGCGCAACAATATCAGCTTCTTTTTTGTGCAATTTTGCATTTAATACATTGTGATTAATTTTTCTGATAGCAAGCATTCTTCCTAATAATTCAGAAATTTCAACTGAAGTTGTACCAACTAAAACAGGACGACCTTGTTCTACTAAATTTACAATTTCATCTATAACAGCATTGTATTTTTCACGCTTTGTTTTAAAAACTAAATCTTCTCTATCAAATCTTACTAAAGGAACATTTGTAGGGATTTCAATAACATCTAATTTATAAATATCCCAAAATTCACCTGCTTCAGTGATCGCTGTACCAGTCATACCAGAAAGTTTGCGATACATTCTAAAGTAGTTTTGTAATGTAACAGTTGCGTATGTTTGGGTAGCGGCTTCAATTTTTACATTTTCTTTTGCCTCAATTGCTTGATGTAAACCATCAGAATAACGACGGCCATCCATAATACGACCTGTTTGTTCATCAACAATTTTAATTTTATCTTCCATGATTACATATTCAATATCTTTTTCAAATAAAGTATATGCTTTTAATAATTGGTTCATGGTGTGAATACGCTCACTTTTTATGCTAAAATCACGATATAATTCTTCTTTTTTTGAGGTTTTTTCTTCTGGACTGTTATCTTCACTATCAATTGCTCCAATTTCGGTACTTAAATCAGGTAAAATAAAGAAACTTTCATCTCCATCATCTCCAGATAAAAATGTAATTCCTTTATCTGTTAGCTCAATTGAGTTGTTTTTTTCATCAATTACAAAGTATAATTCCTCGTCAATTTTTGGCATTTCACGATTGTTATCTTGCATGTAAAAGTTTTCAGTTTTTTGCAATAACTGTCTAATACCTTCTTGACTTAAAAACTTAATTAGGGCTTTACTTTTTGGTAAACCTCTGTACACGCGAAGTAGTAAAAAACCACCTTCTTTAGTGTCACCTTCTTTAATTAATTTTTTTACTTCAGCTAAAACACCTGTTAAATAATTACGTTGTGTTGATACAATTTTATCTACACTAGGTTTTAACTCGTTAAATTCATGTCTATCAGCATTTGCAGTTGCTCCTGAAATAATTAATGGTGTACGAGCATCATCAATTAAAACGGAATCCACCTCATCTACAATAGCATAGTTATGTGGGCGTTGTACTAAATCATTTGGAGAATGTGACATATTATCACGTAAATAATCAAACCCAAATTCGTTATTTGTACCGTACGTTATATCTGAATTATATGCTTTTCTACGTGCATCTGAATTTGGCTCGTGATGATCTACACAATCAACACTTAATCCATGAAATTCAAAAATAGGACCCATCCAAGCGGCATCACGCTTTGCTAAATAGTCATTAACAGTTACAACGTGTACGCCTTTTCCTGTAAGTGCATTTAAGTAAACTGGAAGTGTTGATACTAATGTTTTCCCTTCACCAGTCATCATTTCAGCAATTTTACCTTGATGTAGTACTGAACCACCAATAAGTTGCACATCGTAATGAATCATATCCCAAGTAACTTCTTTACCTTGCGCATCCCATTTGTTTGCCCAAGTTGCTTTTTCATTATCTAAGGTAATATTATCTCTTGTTGCAGAAAGTTCACGATCAAAAGGTGTAGCGGTAACTGTTATAGAGTCGTTTTGAGTAAACCTTTTTGCAGTTTCTTTAATTACAGCAAAAGCTTCAGGCATAATTTTATTTAAAATTATCTCAGAAGCTTCATAAGAAGCATCTCCAAGTTCGTCAATTTCTGTATAAATTTCTTCTTTCCTGTCTATATTTGCTTCATGAGCTTCTTCTTCTAAAGCAGTTATTTTAGAAGTAAACTCATTAGTAGCTTCTTTTATTTTAAGTTTGAAGTAATTTGTTTTATCTCTTAATTGATCGTTTGTTAAGCCAGAAATTTCTTCTTCAAAAGAAACAGTATTGGCAACAATTGGCTGAAGTATTTTTAAATCTCTCTTCTTTTTATCTCCAACAAATACTTTTAGCACTGAATTTATAATGCTCATAATTAATTTTTCAATTTTTATTGATTACTTTTTTAAGTAATCGGTGTTGTTAGCTATTTAGGTAGCGAATTTAAAATATTTAAATTTTAAAAGGCTTAAAATATGTTTAAAATATAGTTAATGAAGCAAAAAAAAAGCCTCTATGAGACTTTTTTTGCTTTTTGTTATTTTTAATATTCATCTTCATTCCAAAGATAATCATCTTCAGAAGGATAATCAGGCCAAATTTCAAGAATAGACTCAAAGTTTTCTTCTTCATCCTCAATTTCTTGGAGATTTTCTACAACTTCTAATGGGGCTCCAGTCCTAATTGCATAATCAACCAATTCATCTTTTGTTGCCGGCCAAGGTGCATCTGATAGATATGATGCTAATTCTAATGTCCAATACATGATTTGTAGTATTAAATTTTTTGCAAAAATAATTTTTTTACTCAGATAGTCAAGTTTTTTATTACTTTTTTTTAATATTTAAAAGAACTTATGTTATTTTCTCAGGAATCCACTTAATTTCCTGCGCTTTATTATCGATAGTCAATTTTCGTGCCAGCACAAATAGATAGTCAGAAAGTCTATTTAAATACATTAAAATTTGAGGTTCAATACTACTTTCATCATTTAATTGTGTACAAATACGTTCAGCTCTTCTACAGATACAACGTGTTATGTGACAAAATGACACCGTTGTATGTCCGCCAGGTAATATAAAATGAGTCATTTCAGGTAATGATTCATTCATAGAGTCAATTTCGTTTTCTAAAAGTTGAATAGAATTTGTGCTAATTTTGGTAATTGTTAAACGTTCTTTACCGTTTTTCAATACTTTTTTTTCAGGTGGTGTTGCCAGCATAGATCCTATGGTAAATAATTCATGTTGAATTTTGCTTAAAATTTCAGAAGAATGTGTATCTATTTTTTGGTCACGAACTAAGCCAATGTATGAATTTAATTCATCAATAGTGCCATATGCTTCAATACGTAAATCGTATTTTGGAACTCTTGTTCCTCCAAAAAGTGATGTATTTCCTTTGTCGCCAGTTTTTGTATAAATTTTCATAACGTGAATTTAATAATTTATTGTTTGTTAAACTCGTATTGTAAAATGTTCTTGTTCTTGTTCTTTTCTAAAGAATAAAACACCAATAAAATACGTGTTAATACTTACACTAACCTTAGGATGGCTTTTTAAAGTTTCCCAAGTTTGTTGTGTTTCTTTAGAATTATTTAGGTTGTTAATTATAAAAATAGAGTTATTGTGTACTGCTTCTAAGCACCAATTAAAATAATTTAATGTATTTTCTTTAGAAGTTATTTTATTAAAATAAACCAAGTCTAATTGTTTGTTTTTTAAATAGAATGGTAACGTTTTATTAATATCTCCAGTAATTAATTGAATGCTTTCAAGCTTAAAATCTTCAAATAAATTTTGAGTAATTGCAATATTGGTAGTCTCTTTTTTGAATGCTGTGATTTTTGAAATAGGATTACCAATGCTTAAAGCCATAGTTTCAAAACCTATTGAGGTGTCAATTTCTAAAATATTTTTTGGTTTAAAGTAATGTGTAATTTTAAGAAGCAATTCAGCTTTTTTTGGATGAAAGTTTGAAGTTGTAATAATTTTTTTATTCTTTTTAATCCAACTAAATATCTTTTTTTTGAATTTTATATTAGAAATAATCTTTTTATTATAAAAACATTCGGTTACTAATTGATACACAAAAGGTGAATGTACCCCATGTTGATTGGTAGATTTTAATAAAAAAGTGAAATATAATTTAATTTTAAACCACATGGTTTTATTTAGATTTAGCACAAAAATACTTGAAATTATAAATTAAATTGGTTTTCCTTCTATATAAACTTGTGCTATTTTATGGTTTCCAAATGAGTAAGGAATAAAATTATAACTTGGAATTTTTTCAGTAATTATAAAATTTGCTTTTTTACCTTTATAAATACTTCCAAGCGTTTTTTTCAACCCCATAGCATAAGCACCGTTTATGGTAGCTGCATTTATTGCTTCCTCAGGAGTCATTTTCATTTTAATACAAGCTGTTGATACTACAAAATTCATATTTCCTGAAGGTGTAGAGCCAGGATTATAATCGGAAGCTAAAGCTAAAGGTAAGCCAGCATCTATCATTTTTCTGGCAGGCGTATAGGGAATATTTAAAAAATAAGAACAAGATGGCAATGCCACAGGCATTGTTTTGGTGTTTTTCAATATATCTATATCTTCATCTCTCATTTCTTCCAAATGATCAACAGAAAGGGCTTTGTATTTTACACCAGCTTGCACGCCGCCAATTGCAGTAAATTGGTTGACATGTATTTTGGGAATAAGTCCAAATTTAGCACTTGCTTTTAGTAAACGCTCAGTATCATTCACTGAAAAATATCCAGTTTCGCAAAATATATCAATAAACTCAGCTAAATTTTCTTTGGCCACAATTGGTAAAATTTTATTGATAACTATATCTAAATACTCACTTTTATTGTTTTTAAATTCTGAAGGAAGTGCATGAGCTCCTAAAAACGTTGCTTTTATGGTTATTGGGTAGTTTTTGTTTAATTTTTTAATAACTCGAAGCATTTTTAATTCAGCTTCTAGTGTTAGCCCATAACCCGATTTAATTTCAACAGCACCTGTTCCTAATTTCATTACTTCTTCAATCCGAATAGCAGATTGTTGATACAGCTCTTCTTCAGAAGTTTCTTGTAGTTTTTTTGCTGAATTTAATATTCCACCACCATTATTTGCTATTTCTTCGTATGAAAGTCCGTTAATTCTATCAACAAATTCTTGTTCTCTATTTCCTGCGTACACAATATGTGTATGACTATCGCACCAAGTAGGAAGCACAATTCTGTTAGTAGCATCAATTGTTGTGTTTGCATTTAAAGTAGGTAAGTTGTCCATACTTCCAAAATCTTTAATACAATTATTTTCTATGAATAAAAAAGCATTTTTAATGGTTGGAAGTACTTTCATATCTTTTCCACAAACCATTTCCTTTGGTTGTTCTTCAACTTGTAATAATTCTTTTATATTAGTAATTAAAGTAGTCATATTTAAATAAAATTATAAATTCAAAGATACAGATATTTTAGAGAGAATTTATTGTTGCAAAACTATTACGTTTTAGTGATAAATATCACTAAAATTTAATAAGGTTTTTAAGGTAATAAGATGCGTTTGAAGTATCTTTGCAAAAAAAAAATAAACAAATGAACAAAGCCATATATATAGCAACTAGTGAAGCCAACAGTGGTAAATCTATTGTTGCTTTAGGGTTAATGAGAATGTTATTGGGTAAAACGGCTAAGGTTGGTTATTTTAGGCCAATTATTGACAATGTAAAAAAAGGAAAGAAGGATAACCATATTAACACCATTATTTCCCATTTTGAACTAGATATTAACCCAAATGAAGCATATGCTTTTACACGATCTCAATTTATAAATAAAAGAAATAATGGTAAAGAAGGTGAGATTTATGATACGATTATTGAAAAGTACAAAGCTTTAGAAGAAAAGTGTGATTTCATGCTGGTTGAAGGTTCTGATTTTTCAGGTGAAGGTTCTGTAATAGAGTTAGATACAAATATTTTAATAGCAAAAAACCTAGGAATTCCTGCAATTATTGTTTCAAGCGGTATTGGAAAAACTTTAGATGAATTTGTTGAGGGGCTACACTTAGCATATGATTCCTTTAAAGAAAAAGACGTAAAAGTTTTAGCTGTTGTAGCTAATAAAGTGAAGAGTGAAAATATTGAACTTGTAAAAAAAGGAGTTGAGAAGAATTTACCTAAAAGTGTTTTGGTAAATGTAATTCCGGTAATTTCTTCATTAAGTAATCCAACAATAAAAGAAATTACAAAGGCTATTGATGCAGAACTTTTATTTGGAAAAGAGCATGTTAACAATCAGGTTTCTAGCTTTAAAGTAGGTGCCATGCAGTTGCGAAATTATTTAAAACATTTGGAAGAAAAATGTTTGATAATTACACCTGGAGATAGAGCTGATATTATTTTGGGTGCCTTACAAGCTAATATTTCTACAAACTACCCAAAAATTTCAGGAATAGTTTTAACTGGAGGTATTATTCCTGAAGAACCAATAGTACAATTAATAGATGGTTTAGCACAAATAATACCAATTTTATCAGTTGAAGAAGGGACTTTTGATGTTGCAAATAAAATTGGAGCAGTACGTTCACATATGTACGCAGGTAACAAGCAAAAAATTATAACATCATTAAATACATTTGATAAATATGTTGATATTGAGAAGTTAAATAAAAAATTAATTTCATTTAAAAATAACAACGGTCTTACACCTAGAATGTTTCAATACAATTTATTAAAGAGAGCAAAAACAATACGTAAACATATTGTGTTACCTGAAGGTAATGACGATAGAATTATTACTGCTGTTTGTAGATTGGTTGAAATGGATATTGTTGATTTAACTATTTTAGGTGATAAAGCTAAAATTGAAAATAAAATTATAAGATTAGGTTTGAAATTAGACATTAATAAAGTACAAATTATAAATCCAATTAAGTCTGAATATTATCAAGATTTTTCTAATACTTTATATGAATTAAGAAAAAACAAAGGTATTACAATTGATATGGCAGAGGATTTAATAGGTGATGTTTCTTACTTTGGAACAATGATGGTTTATAAAGGTTTTGCTGACGGAATGGTGTCAGGTGCAGCTCATACAACACAACATACCATTAAACCAGCATTGCAATTTATTAAAACGAAACCAGGAGTTTCAGTAGTTTCTTCTATATTTTTTATGTGTTTAGAAGATAGAGTTTCAGTTTTTGGAGATTGCGCTATTAACCCAAATCCAAATGCAGAACAATTAGCTGAAATTGCAATTTCTTCAGCAGATTCTAGTATAAACTTTGGGATGGATCCTAAAGTAGCAATGCTTTCATATTCATCAGGAGCTTCAGGAAAAGGTGCCGATGTTGATATTGTTCGAAGAGCAACAGAAATAGTAAAAGAATTACGTCCAGATTTAAAAGTTGAAGGTCCAATACAATATGATGCTGCAGTAGATGCATCTATTGGAAAACTTAAATTACCAGATTCAGAAGTTGCCGGACAAGCAAACGTGTTAATTTTTCCTGATTTAAATACAGGAAATAATACTTATAAAGCAGTACAACGTGAAACAGGAGCTTTAGCAATTGGGCCAATGTTACAAGGTTTAAATAAGCCAGTAAACGATTTAAGTAGAGGTTGTACAGTTGATGATATATTTAATACAGTTGTTTTAACAGCAATACAAGCACAAGATATATAAATGAAAATTTTAGTTATAAATTCAGGTAGTTCTTCCATTAAATATCAGGTATTTAAAATGCCTCAAGAAGAAGTTATTTGTTCAGGATTGGTTGAAAGAATAGGATTAAGTGATGCAGAAATTCATTACAAATCACCAATAAATAAGATTGATGAAGTTTTAGAAATACCAAATCATAAAGTTGGTTTAGAGAAAATAGTACATTTATTATTAGATGCTGAAGTTGGTGTTTTAAAATCTACTTCAGAAATTGAAGCAGTAGGACACAGGGTAGTTCATGGCGGAAGCACTTTTTCTAAAACTACCATTGTAACTAAAGAAGTTAAAGATAAAATAAAAACATTATTTTCATTAGCTCCTCAACATAATCCAGCCAATTATGAAGGTATTTCTGTTGCAGAAACAATGTTTCCTAATGCAAAGCAAATAGCAGTTTTTGATACAGCTTTTCATCAAACAATACCTGTTGAAGCTTATAAATATGCCATTCCAAACAAGTTTTTAGAAGAAAATAAAATTCGTAAATATGGTTTTCACGGAACAAGCCATAAATATGTTTCAGAAAAAACTATTGAATATTTAGGAATTGATAATTCAAAAATTATTACTATTCATCTTGGTAATGGTTGTAGTATGACTGCCGTTAAAAATGGTAAAAGTATTGATACTACTCTTGGATTTGGACCTGTTACAGGGCTTGTTATGGGAACTAGAAGTGGAGATATTGATCACGCTATTATTTTTTATTTGGTAAATAGTTTAGGCTATAAATTAGACGAAGTAAATAGCATGCTTCAAAAGGAAAGTGGCATGTTTGGTTTAACTGGTTTTAGTGATTTACGAGATATTGAATCTGAAGCTGAAAAAGGGAATAAAGAATGTCAGTTAGCCTTAGATATGAATGCTTATAGAATAAAAAAATATATTGGTTCGTACGCTGCAGTAATGAATGGTTTAGATGCTATTGTTTTTACTGCTGGAATAGGAGAAAATTCTGATGTGATTAGAAAGTTAGTGTGTACTAATTTGGATTATTTAGGAATTGAACTTGACACTGATAAAAATAATATTAGAGCAAAAAAAATTACTGAAATTCATACAAAAAATTCAAAAACTAAGATTTTAATTGTGCCTACTAATGAAGAGGTTGAAATTGCAAGACAATCTTTTAAATTACTAAAATAAAGATTACAATAAGTGATACGGAATTTATGTTAGTTGGATAATTCCTAAAAAAAAGAGAATCTGAACAAAGTTCAGATTCTCTTTTTTTTTACTTTTATAATTCTAGAGTTAACTAACTTTTTCTAGCAAAGCCATATAAAATCCATCAAAACCAGATTTATGAACAGAGACTTTCTTCTCTTTCACAAATTGAAATTCAGGATGATTTTTTAAAAATAATTGGACTTGATTTTCATTTTCAGAAGGTAAAACAGAGCAAGTTGCGTACACTAATTTTCCACCAACTTTTACTAATTTTGAATAGTTCTCTAAAATTTCAGCTTGTGTTTTTTTTATGTTATCAACAAACTCAGGTTGTAATTTCCATTTACTGTCTGGATTTCGTCTTAAAACACCAATCCCACTACAAGGAGCATCAATTAAAACCCTATCAGCAGTGCCTTTCATTTTCTTCATTACTTTTGAAGTATCTAAAGGTTTAGTTGTTACATTATGTACACCTGCTCTACGAGTTCGTTTTTTTAATTTTTTTAATTTACTTTCGTAAATATCAGTAGCAATTAATTGTCCTTTATTTTCCATTAAGGCAGCTAAATGTAATGTTTTACCACCTGCACCTGCGCAAGTATCAATAACTTTCATGCCTGGCTTCACATCTAAATAATCAGCCACTAATTGTGAGGATGCATCTTGTACTTCGAAGAAACCATCTTTAAAACATTGTGTTACAAATACATTTGCACGTTCAACTAATTTTAAAGCATCAGGATGTTCAGGAATAAACTCGGTGTTAATACCTTCTTCGGTTAATTTAGTTTGTAATGATAGTTTGTTTATTTTAAGTGTGTTAACTCTTAAAATAACACTTGCTTGTACGTTTAATGCAGCTATTTCTTTTGTCCAATGTTTTTCACCTAATTCTTTTACGGCTAATTCATCTAACCAATCTGGTATAGATTCTTTAAAGACACGCTGTTTTTGAAGTTCATCAAATTTTCCTTTAATTCTTCTTTCAGGAACACCTTGTAATTGATTCCAATCGGGTAATTTATAACCTTTTAATATGGCAAAAACAGCAAAGTTTTTCCAAACATTTTCATTGGTATAATGATTTTTTGTTCCAGCAATTTCATTGTATAAACGTTTCCAACGAACCATTTCATAAATAGTTTCAGCTACAAATTTTCTATCTCTTGCGCCCCAACGTTTATCTCGTTTTAACGCTTTTTCAACAACTTTATCTGCATACTCTTCTTCATTAAAAATAAGTCGTATTGAAGCAATAACTGTATATACTAGGTTTCTGTGTAATCTCATGTTAAATTTTAAGGTGGCAAAGATACAAAATTAGTTTATAGTAATTTTGTAATTGTTTATTGCTGTTTGAATTATTACCTTCGTAATTCAAAAAAAGATAGTTGTACAATCTAAATACTTCAATTTCATATTTAAAAGGTGTAGGTCCTAGCAGAGCTGATTTGTTAAAGTCTGAATTAAGGATTCATACATTTAGCGATTTGCTCAATTTTTTCCCAAATAGATATATTGATAGATCTCAATTTTTTAAGATTAATCAATTACAAGAAAACTCTTCTGAAATTCAAATTGTTGGAAAAATCACAAATGTAAAAACTGTACAGCAAAAAAGGGGAAGTAGGTTAGTAGCAACTTTTGTTGATGAAACAGGTTCAATAGAATTGGTTTGGTTTCGTGGCGCAAAATGGATTAAAGATTCGCTTAAAACAAATACGCCGTATGTGATTTTTGGTAAAACAAACTGTTTTAATAGGTTGTTTTCAATGCCTCACCCTGAAATGGAATTGGTATCAACTTATAAAAAAAAGCTGCGTACCGCCATGCAGCCTGTTTATCCTTCTACTGAAAAATTGATAAACAAAGGTATTTCAAATAAAATTGTTTCAACAATGATTCAAAATTTGTTTGAGGAGTTGCAAGGAAAACTTCAAGAAACATTGTCTACTTCAATTCTTGAAAAATTAGACTTAATCTCAAAAAATGAGGCGTTGTTTAATATTCATTTTCCTAAAAGTCAGGAATTATTATCCAAAGCTCAAAAACGATTAAAATTTGAAGAGTTATTTTTTATTCAACTTCAATTAATTAGAAAGAAAATAGTTAGAAAAGCAAAAATAAAAGGTTTCAATTTTGAAAAAGTTGGAGCTAACTTTAATGCATTTTATAAAAACAAACTTCCTTTTGATTTAACCAACGCGCAAAAACGTGTTTTAAAAGAAATTAGAAAGGATTTAGGTTCAAATGCTCAAATGAATCGATTATTGCAAGGCGATGTAGGTTCTGGGAAAACTATTGTTGCCTTATTAACAATGTTAATTGCGTTAGATAACGGCTATCAGGCAGCGTTAATGGCACCAACCGAAATTTTAGCAACACAACATTACAATTCTTTAGTTGAATTGTTAAATGGTTTAGATATTACAGTGAAATTATTAACAGGATCAGTTAAAACGAAAGAGCGTAGAATAATTCATGAACAATTAGAATCGGGAGAATTGGATATTTTAATTGGAACTCATGCATTAATTGAAGATAAAGTAAAATTCAAAAACTTGGGTATTGCAATTATTGACGAACAACACAGATTTGGAGTTGCACAACGTTCAAAATTATGGGAGAAGAATGAATTGCCTCCTCATATTTTGGTGATGACTGCTACGCCAATACCAAGAACATTGGCAATGAGCGCTTATGGTGATTTAGATATTTCAGTAATTGATGAATTGCCTCCTGGGAGAAAAGAAGTGAAAACAGCGCATAGATATGATGCAAATAGATTGTCAGTTTTTAAATTTTTAAAAGAAGAAATTGCGAAAGGCAGACAAGTTTACGTTGTGTATCCGTTAATTAATGAATCTGAAGCGATGGATTATAAAGATTTAATGGATGGTTATGAAAGTATTTCAAGGGAATTTCAAAAACCTAATTACCAAATTAGTATTGTTCATGGTAAAATGAAACCTGCTGATAAAGAATATGAAATGCAGCGTTTTATAAAAGGTGAAACACAAATTATGGTTGCAACTACAGTTATTGAAGTAGGTGTAAATATTCCAAACGCAAGTGTTATGGTTATTGAAAGTGCTGAACGTTTTGGATTGTCACAATTGCATCAATTACGAGGTAGAGTTGGACGTGGAGCTGAACAAAGTTTTTGTATTTTAATGACAAGTTTTAAACTGTCAAGTGATGCAAAAGTACGTTTGGAAACAATGGTAAGCACAAGTGACGGATTTAAAATAGCCGAAGTAGATTTAAAATTGCGTGGTCCTGGGAATTTAATGGGAACACAGCAAAGTGGTGTGCTAAACTTGCGAATAGCAGATATAGTTAAAGATGCTAAAATACTAAGTTTAGCAAGAAGTGTTGCAATAGATTTATTAACAACTGATCCAACTTTAAAAGCACCAGAAAATAACTTTATAAAACAAGCCTATAAAGAAGTTAGTAAAAACAGTACTATTTGGTCAAATATTAGTTAAAACTTAAGAAACCCAATTGTTTTCAACTGATTTTTTAGAATACCAAACTAAAAATGATGCAATTATAATTACAATTAAAGGCATAATAAAGTTAGCTGTAGCTATTTCCATATCTTTTTGTATAATAAAATTATATACAAATTGAATAAGCACAGTAACAAGTGAAATAATAAAAAGTGCTATTGCTAATTTTTTTCTGAGTAGCAATGCAATACATCCTAAAGTTCCAGAAAAAACAGAAATTGCAAAAGCAGCAGTAACCCAAGCAGGTATATTTGTATAATAAGTTTGTTCAGCATCAGGTAATGCTGCTAAAACTTCGTCAGTCATATAAGCTTGCCCTAAATAAGCTGCAACACCCATAATGTTCCAAAGTAGTGCTGTAACGCTAATAATCCAAAAAGTTGATGTTGGTTTGTTTGTTGAATTGGTCATAATTTTAAGATATTTATGAATGTTTAGTATCAAAAATAATATTAAGCACAAATTAGGAAAAAATATTTTAATGGTTTAAAAAAATTAAAATGTTATATTTGCAAAAAGTTTCAGTAAATTTTATAACTGCAATTATTGGTTACTGTAACTCGTCATTTTCAAGATTTGATAGATAATTTATTTCTTATTACCTTTGATGACACTTTTAATCTGTTTAAAAATTGCAGTTTAACATAAAAAATACAATTAGATAATTAATGGCTGGATCACAAGAAACATTTGGTAAAAAAGAAAGAGAGAAGAAACGTCTAAAGAAAAAAAAAGACAAACTACTTAAAAAAGAAGAGCGTAAAGCAAAAGGACAAGATAGTGAGTTTGTTTATGTTGATGAATTTGGGCAACTTACAAGTACGCCACCAGATCCAACTAAAAAAATTAAAGTTGATGCTTCAACTATTGAAATAGGTATACCTAAAAAAGAAGATAGAGGAGAAGAGGAATCGGCTGATAAGCAGGGGAAAGTTTCCTTTTTTGATACTTCAAAAGGTTTTGGATTTATTATTGATACTACTTCTCAAGAAAAATATTTTGTACACGTTAGTGGTTTATTAGAAGAAGTAAAAGAAAATGATAAAGTAACTTTTGAACTTGAACGTGGTTTAAAAGGTATGAATGCGGTTAGAGTAAAGAAAATATAACAATACTTTTATATATAAAAAAAACAGCCAATTGGCTGTTTTTTTTGTTTAATAAATTATCTTTTTCTCCTTTTAGAGTTGTTGTCTTTAGATCCAAAAGCACTTTTATTATCAGAAGAGCGTCTTCTTCCAAATCCGCTAAAATCACCATTTGATTTTCTATCTTTACTTCTTTTTCTATCTCTTCCGCCATCTCGTCTTCCTCCACTTCTTCCAGATCGTTTTTTCTCAGTAATTTCTACATTTACATTTCTTCCTTCAAAATCTACATCATTAGCTTTAAAAGTAGCAATGGTTTCATCTTTATAATTTTTATCTAATTCAAAGAATGAAAAAGTATCTAAAATTTCAATTTGACCAATTTCAATATTTTTAGCAATTCTTTGGTCGTTAATCAATCCAATTAATCTGGCTGGATTTAAGTTGTCTTTTCTACCAATATTTATAAAAAAGCGGCTCATATTTTCATCATCTCTACGTTTTCCTCTTGAATCTGAATCTCTACCTCGCATTTGATCGCTATCATTTAAATCAGGTGCATTTTGGTAGTAAGATAAAAAAGTGTTAAACTCTAAAGAAACAAATCTCTTAATTAATTCTTCACGATCTAAGCCTTCAAGTTTTTCATAAATTGAAGGTAAGAAATCAATAATTTCTTTTTCATTAATTTCAATGTCATGCACTTTGTCAATTAATTTTAATAATTGATTTTGGCAGATTTCTTTACCTGTAGGAACAGGTGTGCTTACAAACTTTTTCCCAATAATTCTTTCAATTGGACGTAGTTTTCCTTTTTCTCTTCCTGTAACTATTGCAATTGAAATACCTTCTTTTCCAGCTCTACCAGTTCTACCGCTTCTGTGTGTGTAAGACTCTATTTGGTCTGGTAATTTATGATTAATAACGTGTGTTAAATCAGTAACATCTAAACCTCTTGCAGCAACATCAGTAGCTACTAAAATTTGTAAAACTTTTTTACGAAATTTACCCATAACGCTGTCACGTTGAGCTTGAGATAAATCTCCATGAAGTGCATCAGCATTATATCCATCTTTTATTAACTTATCAGCAACTTCTTGTGTTTCTCTACGTGTTCTGCAAAAAATAATACTGTATATATCAGGATTAACATCTGCAATTCTTTTTAAAGCATTGTATCTATTTCTTTCTGAAACAACATAATATTGATGTGATACCTGGTCTGATCCTTTGTTTTTTTCACCTGAAGTAATTTCAACAGGCTTTGTCATATAATTTTTTGCAATATTTTCAACTTCACGAGGAAATGTTGCCGAAAATAATAGTGTTTGTTTGTCTTCTGAAGATACCGCTAAAATTTTATCTAACTCATCTTTAAAACCCATGTTTAACATTTCATCAGCTTCATCTAAAACAAGCCAATTAATATTTCCAATTTTTAACTGTCGTCTATTAATTAAATCAACAGTTCTTCCAGGTGTACCTACAATAATGTGAACCCCTTTTTTTAATTTTCTAATTTGGTCTTCAATGCTTGCACCACCATAAACTGCAGCTACATTTAAACCTTTTAGGTGTTTAGCAAATTCTTCAATGTTTTTAGCAATTTGTAAAGCTAATTCTCTTGTAGGTGATAAAATAATAGCTTGTGTATCTCTATTATTTATATCAATTTGTTCTAAGATTGGTAAACTAAAAGCAGCAGTTTTTCCTGTTCCTGTTTGTGCAAATGCTTTTAAATCTGCTCTTGAAGCGATAACTTGCGGAATAGCTTTTTCTTGAATTTCTGTAGGGTTTTCATACCCTAAATCAGTTAATGCCTTAATGATATTATCATTAAGACCTAAGTCTTTAAATGTTGTCATTCTGTATAAATTATTGATTTACAGATGCCCATCTATAAACCGGTTAAAAAACGTGCAAAGGTACACATATATTTAACGCAGCCTTAAAAAAAGTAACTTATTTTAATTTGTTCAGCTCTGAGCTTAGTTTTTTAGAGTCTAAATAGGTAAAGCCATTTTCAACAATTCCATTATAATTAATAATAATTGTTCGTGGGTACTTACTAGTTAAGTAGTTGTGGGCTAAACTATTATCAGCTAGTTTAAACTGTTTAGAAGTATCAAGTAATTTTAAATTAGGTTCTTTAAAAATATCTTCATTGGTGTTTTGCATATTTATACCAATAAATAACATATTTGGGTATTCGTTTTCTAAGTATTTAATACGGTTTACTAAATAATCTGAAGACATAAAATCTGTTGACCAAAAATAAATAACAGAATTCTTACCTTTTATAATATCGTTAATTGGCAATTTTGTGTTGTTATATGAAATAACTTCAAAACTTTGAAAAGGTTTATTGTTAGAAACACATTTACTGTCGTTCACTAAATTTTTAACTTGTGTAAGGTACTGCTTATTTGTACAGTTTTCTAAAAATAAATCTAGCTCTTTTTGATTTACATTACAAGTAGATTCACTTTTTAAAAAATCATTTACTATAATTCCTTTTAATAGTGTGTTTTTAAAATCTTCTGATTTTATTTGTTGAATGGTATAATTTAAAATATTAAGTGTAATGTTATCTTTAGTTTTATCTTTTTCTTTGAGTTGATAACTTAAATTATATAAATAACTTATTACATAATTTTGGTAAGGGTAAAACGCAACTAAATTATCTTCATTTAAGTTAATCTCACTTCTAAACGCATAAAATTTATCTGAAATTGTAGGAAAGCTATTTAGCTTGTTTGCTCTTTTGTGAAATAAAGGATATATTTCTTTCAATCTATAGAGAGGGAAATGAATAGCAACATTAGTTAATTTTTTAAAACCATCAGTTAAATTTAGTTCTTGTTTAGAAAGCTCTTCAAAAAGTAAGGTTTTTTTAACCACAAAAGTTTCTATTTTTTTCTGAAAATCATCTTCATTCAAATAGAAAAAATCATGCATTATTTTTTCCTCTTTTTCATTTTGAAGAAATAAATTGATTAAAAACTCATTTTTAGGACTTCCTTTTCCGCTAAAAACCAACGATTCATCAAAATCCCAAGTGTTAAGTCTAACCAAAACACTATCAGCTGGTTCTAAATAAATGTATTGAAACTCATTACCATGTTTAAAAGTGTATAAACCTTCATCTAAGGAGCTGTAGTTGTTTAAAAATCTACTTTTTTCATCAAGCAATAAAGTGTCAATTATTTTGTCGTCTTTTAATAAAAGGACAAAGTTAGATTTTGGGTTAATAATTTCTCCTCCAAAATAAGTGGTTGCAGTTTTAGTAGTAGTTGTTTTACAACTAAAAGTTAAAATTATTAATATGGCGCTTATAATATATTTCATTGAGATTGAATTAAAACAAAAATACACACAACTAACTTGTTTACTTGTTAATGAGATGTTAAATAAAAGAAATACTTTTATTTTTTACATACAATTAACTTTAAATTAAATATTTTTTAGTGAATCTAATTTACTACTTTTGCAAAAATTTTAAAATAAAAATATAGAATGCTTTCAGTATCAAATTTATCTGTCCAATTTGGAAAACGTGTTTTGTTTGACGAAGTTAATACAAAATTCACAATTGGAAATTGTTATGGAATTATTGGTGCCAATGGTTCAGGTAAATCAACTTTTTTGAAAATTATTTCAGGAAAAATAGATCCTACATCTGGACAAGTAAATTTAGATCATGGTAAACGTATGTCTGTTTTATCGCAAGATCATTACGCTTTTGATGAGTATCAGGTTTTAGATACTGTTATGATTGGTAATAAAAAACTTTTTGAAGTAAAAAAAGAAATGGACGCCATTTATGCGAAGGAAGATTTTTCTGAAGAAGATGGTATTAAAGTAGGCGAGTTAGGTGTTGAGTTTGAAGAAATGGGAGGTTGGAACGCCGAGAGTAATGCAGCTAACATGTTATCTTCTTTAGGAATTAAAGAAGATATGCACTATACTTTAATGAGTGAACTTGATGGAAAAGCGAAAGTGCGTGTATTATTAGCACAGGCTTTATTTGGTAATCCTGATGTTTTAGTAATGGATGAGCCTACAAATGATCTTGATTTTGAAACTATTGCTTGGCTAGAAAACTTTTTAGCAAATTATGATAATACAGTAATTGTAGTTTCACATGACCGTCACTTTTTAGATGCAGTTTGTACACATATTTCGGATATTGATTTTGGTAAAATAAATCATTTCTCAGGGAATTATACTTTTTGGTATGAATCTAGTCAGTTAGCAGCAAGACAACGCGCACAACAAAATAAAAAGGCTGAAGACAAGAAAAAAGAGTTAGAAGAATTTATTCGTCGTTTTTCTGCAAACGTTGCAAAATCGAAACAAGCAACTAGTCGTAAAAAAATGATTGAAAAATTAGATGTTGATCAAATTAAACCATCAAGTAGAAGATATCCTGCAATTATTTTTGAAAGAGAAAGAGAGGCTGGAGATCAAATTTTAAATGTTGAGCATTTATCAAAAACTAATGATGGTGAAGTTTTATTTAACGATATTCATTTTAACTTAAATAAAGATGATAAAGTTGCTTTAATATCTAAAAATTCAAGAGCAGTAACGGCTTTATATGAGATTTTAAATAACCATGATAAAGCAGATAGCGGAAAATTTCAATGGGGAGTTACTACAAATCAATCATATTTACCACTAGATAATGCTGACTTTTTTAAGGATGCAAGCTTAAATTTAGTTGATTGGTTACGTCAATATGCAAAAACTGAAGAAGAGCGAGAAGAAGTTTATTTACGTGGATTTTTAGGAAAAATGATTTTTAGTGGTGAAGAAGCACTTAAAAGATGTAATGTTTTATCTGGAGGAGAAAAAGTTAGATGTATGTTATCTAGAATGATGATGATGAGAGCAAATGTTTTAATGTTAGATGAACCTACAAATCACTTGGATTTAGAGTCTATTCAAGCATTTAATAACTCATTAAGTAATTTTAAAGGAACTGTACTTTTTACAACTCACGATCACGAGTTTGCACATACTGTTGCAAATAGAATTATTGAAATTACTCCAAAAGGTGTTATTGATAGATATATGACATTTGATGAGTACCTAGGTGATTCAAAAGTTAAAGAATTAAGAACTAAAATGTATAAATAAAAAAAAGCAGCCAATTGGCTGCTTTTTTTTATTATTAACTAACTCAAAATTTATATAATGAAAACAAAGTTCTGCAAGTTCTTTGCTTCATAAAAGAATAATGCAATTCTTGTGCCAAAAAATTGAGATGCTGTTAATTAAAAGTTAAAACAAAAAAATTATACTAAATGGCGCTGTGCTTTATATGATGAGCGTACCAATGCACCACTTTCAACATATTTAAAGCCCATTTCTAATCCAATTTCTTTGTATTTCATAAATTGTTCAGGTGTAATAAATTCAATAACAGGCAAGTGTTTTTTGCTTGGTTGTAAGTATTGACCAATAGTTAAAATATCAACTTTAGCATTGGCTAAATCTTGCATTGTTTCAATTACTTCAGCTTCAGTTTCACCTAAACCAAGCATAATCCCAGATTTTGTTCTGCGTTGTCCTTGGTCTTTCATATATTTTAAAACTTCCAAACTACGATCGTATTTTGCTTGTATTCTAACTTCACGTGTTAGACGTCTTACAGTTTCTAAATTATGAGAAATAACTTCAGGTGCAACCGCTAATAATCTATCAATGTTTGTTTTATTTCCTTGAAAATCAGGAATAAGCGTTTCTAGAGTTGTATTTGGGTTTGCTCTTCTAATTGCATTTATAGTTTCTGCCCAAATAATAGAGCCACCATCTTTAATATCGTCTCTATCTACTGAAGTGATAACAGCATGTTTTATCTTCATTAATTGAATAGAACGAGCTACTTTCTCAGGTTCTTCCCAATCTACAGTTTCTGGTCTGCCAGTTTTAACACCGCAAAATCCACAAGAACGTGTGCATATATTACCTAAAATCATAAAAGTAGCAGTACCTTCCGTCCAACACTCACCCATATTAGGGCAACTTCCACTAGTGCAAATTGTATTTAATTTGTACTTATCAACTACACTTCTTAATTCAGTATATTTTTTACCAACAGGAAGCTTTACTCGCAACCATTTTGGTTTTTGTATTTTATTTGTGATTGTTTCTTCTGACATTTAACTAAAAATTGACTGCAAAAGTACGAAGAATTTATAAACTAAAAAGATACCAAATGCTAAAACCTATTAGAAATAGGATACCAAACCAACTTAAAATTTTTAAAGGCATTGTTGGTCTCCATTCTTTAGGAGTATGTTTTCCTGAAATTAAAATATAATTTGTAATTGCAAAAAATGGCGCAGTTAAAAAAGATAGTATGGTTGCAATTTTAATTAAAACACCCATTGAAGACATAAAAAACACTAAAATAGCTATGGTTCCTAAGGCTAAAAAACCAATCCAAAACCAATACATATTTTTATATGATTTGTTGGTCAATAAATCAAATGTTTTTGTCATTGCTCTTGGTGAAGCATCAAGTGTTGTTATTGTTGTGCTAAACATAGTTGTAAAAGCTGCAGCAGCAATAAAAATATACATTTCTGAACCTAAGCTTTTGGTGTATAGCGTAATTAATTGTTGCGAAAATAGAACGGCACTTCCGCTAAATGTTTCTTTAGAATTAAACATTACAATAGCGCCTAAAGCAACAAAACAAACTCCTAAAATTAAGGTTGCAACAAACCCAATGTTAAAATCGAAAATAGCTTGTTTAGTGTTAAAATTAGTTGTTTTGTCTTTTTGTTTTTCAATAGCCCAAAGAGATTGCCATATTGAAATATCTAGCGGAGCTGGCATCCATCCTAAAAATGTAATTAAAAACCCAATTTCAATGCTTCCCTTCGGAAGAATTTGAACAAAACTGTGTGTTGATTCAGAATTAAAAACAGCAATAATTAATGTTATAATTGTACTAAGTGTTAGTGTAACAATAATGAATTTCATTAAATTATCAAGCAATTTGTACTTTCCAATAACAAGTAAAAAAAAGCAAATTGTTGTAATAATAACACTCCAAATAATTGGGTTTGTTGTAATGCCAAATAGGTTAGCCGCTAAGCCTGCAGTTACAATTGTTACAGCAGCTTGTATGGTAAACATAGTTGCAAGGTTTAGTACAAAATAGGTGATAAGTACACCTTTTCCTAGTCTTTTATAACCATCTAATAAACTTTCACCAGTTGCTGTTGCATAACGAGGTCCGAATTGAAAAAAGGGGTATTTTACAATGTGAATTAAGAGTAAAGCCCAAATTAAACCAAAGCCAAAATCAGCACCAGCTCTTGTAGATTGTACTAAATGAGAAACGCCAATTGCTGCACCAGCAAAAAGTAACCCTGGTCCTAACTTTTTTAGCCAGTTAAAATTTTTCAACATCAATCTTTTGGAGCTTTTTTTATAATTTCAGCCAATAAATTTTTAGCACGTAGTAATTTAACTTTAATTGTGCTCATAGGTTCATCTAAAACATCAGCCATTTCTTTATAGCTCATATCTCTAAAATACCTGAGGTTTATAATTTCTTTATAATGAGGTTTTAATTGTTTAATGTAATTTCTTAATTGCAGTAAATTTTGTTCTGTAATTAACTGGTCTTCAGCTGATGGTGATTCATCAGAAATTTTATAAGCTTCAGAAGAAGATTTATGAATAGAAATAGTTTCAGTACGTTGTTTACGTATATGATCTAAAAATATATTTTTTGAAATTGAAATTAACCAAGTTTTAAAATTATAACGATCGTTATATAAGTTAATTTTATCAAATGCTTTTGAAAAGGTTTTTATAGTAATATCTTCAGCTTCATCTTCATTTTCGGTTTTCAAAAATTGAAATCTATACACATCACTCCAATAAGTGTTTAGCAAAGTGTTAAAAGACTTTTGATCTTTCTTTTTAGCTTTTTCAATTAAATCAGCAATATCAATATTTTTATTTGGCACTATTTAAGTTTTGAAATAAGATGTTGATAAAGATAAACATTTGTATGAAAATTAAAAATAGTCATACAGAAAACTAAATATAAGGAGTAGTTGTTTTAATTTTTGAAAAAAGAAAATTCTATCTATTTTCGCATTGATCGGCTTCTTTACCGCAAAAGCCACACGGCTCACCATTTTTGTTTAAATGTGGGTTTTGACTAGCGCAAGTTCCCGCAAATTTACCGTCTTTTTTTGCCCAAAGTTTAATTGCCAATCCTGCAATTCCTAAGCCTAATAATCCTATGGTGATAAATACAAGTTTCATATGTAATAATTATTTTGCAAATATACTTATTAATTAAATGCTAATAAAATACATTTGTTACGATAAATAATATTATTAATTATTTAATAAAAAGTGTTAAATATTAAGTTTTATTTGTATAATGTGTTAGATGTCAATCAATATGCTTTAAACTATAATTTATTTTTGCTAAATTAGCAATTAGTTAATTGATGTTTAGATTTTTAAAGATTACAAGTTAAATTAAGCTATCTAAAACCTTTATAAATTATTGAATTGATTGAGTATAACATAATCATTGGTTAACTAATAAACAAAGACTCGTCTAATTAAGTTTAGACGAGTCTTTAATTTATGAAGAACTGTTAATTTAAGCTTCTTGTTTAATCAATTCTTCTTGAACATTGTTTGGAACTAATTCAAAGCTTGAAAATTCAGTTTTAAAACTACCTCTACCTTGTGTAATTGAACGTAAAGTTGTTGAATACTTATACATTTCAGCCAAAGGTGTTTTTGCTTTAATAGTTTGGTATTTACCATCACTATCCAATCCTAAAATAATAGATCTTCTAGATTGTAAATCGGTCATTACATTTCCCATTAATTCTTCAGGAACTTTTACGGTAAGTTCTTGTATAGGTTCTAGTAACTTAGGTTTTGCACTTAAAAATGCATCTTTAAATGCATGAGCTGCTGCAATTTTAAATGAAATATCATTAGAATCTACAGCGTGCATTTTACCATCAAAAAGCATAACTCTAATATCTCTAGCATATGATTTTGTTAACGGTCCTTCTTCCATTACTTCTAAAATACCTTTTAAAACTGCTGGTAAATAACGAGTATCTATAACTCCACCAACTATACAGTTGTAAAACACTAATTTACCACCCCAGGCTAATTCTACTTCTTCTTTTTTTCTAATATTAAATCCTTCAGGTTCAGGCATACCTTCATAATAAGGTTCAATTTTTATGTGAACTTCACCAAATTGACCAGAACCACCAGATTGTTTTTTATGCTTGTAACTTGTAGTTGCTGAGCGCTGAATAGTTTCTCTGTACGTGATTTTTGGTTGTTCAAAAGTAGCTTTTATACCGTAAAGTTTTTGTAAAGTCCAATCTATAGTAGCTAAATGCAATTCGCCTTGGCAAGAAAGGATTTGTTGTTTTAACTCTTTTGAATACTTGATAATTACAGTTGGGTCTTGACTGTGAATTTTTTTAAGTGCTTCGTTTAATTTTTCTTCATCATTTTTATCTTCTGCATTTACAGATTTACTAATTCTAGAAGATGGATAACTAATTGGTTTAATAGTAATATCAGAACCTTTGGTTCTTAAAGTATCATTAGTTTCTGTATATTTTAATTTTAGAGTAGCACCAATATCACCGGCACTTAATTTATCAACTTGTTCACGGTTTTTTCCGTCCATAATGAATAATTGATTTATGATTTCAATTTCTTCATTTCTAGAGTTTTCAAGTTTATCATTTTGTTTAATCTCACCAGATTTCACTTTGAAAAAACTAATTTGACCTAAGTTTGGTTCGTATAATGTTTTGAAAATAAATAATGATGTTGGAGCGTCAGATTTACATTCAATTGTTTTGTCTTCAACACTTTGTTCTGATTTTAAATCGGCTGCAGAAGGAGCAACATTATCAATAAAGCCCATTAATCTACCACTACCCATATCGTTTAATGCAGAAATACAAAAAACAGGAAATAATTCATGATTCAACATTCCTTTTTTAATTCCTTCACGCATTTCATCTTCATTAAGTGTTCCTTTATCAAAATAAAGTTCCATTAAATCTTCATCATTTTCGGCAGCTTTTTCAACCAATTCATTATGAAGTTGATTGGCTATAGCAATTTGATCCGAAGGAATTTCATGCTTTTCAGGTCTACCACCTTCAGGGCCAAACTTGTACATTTTCATTTTAAGTACATCAATAATACACTGTGCACCACCATCTATTAGAGGGTATTGAATTTTAATAGCATTGTTTCCAACTAAATCTACAATACTTTTAAAACTTTCATTAAAATCGGCTTTAGGACTGTCAATTTGATTGATGACAAATAATGTTGGGCGAGAGAAACGATCTACATAATTCCAAATAATTTCAGTTCCAACTTCAACACCATGTTGTGCATTTACTACTGTTACAACAGAATCTGCAACACGCATAGTTGAGGCGATTTCACCTATAAAATCGTCTAAGCCAGGAGTATCAATAATGTTTATTTTGTAGTTGCGCCATTCTGTGTGAAGTGGAGTGGCAAAAATGGAAGTTTCTCTTTCTTGCTCAATTTCGTGGTAATCTGAAACAGTGTTTTTGTTTTCTACGCTACCACGGCGTTTGACTAAGCCAGCTTCAAAGAGCATTGTCTCTGCAAGTGTAGTTTTTCCGCTTTTATGAGCTCCTACAAAGGCAACATTTTTAATGTGTTTATCATCGTATATTTTCATAATTTAACTGTTTTTGTGAAAAGTTTTATAAAGTTACAAACTTTTTACTTTAAAAATATGACGAATGTTAGGGTTTTTATTAAAGTGTTTTAGTATTTAGTTTAGCTTTCATATTTTTATTTTCATGTTCTTAAATTACAGTTCAGCCTAATTAATTTACAATTCGGTTACTTTAAGTTTTGTGCTACGAGTTTTTAAATGACTTTTGAAGTGTTAAATCAAAATAATATTAACTTAAAAACAAAAGTATGCAACAATTAATTTTAACTATTATCTTATTGTTTTCATCTGTAATTGTTACTAAAGCACAGGAAACTGATTTAAATTTAGAACAAAATAAAGTATCAGTAACTGTAATAAACGCTTTAAATGATACAGGGACAATTAGCTTTGCTTTATTTGATGAAGTAGGTTTTAGAAAACAACCATTATTTGCTAAATCTACAAGTATTGAAAAAGGAATTAGTACAATTACCTTTTTAAATGTTCCAAACGGAGAATATGCTATTATTTGTTTTCATGATGAAAATGAAAATAGTAGGATGGATTTTCATGAAAACGGAATGCCAAAAGAAAGTTATGGAACATCAAACAATCCAATGTTAATGGGACCACCAAATTTTGAAAGTTCTAAATTTGTAGTAGCGAATAACAATGTAAATTTAGAAATTAAGTTTTAAATTGCAATTGCCTAAAGTAAAAACTGTACTAAAATGAAAAAAGATTTAAGCTATTTATTAAAAAATTCAGTAATACTAGCAATAGCCATATTTATTATTGAAAGATTTCTTTTTAATGATGGTTTTAATCAAAGTTATGAAGACTTGGTTAAAGTATTTGGTATTCATTTAATGTATGCTTTTATTTTAAGTGCAATTAACGGCTATTTCTTTCATTATTTAGAAACAAAGTTTACTTGGAAAGAGCATTCTAAAAAGCGTTTAATTATTGGTGCTTCTGGCTCTATAATTTTAACAATGATAGGGCTTGTATTGTTAAGGTTTGTAACGCTTGTTGTAATTTTAGGAAGACCTATTGAGAGTTTTATAAAAGATTCAAGCGCAACGTCGTATTATACTTTTGGATTGGTAATTACATTATTTGTGAGCTTAATTTTTCATGCTATATTTTTTTATAAAGCATTAACAGAAAAGAAAGTAAGTGAACAACAAATTGTGGCTAAGACTGAAACTGCTAAATATGAATCATTAAAAAGTCAGATTGATCCACATTTTTTATTTAATAGTTTAAATGTTCTAACATCATTAATTGGTGAAAATCCAAAGCAAGCAGAGAAATTTACAACAAAACTTTCTAAAGTATATAGGTATGTTTTAGAGCAAAAAAATAAGGATTTAATTGAATTAGACGAAGAGCTACACTTTGCAAAAACCTATATGGAATTATTAAAAATGCGTTTTGAAAATGCTGTTACTTTTAAAATTCCAGAAAAAGCAAGTAATTCTGAACTGAAAATTTTGCCATTATCATTACAATTATTGTTGGAAAACACGATAAAACACAATGTAGTTTCAGAAGAAAATCCTTTAAAAGTAACAATTACTGAAGAGAATGGATATTTAATAGTTTCAAATAATTATAACCCAAAAACAATTTTAGAAAAAGGAACTAAAGTTGGTTTAAAAAATATAGAAGAAAGGTATCAATTAATCACTTTAAAAAAGGTTGAAGTAAAAAAGACAGCAACTCAGTTTACAGTAAAAATACCTTTATTAACACAAAAAATTAAAACAATGAAAACATCAGATACACAACAAAATAATAAATATATAAGAGCCGTAGAGCGCGTTGAAGAAATTAAAGGATTTTATTCTAGTTTAATAGCATATTGTATTGTAATTCCTTTTTTAATTTTCATAAACTTTAAGTACGTTCCACAATTTCACTGGTTTTGGTTTCCAGCAATGGGTTGGGGAATTGGATTAGTTTTTCAAGGATTTAAAGCCTTTGCCTACAATCCGTTTTTAGGAAACGATTGGGAAGAACGTAAAATTCAGGAATTTATGGATGAAGATCGTAAACAATATTGGGAATAAAATTCAATTTAAATTTAGAAGCAATGAAAACACATTATACAGAAGAAGATAAATATATTAGAGCAAGAAAAAAAGTTGAAAATATAAAAGGATTTTACGCAAATTTATTAGCGTATTGCTTAGTAATTCCTTTTTTATATTTTATTAATTATATGACTTCTCCAGGTTACTGGTGGTTTTGGTGGCCAATGTTTGGTTGGGGAATTGGAATTGTATTTCATGGATTTGGAGTTTTTGGTAATAATTTACTGTTTGGTAAAGATTGGGAAGACCGTAAGATAAAGGAGTTTATGGATAAAGATAACAGTACTAAATTTTAAAATTATGAAAAACAATAATTATACAGAAGAGCAACAATATTTAAGAGCAAAAAAAAGAGTAAAATCAATAAAAGGGTTTTATGTACATTTAACTGTTTATATAGTAGTAAATGTATTTTTAATAATTTCAAAATCGTTTTCAACAGGTGAATTTGAAGATTTATGGGAATGGCAAACTTATAACACCGCAATATTTTGGGGAATAGGAATTTTATTTCATGCTTTCAATGTATTTGGAATGGGAGTTTTATTAGGTAAAGATTGGGAAGATAGAAAAATAAAAGAGTTAATAGAAAAAGACAAAAGAGACTCTTGGGAATAATAAATTAATCAAGTTCATAATTAAAATTTAAGTAAAAAAATGAAAGTTGTAATTGTTGAAGATGAAAAGCCTGCTGCTAGAAGATTAAGTAGAATGTTAACTGAAATAGGTATTGAGCCAATGGTAATGTTACATTCAGTTGAAGAAGCTGTAAATTGGTTTTTTACAAATAAACATCCGGATTTATTACTATTAGACATTCAACTTTCTGATGGATTATCATTTGAAATTTTTGAAGAAATTGATATTAAAAGCGCAATTATTTTTACTACTGCTTATGATGAATATGCTTTAAAGGCATTTAAATTAAATAGTATAGACTATTTGCTAAAACCAATTGATGCAGATGAGCTAATAAATGCTGTAGAAAAGTATAAAAGTTTACACAGGGCAACTAATCATCAAACGTTTAATTTTGATCAGCTAAAAAACTTAATATCACCTTCAAAAAATAATTATAAAAAACGCTTTACTATTAAAATTGGGCAACATTTAAAAATGATTTCAATTGAAGCTATTGAATGTTTTTATAGTGAAAACAAAGCAACTCACATTCATACAATTGATAATAGAAGTTACTTAATTGAAGATACTTTAGAACAGTTAGAAGCAAAACTTCAGCCAGAAACTTTTTTTAGAGTTAGTAGAAAATATTTTGTGAATATAAATGCCATAAAAGATATCATTTATTATTCAAATAGTAGATTAAAGTTAGTACTTCAATCTTATAATGAATCTGAAATAATTGTAAGTCGTGAGCGTGTAAAAGATTTTAAAAATTGGATTGCTTAAATATTTATAGAAAACTTTTCACTTCATTTTTAATAAAAGCTAATGCTGTATTTGACGGAGGTATTGTGTTTAACATATTTTTTAAAATAACTTCTCTTAGTTCTTGCGCATTATTTATGTTATTTTCTTCTGAAGTACTTTTAATAAGTTGAATTGTTGCATTTTTAGAAGCTATAATTACGCTCCAACATTTTTCAGAAATATAAATTTGTTGTGTTAAATTATGTTCAAATTCTTGTTCAATAGTATTTATTAAACTTAATGCATATGCATTCTTATCATTATTCACAGAAACAACTCTAATCAATAATTTTGAAGGGTTTAAACGTTCTAAAAACAACGTCATTCTTTCATAAGCTTGTAATTTTATAGGTAATGCATTTTTTTGTCCCTCTTTTAATAGACTAATTTTTAATTTTCGTTCTTCTGTTTTTGTATATTTAAGAAAGAATAGGTATGCAATTATACCAACAATTAGTGAAGGGAACGTATAGCTAAGTATTTCTATTATCTTGGTTAAATTCATTGATTGTAATTATTTTTCAAATTTATTTTAATTGAAGCTAAATTATAAATTATATAAGTATCACACTTTAAAACCTTTAAATATTTTTTTAAATTTAATTGTAACAATTATTACAAACCATTTCTTTTTTAATGATATTTATCATAAACTAGAAAATAATAAGATTCTAATTTTGCAGTGTAATAATTGTAACACATTGATCAACAATAGTGTAACAATTGTTACAAATAAAATAAAGAACATTAAATTAAATATACAATTATGAAAAAATTATTAAGAGTAGTATTCGTACTTTTTGCAACTGCAACATTTGCTCAAACTGGCCATATTATGCAAGGTGTTGGTGCAGTAAACATGTCTATGGGTGGAGCATCAACTGCTCAACCACTTGATATTAGTGGAGCTTTACAATGGAATCCTGCAACTATATCTGTATTTGATGGAAAAATATTAAAATTTGACATTGGAGCTTTTTCAGGTTCTCCAAAATTATACTCTACAGTAACAGATTCAGGAAGCGGTTTTACTTTTAGTGGTTCTACGGAAGATGATAAAGGAATGTCTCCTATGCCTGCGATAGCTTATGTTTGGGGAAAAGCTGATAGTAAGCATACATTTGGTGTTTCAGCGTTTGGAATTAGTGGTTTTGGTGTTGATTTTCCTACTGAAAGTAACAATCCGGGTAATCCAAATTTTAACCCAATGGATCCTGCAAATCCAATTAATTTCCCACAAGAATTTAATGGATTTGGTAATTTAGCTTCAGATTATATGCTATTACAAGTTGGCTTTACTTGGGCATATCAAGTTTCAGAAAAGTTTTCAATAGGTATAGAGCCAACTATAAATTATGGAGCTTTAGAAATAGGCCCTAATCCTTTAGTTAGACCTGATTTTCCAGTTGCGATGGGAGGAACAGGGAAAGGATACCCAGTAAGTGATAAAGCTTCATCAATTGGTTTTGGTGCACAAATAGGAGTGTTTTACGATACACAGAGTGGTTTTAAAATTGGAGCAGCTTATAAATCTCAACAATATTTTGGAGCTATGGAGTTTGATAGTAAATATTTAGATGGTTCTGTTGCAAATGATGCTGAATTTACTATGAACTACCCAGCTGTATATTCTATTGGTTTAGGATATTCTAAAACAAAATTTGATTTAGCGTTAGATTATCGTTATATTGATTATGAAAATGCTGATGGATTTGAAAAATCAGGATGGGAAATAGGAGATAATGGATTTCCTACAGGAGCAGTAAATGGTTTTGGATGGAATAGTATTAGTGTTATTTCAGCAGGAATACAATATAAAGGGGTTGAAAAATTACCATTACGTTTTGGATATACATATAGTAGCAACCCAATTGATGAAGAATTAACATTCTTCTCAATGCCTGCAACTGCTGTAATTGCACATGCATTTCAATTTGGATTTAGTTACCCTATTAATGATAACTTTATGCTAGATGCTTTATATCACCATGGAACTAGTGACGGTAAAACTGAAGGACAAATGTTAAGCCCAATGGCTATAGCACCAACAAACCCACTAGGTAAAGTTCCAAACACTAATGTTGGTTATGATATGACAACGGACTTAGTTATGATAGGTGTAACATATACGTTTTCTAAATAATTCTAAATAATATAAATTATAAACGGCTTCAATTTTGAAGCCGTTTTTTTTATGTTTAATTCTAAAGAATACATAAAATTCTCGTTTATTTGTATTTTAAAATTCAATAAATGTTATTTAAAGAAAACACTAAACTCCTTTATAAATTTGCATTCCTATTATTTATACTATCTGCTCTTTATGGTTTGATATTGAGGTGGAATTTTACGTTTCCTTTATCATTTGTAAATTATCAGCACTTTTTGCAAAGTCATTCTCATGTAGCATTTTTAGGCTGGGGTTATTTAGCAACAATAGGAGTTCTTTTAAATTATTTTGTTAAAGCAACTGCAAAACAAAAAAGGATTTATAAAATAACACTTTTAATTATTGTTATAACCATAACTTTAATGTTAATTAGCTTTCCTCTAGGAGGTTATAAATTATTTTCTGTAGTATTACTTTCTGTTTTTGGGTTGGCAAGTTACGTGCTGTCTTATAGGCTGTTAAAAGATATTAAAGAAAAAAGTATTGCTACAAAATTTATAAAATTTGGTGTTTATTATTATATAATATCAAGTTTAGCAACTTGGTTTTTAGCTTTTGTTTTAGTTACACAAGGCAAAGGGAATTTATACTATAATACTGTTTATTTTTATTTACACTTTTTGTATAATGGTTATTTTGTTTTTGTTTTATTCGGAATTTTATTTAAAATTTTTGAACTTCAAAAAGTTATAATTTCTAAAAAATTGCAAGAGAACTTCTTTTTGTATTTAAATGTAGCTTGTATTCCTGCCTATGCTTTATCCATTTTATGGAGCGAAGTATCTACAGTGTATTATATTATAGGTTTTGCTGCGTCAATGTTACAGTTATTTTCGCTATACTTTTTATTGAAAATAATTCGTAAAGTATTAAAACAATTATCTTGGAGTTTTATTTCTAAGTTTTTATTAAAATTTGGGTTAATTGCCTATAGTTTAAAAATTTTGATACAAATAGCTTCTGCATTTCCTGCTATTGTATCAAAATCTATAGCTTTAAAACCATTCTTTATAATTGGTTATTTGCACTTGTTTACATTGGGATTTATGAGTGTTATTCTACTTTTAATTTTAGTCAAATTAAATAAATTCAGCATAAAAGGTTTTACTTCAAAAATTGGTTTACTTATTTTTTTAATAGGAATTTTCACAACTGAAATTTTATTGTTTACGCAAGGATTTATATTTATGAATGGATTTACACCAATCAAAAATTACAATTTATTAGTCTTAATTTTTAGTGCATTTATGGTTGTTGGTTTACTTCTTCTTTTTATAAATCAGTTTAAAAAACAAAATACAATTAATTAACTAATAGTTGTCAATAACTTTTATTGCTAAACTAAATTTGGAATAGTACTTTTGGCTACTAAATAATTCCTGTGACTGACTACATAGAAAATCTTAACGAATCACAAAAAGAAGCTGTTTTACATAAAAATGGCCCAATGATTATTATTGCTGGAGCAGGCTCGGGTAAAACACGTGTTTTAACGTATAGGATTGCCAACTTAATGCATAATAAAGTTGATGCGTTTAATATTTTGGCTTTAACATTTACTAACAAAGCAGCTCGCGAAATGAAAAGTCGTATAGCAACTGTAGTTGGTGATTCTGAAGCAAAAAACCTATGGATGGGAACTTTTCACTCTGTTTTTGCTCGTATTTTGCGTTCAGAAGGACATCATTTAGGTTTTCCTTCAAATTTTACAATTTACGATACGCAAGATGCTGTTCGTTTGCTTTCTTCTATTATAAAGGAACTACAATTAGATAAAGATAGGTATAAAGCTAAACAGGTTTTAAGTAGAATTTCATCGTTTAAAAACAGTTTAATTACTGTAAAAGCATATTATAATAATCCGGAATTAATGGAGGCTGATAAAATGGCAAGCCGACCAAAAATTGGAGAAATTTATAACCAATATGTTGAGCGCTGTTTTAAGGCTGGCGCTATGGATTTTGATGATTTGTTGTTAAGAACTAATGAATTATTAACGCGTTTTCCTGAAGTTTTAGCAAAATATCAACACCGTTTTAAATATATTTTAGTTGATGAATATCAGGATACCAATCACTCTCAATATTTAATTGTGAGAGCATTGGCTGATAGATTTCAAAATATTTGTGTTGTTGGTGATGATTCTCAAAGTATTTACTCATTTCGTGGAGCAAATATCCAAAATATATTAAACTTTCAACGAGATTATGATAAAGTAAGTATTTTTAAGTTAGAGCAAAATTATCGTTCTTCAAAAAATATTGTTGAAGCTGCAAATAGTGTTATTCAACGAAATAAAACAAAATTAGACAAGCAAGTTTGGACTGCAAATAGTGAAGGTGCTAAAATAAAAGTGATGCGGACTTTTACTGAAGCCGAAGAAGGACGTTTTATAGCAAATTCAATTTTTGATAATAAAATGAACTTGCAACTAAAAAATTCGGAATTTGCAATTTTATATAGAACAAACGCACAATCTAGAGCAATTGAAGATGCGCTTCGGAAAAAAGATATTAAATATAAAATTTACGGAGGGCTATCTTTTTATCAACGTAAAGAAATTAAAGATACGCTAGCTTATTTACGTTTATTAATAAATCCAAACGATGAAGAAGCTTTAAAACGAGTCATAAATTATCCGGCTCGAGGAATTGGAGCAACAACAATTGATAAATTAACAGTTGCAGCAAACCATTATAAAAAGTCAATTTTTGAATTGCTCTTAACTTTAAATCAGTTAGATATAAATATAAATTCTGGCACAAAAATAAAGTTAATCAACTTTGTAACGATGATACAGCATTTTCAAATTGAAGCTCAAACTAAAAATGCTTTTGAAGTTGCTGAATTTGTGATAAAACAAACTAGATTGGTTAAAGATTTAGAAAGTGACGGTACTCCTGAAGGTGTTAGTAAAGTTGAAAATATACAAGAATTATTAAACGGATTAAAAGATTTTGTTGATGTTCAAAATGAAAAAGAAGAAGAAGATTCTTTAGCTTTTTTCTTGCAAGATGTAGCGCTGGCAACCGATTTTGATAGTGAAAAGAAAGATGATACACCAAGGGTTTCGTTAATGACAATTCATTTAGCAAAAGGGTTAGAATATCCATACGTGTATATTGTTGGTTTAGAAGAAAATTTATTTCCTTCAGCAATGAGTATGAATACAAGAAGCGAGTTGGAAGAGGAACGTCGTTTATTTTATGTTGCATTAACAAGAGCAGAACAACAAGCGTATTTAACATACGCACAAACACGTTATCGTTGGGGAAAATTGGTAGACTGTGAACCAAGTAGGTTTTTAGAAGAAATTGATGAACAATTTTTAGAGTTTTTAACTGTAAAAAGGCCAGAGCCAAAGCAAAATAAATTTTTAGACGAAGATATTTTTGGAAGTGTTCCTCAAAATAAGATTCGCTTTAAAAAACCAATACAACGTGCACCCGTAAAAAAAACAGCAATACAAAAAACGCAATTTGCACCACCCAAAAACTTAAAAAAAGTAGCAAAAACTTCAGTTTCTCCATCAAATTTATTTGATAGTTCAATTATTATAGGCAATATTGTAGAACATTCAAAGTTTGGTAAAGGAGAGGTTATTAGTTTAGAAGGTTCTGGAGCCAACCAAAAAGCTGAAATAAGATTTGCTTCAGTAGGAGTTAAAAAATTATTACTACAATTCGCAAAGCTCACAATTATAAGCTAAAATATCATTGTGAAACCAATATTTATATTGTAATTTGCATCTTAATAAATAGAAGAAAAGACACATGGAATTTGATTTAGAATACAATGCGGACAGACCGCATTTAATTATCCCAGAATATGGTCGTCATATTCAAAAATTAGTAGATCATTGCATAGCTTTGGAAGATGTTGCAGAACGTAATAAAATGGCAAAAGCTATTGTAGATGTTATGGGTAATTTACAACCACATTTACGTGATGTTCCTGATTTTAAACATAAATTATGGGATCAGCTTTTTATCATATCTGATTTTAAATTAGATGTTGATTCACCATACGAAAAATTGGAAAAAGAAGTTTTACAAGCAAAACCAGAGCGTTTAGAGTATCCAAAATATGCATCAAAATATAGATATTATGGTAATAATATTCAAACCATGATTGATACAGCCTTAACTTGGGAAGAAGGAGAAGCGCGTGAAGCATTGTATTTTACAATTGCAAATCACATGAAAAAATGTTACCTAAACTGGAATAAAGATACAGTTGATGATAGAATTATATTCAAACATTTAATTGAGCTATCAAATGGTAAAATTGATTTGACGGATAAAAATGAAACTTTATCAGAAATTAAGGATTTATTGAGAAAGAAAAAACCAATACATAAATCTAATCAAAAGCATGGTCATAAATCAAATCATTCTAATAAGCCTAGACCAAAGAAAAAGTAACAACATTAATTCCAATAAAAAATGGCTACATTTAAAATTGAAGGAGGTCATAAATTAAGTGGTGAAATTACTCCTCAAGGAGCTAAAAATGAGGCTTTACAAATTCTTTGTGCAGTTTTATTAACAGCTGAAAAAGTTACAATTAGTAATATTCCAGACATTAGAGATGTCAATAAATTAATCTTTATTTTAGGAGAGTTAGGTGTTAAAGTAAGTAAAGAGAGTGCGGATACTTATACTTTTCAAGCTGATGATTTAGATTTAGCATACCTAGAATCTGATAAGTTTAAAAAAGATGGAAGTTCATTAAGAGGTTCAATTATGATTGTTGGTCCTTTATTGGCTCGTTTTGGAAAAGGATATATTCCTCGTCCGGGAGGTGATAAAATTGGTAGAAGAAGATTAGATACCCATTTTGAAGGATTTATTAAGTTAGGAGCAACTTTTAGATATAATAAAGACGAAAAATTTTACGGTGTTGAAGCCAATGAGCTAGTTGGAACTAATATGCTTTTAGACGAAGCTTCAGTTACAGGAACGGCTAATATTGTAATGGCAGCTGTTTTAGCTAAAGGTATAACAACAATTTATAATGCAGCTTGTGAACCATATTTACAACAATTATGTAAAATGTTGAATAATATGGGCGCAAAAATTAGAGGTGTGGGCTCTAACTTGCTAATTATAGATGGTGTAAAAGAATTGAACGGTTGTTCACATAGAATTTTGCCTGATATGATTGAAATTGGTAGTTGGATTGGTATGGCTGCTATGACCAAGTCTTCAATTACTATAAAAAATGTAAGTTGGAATGATTTAGGTTTAATTCCACGTGTTTTTCAAAAAATTGGGATTAATTTAGAGCGTAGAGGTGATGATATTTTTATTCCTGAACAAGAAAGTTATGAAATTCAAAATTTTATTGATGGTTCAATTTTAACAATTTCTGATGCACCTTGGCCAGGTTTTACACCCGATTTATTAAGTATTATTTTGGTGGTTGCTACACAAGCAAAAGGAAGCGTTTTAATCCATCAAAAAATGTTTGAAAGTCGTTTGTTTTTTGTTGATAAACTGATAGATATGGGAGCTAAAGTAATACTTTGTGATCCACATAGAGCTACTGTTATTGGAATGAATCATGAATCTAGTTTAAAAGCAACAACTATGACTTCACCTGATATTAGAGCTGGTATTTCTTTATTAATCGCAGCACTTTCAGCTAAAGGAACAAGTACAATTCAAAATATTGAGCAAATAGATAGAGGTTATCAAAATATAGATGAGCGCTTAAGAGCAATTGGAGCTAAAATAATACGAGTTGAATAACTCTTAATAGTAGATAAATTAAAATGACTAGTTAACGTAAGTTAGCTAGTCATTTTTATGTTTTGGGTATTTCATTTTAAGTTTTTAATAAAACTAAATGTCATATTGGCATAATTCAAAAAATGGCAATACTTTTGCACCCAATAAAATTGATAAATTTTTTTAGATAAAAAGAATGAGTAAAAAGAAAGATATTAAAGAGGAAGCAGATTTAAAAGATAAAGATATTCAGCAAGAAGAAACTCAAGAAATAAGCGTTGAAGAGCAGCTAAAGGGAGAGGTTACAAAAGAAAAAGATAAGTTTTTACGTTTATTTGCGGAGTTTGAAAACTATAAAAAACGTACATCAAGAGAACGTATTGAATTATTTAGAACTGCCAATGAAGATTTAATGACAGTTTTATTGCCAATTTTAGATGATTTTGACAGAGGTTTAGCTGAAATTAAAAAAGCAAAAGATAAAGAGTTGTTAAAGGGAATGGAGTTGATTAAAAATAAACTTCAAAATTCTTTAAATCAAAAAGGTTTAAGTCATGTTGAAGTAAAGCAAGGAGATGTTTTTGATGTAGAATTACACGAAGCAATTACACAAATACCTGCGCCTTCTGAAGATTTAAAAGGGAAAATAATTGATGTTGTAGAACAAGGATATAAACTTGGCGAAAAAGTAATAAGATATCCTAAAGTTGTAATAGGACAATAATTCAAAAAAAATGAAGCAAGATTACTACGAAATATTGGGTGTTTCTAAAAACGCTACACCAGCTGAAATTAAAAAAGGATATCGTAAAATGGCTATTAAATATCACCCAGATAAAAATCCGGGAGATAAAACAGCCGAAGAAAACTTTAAGAAAGCAGCTGAAGCTTATGAAATTTTAAGCGACGATAATAAAAAAGCACGTTACGATCAATATGGTCATGCAGCATTTGAAAACGGTGGTGCAGGTGCTGGAGGTTTTGGTGGCGGTGGAATGAATATGGATGACATATTTAGTCAGTTTGGCGATATTTTTGGTGGTGCTTTTGGTGGCGGAGGCGGCTTTGGTGGTGGAAGTTCACGAGGAAGAGCTCGTGTTAAAGGTAGTAACTTACGTATTAGAGTTAAATTAACTCTTGAAGAAATTGCTAATGGTGTTGAGAAGAAAGTTAAAGTACGTAGAAAAGTTCAAGCTGCAGGTGTAACATTTAAAACGTGTACAACTTGTAATGGACAAGGACAGGTAATGCGTGTAACTAATACAATTCTAGGTCGTATGCAAACTGCTTCAACATGTCCAACGTGTCATGGTGCAGGCCAAACTTTAGATAAAAAACCGAAAGGAGCCGATAGTAGCGGTCTTGAAGTTAAAGAAGAAACAGTTTCAATAAAAATACCATCAGGTGTTACTGAAGGAGTTCAGTTAAAGGTGAATGGAAAGGGAAATGCTGCGCCTGGAAATAACGCTATGGATGGTGATTTAATTGTTGTTATTGAAGAAATTAAGCACGATACTTTAAAACGAGAAGGAACTAATTTACATTTTGATTTATATATTAATTTGTCTGAAGCAGTTTTAGGTGTGAGTAGAAATATTGATACGGTTTCAGGGAAGGTTAAAATTAAAATTGAACCAGGGACACAATCAGGTAAAATATTACGTTTAAGAGGTAAAGGTTTGCCAAGCATAGATCATTATGGGAATGGAGATTTGTTAGTTCATGTGAATGTTTGGACTCCTCAAAATCTTTCAAAAGAACAAAAAGAATTTTTTGAAAAAATGATAAAAGATGAAAATTTTGAACCAAATCCTTCAAAATTTGACAAATCTTTTTTTGAAAAAGTAAAAGATATGTTTTCATAAAAAAATATAATTAATTTTTTATTCATAAAAAATTAATTATATTTGATAAAATGTTATTGGTGAATAACTAATAACACTTTTTCTTTTTCATAGCAATTTTCCCACTCACATTGTGAGTGGGTTTTTTTATTTAATCAAAATAATAGCTTATTTTTGCAAAATTAAGTAGGTTATCTTATCGCTTCGTTTTTAACGAAGAGGAAAGTCCGGACACCAAAGAGTAGTATAGCGGATAACATCCGTCCAACGTAAGTTGAGGACCAGTGCAACAGAAAGCAAGTACAGTTCGGCTGTAGTGAAACCAGGTAAACTCTATGCGGTGAAATGTCACGTATATTGAAATTTTAGAGTTACTCGCTCTATTTCAAGGGGTAGACAGCTTGAGCTATGGAGTAATTTATAGCCTAGATAAATGATAAGAACTTTTTAAGTACAAAATCCGGCTTATAGACCTACTTAATTTTTATCATATTCTTAATATTTACAACGTTTTCGCTACTGTTTTTTATGCATTTAAAAAAAAATAAGCTTTTTAGTATTTATATATTTAAAAATGCACTAGTTATTACGAATTGTTTAATTCAGAACTTCATTTTTTGTAACTTCGCGTTGATAAAATTTTTAAATAAAAATAGATAGATATGGCTTTTGATATTGAAATGATTAAAGGTGTTTATAACCGTATGACTGAAAGAGTTGATACTGCAAAATCAGTAGTAGGTAAACCTTTAACTTTAGCTGAGAAAATATTATACAATCACCTTTGGGATGGTAAAGCAACAACTGCTTTTACTAGAGGTAAAGATTATGTAGATTTTGCTCCAGACCGAATTGCGTGTCAAGATGCGACGGCACAAATGGCTTTGTTACAGTTTATGCAAGCAGGTAAAAACAAAGTAGCAGTTCCTACAACTGTACATTGTGATCATCTAATACAAGCAAAAATTGGGGCAGATAAAGATTTACAAAACGCATTAAATACAAGTAGTGAAGTTTTTAACTTCTTAGCTTCAGTTTCTAACAAATATGGAATTGGTTTTTGGGAACCAGGTGCAGGAATTATTCATCAAGTAGTTTTAGAAAACTATGCTTTCCCTGGAGGAATGATGATAGGAACAGATTCACATACTGTAAATGCCGGTGGTTTAGGAATGATTGCTATTGGTGTTGGTGGTGCTGATGCTGTAGATGTTATGGCTGGAATGGCTTGGGAATTAAAATTCCCTAAATTAATTGGAATTAAATTAACGGGAAAACTTTCAGGTTGGTCTGCTCCTAAAGATGTAATATTAAAAGTAGCAGGTTTACTAACTGTAAAAGGTGGTACAGGTTGTATTGTTGAATATTTTGGAGAAGGTGCGAAAGCAATGTCTGCAACAGGGAAAGGTACTATTTGTAATATGGGTGCTGAAATTGGAGCAACAACTTCTACTTTTGGTTATGATGAATCTATTGAACGTTATTTACGTGCAACAGACCGTGATGAAGTAGCTGATGAAGCAAACAAAATAGCTTCTTATTTAACTGGTGATGATGAAGTGTATGCAAATCCTGAACAATATTTTGATCAAGTAATTGAAATTAACTTATCAGAATTACAACCTCACATCAATGGCCCTTTTTCTCCAGATTTAGCAACAAAAGTTGGTGAAATGAACGAAAAAGCTGCCAAAAATGATTGGCCTTTAAAAGTTGATTGGGGATTGATAGGTTCTTGTACAAACTCTTCTTATGAAGATTTATCAAGAGCAGCTTCAGTAGCCAAGCAAGCAGTAGATAATAATATTGTTGCAAAAGCCGAATTTGGTATCAATCCAGGTTCAGAACAAGTACGTTTTACTGCTGATAGAGATGGATTGTTAAATATTTTTGAAGATTTAAATGCTAAAATATTTACAAATGCTTGTGGTCCTTGTATTGGGCAATGGGATAGATCTGGAGCAGATAAAAAAGAAAAAAATTCAATAATACATTCTTTCAACCGAAATTTTTCAAAAAGAGCTGACGGAAATCCAAACACGCATGCTTTTGTAGCTTCACCTTCAATGGTTGCAGCTGTAGCAATTTCGGGTAGATTAGATTTTAATCCAATGACTGATAAATTAATCAATCAAAATGGAGAAGAAATTTTATTAAAAGAACCAACAGGATTTGAATTACCTCCAAAAGGTTTTGCAGTTGAAGACGCAGGTTTTGTAGCTCCAATTGAAGACGGAAGTGGAGTTGATGTTGTTGTAAATTCAGATTCAGAGCGCTTACAATTATTAACTCCTTTTACTCCGCTTGGAAGTGAAATTAAAGGAGCTAAATTATTAATTAAGGCACATGGGAAATGTACAACCGATCATATTTCTATGGCTGGACCTTGGTTACGTTTCCGTGGACATTTAGATAATATTTCTAATAACTGTTTAATTGGAGCAGTAAATGCTTACAATATGGAAACTAACAATGTGAAAAGCCAATTAAATGGTGAGTTTGCACCTGTACCAGATACAGCAAGAGCTTATAAAGCAGCAAATGTAGTTTCTATTGTAGTTGGAGATCATAATTATGGAGAAGGTTCATCACGTGAGCATGCAGCAATGGAGCCACGTCATATTGGTGTTGCGGCAGTAATTGTTAAATCATTTGCACGTATTCACGAAACAAACTTAAAAAAACAAGGAATGTTAGGTTTAACATTTGCTAATGAAGCAGATTATGATTTAATTTTAGAAGATGATACTTTTAACTTTGTTGATTTAAATGAATTTACACCAGGTAAACAATTAACGTTAGAAATTGTTCATGCAAATGGGAGTACAGATACTATTAAGTTAAATCATACTTACAATCAAGGACAAATTGAATGGTTTAAAGAAGGTTCAGCTTTAAATTTAATTAAAAAACAAAACCTATAAATAGGTTTTCAATTATAATTTTTAAAAGAGGAGTGTAAAAACTCCTCTTTTTTTGTTTGTAGATTAATAGTATAAGTCAGTTATAAAACACTATAACGTTTTCGTAAAAAGTGTAATTGTTACTGTTATTTTTTTGTAACTTTTCACTTAATTTTTTTTGCATAAAATCACCTATATTTTTAATGTAAAATTGTTCATAATAATAAAGGGTTGAAAGTAAAAAAAAGACAATAATTACTAATAAGAATATTTTATGAAAGCACTTTTTTATACAAGAGAATTTCCACCATATGTTTACGGAGGAGCTGGTGTACATGTTGAGTATTTAGCTACAGAATTAGCTAAATTAATGGAGGTTGATGTTAGATGTTTTGGAGATCAAGATGAAAATACAGGGGATTTATCTGTAAAAGGTTTTCCTTTTGAAAACTCAGCTTTTGATACATCAAATAATAAACTAAAAGCGGTTTTAAAAACGCTAAGTACTTGTATTCAGATGAATGCAGATGAAATAGATGCAGATATCATACACTGTCATACTTGGTATGCTCAATTTGCAGGTATCGTTGCAAAATTATGTTATGGAATTCCTTTAGTTATTACAACACACTCTTTGGAGCCATTAAGACCATGGAAAAAAGAACAATTGGGTAGTGGTTATGATGCTTCATCTTGGATAGAAAAAACTGCTATTGAAATGGCTGATGCTATTATAGCAGTATCTAATGAAACTAAAGAAGATGTATTAAAATATTTTAATGTAGCTGAAGATAAAATAAAAGTTATTTATAACGGAATTAATCTTGAAGAATATGTTGTTACGAATGAAACTTCAACTTTAGAACGATACAGAATTGATTCATCTAAGCCATACGTTCTTTTTGTAGGTAGAATTACCAAGCAAAAAGGAATTATACATTTAGTAAATGCAATTAAATACATTGATACAAATACACAAGTAGTTTTATGTGCTGGTGCGCCAGACACACCAGAAATTGCAAAAGAGATGGAAGATTGTGTAACTGAAGTTAAAAAAACTAGAGATAATATAATTTGGATTGATGAAATGTTGGATAAAAAAGAAGTGATACAATTGTATTCACATGCAGATGTTTTTTGTTGTCCATCAATTTATGAACCATTTGGAATTATAAATATTGAAGCTATGGCTTGTGAAACAGCAGTTGTAGCTAGTGCCGTTGGAGGAATTAAAGAAGTAGTTGTAGATGGTGAAACAGGAATATTAGTTTCTTTAGAGCAACAAAATGAAGCGCCTTTTGAACCAATTAATCCAGATAAATTTTCAAAAGATTTAGCCAATGGAATTAATAAATTGATAAATGATGAAGATTTGAGAAATTCTATGGCAAAAAAAGGAAGAAAAAGAGTTGAAGAAACTTTTGATTGGATTGCAATAGCAAAACAAGTTGAAGATTTATACAAATCTCTATTATAATAACACAATTAGAAAATTTTAAATAAAAATACTATGGCAAAAACTAATGTATTGGCAATTATTTTGGGTGGAGGTCAAGGATCAAGGTTGCATCCATTAACTGAGTCTCGTTCAAAACCAGCAGTGCCAATTGCTGGGAAATACAGATTGGTAGATATTCCAATTTCAAATTGTATCAATTCAGATATAAAAAGAATGTTTGTATTAACTCAATTTAATTCAGCTTCATTAAATCGTCATATTAAAGATACCTACCATTTTAGTTTTTTCAGTTCAGCATTTGTAGATGTTTTAGCAGCTGAACAAACTCCTGGAAACAGCAAATGGTTTCAAGGAACTGCTGATGCTGTTCGTCAAAGTATGCATCATTTTTTAAGACATGATTTTGACCATGCGCTTATTTTATCAGGAGATCAATTGTATCAAATGGATTATGATGAAATGATAAAAAAACATATAAAAAGCAATGCTAAAATATCTATTGCAACCATTCCTGTAAATGCAAAAGATGCAACTTCATTTGGTATTTTAAAAACAAATGAAGAAAATGATATTACCTCTTTTATTGAAAAACCAGCTGCTGAATTATTACCAGATTGGACTTCAGAAGTTAGTGAGCAGATGAATAATGAAGGTAGAAATTATTTAGCTTCTATGGGAATTTATGTGTTTAATAGAGATTTATTGGTTGAGTTAATGAATAATCCTGACACAAATGATTTTGGTAAAGAAATTATTCCTCAGGCTTTAGGAAAACACAAAGTTGTAAGTCACCAATTTGAAGACTATTGGACAGATATTGGTAATATTGAATCATTTTTTGAAGCAAATTTAGCTTTAACAGATGATTTTCCTAAGTTTGATTTATACAGTAAAGCAAAACGTATTTATACACATGCCAGAATGTTACCAACAGCTAAAATCTCTGGAACTGTATTAGAAAAAGCCGTTTTAGCTGATGGTTGTATTATAAATGCCTCTAAAATTGAACACTCAGTAATTGGAATTAGATCAAGAATTGACTCAGATTCAACAGTTGTTAATACATATATGATGGGTAGTGATTACTATCAACCTTTAGAAGATATTTTAAATAAAGATGTTATTTCTATGGGGATTGGTTCACGATGTTTTATTAAAAATGCTATTTTAGATAAAAATTGTTGTATTGGTGATGATGTAAAAATTAATGGAGGAAAACATTTAAAAGATTCAGAAAATGAATTATATGCCGTTAGAGATGGAATTGTTGTGATTAAGAAAGGTGCAGTTATTCCAAATGGTTATAAAATTTAAAAATTAAATTATAGAATGCAAAATCAAAGGAGAGTAGTTATTGATTATGTTTCGCCACAAATTAATGATGGTGAATTTTTTATTAAAAGAGTTGTAAATCAGGTTGTTGTGGTTAATTCTCATGTGCTTACTGATGGTCATGATATTATTGCTGCATCCGTTTTATATAAACATGAAAATGATAAAAAATGGAGTGAAGTTAGAATGCAGCATGTAAATAATGATGAATGGTTTTCTTCATTTGTGGTTGAAAAACAAGGGTTTTATGCTTATAAAGTTCAAGGTTGGGTAGATTATGCTTTAAATTGGCAACATGGTATAACGCGTAAAATTGAAGATAATCAATATGTAACTTCTGAATTGCTTGAAGGTATAGAGTATATTAAAGAAATTGCTAAAAAAGCTTCGGAAGGTGAAAAAAAATACTTGAAACAGCTAGAATTTTTATTTTCAACTGAAGAAAAGTATAGCGAAGCAATTATAGAGGCTCAAGGTGAAAAACTACATGCTATTTTTAGTAAATATCCAAAAAAACATTTAGCAAATACTTCTAAAACATTTCAAGTTTATGTAGATAGATTAAAGGCTCAATTTAGTACTTGGTATGAATTTTTCCCACGCTCTTCTTCTGAAGTTGAAGGAGTTCATGGAACTTTTAAAGATTGTGAAAAATTATTACCAAGAGTTTCAGAAATGGGTTTTGATACGTTATATTTTCCTCCAGTTCATCCAATAGGTGAATTGAATAGAAAAGGAAAAAATAACACTACTGAAGCTTTTGAAGGTGATGTTGGTTCAACTTGGGGAATTGGTTCAAAAGATGGTGGACATAAAGATATTCATTCACAATTAGGTTCTATAGATGATTTTAAATCGTTAATTGCACAAGCAAAGGATTTGGGAATTGAAATTGCGATGGATTATGCATTACAAGCAGCACCAGATCATCCTTGGGTAAATGAACATCCAAGTTGGTTTAAATGGAGACCTGACGGAACGGTACAATATGCTGAAAACCCACCAAAAAAATACCAAGATATACTACCAATTTATTGGGAAAGTAAAGATTATAAGGCGCTTTGGGATGAATGTTTAGACATCTTATTTTATTGGATTGATTGTGGTGTAAATGTATTTAGAGTAGATAACCCGCATACAAAACCTTATTATTTTTGGAATTGGATTATAAATGAAGTAAAGAAAAAACATCCAGACGTTTTATTTTTAGCTGAGGCATTTACAAGGCCAAAAGTTATGCAGCAATTGGCAAAGCAAGGTTACACACAATCATATACGTATTTTACTTGGCGTAATAATAAGCATGAATTAATTGAGTATATGAATGAGTTAACTCAAACTGAGCAACGTGAATATATGCGTCCAAATTTTTGGCCAAATACGCCAGATATTAACCCGTTTCATTTGCAAGGAGCTAACGAATCAAAATACATTCAGCGTTATGTTTTAGCCGCAACATTAAGTTCAATTATTGGAATTTACGGTCCTGTTTTTGAACAAATGATAAGTGATGCACTCCCAGGGAAAGAAGAATATTTAAATTCTGAGAAATTTCAATTGTGTAATTATAACTGGACTAAAGAAAATAAATTAACAACACTTATAACCAAAATAAATAAAATTCGTCATCAAAACGAAGCGCTACAGCAAACTAATAATATAAAATTTTGTACTGTTGAAAATGAAAATTTAATAGCATTTTATAAATGGGATGATGCTAAAACAAATGAATTATTAATTGTAATAAGCTTAGATGATAATAATGCACAACAAGGTACAGTTCAGTTGCCTTTAAACGATTTAGGAATTTCAAACGGAGATAAATTAGAAGTATGTGATTTAATAACAGGAAGTTGTTATAATTGGAATACAGAATGGAACTATATAGAGTTGCATCCTTCATTACCTTTTCATATATTTAAGCTAAAAAAATAGCATGGCTAACCAACTATCTAAAAACACATTGAAAGCAACATATAATTTTGATGTATTATGGGAAGAACTGCTTGAAAGTAAGGAGTTTGTAAAAACTTTTCTTTCAGATGTTTTAGAAGACTATATTTTGAAACAACGCTGGTATGGCGGAAAAGCAAGTAAATTAAAATATATTGAACTCTCAGAATATTTTAAAATTAAACAAGGAGACGAAGTTTATTACGGTTTAATTTTAGAAATTAATTTTGAAGAAGCTTTTTATCAACATTATTTTTTGCCAATTGCATTTGTTTCAGATGAAAATTTTGCTAAAAAAGATAGAATTCTACCAATAAGCATTAGAGGACAAGAAGGTTATATAATTGATGCAATTAATTTAGAAGCTTTTAGAAAATTAGTTTTTGAAAGAATTCTAACAGCACAAGAGAATGATACTAGTAAAGTTCAATATCATAAAAGTGCAGCTTTTAATAATATAAACTATGAATCGTCAAGATTTATGGGTTTAGAGCAAAGCAATACATCTATTGTTTACAATGAAGAATATGTATTGAAATTCTTCAGAAGAATTTATGCAGATAAAAACCCGGATTATGAAATGAGCCGATTTTTATCAGAAAAAAAAGGATTTAAAAATACGCCAAATTTCTTAGGAAGTTTAAATATTGTTGATTCAGAAAATTCACACATTACCATAGCTTTAATGCAAAAAATGGTTGAAAACCAAGGTGATGCTTGGGATTATATGCTGAAAGAAGTGCACAATGTTTTTTTAAATTTAGAGTCAAAAAATATTAATGTTGATAATTTACCACCTACAGAGTTATTTTTAAGATTAGGTATTAATGATGTGCCACCTCAAATAATAGATTGGGTAGGTTTGAATTTGTTATTAAAAATCCAAACGTTAGCAAAGCGTACTGCTGAAATGCATATTTCATTAGGTTCTGAATTTGAAGATACAGCTTTTACACCAACACGTTTTAATGGTGATTATACCGTTTGGTTGAAAAACAGATTGTTATATCAATTTCAAAACAGGTTAAATACTATTGAAAATAGTATGCATAAATTAGATGGTTTAGCTTTAGAATTGGCCAAAGAATTTTTAGATAAAAAAAATAGCATTAGAAAACGATTTGTAAAGTTTGATTGGACCAAATTAAAAGGTGAGCGTATTAGAGTTCATGGAGATTATCATTTAGGTCAAATATTAGTAAAAGATGACGATTTTTATATCTTAGATTTTGAAGGCGAACCAGAAAGCACTATTAGAGATAGAAAAGTAAAACAGCCACCTATGAAAGATGTTGCAGGCTTGTTTAGGTCATTTCATTATGCAATTTACGCATCAATTTTTAATAATTTAGAAACATATAATAACTCACAAGAAACACTTTTTAAAGCAGCTGAACTATTATACACATACTTTACAGGTGTGTTTTTAGGAACGTATGTTACAGAAGTTCAAGATGCAAACTTAAATATTGGTTACAATCAAGAGCGAATATTTATATTAGAATATTGTTTGTTAGAAAAAGCAGTTTACGAATTAGGTTACGAATTAAATTCACGTCCGCGTTGGGCATTAATTCCATTAAAAGGAATTTCAAATATCATAAATCACTCATAAAATACATGGCACAAGTACAAGCATTTAGTCTATTTTCAGACTTTGATATCAGTCTTTTTAAATCAGGAAAACATTACAGGTTGTATGAAAAATTTGGATCTCATATAACTACTGTTAATGGTGTTGAAGGTACTTATTTTGCTGTTTGGGCACCAAGTGCAAAAGCAGTTTCAGTTATTGGAGATTTTAATTTTTGGATTGAAGGTGAACACCAATTAAATGTTCGTTGGGATGAAAGTGGAATTTGGGAAGGATTTATTCCAAATGTTGGTAAAGGCGCAGTGTACAAATATAAAATTCAAAGTAGTAATAACGATATTAAAACTGAAAAGGCAGATCCATACGCCAGAAGATGTGAGCATCCACCTAAAACAGCCTCAGTTGTTTGGGAAGATTCTTATGCTTGGAAAGATGCAAAATGGATGAAAAAGCGTCTTAAAAACAATGCTATTGATGCGCCATATTCAGTATATGAAATGCATTTAGGTTCTTGGAAAAAAAATGTAGAAGAAAATAGATTTCTATCGTATGTAGAATTAGCTGATGATTTAGTTAAATATCTAAAAAAAATGAACTTTACACATGTAGAGTTTATGCCAATAATGGAATATCCTTACGATCCTTCTTGGGGATATCAATTAACAGGATATTTTGCACCAACATCTCGTTTTGGTTTTCCTGATGAATTTAAATTACTAGTTGATAAATTACATCAAAATGATATTGGTATAATTTTAGATTGGGTGCCTTCACATTTTCCTGAAGATGCACACGGTTTAGGCCTTTTTGATGGGACACATTTATACGAACATCCAGATAGAAAAAAAGGATATCATCCAGATTGGAAAAGTTTAATATTTAATTACGGAAGAAATGAAGTTCGTTCATTTTTAATTAGTAATGCCATTTTTTGGTTAGATTTATACCACGCTGATGGTTTAAGAGTAGATGCAGTGGCTTCTATGTTGTTTTTAGATTATTCAAGAGAAGAAGGAGAGTGGGAACCTAATGAATTTGGTGGAAATGAAAATTTAGATGTTGTTTCATTTTTAAAAGAATTAAATATTGAAGTTTACAAATCATTTCCCGATGTACAGACAATAGCTGAAGAATCTACAGCATTCCCAAAGGTCTCAAAACCAACATTTGATGGTGGTTTAGGGTTTGGAATGAAATGGATGATGGGTTGGATGCACGATACTTTAGAGTATTTTGGAAAAGATTCAATTTATAGAAAACACCATCAAAATGATATTACGTTTAGTTTAGCATATGCGTTTACTGAAAACTTTATGTTGCCACTTTCACATGATGAGGTTGTTTATGGTAAAAAGTCAATTTTAGGACGCATGCCAGGTGATGAATGGCAACGTTTTGCAAATTTAAGATTGTTGTACGGTTATATGTTTACACATCCCGGAACAAAATTATTATTTATGGGTGGTGAATTTGGACAATATGATGAATGGGATTTTGAAAGTAGCTTAAATTGGGATTTATTAGAATTTGAACCACACAAAAATACGCTAAATTATTTTTCAGATTTAAATAAGATATATAAAAACACGCCGGCTTTATTTGAAAAAGGATTTAGTAATGAAGGTTTTGAATGGATAAGTTATGAAGACAATGAAAACTCAGTAATTTCATATATTAGAAAAGGATACGATACTAAAAATGATGTTATTGCTGTTTGTAATTTTACACCAACAACTTTAGATAATTATAAAATTGGTATTCCAAAAAAAGGAAAACTTGCAGAGATATTTAATAGTGATGCTAAAGAATATGGAGGAAGTGGAGTAGTAAATTCAGACAAAATTACTATTGAAAAAGAAGCTTGGAATGGTAAAAAGTTTGCTGCAAGTTTAACACTGCCGCCTTTAGGAATCGCTATTTTCAAGTTTATTTAGGAAATATTCAATATTATAAAATTTTAAGTCAAAAAATTTGCATTAAATCCAATACTTACGGTATATTTTTGAAGAAAAGAAACCCTCTAAAGTTATTTAATTTAGTAGGTTTGCAACTTCAATTTAACCAATTAAGTTATGATTTTAAATACGGAATTAGAATACAAAGGCAACTTATTTCCTTCAAAAATAATTTCCTATAAAAAAGACGTAGATACATTATATTTTACGAGTGATAATGGTGTAGTACTGCAAGTAACTGTTGAACGTGATAGTGTGTTACGTTTTAGATTTACAACAACATCAATATTCGAAAATGATTTTTCTTATGCAATAGCAGAAAATGCTAGTAAAGGCTTTAATCATCTTGAAGTTACTGAAGATGATGAAAATTATATAATAACAACATCAAAACTTATTTGTCATATCTCAAAATTAGATATGCGTACATCAATATTTGATGCTAAGGATAATACACTTATTTGTCAAGATGAACTAGGTTTTCATTGGGAAGAAAGCTACGAGCATGGTGGAAATGTTGTTAAAATGTCTAAGTCATCTTTAGATGGTGAAAGTTATTATGGCTTAGGTGATAAACCTGTTCAAAATAATTTAAAAGGAAAACGTTTTGAAAATTGGGTTACAGATTCGTATGCTTATGGTAGAGATTCTGATCCAATTTATAAAACCATTCCATTTTATATTGGATTGCATGATAAAAAATCTTACGGAATCTTTTTTGATAATACATTTAGATCTTTTTTTGATTTTTGTAGCGAGAGAAGAAATATTACAAGTTTTTGGGCACAAGGTGGTGAAATGAATTACTATTTTATTTATGGCCCAGAAATGTCTGATGTTGTTTCAAATTACACAGATTTAACAGGGAAACCACATCAATTACCACCACTTTGGGCGTTAGGTTACCATCAATGTAAATGGAGTTATTATCCAGAATCTAAAGTTAAAGAAGTAACTAAAAAATTTAGAGATTTAAAAATTCCTTGTGATGCTATCTATTTAGATATTGATTATATGGAAGGTTTTAGATGTTTTACTTGGAATAAAGAATATTTTCCAGACCCAAAACGTATGGTGAAAGAATTAGCTGATGATGGTTTTAAAACCATTGCTATTATTGATCCAGGAATTAAAATAGATAAAGATTATAGTGTTTATAAAGAAGGTTTAGAAAAAGATTATTTCTGTAAAAGAGCTGACGGACCTTATATGAAAGGAAAAGTTTGGCCAGGGGAATGTTATTTCCCAGATTTTACAAATCCTGAAGTTCGTGAATGGTGGGCAGATTTATTTAAGGAACTAATTGAAGATATTGGTGTTAAAGGTGTATGGAACGACATGAATGAGCCAGCTGTTATGGATGTTCCTGGAAAAACATTTCCAAATGATGTTCGTCATAATTATGATGGAAATCATTGTAGTCATAGAAAAGCACATAATGTTTATGGTATGCAAATGGCAAGAGCCACATATCATGGATTAAAAAAATTCTCATATCCTAAAAGGCCTTTTGTAATTACAAGAGCCGCTTATTCTGGAACTCAGCGCTATACATCAACTTGGACAGGTGATAATGTTGCAACTTGGGATCATTTATCAATTGCAAATGCACAAGCACAACGTATGTGTTTATCAGGTTTTTCTTTTGTAGGATCAGATATTGGAGGGTTTGCAGAACAACCAAACGGAGAGTTATTTACACGTTGGATTCAATTAGGTATATTTCATCCTTTTTGTAGAACTCATTCATCTGGAGATCACGGAGATCAAGAACCTTATGCTTTTGACAGTAACGTAACAAATATTGTTAGAAAATTTATTGAAATTAGATACCAATTATTACCTTATTTATATACATCGTTTTGGAGATATGCTAATGAAGGTGTACCAATTTTAAAGCCACTTGTATTATTTGATCAAGAAGATGCTCATACGCATTATAGAAATGATGAATTTATATTTGGTGAAAAAATATTGGTTTGCCCAGTCCTTGAACCTAACGCTAAAGGACGAAGAATGTATTTTCCTAAAGGGAAATGGTATAGTTTCTGGGATAGCGAATTAATTAATGGTGGTGAAGAAAAATGGGTTGATGCAGATATTGATAGTATGCCAATTTATATTAAAGAAGGCGCAATTATTCCAAAATATCCAATTCAGCAATATGTAGGTGAAGTAAAAATTGATGAATTAAAATTAGATGTATATTTTAAACTAGGAAAAGAAAAATCTCAAGTTTATGAAGATGCTCATGATGGGTATGATTATAAAAAAGGAAGATACAGTTTAAGAAATTTTACGTTTATTGGAAAAAAAGATTCATTAACAATTCACCAATATAAGTCTGGTAAATTTATTACAGAATATGAAACTTTTGAACTTAACCTGCACGGTTTACCTTTTAAAGTTTTTAAAATTTATGTTGATAATGAAAGATTTGATATTAAGAAATTTAATATTAAAAATAATACATTAATTATTAGTAAAGAATTTACTGATATTCAAATAGTTGGTAAAAAATAAGTCTATTAATTAAAGTTTTGTAAAATTTTAAATAGATCATTTTCACTAGAAAACAAAAGCTCATTAAATTTATTTTAATGAGCTTTTATTTTAAGTAATTTTAATTATTAATATTCCAATCTTTTCTGAATCTAATTAGCTCATTATCAATTTTTTCCTTTGAAGTTAAAATCAATTCATCAACATTGTTAGAATAAATAGGCGGTAGGTAACTTACTTTAATTTCAGTTCTCCATTTGCCAAAACATCTTAAAAAATGAGGTAAAAAAGTATCATCACCAATCCAAGCATCATCTAATTTTTTATAATCAATGGCAATAGGTATAACTGGTACGTTTAATTGAGCTGCTAAAGCAAAAGCTCCTGGTTTAAAATCTATAGTTTTGGGTTCAATATGAGTAGTCCCTTCAGGAGTATTCAATATTGAAAAACCATTTTCTAGAACTAAACGAACTTTGTTTTTTGTTTTAACTCTTTGCTCTTTATTTTCTCTATCAACAAAAATTACACCAGTAGTTTTACAAACACTTCCAACTAAAGGCCAAGAAGCTACTTCTTTTTTAGCGATAGGATATCCTAATAAATTTTTCAAAATAACAAGTGAATCAAAATAAGTTCTATGATTTGAAATAACTAAACCTGATACTTCAGGTTCTTTTCCATAAACAATAATTTTAGAGCCTAAAACAATATGTAGAGCGCGTATAATACCACGTCTATAAATAATACCACGCTCTAATTTTTTTTGTTCAGTTTTAAAAAATAAATTAGTAATTAACAAAAAACCAAGAACCGATGATGTAATAATAGCAAATAATAACAATCTAATAATTGCTAATAAAGTTCTAAAAACAATCATTTAATCAAAGTAACTAAAAGTATCACCATCTTTTATTTTAAGAAGCGATTCATAAATTAATTGAATTACGTTTTCAACATCATCTTTATGTACCATTTCAACAGTTGTATGCATATACCTTAGTGCTAATGAAATTAAAGCAGAAGGAACACCTCCATTACTATAAGCAAAAGCATCAGTATCTGTTCCAGTAGCTCTAGATGAAGCTAAACGTTGAAACGGAATCTTATTTTCTGTAGCTGTATCTACAATTAAATCTCGTAAATTATTTTGAACAGCAGGCGCGTAGCTAATCACCGGCCCGTCACCTGAGATAGTTTCACCTTCTTTCTTTTTGTCAATCATAGGTGTTGTAGTATCATGACAAACATCGGTAACAATAGCAATGTTAGGTTTTATTGTTTGTGTAATCATTTCAGCACCACGCAAACCAATTTCTTCTTGAACCGAATTGGTAATGTATAAGCCAAAAGGAAGTTCAACTTTATTTTCTTTTAATAAGCGCGCTACTTCAGCAATCATAAAACCGCCCATTCTGTTATCTAGTGCTCTACAAACAAAATTATTTTTATTTAAGATAAAAAACTCATCAGGATATGTTATTACACAACCAACATGAATACCTAATTTTTCAACTTCTTCTTTCTTTTTACAACCAACATCAATAAATATATTGTCTAATTTTGGTGTTTCTTCTTTTCCGCTTAAACGCGTATGAATTGCAGGCCAACCAAAAACACCTTTTACAATACCTTTTTTTGTGTGAATATTTACAATTTTTGAAGGTGCTATTTGATGGTCGCTTCCACCATTTCTAATTACATATATCAATCCTTCAGGAGTAATATAATTTACATACCATGAAATTTCATCGGCATGTCCTTCAATAACAACCTTAAATTTAGCATCAGGGTTTATAACACCAACAGCAGTTCCGTAGCTATCAGTAATAAAAGTATCAACATAAGGTTTTATATAGTCCATCCAAATTTTCTGACCTTCACTTTCGTAACCTGTAGGCGATGCATTATTTAAGTATTTTTCTAAAAAAGAAATCGATTTTTTATTTAATATTTTTTTAGGCATAATTATAGTATTGTTTAAAAAAACGAATATACTAAATAGTTATTTATACAAACAATTTAATAATTTATTTAAAGTTTTAAATATTTAAAAAGTTGTATTTTTGAAACCCTTTTAAAATTTAATTAGTGAAAATGAAATTTAATCTTAAAACAAGTATTGTTTTTCCTATATTATTAATGAGTACTTTTCTTTTTTCACAAGTTGAAAAAGACAAAGATTCTATATTGTTAACCGAAAAGTATATTATTTTTGAAGGTGACACCTTATTAATTGAATTAAATGAAGTTCTTTTATTGAAGAAATTAAAATTTAAATCAAATTACGATCGCAAATATTATTATTGGTTTAGAAAAAAAACACTAAAAGCATACCCGTATGCTAAACTTGCTGCTGATAGATTAAATGTTTTAACTGAAAGGTTAGAAAACATAAAATCAAAAAGAAGGAAAAAAGAATATACTAAAAGAATTCAAAAATATTTAGAAGGAGAGTTAACAGGTCAATTAAAAAAATTAACTAGAACAGAAGGACGTATTTTAATAAAGCTAGTGCATAGGCAAACTGGTGATACTTCTTTTGCTTTAATAAAAGAATTAAGAAGTGGATGGAAGGCATTTTGGTACAATACAACGGCAAATTTATTTAAGTTATCATTAAAAGATGAATATGATCCAGTTAATATTAAGGAAGATTATTTAATTGAAGATGTTTTACAGCGCGCTTTTGTTGATGGTATTTTAGAAGAGCAACCGTCCAAATTAGAGTTTAATTATTTAGAATTAACAAAAAAATGGATTGATGTACCCAAACCTGATGTTAAAAAGAAGACTAAAAAGAAATAATACAGAATTTAAGCATCACAAAATTTAAAATATAGCCGCTATTATTTGTTCATTATTCAATAGTTTCATATCAAAATAATTTTTATTGAAGTTATAACTAGTTTGTTTTCAGTTATTTGTTTTTTTGTTGAAATATTTATAAAATAAATGCATAAAAAACAGATAAAGTAATAAAAAAGTTATTACGTTTGCAGCCGCGAATTCTTAACAAGTTTTAGTAGTAAGTTCAGGAAATTAGTAAAGGTAAAAACTTAAAAAAAATCAAATTTTTATTTGGTGATTATCAAAAAGGGTTTTACATTTGCAGCCCGCAAACGAGGAGATTTGTAGATGTGGGAAAGTTCATAAAAGGGTTGTGTAAGATTTTAAAAAATAAACTAAATTTTTATTTGGTGATTAAGAAATAAGGTTTTACATT
>Ga0209345_10000310_pt1 | contig 63209 bp, 58 predicted proteins | sample Cruoilmetagenom7_FD_187294 | JGI IMG/M metagenome (GOLD analysis project Ga0209345, IMG submission 187294) | Oil polluted marine microbial communities from Coal Oil Point, Santa Barbara, California, USA - Sample 7 (SPAdes) (version 2) | ecosystem: Environmental > Aquatic > Marine > Oil seeps ... | reverse complement strand
TGAAAGAAAGCACAGGAGGTGTTGTATGACTATATTCGAATGGATTATTGTAATAATCGTGTCGTTACTGATATTCCTATTTGGACTGGCTGGAGTGACCGGCAGCATTTTCTTTGACAGTCAACGCAAAGAGAACACCCCTGATACGAAACTCAAAAATAAGCCCTAGTAAGTTTTTATACTGCGTCGCAGGCTGGTGATGAGCAACTCGAATCCCGGCATAGCCATAGGTACTTTACTTTAACCTGTGGTTTCGCTACTCAGCGAGTTACTTTTACAGAATACATCCTTGTATTCTGCTAAAGCCAGCGTCGTTTCGCTCCGCTGTTCAAATTTGTCTTGCTCTAAGTAACCACAAAATCGTACGGAACGATTTTGAATAGCGAAGCTAGCCCGCAGGGTGAAGTACAGGATGTACTTCATAAAAGAAGACCACCCCGTGATTGAGGTCTCGTTTCACGAGACTTCTTTCATCGATACCAAGCCTCTTAACGCAGGGTCTGCCCCCTTGGGTACCGTAAAATACGTTCCATCCCTGGCCCGAATTTTACTATTCAAAACTTCCTGTTTTGAATTGCTATGTCTTGGTTTCGATTCAACTCAATCAAAGGGGATTTGTTGGTGCTAACCTGATATTACTTCTTACCTTTCAACAGAAAAAGGCTCCATCAGGAGCCTTTTTAAGTTCAAAGTTAAAGCTTAATTCAACCGCTGGAACACAGTGGCAATACCCTGCCCCAATCCAATACACATGGTTGATATACCAAACTCTTTATCTTTATCTTCCATCAGGCGAAGCAAGGTGGTTGAGATTCTCGCGCCAGAACAACCGAGTGGGTGCCCTAGTGCAATCGCGCCACCATTAAGGTTCACCTTATCCTGCCAGTTGTCACGCATGCCTAACCCGTCCAATACCGCGATTGATTGTGCTGCGAAGGCCTCATTTAATTCAAACAAGTCAATATCTGACAACTTCATTCCTGCCCTTTTTAATGCTTTGTTAACCGCAGGCACGGGGCCAAATCCCATGATGGATGGATCACATCCAGCGACACCCATGGAAATGATTTTTGCAATCGGCTTTAAGCCTAGTGCATCAGCTTTTTCACGCGACATAACTAACATTGCAGCTGCACCATCTGAAATAGCTGATGAAGTTGCTGCTGTCACTGTGCCATCTTTTGGATTAAACACAGGTCGTAGTTTTGCCATATCTTCAACGGTTGATTCTGGACGAATCACTTCATCGAAATCATATAAACGAAGACCCCCTGTTTCATCATGTGCCTCCATTGCTAATATTTCCTTTTTGAAACGACCTTCGATAGTCGCTTTGTGTGCTAACTGATGTGAGCGAAAGCCAAACTCATCTTGTTCCTGTCTGGAAACTTTATGCATGATGGCTAACATTTCAGCGGTTAAGCCCATCATACCGGCGGCTTTTGCGGTATATTTCGCTAGTTCAGGATCAAAATCAATACCATGGTTCATTGGCACATGCCCCATGTGCTCTACGCCACCAATAATAAACACATCACCATCACCGACCATGATTGAACGAGATGCAATATGTAACGCTTCCATCGAAGAACCGCACAAACGATTCACGGTTTGTCCTGCAACCGTATGCGGTAATTCGGTTTTTAATAGTGCATTACGCGCAATATTGAAACCTTGCTCTAAGGTCTGCTGTACACACCCCCAGATTACATCTTCCACCTCTGCAGGATCGAGCGCCTGGTTACGATCTATCAGACCCTGCATTAGACGCGCCGATAATTCTTCAGCTCGTGTATTTCTAAACATACCACCTTTCGAGCGCCCCATTGGGGTACGAATGGCATCTACTATTACTACTTCATTCATTTCTCTTTCCCCTTTGGTTATGCGTTGTAGAATGTTTTGTTGTCTTTAGCCATTGCCAGCATGCCTTCGGTCGGCTCGTAAGCTTTACCCAAGTGCTTGTACTTATTGGCTAAATCAACAATGTATTGCATGCCATTATCATCAACATACTTGAAGACACCACCACGGAAAGGAGGGAAGCCTAAACCATATATCAGTGCCATATCGCCCTCAGCAGGGCTAGCAATAATACCTTCTTCCAAGCAACGGATCGTTTCGATAATCATCGGCAACATGTTGCGCGCAATGATTTCTTCGTCACCGTATTCTTTAGTATCCTGGCAAACCTCTTTCAACAATTCGTAAGCCTTCGGATCGGCTTCTTTTGTAGGTTTACCTCGCTTGTCGGTTCCATAAACATAAAAGCCTTTGCCGTTTTTCTGGCCATAACGCTCATGTTCAAACATCACGTCAATCGCATCTTTTTCTTCTTTGCTCATGCGATCCGGGAAACCTTCTGCCATCACTTCGGCTGCATGCTTACCGGTATCCATACCCACTACGTCCAATAAATAGGCAGGACCCATTGGCCAGCCGAATTTCTTGCTCATGACTTTATCCACTTGCTGGAAGTCAGCACCGTCACGCAACAGTTTTGTGAAACCACCAAAGTAAGGGAATAGAACGCGGTTAACGAAGAAGCCCGGGCAGTCATTAACCACAACAGGTGATTTGCCCATGGCGCTGGCATAAGCTACGACACTGGCAATGGTTTCTTCCGAAGTGTTTTTACCTCGAATGACTTCCACCAAAGGCATCTTATGTACAGGGTTGAAGAAATGCATGCCGCAGAATTTTTCAGGACGTTTCAAAGCGCCGGCTAAACGATCAATTGAAATAGTAGATGTGTTTGAACAAATAATAGCGTCTTCCGGCATCATTTCTTCTACTTCTTTCAATACCGCTTCTTTGACCTTAGGATTCTCAACCACTGCCTCAACAACAATGTTGGTATGTTTGATTTCGTCGTAACTTAAGGTTGGTTTTATGCTGGCAATACCTTGTGCCATTTTTTCGGTACTGATTTTGCCGTACTTGACCCCCTTACCGAATAGCTGAATGGCTTCGTTCATACCTTGTTCAAGCGCTTCCTGGCGAATGTCTTTCATAATCGCCGGAACGCCGCGTGAAGCTGACTGATAAGCGATCCCGCCACCCATTATGCCCGCACCTAAAACCGTTGCGGCCTTCACTTCAACATCTTTTGCCTTAGAGGCTTGCTTGGCTTTTTTCTTGAGAACCTGATCATTGAGGAACAACTGAATCAGTGCCGAAGCCTGTGGGCTCTGAGCAACATCGGCAAAAACTTCATGTTCAAATTTGATAGCTTCTTCAAGTGGCAGAGTTGCACCTTTTTCTATTGCTTCAACCGCTTTAACCGGTGCTGGATAGTGTGGACCTGCTTGACCAGCGATATACGCTTTTGAGGTCATGAAAGACATGGTTGCTTCAATTTTATTGAGCTTTAATGGCCCTGTCTTTTCTGCTCGTCGGCCTTTCCAGTCCAACTTGTCTTCAATTGCTTCAAGCAACATTCTTTCGGTTGCCGCAAACAGGCTATCACCATCAACCACCGCATCAACCGCACCGATTTTCAATGCTGCGTCTGGTTTACTTGGTTTTCCACCAGCAATCCATTCAAAAGCATTATCGGCACCAATCACTCTTGGCAATCGAGTGGTGCCACCGAAGCCAGGAATCAAGCCTAACTTAGTTTCTGGTAAACCTACTTGAGCACTGGTGGAGGCGATACGCATATCACAACTTAAGCACATCTCCATGCCTCCACCTAAAGCAATACCATTAATGGCAACAGCGGTCGGAAATGGCAAGTTTTCAAAACCAGTAAATATAGCGTTTGCTTCTACAATCCACTTCATTAATTCTTCGCGTGGCAAAGCGAACAAGCCTAAAAACTCGGTAATATCTGCACCGACGATAAACACCGGCTTACCGCTAGTGACCATGGCGGCTTTTACATCAGAGTTATCCTTTAACAAGCTAACGACTTTATCAAGCTCTCCCAAGGTATCGCGGTCGAACTTGTTGACCGATTCTTTCTGGTTATCAAAACAGACTTCAGCAATCCCCGTTGGGTGCAATCTGCATTGAATCGATTGACCTTCAAATATCATTCTTTATCTCCATTGCTGGCTGCCAATCTCTAGCAAGAAATGCTTTGGCGGTAATTGTTCTAGCGGGTGACTCTTATTTGCACAAATCAATCGCTAAAATAAAGGAAACCAGTGTACTGCTGCAGGTCAGCAGACACAATTCAAACTTCTGGTCTGACCAATCATAACGAAGTTTAATCGGAAACGAAAGCCCCCGACTACCCTTCTGATCGGGCGTGATTTCTGGAATAATGGTGCCACTATTGATTAACCACATTCGGATACTTTATGCACGATTCCTCGTTGGCGCCTTTATTCAAGCATCATATTGATGTTGTTACCCAGCGCTATCAAAAAGCCATGGAAAATCATGACTTCGATCACTTAGTCATTCCGGCTGGCTCACAGCATGGCATCTTCCTCGATGACATGTCGTATCCCTTTAAGTCCAACTTCCATTTTAATAGCTTTATCCCTCTAGATGATCTACACGATAGCGTATTGATTATCTCTGCGGATGGTACTCGCAAGCTGTGTTACTACCAACCGGTTGATTTCTGGCACTATGTTGCCGGTGATCCTGAAGGTTTCTGGGTGGAACACTTTGATATTGTCATGACTCGCACTAAAGACGAAGTGCTTTCTCATGTACCTACTACAGGTAATGTCGCTTATATTGGTGAAATGGCACGTCCTTTTGATGAAGATAATTTTGCCGCTGTTAACCCAGGCTATTTCATGAACGAAATCAACTGGCACCGCGCGATCAAATCTGACTATGAGGTTGAGTGTGTTTCACGTGCTAACCAACGTGCCGCCATGGGTCACATGGCTGCCCGCAATATGTTCTTCAAAAATGGCTCTGAGCTCGAGATTCATTTAGCCTATTTGTTAGCAACGGGTCACGCTGAGCACCAACTTCCCTATGGCAGCATCGTAGCTCTCAATGAACATGCCGCCATTTTGCACTACACCTTATATAACAACCAGGCACCACAGCAACACCGAACCTTCCTGATTGATGCTGGCGCTCGGTACAACAATTATGCGGCAGACATTACTCGCACCTACGCTTCCGAAACGAATGAATTTTCCGAGTTGATTGGTGATATGGATGCATTGGAGCAACGTATCTGCAACAAAGTAACCACAGGCCAATCCTACGTTGACTTGCATATCGAAACGCACCATGAAATTGCCAAGCTGCTTAATAAGTATAAATTCTGCGATATGTCACCAGAGTCTATGGTTGAAGCCGGTGTTACATCCACCTTCTTCCCGCATGGTCTGGGCCATCACATTGGCTTACAGGTACATGACGTTGGCGGTCACCAGGCCAATGTCGAAGGTGATCCAGCTCCACCGCCGAAGGCACACCCATTCCTTCGTAACACGCGTGATATTGAAATTGGTAATATTCTAACCATTGAACCCGGTCTTTATTTTATTGACTCCTTACTGGGTGATCTAAAGCAAACCGAACATGGCAAAAGTATAAACTGGGATAAGATTGAACAGTTTAAACCTTTCGGCGGCATTCGTATTGAAGATGAAGTACTGGTCACCGCAACGGGCCCACGCAACCTGACTCGTGAGCATCTGGATTAATTTTCAGTAATGTCGGACGCTGTAAAGCAAGAAGTTGCCGGTTATCGGGTGCCTCAAGATACCGTTGAGCACCCGTTTTCATTTGAGGAAGTTATCAAGGGCAGTCGATTTATTGCTCGCTTGGCATTTACGCCAACGGTCGAAGATGCCAAAGCCTTCATTAACTACTTTAATCAGACTGAGCCAGATGCAACCCACCATTGTTGGGCTTATATCATCGGTAATCCCGCGAGCACTACATTGATAGCCTGCTCCGATGATGGCGAACCCAATGGTACCGCCGGTATGCCTATGCTAAATGTTTTGCAACATAGTGATGTTGGGGATATAACCGCGGTCGTTACTCGCTATTATGGTGGTACAAAATTAGGTACCGGGGGACTAGCGCGCGCTTATGGTGGATCGGTCAAACAGTCTATGGATCAGATTAAACTCGGTTCTCGTATCTACACCGAGAAATTTGATCTAACTTGTGCTTATGATCTTCAAAAACAGGTAGAATACTTGCTTAAAGAAGCACAAGCCGAGATTGAGCAAACAGACTTTGCAGAACAGGTAACCATTCGTGCAAAAGTCCCGCAAAACACTTTACCCGAATTAGAAGTAGCACTTGAGGCTTATATCAATCGTAATCAACTAGAGGTAACCAAAGTTACATGTTAGCGTTGAAACATTTTCACATGAGTTTAGCGGCATTGACCGTTTTAGGGTTTTTAATCCGTAGCGTCTGGTTATTCAGAGGTAGCCAGCTGTTACAGAAAAAAGTGGTCAAAATCTTACCGCATATTATTGATACCTTTTTGTTAGCTAGCGGTATCGTATTAATGGTGCAATTTAAGATGTACCCACATCATCAACCATGGTTAACAGTTAAGATACTGCTTATCGTTACCTACATAATGTTTGGCATAAAAATGTTTCATGCCACCGAAAGCAAAAAACGACTGATCTTTTTTGTACTCGCACTAGCCAGTGTTTTAGCCGTTCTTTACTTGGCAAGAGTTAAACCACCACTCTGGTAATAGAGGAATACTAAAAATGATCGACCCCAAAGTACTCGATGATATTGCCAACAAGCTGTCCAATGCCATTCCGCAATCGGTTAAAAATACCGGAGATGAGTTTGCTAAACAAGCCAAGCAAATCCTGCAAAATCAGCTAGCCAAGCTTGATCTGGTTACTCGCGAAGAGTTTGACGCACAAACCAAAGTCCTGCAAAGAACCCGTTCAATGCTGGAAGAGTTGGAACAGAAGTTGTCTGAACTGGAAAAAAAGTCCTAAACAACCAAGGCAAGCTCTCTAGCTTGCCTTGGTTACGTCTTATTGTGATGCCTCAATGGTTAAACTGTATTCTTTTGGCAGTGGTATGATAGTCCAATCTGCTTCAGAAGATCCGAGCTTAACACTCGCATAACCAGTTACTGTATAGTCGCCTGGCTGCAGGTATTCCCCGAGCCCCCCAATTTCACCTCCCTCTGCATCTATTAGGAACAGTTCCTGATCCCAAAGAGTAGGTGTTCCTATTGTCTCTCCGGTATAAACTACTTCAATATTCCAAGTAGCTGAACAACCGATAGGCGCCTGCCTAGAGTCATAAACCTTAACATCATTTTCATCATAGATTTCAATTACATCGAAACCACAGCTTCCAAACTCAACTCTTTCTGTTTGAAAGCCTTTGTTGGTCAACTTCATATCAAATGCGATAGGCTCTTGCTCATAAAAGACAGTCTTAGTTGCTCCATAAATTATTTCTGGATTCCCAACCTCCCAAGTCTTTAGCGTTAAAGTCGCCTCTAATTCTGTTTTATCATCACTTTTACAAGCTGATAACTGAAGCGCCACCAAACCGGCTATAATAACTAGTGTTTTTTTCATTCTATCCCCTCTTTCTCCATGAAAAACAGTAAGTTACACTTAAAAAATAACGGCATCCATTACTACATTTTGCCGCTGTTAACTGTTAGACGCTTTTATATAAAAGAGAGTGACATTATTCTTCATTCACTGTTTTTACCTGGCTTGCATTTGCTCTGATTTTATAGACTTCTAGTGCTGATATTTCTTTCTTTCGTGCTAACTGCAAAGCCATCTCCGCCAAGCTAACCATGCCTTGTTTTTGGGCAATTTCATTAAGCTTGTTGATATCCAGGTTTTCATTAATTTCACAAGCAACCTGAGGGGTAATGCTCAATAATTCATAAACAGAGCGTCTACCTGCAATTCCTGTGTTAAAGCATTCAGCACATCCTGCCCCCTTATAAAACTTATCGTTCTTCGTTGCCTGTATTTCTTTACGTATCGACTCTGGAATTTTTTCTTCCACTAAGCAGTGCTGACAATTTTTCTTGACCAGTCTTTGTGCCAGAATACCGACTAACGCATCTTTTAGTAGGTAGGGCTCAACGCCCATTTCAATTAATCGAGTTATGGTACTGACTGAACTGTTTGTATGTAGTGTACTCAACACCAAATGACCGGTTAATGAACTTTCTACAGCAATCTTTGCTGTTTCCCCGTCACGTATTTCGCCAACCATAATCACATCCGGATCGTGCCGTAAAATATTTCTTAAGGCTCGCGCAAATGTGTAACCAATTTTGTGATTAACTGGAATCTGTGTAACACCTTCCATTTTGTATTCGACTGGTTCTTCCACTGTAACAATGTGAGGTCCTTCCTTTATCTTTTCATTAATTGCTGCGTATAAGGTTGTCGTTTTTCCCGAACCAGTTGGACCAGTGACTAAGAATATGCCGTAACTTGAATGTAATAAGTTAGTCAAGTTTTCTGTGTCTTTTTCGTTTAACCCTAATTCTGTAATCTCTCGAAGTCCCTGCGAGCTATCCAAAACCCTAATCACAACACTTTCTCCGTATACCGTTGGCATTACAGAAATTCGCATATCAATACTCTTGCCATTACCCGCATATTCTATTCGTCCATCTTGCGGAAGCCGTCTTTCAGAAATATCCATGCCACCAATAATTTTTATTCGGCTAACTAAAGCTTGATGTAATGACAGGTTCAGTTTTCTTATTGGGGTTAGCGACCCATCCACCCTATATAACAACTGCAAGTACTTTGCTCTTGGATGCAAATGAATATCAGAGGCGTTTTTTTCTATAGCATCTGTAATGATTGATGCCATTAAGTTGATAACGCCTTTTTTCTTCCCTAAACTTTCTATTTCATTGGTCGCCAAACTCTTGCTGGCATCAATACCGACACGCTCCAACTCATTCAGAGCTTCTTTTTCATTTTGAAATTGAATAATGCCGCTCAAATACTCTAACAACTCTCTTTTATCTGCTTTAACAGGCTCAATATTGCAACCCGCGATAAAGCTTAATACCTGCATAGCATCAATTTGCTGTGGATTGGTGAATGCGACCTCTAATAAATTATTTTTTTTAAACAATGGCAGTGCCTGGTATTTAAATAATAATTCCGGTGGAAATTTTCGCACCCATTTTTCATCTATTTTTAATGCGCTTAAATCTATATCTTTTATATTACCTGTGAAACGGTCATCTTCACTACCAAAGGTGGATCGCCCATTGCTTTGAATTAAGTCTATGTTGGTTACATTTTGTTCTGAAATAAGGATGATAAAGATATGATACTTATGCAACCGCAGTACTTTCCATAAACCGTTTTCTTTTTCACAGTAAACACACTGACCAGTGATCGTGAACTTATCGTTCATTTCAATCCGGTAATTGGAATAGTTTAGGTTCCCTGTTTCCTTTTGGTATTCTTCTAAACTTTCATAGACTGGTTTTTGCAACACGACATATTGAGCATTATTAAAGGCTATGCTTTTATCCTCTGTTATGAAGCATTGGTTGTTCATATCAACCTGTAATAACTTCATATCCTCCAGTGTGTTTTCCTTGTCACAGAAGACACTATTGGTTGTCTGCTTCTGACTAGAACTAATAGCATTACTAAGCAATAAGTCGAAATCCATCACCCCTCCTTTGTTTTGGTTACTCTACCTTATATTTTTTTCCTTTTCTTGACTATTGTCATGCCTACTCAACTTATCCATTTGAATGTTTCGCTTGCCTTTTCGCCCTGATAAATTATTCTGAGTTATCAACTATAGTAGGATCGACACATGATACTTATTGGTGGCAACCCTCAGCAGCAACACATTCATCTCAATCCCAAGATGGCGAACCGCCATGGCCTGGTCGCTGGTGCAACAGGCACTGGCAAAACGGTAACCCTACAGGTGCTTGCGGAATCTTTCTCAAACATGGGTGTTCCTGTTTTCGCTGCTGATATTAAAGGTGACCTCAGCGGGATAGCTAAAGCTGCCTCCCCCCATCCTAAAATTGCTGAACGTATTGAAACCATTCAAATCCCCAATTATCAACCTCGCTCTAATCCTGTCCTTTTTTGGGATGTTTTTGGTAAACACGGCCACCCAGTTAGAACAACCATCTCAGAGATGGGGCCCTTATTGCTTTCTAACCTTTTAGAATTAAACGACACCCAAACAGGCGTTCTTCATATCGCTTTCGATATTGCTGATGAACAAGGTCTACTCCTACTTGATCTCAAAGATCTACGCTCTATGCTCAACTGGCTGGCTGATACCCGTCAAGAAATCAGTCGTAACTATGGTAATGTCACCTCTCAAACAGTCGCTGCCATTATCCGAAAACTTCTAGTATTAGAGAACTCCGGGGGCGATCATTTTTTCGGCGAGACAGCACTTAATATTAATGATTTGATGCGGCTCGACTCTCAGGGCAAAGGTTATATTAGTTTGTTGTACAGCCGCGAGTTGATGTTAAATCCAAGGATTTACTCCACCTTTCTGTTATGGATGCTCTCCGAGCTGTTCGAAGAACTGGAAGAAGTAGGAGATTTGGATAAACCTCGTCTGGTTTTCTTTTTCGATGAAGCCCATTTACTTTTCGACCATGCGCCAAAAATCTTATTCCAGCGTATCGAACAGGTTGTCCGCCTTATACGCTCCAAAGGAGTGGGGATTTATTTCGTTACTCAAAATCCTACCGATATCCCTGATTCAGTACTTGGGCAACTAGGAAACAAAATTCAACATTCCCTGCGCGCTTTTACACCAAAAGATCAAAAGGCTATCAAGGCTGCTGCTGACACTTTTCGACCTAACCCTTTGTTAGACACTCAGTCTATAATCACCCAGTTATCCGTCGGTGAAGCATTGATTTCTGTCCTTGACGATAAAGGCCGCCCCACCCCAGTCGAACAAACCTTAATATGCCCTCCAACTTCCCAGATTGGCCCCTTGTCTGATAAAGACTGGCAAACCGTTTTCAATTCTTCTGTCCTTAAAGGTGTCTATGATCAAGCTATAGATCGTCAATCAGCTTATGAGGTTTTGCTGGAAAGAGAGAAAGAACTTGAGAATAGGCAAATGAAGGAAATGAAGCAAGCTCAAGATATTCGCGAAAAAGCAAAACCAAAACGACGTTCAAACCGTCAATCTGTGTCGGAAGCTTTCTTTAAAACTCTTGCTAGAACGGTCAGTTCAGGTATTGGACGCAGAATTGTCCGTGGCCTTTTAGGTTCGATTTTAGGCAGTAAATAGCAAAAAGCCCACGCAATAGCATGGGCTTTTGTTATGGTGATCCACTTTAATCTTTTAACAAAAAGGTAACTTTCATAACGACACGAAATTTTTCTACCTCTCCGTCTTTAATGACCACCTGCTGTTCTTTAATCCAGGCTGACTTTACCTGATCCAAGGTTTTATTGGCTCGTCGAATACCTTGTTTTACCGCGTCTTCAAAACTATCTTTTGAGTCTGCAATAATTTCTGTAACCTTTGCAACAGTCATATAAGCTCCTTTTTTGTTTTTAATTCTTTTCTATCATACTCCTGTGCCAACACATCGCAACCTACTGGTTTCTCATATTGATAAGTTTACATTTGAGTACTTGTTTCTAAGCTTAAATTCCATCATCTTAACTCTATCTTTACTTTAAGGTTAAACCTATGTCCTTTGACCATGACATATTTCAGTTGCCAGCTGACTGCGTTATTAATGATTATTGCGTACCGTTTCAGTCCGCAATAAAGCTATCTGACTATTCAACCTTGCCGCAGCAACTTGAATCTAAGTCCGATTATAAAATTCGACTTAAAGACAACCGCAAACAACTTTATCATTTGCAGCATACCTTATATGCCGATAATCGCTTTTCGATCCTGCTTATTTTCCAGGCAATGGATGCCGCAGGTAAGGACAGTACTATTCGCAAGGTTTTTAAAGGGGTCAACCCTGCTGGCTTCCAGGTTCATAGTTTTAAACAACCTTCAGATGAAGAACTTGAACATGACTTTTTATGGCGGACCGCAAAAGCTTTGCCTGAGCGTGGTCGAATTGGTATTTTCAACCGCAGCTACTATGAAGAAGTTCTCGTGGTGCGGGTTAACCCTCACTTCCTAACCAGCCAACACTTGAGTAATATCACTCCTTCAACCAGTAAGTCTCCTATTGTCGAAGACTCATTCTGGCAGTCCAGGTTCCAATCAATTAACGATCACGAGCGCCACCTTGCCACTAATGGAACCTTAGTCCTCAAGTTTTTTCTCAATGTTTCACAACAAGAGCAACATCAACGATTTCTGTCCCGCATCCATGATCCTACTAAAAACTGGAAGTTTTCAAAAAATGATATCGAGCAAAGTAAACTGTGGGATTCTTACCAACACGCCTATCAAGAAGCGCTTTCTCATACCTCTCGACCTTGGGCACCTTGGTATATTATTCCGGCGGATAATAAACCAGCCATGCGGACCATTGTTTCTCAAATTGTTCTCGATAACCTAAAGCAGCTACCGATCCAATATCCGCAGTTATCTGCGCGCGACCAAGCGGCTCTACCGGCATACAAAAAGCAATTGTCTAAAGGCGTACATTATAAATAAGTTAGCACCCACTTCCGCTTTGACTTAGAAAAAAGACCGCAAATAGCGGCCTTTTTTCTAACACTTTTTCGGTTTACTGGGTTAAACGTCTAGATTGGATACCGATAGAGCGTTATTTTCAATAAACTCTCGTCTTGGTTCAACCTGATCTCCCATTAGAGTGGTAAATAACTGATCAGCACCAACTGCATCTTCAATCGTTACCTGGAGCATACGTCTCCCCTCTGGATCCATTGTGGTTTCCCACAATTGACCAGGGTTCATTTCTCCCAACCCTTTATAACGCTGAATAGATTGGCCACGACGGGCTTCTGTCATTAACCAATCAAGTGCCTCTTTAAATGAGTCAACTTCTTGGATCTTCTCGCCACGTTTAACAAAAGCACCTTCCTCTACCAAGGTTTCCAGTTTTTCTCCGAGTAGCGATATCTTTTTATAATCACCAGAAGCAAAGAACTCTGTTGAAAGTAAATACTCACTTTCAACACCATGATGAAACATAACAAAGTACGGCAGGTAATGTTCCAATTCATTATCTTTACGTATATTAAAATTAAAACGTACCGCGCCACTTTTCTGATCTTTGTTAAGTTTTATCGCTAAGCTATCCATCCATTCTTTTACCTTTGACTCACTTTTTAGATCTTCAGTCTTTAGGGTGGGATGGTAAATCATACTGTTTAAGATATTCGATGGATACAGTTGTGCTAAACGACGAATGGTCATTTGCACATCTCTGTACTCGTTTACCAGCCGCTCAAGGCCTTCGCCACTAATAGCTGGTGCATCTTTGCTCACATACAACTCAGTATTGTTTAGAGCTGTTTGTGTTAAATAGTTTTCCAGGGCTTCATCATCTTTCAAATATTGCTCTTGCTTCCCTTTTTTAACCTTGTACAAGGGCGGTTGAGCAATATAAATATATCCTCGTTCAATTAACTGCGGAACCTGGCGATAGAAGAAGGTTAGCAATAAAGTACGGATATGGGCACCATCAACGTCGGCATCGGTCATGATGATAATACGATGATAGCGGGTTTTATCGGCATCAAACTCTTCCCGACCAATACCACAACCCAACGCAGTGATTAAAGTCCCTACTTCTTGTGAAGACAACATTTTATCGAAGCGTGCTTTTTCAACATTCAGAATCTTACCTTTCAGTGGCAAAATTGCCTGATTCTTGCGATCTCGCCCTTGTTTGGCCGAACCACCCGCAGAATCACCCTCCACAATGTATAGTTCTGATAAAGCAGGATCTTTTTCCTGGCAGTCGGCCAATTTCCCTGGTAACCCAGCAATATCAAGCGCCCCCTTACGACGAGTCATCTCTCGCGCCTTTCTCGCAGCCTCGCGCGCTCTGGCTGCATCAATCATCTTGTTAACAACAGCTTTAGCTTCCGCTGGGTTTTCCAACAGGAAGTCTTTCAAATGCTCACCCATCGCCTGCTCAACCGCAGTTTTAACTTCGCTCGAAACCAATTTATCTTTAGTTTGAGAGCTAAACTTTGGGTCTGGAACTTTTACCGAAACAACCGCAGTTAGACCTTCACGAGCATCATCACCGGTAGTATTAACCTTACCCTTCTTGTTATAACCCTCATTCTCCATGAAATTATTCAGGCCACGAGTTAAGGCGGCCCGGAATCCGGCTAGGTGAGTACCGCCATCCCTTTGTGGGATATTGTTAGTAAAACAAAAAATACTTTCTTGGAAGCCATCATTCCACTGCAGTGAAACTTCAACAGTAATTCCATCCTCTTCACGCTCATGGGTAAAATGGAATACTTTCTCATGGATAGGCGTTTTTTTGCTATTAAGGTATTCAACGAAAGCTCTGATACCACCCTCGTACTTAAAATGATCCTGCCTACCTGTGCGCTCATCCGCTAATCGAATACCTACTCCTGAGTTTAGGAAAGATAGCTCGCGCAGACGTTTAGCCAATATATCGTAATGGTACTCAGTATTGGTGAATGTCTTATCACTTGGTTTGAACCGAATCTCTGTGCCAGTTGTTTCTGCATCTCCTACAACCTCTAACGGAGCTTGCGGTACACCATGTACATAGATCTGCTCATAACGTTTACCAGCACGCCGAATGGTGAGTTTCAGCTCTTCAGAAAGGGCATTAACAACAGAAACACCAACTCCGTGTAAACCACCAGACACTTTATAGGAGTTATCATCAAACTTACCTCCAGCATGCAAGACGGTCATGATAACCTCAGCAGCAGACACACCCTCTTCTTCGTGTAATTCTGTAGGAATACCGCGTCCATTATCTTTTACAGATACAGAATTATCGCTATGAATGGTTACGTAAATATCGGTGCAATGGCCAGCGAGCGACTCATCAATGGAGTTATCAACTACCTCAAACACCATGTGGTGCAAACCAGTACCATCATCTGTGTCACCGATATACATTCCTGGACGCTTACGTACTGCGTCCAAGCCTTTCAATACTTTAATACTGGACGAATCGTAATTGTTGTTCTCTGACATACGGATTCCTTCTGATTGTTCTGTTAAGCTTATTGCGAATTTATTTCCGAGGCCTCTATAACTGATACAGCCCCGTGTTCCACGTGGAACAACCTAGCGTTATTATACCTGTTTATGAGGCTTTTGAGAGGATCTAAATGCACACAACTAATAAATATTTGCTGATTTTGGGGTTGATGGGCAAGAAAGTTTAGCAGCATTTTTTGGTGATTCTCATCCAGTTCCGCACCAATGTCGTCAAGCAAAAAAACAGGGTACTGCCGCCCTCTTTCTTGAGCAAGTTTTAACTGACCCAATTTAAGCGCCGTTGTAACAAGTTTTTGCTGACCGCGGGACAGATAGTCTGCAGCCAAGCGCTTTCCTGATAATATCCTGAGATCAGCCTTTTGTATCGTAGACTGAGTGTAACCCAATTTTTTGTCTTTACTATATTGCTCGGTCAATAACTGTCGAAGGCTTTTTCCTTGCCAACCAGGATAAAATTCTAAGGACAACTCAACATCAGGCAAAAACTCAGCAACGATATCTTGAAAGTGCGGGGTTAGTAGCTCACAATATTTTTGCCTATAATGATTGACCTGCTCCGATAGAGGTATCAACTGCTCATCCCATACTTGTAAGTCGGTATAAGAATGACTGGATTTTAAAAGTTTGTTCCTCTGAAGTATTATGCGTTGACATGATTGCCAGCGTTTCAGGAAAGAGTGTTCCACGTGGAACACCCCCCAATCAAGCATCTTTCTTCTTCCACTTGGGCCTTTGGTAAGAAGCTCATAATGTTCAGGAGCGAGGACTTGGATGGGAGCAAGCGTGACGAGGTCACTAAGTTTGCTTAGAGGCTCTTGGTTAAGGCGAATTTTAACATCATTGTTTCTAAAACGTTGTATGCCCAAACGATGGTTAACACCGCTGGAGATAAGCTCACCAAAAAGGGTGAAAGACTCTTGTTCATGGTGTATTAGCTTTGAGTGCCTACTGGTTCTGAAGGAGCGACCATGACCAAAGGTAAAGAGGGTTTCTAGAATACTGGTTTTTCCTGCGGCATTGTCGCCATAAATAATATTCAGCTGAGGAGAAAAAAGCAGCCTTGAAGGCTGCAGATTTCGGAAGTTTTGAATAGAAACGGATTTAATATGCATCTAAGGGATGCTTGTGAGGTGGTGTGGGTGGATTAAAGGCGCATCGGCATAACGACATAGAGGCTCTCGCCACCATCCACTTCTTCTATCAAAGTACTACTGTTAGCATCGATAAAAGTAAGCTTTACCTGGTCGGTCTTTATAGTATTCATAACATCGATCATATAACTAACATTAAAACCAATTTCTAGATCAGAGCCATTATAATCAACACCAAACTCTACTTCTGCCTCTTCTTGTTCAGGATTATTCGCATGGAGCCTAACTTGCTCATTGGTCAACATAAAACGAACACCGCGGAATTTTTCATTACAAAGGATAGAGGCACGAGATAGTGATTCCTTGAAGAGTTCTCGGTCTGCAATAACGATTTTATCACCATTGCGCGGCAGGACCTTGTCATACTCTGGGAAGCGGCCATCAACAAGTTTTGAGGTAAAAGAGTAGTCAGCGCCAATTACTTTAATATGATTAGAGCCGAGGTTTAAAGTCACTGTTTCGTCACTATGCTCCAACAGACGAGCCAACTCAGTAACCCCTTTGCGAGGAATAATCGCGCTAATTTTGTCCTCGGTATCAATAGATACTGTGGCACGAGAAAGAGCAAGGCGGTGACCATCAGTCGCTACGGTGGTTAACTTATCATTGTCGAATTCGAACAGCATACCATTAAGATAGTAACGAACATCTTGTTGTGCCATCGCAAACTGAGTTTTTTCTATCAGGCTTTTTAAAACTTCTTGGGTAACTTCTAACGAAGCAAGACTGACGGTTTCGTCTAAGTTTGGAAATTCATTAGCTGACATAGTAGACAAACTAAAACGACTGCTTGGGGTGGTAATTTTTAAACGTGCTTCTGTCTGTTCCAGCTTCAGGTTCTCACCATCACCCAGGCTACGTACGATATCCAATAATTTGCGTGCAGGCACCGTTATCTCACCAGGTTCAAACTCACCGTCGAGATCAACCTGAGCCTTAAGCTCTACTTCTAAATCTGTAGCAGTAAGTGATAACTTACTATCATCAACAATCATTAATACATTAGATAATACTGGAAGTGTTTGTCGTTTTTCTACAGCACCACTGACTAATTGAAGTGGCGACAGCAACTGATCCCGGCTTATGGTAAAACGCATATAGACACCTTGTTATTAGCTGGACAGAGTCCGAAGTAAATTTGAGAAATCTTCTTCAATATCAATGCTTTCGCCTTTTAATTGCTCGATCTTACGACAGGCATGCAGGACTGTTGTATGATCTTTTCCCCCAAAAGCATCACCTATTTCAGGCAGACTATGGTTAGTTAAGTTTTTAGCCAAAGCCATAGCCATCTGACGCGGCCTGGCAATAGAACGGCTACGCCTTTGAGATAATAGATCAGAAACCTTAATCTTGTAATAGCTGGCGACAGTTTTTTGGATATTTTCAATAGAAATGAGCTTATCTTGGGCTGCAATCAGGTCTTTTAAAGCATCTTTAACAAAATCAAGAGTAATGGCACGGCCAGTAAATTGTGCATTAGCAATAACACGTTTAAGAGCCCCTTCTAGCTCACGCACGTTAGAGCGAATTCTTTTGGCAATAAAAAAAGCGACCTCATTGGGTAGTTCTATTTTAGAAGTCTGAGCTTTACTCATAAGAATGGCTACACGAGTTTCGAGTTCAGGAGGTTCTACAGCAACGGTTAAGCCCCAGCCAAAACGCGACTTGAGGCGCTCTTCAAGACCATCAACCTCTTTTGGGAAACGATCACAGGTAATGATTACCTGTTTGTTTTTCTCAATTAGGTTATTAAAGGTGTGAAAAAACTCTTCCTGGGTGCGCCCTTTATTAGCAAAGAACTGAATATCATCTATGAGCAGGGCGTCAACTGAACGGTAAAAATTTTTAAATTTATCCATTGTTCCAGTTTGTAACGCCTTAACCATATTAGCCATAAACCTTTCAGAGTGCAGGTATACCACGCGCGCATTGGGGTTTTGCTCAAGAATGGAGTTGCCAACAGAGTGCATAAGGTGTGTTTTACCCAAACCAACACCACCATAGATAAACAATGGATTGTAGGCTTCACCGGGGTTTTCAGTAACCTGTTGAGCAGCAGCTCTGGCTAATTGATTCGACTTGCCTTCAACAAAGCTCGAAAATAGGAAACGGGGATTGAGATTGTTTTGTTGAAAACCGGATGATTGACTATCATTGTAATGCGGAGTTGCTGGGCGAGAACTGGAAGAACTCGAAGCTTGATTGTTAGTGCTGTTAGTGACTTTGGCGATTGAATTTTGAGCAGCTGGTTGACTAAGATTACCGACATGCAATGAAATTTGCTTTTGCTCTGTTGAGTCTTTTTGCTCCAAGAACTCATTAATACGATCAAGGTATTGCTGACGGATCCAGTCTACGAAAAAAGGATTCGGGGCGTATAGAGCCATCTCTGAATCAGTTTCTTGTACCTGTAGAGGTTTTATCCAAGTGTTAAACTCAGTAGCAGACAATTCTGACTGCAACTTTTGCAAACAACTTCGCCAAACATTACCCGTCATTATTATTAGAATCCTAAATCTTGGTTGTTAGTTAGTATTCGTTAGTATCGTTCTTAAATAGAACACATTTTTGGTCACTTCTTAAGGACAGCACTAAGTGTAGATCCCCCTATCAAAATAATCCACAACTTTACTTATATATTTTCACTATAGGCCCAGAGAATCTGATAAAAGCTCCAGAATTAAAACTAAACAAAATTTGAGCCAAAACAATATAAAAAGCACTTTTGTGGGTATATTCTGTATAAAAACAAGTTAAAACTGTGGATAGAACAGTAATTAGTCCAAATCCTACACTTATACAAGATCTATCCTTAAGTTATGAGACCACTTGTAAAGAGGGTTATTATGTTTGTATCTAATTGAATTAAAATAGATAAAGTGAGTTATACACAGAAAGAGATAGACTTAATAATAATAATAAGTTCTTTTAAAAGATCTTTATAGATATTACAGGCTTAATAACTTTAAAATAAACCTGTAGGGTGCTTCAAAGCGTGTAAAACGGGTGGTTTTCTTATAAAACAATGAAAAAACAGTGTTTTTTCATTAAATCTAACTTTTCCTATCGGTTATAAGAAATAAAAATATCCACAATTAATAGCGGAATTCTTCCTCTTATGGACGATATAGTGTTGAACAACGGAGAAAAACACTAGATAAGAGAAAGTGCTTAAAATATAGCCCGCTCAATCATAAAAGGCTTATAATCATAGGGGGTAGACAAACAGCAAAAGATTGTTAAATAAACAATAAGATCGTTGCACAAAGCCTATAGATCCTATAAAATCTCGCGTCCTTGTAGTAAGGCTGTATAACGTTTTTAGGCACCATAATCAGGTGGTGGTAAAAACTCAGCTTAAATTTTATTGGCTAGTGGGTTAATCCGATGAAAAGAACATTTCAACCAAGCATTATCAAGCGCAAGCGTACTCACGGCTTCCGTGCACGTATGGCAACTAAGAACGGCCGTCAGGTAATTAACCGTCGTCGTGCTAAAGGTCGTAAGCGTTTAGCTGCCTGATAAGCAAAGTATTCCTTGATGTGAGCGACAAGCAGGCTTACGAAAAACAGCTATCGGCTGATTTTCCAGCGAGTCTGCGTTTGCTCACAGCAGAGGATTACAAAAGGGTTTTTAATAACAACCCTGTCAAGTTAGTTTGCCCTCCTTTTACTCTGCTTGCAGTACCCAATCAAAAAAAACTTTCAAGACTTGGTTTAATCGTTGCTAAGAAAAACGTTCGTCATGCCGTTGATCGAAATAAGATTAAACGGTTAGCACGTGAAAGCTTTCGTTTACATCAACATCAATTACCGTCATTCGACATCGTATTATTGGCTCGTCGTGGTAGTAGTCAGTTACCGAATAAGGTATTATTCGAGCACCTTGAACAACTCTGGATTCGTTTACAGAAAAGGGTTAACAAGTGATCGATCGAGTATTAATTGGTATTGTGCGTGGTTATCAAAAAGTATTGAGCCCTGTCATGGGAAATCAGTGCCGTTTTTATCCCACATGCTCCAATTACTCGATAGAAGCTTTAGAGCAACATGGAGCATTTAGAGGTAGTTGGTTAACAATAAAACGAATTGCTCGTTGCCATCCTGGGTGTGAAGGCGGACACGATCCCGTTCCACCTCTAAACGATTAACAGTACACGCAAAGAATTAAAGAGATTGCTATGGAATCGATGCGCGGATTTTTTATATTAGGTTTAGCTATTTGCAGCTTCTTGTTGTACCAAGCTTGGCAGAAAGATTATGGCCCACAGCAACCGCAACAAGAAGTGAATGAACAGTTTGGACAAAGTAACACTGTCGTTGACAGTAAAGTGAAAACTGGCAACTTGGTTGAGGTAGTAACCGATGTTTTAAAGGTGAAAATTGATCGAGTTGGAGGCGATGTAGTTTATGCTGAACTCAATAACTACAACCGAGAGCTTAAAAACGAAGCAGAAAAAGTGGTGTTGTTTGATTACCGCGATCGTTTATATCAGGCAAAAAGTGCCTTGCTGGGGACTGGTGCTCCAGATAATCAGCTGCCACGTGCAACTTATTCTAGCCAAGATACTTCCTATCATTTAAAAGATAACCAGGAAGAACTGACAGTTCCACTAACCTGGGTAAATGAAGAAGGTGTTGAGTTCACAAAGACCTTTGTTTTTAAAAGAAATAACTTTGAAATTGGGGTTCAGTATAAGGTTATAAACCAATCATCGAATGATAGAACCTATAATTTTGTTGCAGAGTTGATTCGGGATCAAAAATCAACCGGCTTGGAGGAAAAATCCTCTTTTGGTATGTCGCCATTTATTGGTGTGGCCTACTCTCCAGAAGAAAGGAAGTATGAAAAGATTTCTTTCGAGGATTTGGCTGAAGAGCCTGTTAGCGTTACCCGAGAAGGCGGCTGGATTGGTTATTTGCAGCATTATTTCATTTCTGCCTGGATACCTGAGCAAGAAGAACAAATAAAGATTACTACAACTGTAAAACCAAACCAGGAAACGATCATTCGGTTTATTCAGCCAACAGTATCGGTTGCTGCACAAAGCGAAAAAGTGATTGATGCAACCTTATACGTAGGGCCAAAAATTTTAAAACGATTAGAAGCTGCGGCTCCAGGACTTGAGAAATCTCTGGATTTAAGCTGGGTGTGGTGGATTGGTTTACCAATATATAAGTTGATGCAGTTCTTCTATTCCTTTGTCGCAAACTGGGGCTTGGCGATAATTTTAGTAACCCTGGTCGTTAAAACATTGCTATATCCACTTTCGGCAGCGCAATATCGCTCAATGGCTAATATGCGTAAGTTGGCACCTAAAATGCAGCAATTAAAAGAGCGTTATGGTGAAGACAAGCAGCGCATGCAGCAGGAAATGATGAAGATGTATAAGGAAGAAGGCGCCAACCCATTTGGTGGTTGTCTTCCCATGTTATTACAGTTCCCAATCTTTATCGCACTCTATTATGTGTTGTTCGAAGCGGTTGAGTTGCGACATGCACCTTTCTTTGGTTGGATTCAGGATTTATCGGTAGCCGACCCTTATTTTGTATTACCTTTGTTGATGGGTGGTAGTATGTGGTTGATGCAGAAATTACAACCTCAGTCGCCTACAATGGATCCCATGCAACAAAAGATCATGAGCTATTTACCGATAGTGTTTACGGTCTTTATGTTGTTCTTCCCTGCGGGGCTGGTACTTTACTGGTTGTGTAACAATTTAATTTCTGTAGCACAACAACAGTACGTAACCAAAAAGATTGAAAAGCAGCACGCGGCAAAGAGTAAGTAGCTCGGATGGAGCTGTCAAAGTGACCATTCAAGACACAATTGCTGCTATTGCAACGCCACCCGGACGAGGTGGCGTTGGCATTATTAGGGTTTCAGGAAAAAAAGCTGAACAGATTGCTCGGAAAGTTTTAGGTAAGTCACTAAAAGTACGCGAAGCCACCTACCTACCCTTCTATGATTCCAATCAATGCGTTTTGGATCAGGGAATCGCCATTTTATTCAAAGCACCTAATTCTTTTACCGGCGAAGATGTTCTAGAGCTTCAAGGTCACGGTGGCCCCGTAATTTTAGATTTAGTATTGAAAGAAGTACTGGCGGCTGGCGCAAGAATCGCTAAACCCGGTGAGTTTTCAGAACGCGCCTTTCTGAATGATAAACTTGATCTTGCGCAGGCTGAAGCCATTGCCGATTTAATTGAATCCACATCAGAGCAGGCTGCTCGTTCGGCAATGCGATCATTGCAAGGCGAGTTTTCGAATAAGGTCAATCGCCTGGTTGAGTCATTAATTCATTTACGAATTTATGTTGAGGCGGCCATTGATTTTCCTGAAGAAGAAATCGACTTTTTATCTGACGGAAAAGTACAAAGAGATCTCTATTCAATCCTTGCAGAGATACACCAGTTAAAAAATGAAGCACAACAAGGCTCAATTCTGCGCGAAGGAATGACGGTGGTTATTGCCGGAAAACCTAACGCAGGCAAATCAAGCTTACTGAATGCTTTAGCTGGCAAAGAGTCGGCTATTGTCACAGAGATTGCTGGGACCACACGTGATGTGTTGCGTGAACATATTCATATTGATGGATTACCAGTACATATTATAGATACTGCAGGACTGCGTGACAGTGATGACACTGTAGAAAAAATTGGTATAGAACGAGCCTGGCAAGAAATTAATAAAGCAGATCAAATTATTTTAGTAGCCGATGCAACTGAGACACATGAGTTTGTGCCTCATGAAATTGATCCAGCCTTTACTAAGTTTGAACAGTTTAAAGAGAAGCTATTGATAGTTGCTAACAAGACTGATCTAACTGACAGTATTAAAGTATCAGAAAACTCTCAGTATAAAGTGTTATCGCTAAGCGCTAAAACAGGTCAAGGTATTGATGAGTTAAAAAAGACCCTGAAAGATATTGTTGGCTTTAAACAAACATCGGAAGGATCTTTTATTGCACGTCGTCGACACCTTGATGCGATTGAGCGAGCATTGCAATTTTGCGAGAACGGTAAGCAACAGTTGGAGGTTTATCAAGCAGGAGAGTTACTGGCGGATGAGCTTCGCCAAGCGCAAAATGCATTATCAGAAATCACCGGCGAATTTACCGCCGATGATTTATTGGGACGAATATTTAGTAGTTTCTGTATTGGAAAGTAGTTAACTTGTTTGCTCTGCAGTCTGCTGCTGCAAACCTACCCGATTCCATTTTTGCCACTTAACCGACTCGCGATTGTAAAGTTTTTGTAAGCTCATGGTTAAAGCTACCAACTCAATGAATTCAATAACGTACAACAATAACCAGGCTACAGGAATAAAAGGTAGAAGGTTAGCATGATAGTTCGATTTTGAATCGAGTTTAATCTGAATGGCTACCAAACTAGATGAAACCAGTATAACCGAAGCCAGCATAGCAAAGTCCTGACTAATAATGATATAGCTATAAAATAACGATAAAAACAGACCAACGTTTAATAATAGAATTTCAGCATAAACAGCTAACGGTAGAATAAAGCAGGATAAATATCGACTGTGCTGGGAGTTGCTGCTAAAGAATAACTCACGATGTTTCAAGTAGCATAGGATGCGACCATATTTCCAACGAAGTCTTTGCTTTCTAAGGCCTTTCCAATCCGTGGGACCCTCTGTATAAACAACGGCATCATGGGCATAACGAGTTTTATAACCATGACTTAAAATGCTCATAGAAAGATCGATATCTTCCGTAATAATCTCTTCATCGAACCCTTTTAGATTAGTCAAAACATCTCTTCTATAAGCGGCCGCGGCTCCACCAATAATATGAACAGCATTAAAATATGAGTCAGCCCGCTTATAAAAGAAACCGCAAACATACTCTAATTGTTGTAACCACTCTAAAGGCTTTTTTTTGTTTCCGACGATAATATTTCCCGCAACAGCGCCAACGGAAGGATCATCAAAACGCTGAACGAATTTGTAAATAGCATTTTTTTCAACAATACAGTCAGCGTCGATAGTGATAACAATATTTCCCTCTGCAATTTCTAATCCTTTATTAAGTGCCTTAGCTTTACCACCATTGGATAAAGATAAATATTTTATAGGAATTTGGTAACCAGAAGGGTCTTCATAGTCGGCAATAAAGTTACGCACAAGCTGATCAGTTTTGTCAGTTGATCCATCGTTAATAACGATTAATTCAAAGTCATGATAATTAGATTGTAGTACGGATTCTATCGTTTTTATAATCCCGACTTCTTCATTCCAGGCAGGTAACAAGACACTGACTTTATAAGGGACTGTAGTAGAGTAGCCTTGATTTACAGGTAAAAACGAATATCGAATTGCTGCGTAAAATTGAACCAAAAGCTTTAAAATTAAAGGAGCGACGAGAATAAACAGGAAAAAGCGAAGGCTCACAAGAGACTCTGATACAGGACGATCGAGAATAAAGGCCAAAAAGAGAACCGTGGCAGACAATAAGTACAAACTGATCACTAACAGTTTGGTGATAGGCTGCTGTTGATTAAATTGTTTCATAATATAAGTTCTGCTTTGTACCATTAAATGAAGTAACAAAAAAAGTTACATAACCTAGAGTTGCGAGCGATTATTGCACAACTGACGTTGGCTAGAAAGTTATTGTTATGACTTGGTTCACATTAAGTTTGAGCCGCTAGCAGCAGTGTGAAACGTTCTGCAAAAAAGAGCTTATTAAGGGAGCCGAAGAGAAAAGAAGGGAACTTTTTGGAGGAAAAAAATCCCGCCTGGTGGCGGGATTATATTTTAAAGAGAGATTAATTACCTTCGAATTCACGCCTTATCCGTAAGTTGCGAATTTCCGAGATCTTAAAAGGCATTTGTAAGTTATTACCAATTGAAACTTGGGTATTGATTCGTGCAACCGACCCTTCAACAGATTGAATTATGCCTTTATAGGAGTTGCCACGGTAATCAAAATACGCCTGATAATTGATGTATTTTCCTAGCTCAGAAGGAGCCGTTTCTTGTAAAGTTAAGCCTTGTATCGTTTCGATACTGTCATCAACTACTTTAACAGGCTCGTCTAGTGGAGGAAGATCTTCGGGGTTTGGTCGCGCACCGAATAACTGTCTGATTTCATGATCGTTGATAGTTATAATCATATTTAAACTGCTAACCATGAGTTGTGGAGACATAGACCATAACTGAGCCGGATCCATAGAGTTGTCTGGATAGGTAGATAGTTTAATACTGCGAGGGTTAGTAAGATAGTCCGAATACTGGGTAAAGAACTCATCACTTAAATAAATCGATTCATTGTAAAGAACATGCTTTAGGTAGTTTAGGTGTCGTTGCTGGTATTGGTCTTTTGAAATACCAACTAAATCTGCACAAAACTCATTTAAGCGATTAACGTAACCGTCATTATTCAAGGTAAGGGTAATGTTTTTAAGTTTAGAACTAAAAGAGTTTTGACTGAAGTTATCCAGCAGAAAATCGATTTGAAAGCTACCGTAGTCTTGAGCATTAGCATAAGTTGTAAATTTAGCTTGATTAATATGTTGATCAAAGCTCACACCGGTATCGAAGTCCAAGGAAATTTGGCTATAACCCATCTTGTTTAGGTCACTAATGCCAATAGATTGCTTATTCGAACAGCCTGCCATTTGCATTTTAGTTAAGAAATCAGGTTCTTTTGCAAAGGAAGCATCGGAATGTAGATCCATGGATAGCGGAAACTTAAAGTTTTTAATTTTTAGCGACATTGAAGAGGGCGCGTCGCTTAGCATTCTAGTTTCCATGCTACGCACTAGTTTGAAGGATTCAATTAAGCTTCCGGTGCCGATTTGAAATTCTTCTATTGTGGCTTCAGTACTAGTACCGGGAAAGGTGAACTTGATACCTTGAGTAACTGATTTGCCGTCTAGGCTAACAAAAGTTGTATCATAACTTGCGGAAGTTAACATGCGAATCTGAGAAAACACATCATCAATTGCCTGTTTGTTTTTGTACCAGATATAGCCGTAAGCCAAACCTGCAGCAATTAGCAAGAAAATAAATAATCGAATAAAGATCTTCACCCTTTTCTCCTTCACTTGTGATGATCAGTGGGAACGCTCCCACTAAACAAGGGTTAACATAATAAAGTTATAACTAGCATGGCATATGATCGGTGCTGACATAGACTGACTGCGAAGGCGTAACACCGCCAACAATACACCTAATGCGAAAATGGCTAGCAAAGCAAACCAGTGTCCGTAGTATTCTAGTAGGTGAAAGGCCATAAACACAACTGAGGATAATAAAATTGCTGAAAAAGTGGACGCCTGGCTAGATAAACCAGATAAGAGTACTCCTCTAAACAAGTACTCTTCTCCAACAGGGGCCAACAAAACCACAGAAAGAAACAAGAGTATATTAGCGGCAGTACCGCCTGCGGCAATCTGTTTGAGGGTAGAATCAACGTCTGAAGGGGGATCAAAAAATTGTCCCAACCATAAAATAAAAACAGCAAAGAGAACCCCTATGGTTATAGAGCTGAAAAACCAAAAGGTTGAGAGCTTAAGTTGTGGCATAAACACAGACATGAAGAAAACCGTGCTTAAGCGCATGATCACAGAGTAACTTATCAATAAACCAAGGCATACAGAAACTGATAGCATTAGTGCTGGCGGTTCAGTCCCAAGAGAAGTATCAGAAAAATAGTAGGCAAAGAACAAAACAGAGCTAGTAGTAAAGGCAAGCAAAACTAAAGCTAAACAGGTTAAAATGATACTTTCTGCAAAAGGTTGTTGATAGTAACGATGATTGCTGGTCAAACTGAAACCCCAATGTGTTGTAGACCTCTAACTGAGCATTAAACGTTATATCATAGTTATGGAGACAAGAGTTAAAAGGATATAAGTTAAGGCTAAGCTATTGAATAGGGTTAAAAAAGTTCATAAAAGCCCCTAAATCTGTGCTAATAACTGTTCAAAAGTTATACAAATATCGGTATGATCTCGCTCCCTTTATAGAAAGGGGCTGTTTTTTATTCGGTAAGATACCGAGCTTTAATTAGAGATTGATAATTATGCGTTACCCAGAAAAATATTCAGTAATTGTGATTGGCGGTGGCCATGCTGGCACCGAGGCAGCTTTGGCTTCGGCTCGTATGGGCGTGAAAACCTTATTACTAACGCATAATATCGAAACCCTTGGCCAAATGTCCTGTAATCCAGCGATAGGCGGGATTGGTAAAGGCCATTTAGTTAAAGAAATAGATGCCCTCGGCGGCGCCATGGCGAAGGCTATTGACCGTGCTGGCATTCAGTTTAGAACCTTAAATGCCAGCAAAGGGCCTGCAGTTCGTGCAACTCGTGCACAGGCTGACCGTGGCTTATACCGAAGTGCCATTCGTGAAATTTTAGAGAACCAACCTAATCTAACTATCTTCCAGAATGCTGTAGTTGATCTAATCGTTGAGCAGGACAAGGTGCAAGGGGTTAAAACCCAAATGGGTTTGGATTTCTATGCGCCATCTGTGGTGCTGACCGTGGGTACCTTTTTAGGCGGTTTGATTCATATTGGGATGCAGAATCATTCCGGTGGCCGGGCCGGCGATCCCCCTTCCATTGCATTGGCCGACCGTTTACGTGAATTACCATTCCGTGTTGATCGGCTGAAAACAGGGACTCCGCCACGCATCGACGCTAAAAGTGTTGATTTTTCAGTGATGGAAGAACAGGCGGGTGATAACCCTGTGCCAACCTTCTCTTTTATGGGTACAGCTGACCAGCATCCGCGCCAGATTTCTTGCTGGATAACGCATACCAACGAAGCGACGCATGACATCATTCGTAGTGGTTTAGATCGTTCGCCAATGTACTCTGGTGTAATCGAAGGGGTTGGCCCACGCTACTGCCCTTCTATTGAAGATAAAATCATGCGTTTCAGTGACAAAAACAGCCACCAGATTTTTGTTGAGCCAGAGGGCTTAAACAGCAATGAGCTCTACCCCAATGGGATTTCAACTAGCTTACCGTTTGATGTGCAAATGGATTTGGTGCGCTCGATAAAAGGTTTTGAAAATGCCCATATTACGCGCCCCGGGTATGCCATTGAATATGACTACTTCGATCCTCGTGACTTGAAAGCCTCACTGGAAACTAAATTTATCAAAGGTTTGTTCTTTGCAGGTCAAATTAATGGCACCACAGGTTATGAAGAAGCCGGTGCGCAGGGCTTAATTGCGGGTATGAACGCAGCACTGCTGGTACAAGATAAAGAAGCTTGGTCGCCGCGTCGTGATCAAGCTTATATTGGCGTATTGATCGATGACTTGATTACTCGCGGCACACAAGAACCTTACCGCATGTTTACCTCAAGAGCGGAATACCGTTTAATTCTTCGCGAAGATAATGCGGACTTACGTTTGACAGAAAAAGGCCGCGAAATAGGGCTCGTTAATGATGTCCGCTGGCAGGCTTTTAGCGATAAAAAAGAAGCTATTGAGCAAGAAACAACCCGCATCAAAAACTTAGTGGTTCAACCTGACAGCGCTGCTGGTCAGCAACTCAAGCAACAATTAGAGAAGCCTTTAAGCCGTGCCTATAAAGGTGAAGAGTTGTTGCGCCGTCCCGATGTCACTTATGCTGGTTTGATGGCATTGCCTGGCATGGTTGAGCAGCCGGTGCCCGCAAAAGTGGCGGAACAGGTAGAGATACAAATCAAGTATTCTGGCTATATTGATCGTCAAAAAGACGAAATTGAGCGTAGCCTACGTAACGAGAATACCACGCTGCCAAAGGACCTGGACTATAGCCAGGTTAAAGGTCTTTCTAATGAAGTGGTGCAGAAGCTGATGAATATTAAACCTGAAACCATCGGCCAGGCTGGTCGTGTATCAGGTGTGACGCCTGCAGCTATTTCACTCTTGTTAGTACACTTAAAAAAGCGCCAGCGCCTGAAGTCAGCATAAAGTAAGTATGTTGGCTTTGATGCCTAAGCACTGATCAAATGTACGCTTATACTAAATCTATAAAAGAAGAAATTGCTTGTGAACTCGGAACTACTGAAACTTCAAGATACCTTTAATCAAAAATGTCAGAATAGTGGGATTGATTTATTAAGTGAACAGAGTGAGCGCTTACTTAATTATCTTTCTTTATTATTGAAGTGGAACAAGGCATTTAATCTAACCGCTATAACCAACCCCAAGGAAGCATTGGATTTGCATTTGCTTGACTCCGTGGTAGTGAGTCCTGCGATTAAAGATTATAGTTCTTTGCTGGATGTAGGCACCGGAGGAGGTTTACCGGGAATTCCGCTGGCTATTTTAAACCCGGAAAAACAGTTCACACTGCTTGATACCAACGGTAAAAAGACCCGTTTTCTAAAACAGGTGGTCTATGAGCTGGGACTGGATAATGTGACAGTGATTAATCAGCGAGTGCAAGACTTTAAGAATCAATCAGGGTATGCTTGCATTCTTTCGCGCGCATTTGCCAGCCTGTCTGACATGGTGGTTTGGACTGAGCATCTGCTTGCAGAAGGTGGCCATTGGTTGGCGATGAAGGGTCAATATCCACAGCAAGAACTTGATGAGTTACCGGAAACCACTGAGTTAGTTAAGGCGAACGAAGTTAAGTTGCCGGGTGTTAATGCAAGTCGTTGGTTTGTCTACTTAAAACAGAAGCAGTGACCAAGCTGCACAAATAGAACAAGAGGTGAAGCGTGGCGCATGTAATTGCCATTACAAATCAAAAAGGCGGTGTTGGTAAAACAACCACCAGCGTAAACCTTGCAGCATCCTTAGCTGAGGAAGGCAAGCGCGTGTTGCTGATTGATATGGATCCGCAAGGAAATGCAACCATGGGCTCAGGGGTTGAAAAAGGAGATCTGGAGCTATCGGTTTATGACTCTCTTATGGAACCCAGTGAAGCCAAAAGTCATATTGTTGTCTCGGAAGCCGGAAATTATGACGTGTTGCCTGCCAATGCTGACTTGACTGCAGCCGAAGTACACCTGCTAAAGCTTGAGGATAAAGAAAAACGCCTGCGTAAAGTTATTCAGCAAATCAACCGTTATTATGATTATGTCTTAATTGACTGCCCACCCTCTCTCAATATGCTAACGCTGAACTCCCTCGTGGCAGCCGACTCAGTGATTATTCCAATGCAATGTGAGTATTATGCTTTGGAGGGATTGTCTGCCCTGCTCAATACCATTGGTCAGGTTCAGGATCATATTAACCCTGATTTAGAAATTGAAGGCATACTTAGAACTATGTATGACCCACGTAACCGGTTGTCGTTAGAAGTATCGCGCCAATTGTTTAATCATTTTGCCGATAAAGTTTACCGAACAGTGATCCCGCGTAATGTGCGACTTGCCGAAGCGCCAAGTTTTGGTGTGCCGGTGATGTATCATGACCGGGGCTCAAGCGGATCAAAGGCTTATTTGGCGTTGGCCGGTGAAATCATTCGTCGCAACAAAGCCCCAGCTGTTTAGACTGTGCGACATTAGAAGAATATAGAATGATAGAGGATAGCAATGAGTAAGCGAGGATTAGGAAAAGGTTTAGATGCTCTGCTTGGTGGAGCTATGAGTAAGCCTCAGGCTAAGAAAAGTAGTGACGGTGCGACAGACCAGGCCAGCGAGGCTGAGCGTCATTTAAGAGAAATGCCGATTGAGTTCTTGCAGCCGGGTCAATATCAACCTCGTCGCGTGATGACCGAAGAAGGACTGGATGAGTTGGCGGACTCTATCAGAGCTCAAGGCATGATCCAGCCCATCGTTATTCGCTCCGTGGGTAAAGACAAATATGAAATTATAGCTGGCGAACGTCGCTGGCGTGCGGCACAAAGAGCTGGACTGCATGAAGTACCGGTAATTATAAAAGAAGTGCCGGATGAAGCTGCCATTGCGATGTCATTGATTGAGAATATTCAACGCGAAGATCTCAATGCGATGGAAGAAGCCTATGCCCTACACCGCTTGATGGAAGAGTTTGATTTAACCCATCAACAAACCGCTGACGCAGTAGGTAAAAGCCGCACAACAGTGACCAACTTATTACGTTTAATGCAACTTAGTGAACACTGTAAGACATTATTGGAGCGCGGTGATCTGGAAATGGGTCATGCCAGAGCGCTTTTGTCGCTAGAGCCAGCAAAGCAGACGGAAGCGGCAAAAACCGTAGTTGCCAAAGCAATGACCGTACGCGACACCGAAAAGTTAGTGCGTAATATCAATGAGCCGAAGAAAAAAGCAAAGACTGCTGAAAAAGATCATCACATCAAGTCTTTAGAAGAACAATTATCTGAAAAAATTGGTGCCAGCGTGGCTATTAACCACGGGCATAAGGGTAAAGGAAGCTTGGTTATTAACTACCACAGTCTGGATGAACTTGATGGAATACTACAACATCTAGGTATTAAAGAAGATTGAAGCACTAATTATGGGGACATTAGCTCTGCTAATAGCTGGGAGGCTAAAGAGCCTTTAAATTTTGTGCTTTTTCGAGGTGGTTTGGTTGATTAAAGGGCACTAAATCTTTATACTTGCCGCCCGAATATGTGGTGAGCCTATGCTATATAGCATGGGGATGGGGCAACTCCTTATGAGTGAATCATTAGCAAAGAAAGGTCGAGCTCAGGCCTACAAGATGGTTCTACTCCAGCTCGGTATTAGCTTGGCTTTAGTGTTAGTGGGCTTGCTAATATCGTGGGAAGTGAGTGTGTCGCTAGGTGTAGGAAGCGTAATTGCTGTTATCCTTCATTTCATTTTTGCCACGATAGTATTTAGAAAGTCAGGGGCTCAGGCAGCACACGAAATTCAAAAAGCGTTCAAATTTGCGGAAAGCTTGAAGATTTTGTTGGCGATTGGCTTGCTGGCAGTTGCGTTTGCAGTATTACCGGTGCATCCACCATCACTGTTAATCGGCTATGTGATTATCGTGTTGTCTCAGTTGTTTGCACCCTTAATTGTTAAATCGTCTTAATTAAGACACGTTGATAAAGAGAAGGCTTCAAAATGGCTTCATCAGAAAATCCAACAAGTGTTGAATATATCAAGCACCATCTGCAAAACGCACAAGTGTGTAAGACAGATGAGGGCTGGGTATGGAATCATTGTCAAGATGCAGGGTTCTGGACCTTTAACATCGATAGCTTATTCTTTTCCTTTATTTTGGGTGCCCTTTTCTGCTTTTCATTTTGGCGTGTAGCTAAAAATGCGAAAATTGAAAACCCGGGTCGCTGGCAGTCATTCGTAGAAATGATTGTTGAGTTTGTGGATAAAAGCGTTAAAGATACTTTCCATGGCCGCAACCCTATGATTGCACCTCTTGCCTTAACCATCTTTGTTTGGATTTTCTTAATGAATCTGATGGATTTGGTTCCAGTGGATTTATTGCCATGGGCAGCAAGCCAGGCGGGCGCAGATTATCTAAAAGTGGTGCCAACTACAGATGCCAATATTACTTTTAGTTTGTCTTTAGGTGTCTTTGTTCTAATTATCTTCTACAGCATCAAGGTTAAGGGTTTTGGCGGATTCATCGGTGAATTAACGTTGCACCCTTTCTCAAGTAAAAATAAATTCGTTCAAGTTTTGTTGATTCCGGTGAACTTCCTGATGGAGTCTATTGGTCTGTTAGCAAAACCAGTTTCATTAGCACTGCGTTTGTTCGGTAACCTGTATGCGGGTGAGCTGATCTTTATCTTGATTGCGGTATTAATGAGCGCGGGCATTGGCGGTATTGTTGGTGGTGGTATTTCCTACATGATATGGGCAATTTTCCACATCCTGGTTATCACACTACAAGCCTTTATCTTCATGATGCTAACCATTGTTTACTTAAGCATGGCACACGAAGATCACTAGTTGCTAGAGGCTTGTCGTAACGGCTTGCCACTAAACAAAAGAGTTTTATTTTTAGGTTTTACTTTTAGTTTTAACATTTAACTTTATTTCTCGATTGGAGGAAACAATGGAAACTTTGTTCGCGTTTACAGCATTAGGTGTGTTGTTGATTTTAGGTCTTGGTGCTTTAGGTACTGCGATTGGTTTTGGTCTTTTAGGTGGTAAGTTTCTAGAAGCTTCTGCTCGTCAGCCAGAACTAGCTCCTATGTTACAAACCAAAATGTTCCTAGTTGCTGGTCTTCTTGATGCGGTAACCATGATCGGTATTGGTATCGGTATGTGGTTCACATTCGCAAGCCCATATGTTGCTCAGTTGCAATCATTGATTGGTTAATTCAAACAACCGAACGATTACTTTTGATTAACCAACTAGAGGGGGAATAGACGTGAATATCAACGCTACCCTATTTATTAACATGATTTTCTTTGTCGGCTTTGTGTGGTTCTGCATGAAGTTTGTATGGCCTTTCATTATTAAGGCTATCAAAGAACGTCAGGACAAGATTGCTGAAGGTCTAGCTGCTTCTGAAAGAAGCCAGAAAGACCTTGAGCTGGCTCAAGAGAAAGCTGCTGAGTTGTTGCGTGAAGCAAAGCAACAGTCAGCAGAGATTGTTGACTCTGCCAAAAAACGTCACGCTGAAATTGTAGACTCTGCTAAGGGCGATGCTCGTACCGAGGCCGAGAAAATCAAGAATGGCGCTATGGCTGAAATTGAGCAAGAAGTTAACCGCGCTCGCGAACAGCTTCGCTCGAAAGTGGCTACCTTGGCTGTAGCTGGTGCCGAGAAAGTAATCGAGCGTAATATAGACGCAGCTGCGAACAACGATTTGTTCGACAAGCTAGTAAAAGAGTTATAAGGGTTAACTATGGCTGAGCTGACTACTATTGCAAGACCATACGCAAAAGCAGCATTCGAATATGCTCTTGGCGCTCAGGATGTATCTGAGTGGGCAAGCATGTTAGATTTTGTCGCTCAAGCCGTTAGCAACGACGACGTGGCCACCATTATCAGTAACCCTTCCCTTTCTGCTGAGCAAAAAGGTGAAGTGCTTTTGAAAATAAGTGAAGGTCAGATAACTGATAAAGTTGAAAACTTTATTAAGTTGCTTGCAAGAAACCATCGTTTACAAGCTTTGCCAGCTATAAAAGGCCGTTTTGAAGTATTAAAGGCGGACTATGACAAAGCAGTTGATGTAGAAGTGATTTCTGCGACGGCGCTAAACGATGAGCAATTGCAACGTTTAACTGAAAAGTTAACGGCAAAACTTGGTCGTAAAGTTAATATTCAAACACAGGTAGATTCGTCCATGATTGGTGGTCTTGTTATAAAGGCTGGCGATATGGTAATTGACGGATCCGTACGCGGTAAGCTCAACAAGCTTTCCGAAACGCTAAGAGCTTAGTGAGGAAGAAGCATGAGTGTGCAACTGAATCCATCAGAAATTAGCGAGCTAATTAAAAAGCGAATCGACTCTTTTGAAGTCGTGAGCGAAGCTCGCAATGAAGGTACTATCGTCAGTGTGTCTGACGGTATTTTACGTATTCACGGTCTAACAGATGTTATGGCTGGTGAAATGATTGAATTACCCGGCGGTAAGTACGGTATGGCCTTAAACCTTGAGCGCGACTCTGTCGGTGCTGTTGTTCTTGGTGACTATACTGATATCGTTGAAGGTATGACGGCTAAATGTACTGGCCGTATTTTGGAAGTGCCAGTCGGCCGAGGTCTCTTAGGCCGCGTGGTTGACGCTCTTGGTAACCCAATTGATGGCAAAGGTCCAATTGAAAATGACGGCTTCTCACCAGTTGAGAAAATTGCACCTGGTGTAATTGAACGTAAATCAGTTGATCAGCCTGTACAAACCGGTATTAAATCAATTGATGCCATGATCCCTGTTGGTCGTGGACAGCGTGAGTTGATTATTGGTGACCGTCAAACAGGTAAAACTGCAATTGCGGTAGATGCCATTATCAACCAGAAAGGCACTGGCGTTATCTGTGTTTATGTTGCTGTTGGTCAAAAAGCATCAACTGTTGCTGGTATTGTTCGTAAATTGGAAGAGCACGGCGCGATGGATCACACCATCATTGTTGCTGCAACGGCTTCTGATGCTGCAGCATTGCAATTTATTGCTCCATTCGCTGGCTGCACCATGGGCGAGTACTTCCGTGACCGCGGCGAAGATGGCTTGATCGTTTATGATGACTTAACCAAGCAAGCTTGGGCTTATCGTCAAATCTCGTTGTTGCTACGTCGTCCTCCAGGTCGTGAAGCATATCCTGGTGATGTATTCTACTTACACTCTCGTCTTCTTGAGCGTGCATCGCGTATTAACGCTGAACATGTTGAAAAGATTACCAACGGTGAAGTAAAAGGCAAAACAGGTTCGTTGACTGCATTACCGATCATTGAAACTCAAGCTGGTGATGTTTCTGCTTTCGTACCAACCAACGTAATCTCGATTACGGACGGTCAGATCTTCTTGGAAACTGACTTGTTCAACGCAGGTATTCGTCCAGCGGTTAACGCCGGTCTGTCGGTATCTCGTGTAGGTGGTGCTGCACAGACTAAAATCATCAAAAAGCTTGGTGGTGGTGTTCGTCTTGCATTGGCTCAGTATCGTGAACTTGCGGCTTTCGCTCAGTTCGCTTCGGATCTTGATGATGCGACTCGAGCTCAGTTAGAACACGGTCAACGTGTTACTGAATTGATGAAACAGCACCAGTATGCGCCTCTTTCGGTAGCAGAAATGGCGGTTTCATTGTACTCAGCTGAGAAAGGTCACTTGAAAGACGTTGAAATAAGCAAGATCGGTGACTTCGAATCTGCTCTACTCGATTACTTCAAGAATCAACATGCTGACTTGTTGAAAGAAATCAATGAAAAATGTGATTATAACGACGAAGTAGCAGAGAAACTTGAAGCAGCGGTAACCAAATTTAAGGCTACCCAAACTTGGTAAACAACAATGGGGTGCTTAGCACCCTTTTGTGTATTAACCAATTAATTAGATTAAGACTGGAAATATACTATGTCAGGCGCTAAAGAGATTCGTACCAAAATAGGGTCGATTAAAAATACGCAAAAAATTACTTCAGCAATGGAAATGGTTGCTGCCAGTAAAATGCGTAAAGCGCAAGATCGCATGACGGCTTCTCGTCCTTATGCCGAGAAAATTCGCAACGTGATCAAGCACATTGCACAAGGTACTCCAGAATACCGACATGCTTATGTTTCTGAGCGAGACGTAAAGCGTGTTGGTTATATTGTCGTATCCACAGACCGCGGTTTATGTGGTGGTTTGAATATCAACTTATTCAAGGCAGCACTGAACGATATGAAAACCTGGTCGGAACAGGATATCGAAATTGACTTGTGCCTAATCGGCAACAAAGCGACTTCATTCTTCCGCAAGTTTGGTGGTTCTGTGGTTGCTAAGACTTCGAACTTGGGTGACACACCTGAAATCGAAGATCTGATTGGTTCAGTTAAGGTTATGCTAAAAGCCTATGATGAAAAGCGTATCGATCGTTTATTCGTAGTGACCAATGAGTTTGTTAACTCAATGACACAAAGCCCAGAGGTGGAACAATTACTGCCACTTCCGGCTGGTGAAGACGACGAGCTTAAGCATCACTGGGATTATTTGTATGAGCCAGAAGCTAAGCCTTTGTTAGATAAATTGATGGTTCGTTTTATCGAATCACAGGTTTATCAAGCTGTGGTTGAAAATATCGCATGTGAACAAGCGGCGCGTATGGTTGCGATGAAAGCAGCCTCTGATAACGCCGGTGATCTTATTGACGATCTTGAATTGGTATATAACAAAGCTCGTCAGGCTGCGATTACTCAGGAGCTTTCTGAGATTTGTGCAGGTGCGGCTGCGGTATAACGCAATAATTTATTGAAAAGTTTTTAAAGCTTAAGATTGAGGAAATCAATATGGGCACAGGTAAGATTGTAGAAATTATCGGCGCGGTTATCGACGTTGAGTTCCCGCGTGATAGCGTACCAAAGGTGTACGACGCATTGTTCGTTAAAGCAACTGAACTGACTTTAGAAGTTCAGCAGCAGTTAGGTGATGGTGTGGTTCGTTGTATTGCTATGGGTGCATCAGACGGTTTACGTCGTGGCTTAGAAGCAACCAATACTGGCGCGCCAATTCAGGTACCTGTGGGTAAAGAAACCCTCGGTCGTATCATGGACGTGCTAGGTGAACCTATCGATCAGAAAGGTCCAATCGGTGAAAAAGAGCGCATGTCTATTCACCGTAAAGCACCTAAGCTGGAAGAGTTAGCGCCTGCAAACGAATTACTAGAAACGGGTATTAAAGTAATCGACCTGGTTTGCCCATTTGCTAAAGGTGGTAAAGTTGGTCTATTCGGTGGTGCCGGTGTTGGTAAAACGGTAAACATGATGGAGCTTATTCGTAACATCGCGATTGAGCACTCAGGCTACTCTGTATTTGCCGGTGTTGGTGAGCGTACTCGTGAGGGTAACGATTTCTACCACGAAATGACAGATTCAAACGTTATCGACAAAGTATCATTGGTATATGGTCAGATGAACGAACCACCAGGTAACCGTCTACGTGTTGCATTGACTGGTTTGACAATGGCTGAAAAATTCCGTGACGAAGGTCGTGACGTACTATTATTCATCGATAACATCTACCGTTATACGCTAGCGGGTACCGAGGTATCTGCATTGCTAGGTCGTATGCCTTCTGCGGTGGGTTATCAGCCAACTCTTGCTGAAGAGATGGGTGTTCTTCAGGAACGTATTACATCAACAAAAACTGGTTCGATTACATCGATTCAGGCGGTATACGTACCTGCGGATGACTTGACTGACCCTTCTCCTGCTACAACCTTTGCTCACTTGGATGCGACAGTTGTATTGTCTCGTCAGATTGCTGAGCTTGGTATTTACCCTGCGGTTGATCCACTAGATTCAACGTCACGTCAGCTTGATCCATTAGTGATCGGTAGCGAGCATTATGATGTAGCTCGTGGCGTGCAAGGTGTATTGCAGCGTTATAAAGAATTGAAGGATATTATTGCGATTTTGGGTATGGATGAGCTGTCTGAAGAAGATAAGCAAACCGTTGCTCGTGCTCGTAAAATCCAACGTTTCTTGTCACAACCATTTTTCGTAGCAGAAGTATTTACTGGTGCACCCGGTAAATATGTATCGCTAAAAGACACGATTGCTGGCTTTAAAGGTATTTTGAACGGTGAATACGATCATTTACCTGAGCAAGCATTTTACATGGTCGGTTCAATCGAAGAAGCGGTTGAAAAGGCAAAAAATATTTAATCCAGCCCTAAAATTAGGGGGACCTAATGGCAATGACAGTACATTTGGATATCGTTAGCGCCGAGGAATCAATCTTCTCAGGTAAAGTTGAGCGATTGATTGCAAACGGTGACTTGGGTGAGCTTGGTGTTGAACCAGGTCACGCTCCTTTGCTAACGTCCCTGAACCCAGGGCCAATCAAGGTCACGTTACCAGGTGGCGAAGAAGAGTTCTTCTTTGTTTCTGGTGGTATGCTTGAAGTTCTACCACATGTTGTGACTGTGCTTGCTGATACAGCGGTTCGTGCAGAAGATGTGGATGAAGCGAAAGCTCTGGAAGCAGAAAAGATGGCCCGTGAAGCACTTCAGGATCAAAGCTCTGAGATTGAATTCTCTAAAGCCGCGGCTGAACTAGCAGAGGCTGTAGCACAGTTGAGAACCTTACGGGCTATTAGAAAGAAAGCTGGTAAGTAAGTCTTTATTGTCGATCGAAATTAAAAGGTGGCTTTGGCCACCTTTTTTTATGCTAAACAGAAAGTGAAACAAGTGAGACTTTGATTCGAACTTATAAAAAAATATTGTAACTGGGATTAAAAAACAGTTTAAAGTGCTAAAATGCGCGCTTATTTAGGAATTATGAATAAATTATGGGTTTAAGTGTCGTTATTCTCGCTGCGGGTAAAGGAACTCGTATGCAGTCCAACATGCCAAAAGTTCTGCATAAAATTGCGGGCAAAAGCATGCTTCAGCACGTTATTGACGCTGCACAGCAACTAGAGCCAGAACAGGTCATTGTCGTAGCAGGACATGAAATTGAACAGGTCAAATCCAGTGTTGAGCGGCAGAATATTCTGATTGCTGAACAGTCGGAACAGCTCGGGACTGGTCATGCAGTCGATCAGGCATTACCTTTGGTTACGGAGGGTAATCAGGTTTTAGTGTTGTATGGTGATGTTCCACTAATTAGCAAAGAAACTTTAAAGCAATTAATAGATGCTCAACCTAATCAAGGGCTTGGGCTACTTACCGTAAAACTCAAAGATCCTTCTGGCTATGGTCGAATTATTCGCAATAACGAAGGTCGTGTGATAGCTATCGTTGAGCAAAAAGATGCCACTATGGAGCAGTTAGCGATTAACGAGGTTAACACCGGTATCCTAGCGGTGGGTTCGGAGAATATTGTTAAGTGGCTGGCAAATATTGATAATAACAATGCGCAGGGCGAGTACTATTTAACAGACACAATTGCGATGGCGGCGGCGGAAGGCGGTGTTCGAGCCTGCCACCCAGCTTCGGCTATTGAAGTTGAGGGTGTTAATAGCCGTCTCCAACTGGCTCAATTAGAGCGAGCCTACCAAAAACAAAGAGCAGAAAAGCTAATGAATGAAGGGGTTACATTAATTGACCCTGCTCGTTTTGATGTACGTGGTAATTTAAGTTGTGCGGCCGACGTGGTTATAGATATCAATGTGATTACCGAAGGTGATGTAACTATTGGACGGGGAACCCATATCGGCGCTAGCAGCATTATTATTAACTCCAAAATTGGCCCTAATTGTATTATCAAACCAAACAGTATTATTGAAGGTGCGGTGATAGAGGCAGATTGTTCGGTGGGACCTTTTGCCAGAATCAGACCAGGAACCGAATTAAAACAAGGTAGTTTTATTGGTAATTTTGTCGAAACTAAAAATGCGGTATTGGGCCCGGCCAGTAAAGCCAGTCATTTAAGTTATATTGGTGACGCTGAGGTTGGCCAAGGGGTAAATATTGGCGCGGGTGTGATCACCTGTAATTATGATGGTGCCAACAAACATAAGACGGTAGTTGAAGATAATGTTTTTATTGGGTCAGACTGCCAGTTAGTGGCCCCCTTAAAAATTGGTAAAGGAGCGACCATCGGAGCAGGAACGACTGTTACGAAAGACGTTGCCGCAGGGGAACTTTGTATCAGTCGCGTTGCCCAAAAGCACGTTGAAGGCTGGCAAAGACCAGCAAAAAAACAAATTAAGCAAGACCATGAGGACAACAAATAAATGTGTGGCATTGTTGGAGCTATTGCGCAAAGAGATGTTAGCCAAATTTTAGTGGAAGGTTTGAAACGTCTCGAGTATCGAGGATATGATTCGGCAGGATTGGCTATTTATAATGATAACCAAATCCAGCGGTTACGCCGACTGGGAAAGGTTTCAGAGCTTGATCAGGCATTGCAGGAAACTCCTTTACCTGGTGGTTTAGGTATCGCCCATACCCGTTGGGCAACTCATGGCGAACCAAGCGAGCGCAACGCTCATCCTCATATGTCAGAAGATAATATTGCCTTAGTCCATAACGGAATTATTGAAAATCACGATGAATTGCGAGATGAGTTAAAAGCAAAAGGTTATGTGTTTAGTTCAGATACTGACACTGAGGTAATGGCGCACTGCTTGCATGAAGAGCTTAAGACGAGTCACTCCTTGTTGGAAGCGCTACAAAAAACAACGAAAAAGCTAGATGGTGCATACGGCACTGTTGCGATAGATACCAACGAGCCAGATAAAATGGTGGTGGCACGTTCAGGAAGTCCGCTAGTGATTGGTAAAGGTATTGGTGAGTATTTTGTCGCATCCGATCAACTTGCTCTGCTTCCTGTAACCCGAGACTTTATTTACCTTGAAGAAGGTGAAGTAGCTGAAGTGCGCCGTGACGGCGTAACTATTTTAGATAGAGATGGTCAAAAAGTTGAGCGTGAATTTGAAAAGTCAGATATCCAACATGATGCTGTAGATAAAGGGCGTTTTCGTCATTTCATGTTGAAAGAAATCTTCGAGCAACCTCAAGTAGTCAATGACACCCTTGAGGGTCGCTTGGTCAATCACAAGATTATAATTGAGACTCTTGGAGCTAATGCTAGTAAGGTTTTTGCCGATACCAAAGTGATTCAAATAATTGCTTGTGGAACCAGCTACCATGCAGCATTAGTAGCAAAATATTGGGTTGAGGAATACCTGCAGATTCCGTGTCTGGTTGAAATCGCCAGCGAATACCGCTATCGAGAAACAGCAGTATTGGCAAACAGTTTATTCGTCACGATTTCACAATCTGGCGAGACAGCTGACACCTTGGCAGCTTTAAAGAAAGCAAAAGGACAGGGTTACTTAGGAACATTAACCGTTTGTAATTCTCCTGCTTCATCCATGGTTCGTGAGTCAGACTTTGCGTTGTTGACACGCGCTGGTACAGAAATTGGCGTGGCATCGACAAAAGCTTTTACTGCTCAGTTAGTATCATTAATGTTATTAATGGTTACCATTGGTAAAGCGCAGGGCATGGATGATTCGAAAGAAAAAGCGATTGCTGAAGCTTTGGAGCATTTACCTAATGAAATCCAGGCTGCGCTAGAGCAGGCAGATGCAATCGAAGATTTATCAGAAGCTTTTGCTGAAAAACAACATACTCTATTTTTGGGTCGTGGTCAGCAATATCCGATTGCGATGGAAGCTGCATTGAAACTTAAAGAAATTTCATATATCCATGCAGAAGCCTATGCGGCCGGTGAATTGAAACACGGGCCTTTAGCATTGATTGATAAAGAAATGCCAATTGTGGTGGTTGCGCCAAAGGATAATTTGCTGGAGAAATTGAAGTCAAATATAGAAGAGGTTCGCTCTCGAGGCGGTCAACTCTTTGTTTTTGCCGACGAGTCAGCTAAGATTCAGAGTTCAGATGGTATAACCGTCTTTCCAATAAAGAGTCAATATACGATTACTGCACCTATGGTATACACCATTCCAATGCAGTTGTTATCTTACTATGTAGCTGTTATTAAAGGTACAGACGTCGATCAGCCAAGAAATTTGGCCAAATCTGTAACCGTAGAGTAAACCGGAGACGTAAATGAAATTGAAAACAATATTTGCTGCTGCTTTAGCATTGTTAGCATTAACTCAAGTGGCTTGTGCCGAACCCACAAATACCAGTAAAGCCAAAGTAGGCAAAGATTACTCAGTGATAGAAGGGGCCAAAGGTGTCAATAAACCTGAAGTCATGGAGTTTTTCTCTTACACCTGCCCACACTGTTATAACGTTGAAGGATTCTTGCATAAGTGGCAACCAACGAAACCAGCAGAGGTTGAGTTCAAACAGGTTCCTGTCTTTTTACCTCAGGTTCCACATTTAGCCTATGGCTATTATACAGCTGAAGTATTAGGTGTATTGGACAAAGTGCATCCTGCGATCTTTAATCAATGGCATGCCGAAAAGAAGATAATTAAAAATAAGGAAGATTTAATTCCTATTTTTGAAGCGGCGGGAATTTCGAAGGAAGATTTTGAAAAAGCATATAACTCTTTTGCAGTGGATAGCAAAGTTCAACATGCAAAAAAATTGGCGCGCGAATTTAAAGTAATGAGCTTTCCAATGTTTGTTGTTAATCAAAAATATAAGGTTGAGAGCTACGAAAACTTAGACTATATGTTAAGTAAGTTTCCAATTGAAAAAGCACAGTGATTCACCATTGAGTTATACTAAATGCCGGTTCTGCCGGCATTTTTTCTATAGGCAATAAAGACATGGCAAAAGGTAAAGCAGTCAGCTCTAGCCCCACCAAAGTATTCTTAATCCGCTCCATGATTAGGTTATTGTCAGTAATGCCTAAGTTTTTTGGGCGCGGAGTTGGAAGCTTGTTTGCCACTATAAGTCGCTGGAGTAAAAGCAGAGCTTACACTACCAGTAAAACCAATATCGCTATATGTCTTCCTCAACTGAGCGCAGAGCAGCAGGAAGAGATCATTCAGCAAAGTCTTGCTCACACGGGTCGATTATTTTCCGAAGCTGCCAAGATTTGGTGTAAAAGTGATGCTGAGAATTGGATCAATAATATTTATGGCGAAGAACAAGTAAAAGCGACCTTAAGTCAGGGTAAGGGGGTTCTGATTACGGGTGCCCATATTGGTAATTGGGAAGTCGCATTATATTATTTAGGCAGTCGCTATAGATTTCATTGTATGTATCGCCCTCCCCGCCAGTTGGAAATGGATGAGGTGATTTGTAAAGGTCGTTGTAAGAATTCAACCACCATGGTTGCGGGGAATAGCCGAGGCGTGATGCATCTGATTGAATCGCTAAAAGATGGCGAGGTCGCAGCGATTTTGAGCGATCAAGAGCCAGGACATCGGGCGGGTGTCTTTGTGCCCTTTTTTGGCAAGCCGGCCTTAACCATGACGTTAGTACAAAAAGTACAACAAAAAAGTGGTGCTGAGGTGTATCAAATAGCAGCAATAAGAAACCAAAAAGGTACTTTTGATATTCATCTGGAACCATTAGATGTGAACACAGAAATGGATGAATTAGTTTATGCCGAGAAAGTTAATCAGCATTTGGAAAATATAATTCGAAGATTTCCAGAGCAGTATCAGTGGTCTTATAAGCGTTTTAAGACTACCGAAGATGGCTCGAAAAACATTTATCGAAAGTAATCTTTAGATTTTGAAAATTAGCGACGCCAGAAATAAGGTGTGAACAAGACCAGTAGTGTAAAGATCTCAAGTCGCCCCAGTAGCATGGCAAAGCTTAGTACATACTTGGCCAGATCACTTAAACCACTGTAATTAACCGCCACATCACCAAGACCTGGACCGAGGTTATTCATGCAGGCCGCCACAGCAGAGAAAGCGGTAATTTGGTCAAGTCCATCGGCTAGTAGAATAAGCATCAGCAGCACGAATAGAACGACGTAAGTGGCAAAAAATCCCCAAACCGCTTGCACTACCCTATCACTAACCGAAGCTTTACCGAGCTTAATCAGGAAAATGCCATGTGGATGAATTAATCGCTTAATTTCACGCATCCCCTGTTTAAATAACAGTAATATTCGAATTACTTTCATGCCACCGCCAGTAGAACCAGCACTTGCCCCAATGAAGCTAGAGAATATCAAAAGGACAGGTAATAAAGTCGGCCATCCAGCAAAGTCAGCGCTAGCGAATCCCGCTGTAGTAGCGATAGAAACGGAATGGAAAATACTTTTTACCAAGGCATCAGTGAATTTGTACTCCTGATAGTAAAGAAGTACCGAAACACAACACAGGATAACCACAGCCAAGATAGTACAGTAACCCCTAAATTCTGGATCTTTTAGATATGGCTTAATGGTCAGAGTACGAACGGAGATAAAGTGCAAGGCGAAATTAATGCCAGCAATGAACATGAAGAAAGCACAAATTAGTTCTATAGAGTTACTGTCAAAGTAACCAATACTAGAATCATGGGTTGAAAAACCACCGATAGCTACTGTAGAAAAACTGTGAGCAATAGCGTCAAAGGTTGTCATACCGGCCATCCAATAGGCTAAAGCGCAGGCAATAGTGATGCCAAGATAGATATACCAAAGGGCTTTGGCTGTTCCCGCGATGCGTGGTGTAAGTTTATTATCCTTCATAGGCCCTGGCATTTCAGCGCGATACAGCTGCATGCCGCCAATGCCAAGTAATGGTAGAATAGCAACCGCTAATACGATGATACCCATACCACCAAGCCATTGAAGCTGCTGTCGATAGTAAAGAATTGAGTGAGGCAGCTCATCAAGGCCGCTAATCACTGTGGCCCCGGTTGTGGTAAGGCCAGAAAAAGACTCAAAGACCGCATCAGCAAAACTAACAGGCAACGACTGAGCGAGAATAAAAGGTACTGCGCCAAAGGTACTTAAGACTGTCCAGAATAAAACAACGATCAAAAAACCATCGCGAATTTTCAGTTCTGCACGAGCTTTTCTTTTCGGCCAGAATAAAATGAATCCAGTAATCAATGACAGGAAGAAAGTACTGATAAAGGCGCTACCGCCACCATCTTCGTAGATTGCCGAGACAATTGCAGGGGGCAACATGGTCAAACTGAAGATCATCAGCAGAATACCAAGGATGCGGATGATGGTTGCGTATTGCATTAGAAGCTGGCCTGTTTAGAAATAGGTAACATTAACTTGGAATAACCGTTCAACATCATGAATATAGGCCTTATCCACCATAAAAAGGACGACGTGATCGTTTTCACGAATAATGATGTTTTCATGAGCAATTAATACCTGATCGTCACGCACAATAGCGCCAATCGAGGTACCCGGTGGTAGCGGTAATTCGCTGATGGTTCGACCCACGACCAGTGAACTCTGCTCATTCCCTTTGGCAACGGCCTCAATAGCTTCGGCTGCACCACGACGTAAGGAATAGACGTTGGACACCAGGCCGCGGCGAATATGCTTGAGTAAACTGCCAATGGTGACTTGTTGTGGTGATATAGCAATATCAATTTGGTGGCCTTGAATCAGATCCACATAAGCAGTGCGGTTGATAAGTACCATAGTTTTTCGAACACCGAGCTTTTTCGCCAGTAGTGCCGACATGATATTCGCTTCATCATCATTGGTCACTGAAATGAATAGGTCAAAGTCACTAATGTTTTCATCTTTTAACATGTCTTCATCAGAGACATCGCCCTGCAAAACGAGCGTGTCATGTAGAACGTCTGCTAGTTCTTGAGCTCGCTCTGGGCTTCGCTCGATAATTTTGACCTGCATTTTGCTTTCCAGAGCTTTAGCAAGTCCTTCGCCAATGTTACCACCGCCAGCGATCATGACTCGGGTATAGTTTTTTTCCAGTCGCTGTAACTCACTCATCACCGAGCGGATATGCTTTTTAGCAGCCAGGAAGAAGACCTCATCGTCTGCCTCAATGATGGTATGTCCAGTAGGGACGATCGGTGCACCCCGGCGAAAGATGGCGGCAACGCGGGTGTCAACATTAGGCAAGTGGTGCTTTAATTCTGATAAAGCATTACCCACCAGGGGGCCTCCATAATAGGCACGAACTGCGACCAGACGAACTTTACCTTCCGCGAAATCAAGCACCTGGAAGGCGCCAGGGTTTTCGATCAGACGGGTAATGTATTGCGTCACCAGTTTTTCCGGGCTGATGACTACATCCACAGGAATGTGATTATCTTTAAAGATGATGTCTTTGTTGTGGTAGTTTGGGGAGCGGATGCGAGCAATTTTAGTGGGAGTTTGATAAAGACTGTGGGCAATCTGGCAAGCGATCATGTTAACTTCATCGCTGTTGGTTACAGCAACTAACATATCCGCATCCTCGATGCCTGCATTATAGAGTACATCGGGATAGGCGCCGTGACCGACAATAGTACGAAGGTCCAGATGGTCCTGGATATCACGCAAACGCTTGCTATCAGTATCGATCAGCGTGATGTCGTTATCCTCGCCTTCGAGGTTAAGCGCTAATGTTGTGCCAACCTGACCGGCTCCGAGAATGATGATTTTCATAACGACAATTAAGATCCTTGCCTTATTATTCGCTTAGCTTTGCCTATGCTAACGCTATAAGCATCTGATCTAAAGGGTTTTTGTTCAATTCTTGGCTTTTTCCAGTAGCGCATAATAAAAGCCATCCATTGATAATTGGCCGGGGATCAACTGGCAGCCTGTCTTTGTTTGCGACAAATTCTGAATCTGTTCGCTCAGAGAAACTAATTTGGCATCCTGGTGACGCTTTAGGAACTGAACTATTTGTTGTTCATTCTCTTGTGGCAAGATTGAACAGGTAGCATAGAGTAAACGCCCGCCCGGCTTAAGTTTGCACCATAGATGTTCAAGAATCTGTTGTTGTAGTTGAACCAGTTGCTCAATGTCGCTGGCTTGGCGTAACAACTTAATATCGGGGTGGCGGCGAATAACACCGGTTGCGCTGCAAGGCGCGTCCAGCAAAATAGACTCAAAATAATTGTTGTGGTAGTTGCTATTAGTTAAGTCCTGACAATCCAATTTGGCCGATAAGTCCAATCGTAACAGATTTTCTGAAATACGCTGACAGCGCTCGTGATCAACATCGCAAGCAGTTAGGGTTATGCTGTCGCATAACTCGAGTAGGTGACAGGTTTTACCGCCTGGTGCAGCGCAAGCATCTAAAACGATACTATGGGGCGGTGGTGCTAAGATACTGGCTGCCAATTGCGCGGCGGCATCTTGCACTGAAACATAACCATCATCAAAGTGTGGCAACTGCTCAACACCGACCGGACTCTCTAACACCAAAGCGCTGGTCGCAATGGGGTGGGTACTGGCAGGTAAGCCTTTTTCAAGAAGAAGTTCCAAATACTGATCTCGCCCAATTTTTTGGCGATTGACGCGCAATGTCATTGGGGCTTGCTGATTAATTGCCTCCATCAGCGATTCCATTTGCCCCTTGTAATAAGGTTTTAGCAAAGAAATGAGCCAGTCAGGCAAAGCAAAGCGGCTATCCCAATTCGCATCCGCCTGCCTTAGCAACTCTGGTTGTTGACGGACAAAGTTGCGTAAGACCCCATTGACTAGCTTGGTTGCCCAAGGTTTTTTGAGTTGTTCGCACACAGAAACGGTTTCAGAAATAGCAGCATGATCCGGCACGCGACTGTATTCCAGTTGATACAGTCCAATAACAATCAGACAAAGCAGATCCTGATCTTTCGGCTTGAAAGGTTTTAGCAGTAATTGCTTGGCAATACTTTCGAGTCGAATAAAGTAGCGACAGCTGCCTAAAACAAGAGCACGAAATAAGCTGTTATCTGAGCCCTGTTCGAAATAGATGGCATTAAGCACGTCATTGGATGAGCGACCTTCAAAGGCAATGGCATGCAGCGCCAAACAGGCCTGTTGGCGAAGTTGTTGGCTGCTAATTGTTTGCTTGTTAAGCCTTGACTGCACGATGTATCCCTAAAAGAATTATTGCTAACGACAGGAGTTGAATAGTAACTTACTACAGACTAGCAAACTTGCGGCCAAGCGCAAATAATTGCTGGTTTTTTGGGGCATTGAGCAGGTCTTTGACTGCCATAGCGCGGGAACCTGGCAGCTGCAGCACAGTTAATAACAACGCATCCTGCCCACAAGCAACAAGAATGCCATTGCTGTCAGCTTGTAAAATAACACCGGGCTCAGATTTGGTTTGAGACTGACATACCTCTGCCTGCCAGACTCTAACCGTTGCATCATCAATAATACTGTAAGCAACCGGCCAGCTATTAAAGGCACGAATCGTTCGCTCAAGGTCTTTGGCATTGTTCTGCCAGTCCAGTTGAGCTTCCGCCTTGCTCAGTTTGTGCGCATAAGTTGCCAGACTATCATCTTGCGGGGTGGGACTCAGTTGTTTATTTGAAAGCTTGTCCAGGGCTTCGACCAACAGTTGCGAACCCTGCTCGGCTAATTTGTCATGCAGGCTAGAACCGGTGTCTTGTTCGGTTATGGGTAACGTAGCTGTTAATAACATTGGGCCCGTATCTAGCCCAGCCTCCATTTGCATGATGGTAACACCTGTCTCGGTGTCTCCCGCCTGGATGGCGCGTTGGATAGGAGCTGCGCCACGCCAACGTGGCAGTAATGAGCCATGAACATTGATACAGCCGAGTTTTGGTGTATCAAGTACTGATTGCGGCAGCAGAAGTCCATAAGCCACCACCACCATTACATCAGCCTGATAGCTAGCCAGTCGATCCAGAGACTCTTCAGATTTAAAGTTATCGGGTTGTTCAACTGGAATATCGTGTTTAAGAGCCAGCTCCTTGACTGGACTCATACTGATTTTTTTTCCGCGCCCAGCTTTGCGGTCGGGCTGGGTGTAAACGGCAACCACCTGATGATGGTTATTGAGAACAGCTGCTAAAGAGCTGGCCGCAAAGTCGGGCGTACCGGCAAATATGACTTTCAGAGATTTAGACATGTAAGTGCTTACTGTTGTTTTTTCTGCTGTTTTTCCAGCATTTTTCGAATTCGATTACGCTTTAATGGTGATAAATAATCAACGAAGAGTTTGCCTTCTATGTGATCGTTTTCGTGCTGGATACAGACCGCCAATAGCTCGCCTGTGTCCATTTCAAATGGCTTGCCATGACGATCAAGTGCCTTGACTATAATTTCATTGGCGCGTTGAACCGTGGCGTAAACACCCGGAAACGATAAACAGCCCTCTTCCATTTCTTCAATACCGCGCTTTTCAACGATTTCAGGGTTGATGAAAACCAGTGGTTCGCTTTTATCCTCGGAAACGTCGATTACGAAAAACTGTTTGTGAATATTAACCTGAGTGGCCGCCAAACCAATACCAGGAGCTGCGTACATGGTTTCAAACATGTCATCAATTTGCTGCTGTAGCTCATCGCCAAAATCAGTAACGGGCTGCGCTTTAGTGCGCAAGCGAGGGTCAGGAAACTCTAAAATCTCTAAAATAGGCATGGATCTATTAATCTGTGTCATCAGGGAGACTGATCATAATAAATAACGGCGACAAAGACCATTTTAAAGAGTAAATCAATGCGATAGTGCTTAAAATTATGATTAGACTGTGATTAAGTTGTAGTAATGTGATAAGAAATGTTGATAAGATGATGATCCTTTTAGACTTTGACCTTTTAAGATAAGGCCTGTAGGCAGACTCAGGGGTCGGGTTTTGGCTATTTCCTATTGCTTTTTTTCGAGGTATAGTAAGCGCAATAGGATCCGATATCAGTTCATTACAAAGGAAAGCCATGAAAAAATTTATAATTGCTTTGACTGCCTCGGTAGCGGTCTTATTTGGGGGGATCGCGCATACAGCCGAGTTGCGTGACAATCATCCGGACACCTACGTAGTCGAGAAAGGTGATACCTTATGGGATATTTCGGCAACTTTCCTGACCGATCCTTGGTTGTGGCCGGAAATCTGGCATGTTAATCCTAAAGTTGAGAATCCTCACTTAATCTACCCTGGCGATATCCTGAAACTGGTTTATATCGATGGTAAGCCATATATTGTCAAGGCTAGCGACGGAACAATTAAATTGCGTCCTGAGGCTCGAGTTCTTTCCGAAGGTGAGGCTATCAATACCATTCCATTAAGTATGATTAGACCTTACCTAATCGATGAATTGGTTGTAGACCCATCTGTATTCGATACAGCTCCTTACGTTGTTGATCTTGAAGAAAATCGCTTAATCAGTGGTGGTTTCGATGATCGGGTTTATGTCCGTGGTATTAACGCGGGCACTGGTAGTGCATATGGTATCTATCGTAAAGGCAAAGAATATCGTGATCCACAGACGGATGAGTTGTTAGGTGTTGAAGCCCGTTATTTGGCGAATGGTAATATCAGCCGAGAAGGCGACCCAGCCACACTTTCCATTAAGAAGTCAAAGTTAGAAGTGTTGAAGGGTGATGTTGTATTGCCACGCAATGAAAACCCATTACCGCCAGTGTATGCACCGAGAGCTCCAGAGACAGATATCAAAGCACAAATTATTTCAGTGTATGATGGCGTGACTCAAATTGGTCAGTACAATGTGGTAACTTTGAATAAAGGTTCGAGCGATGGTTTAGAGGCGGGACATGTACTCAGTGTATATCAGCGTGGGAAAAAGATTCACGATGAAATCGCAGAGCAGCGTGGTGGTGACACTGAAATTACCTTGCCTGAAGAGCATGCTGGTACTTTGATGGTATTTAAAACCTATGACAAGGTTAGTCTTGCACTCATTATGAATGCGACACGTCCTATTCATTTGTTAGATGTTGCTAAAAACCCTTATTAAGTTTAACTGCACAAAATTCAAGAGATTCTGATCACCAAGGAAGGTGTTTAACATTATGGAACAAACCGAATTGCGCCACTGGTTGGCGCTTTCTCATATTAATATTGGCGCCAATAAATTATTAGCTTTTCTTGAGGCTGGTCATTCTATTGGTCAACTGTTCGAGCTATCTGAACAAGCATTACAGGAGCATGGTTTTCGTGCCGGCTTGGCAAAAAAGCTGTCTTTGGTAACTGACGATATAATCGATCAAGACTTAGAGTGGTTCGATTCTGACCATAAATTCCTGGTTCCTATTACGAGTCGTGACTACCCTGCTCTACTTAGAGAAATCCCTGATCCACCCAAGTTATTATTTGTTCATGGTGATAAAAGCTTGTTGAATCGTCACCAGATAGCGATTGTTGGTAGCAGAAATCCAACCGCACAGGGCAAGGATAATACACGGGAATTTGCCAAAACTTTAGCCGGTGCTGGTGCAGTAGTCACTAGCGGCATGGCGCTGGGGGTTGATGGTATTGCTCATCAGGCGGCTTTAGATGTAGGTCAGCCGACTATTGCGGTGGTCGGGACAGGGCTTGATAGGGTCTATCCTGCGCGCCATAAAGAGATGGCTGTTCAGATTAGTGAGCAAGGAGCTTTGGTCTCAGAGTTTGCCTTAGGTACGCCGGTTAATGCCAGTAACTTCCCTGTCCGTAATCGAATTATCTGCGGTATGAGTTTGGGTACCTTAGTGGTCGAAGCCGCGATACGAAGCGGTTCATTAATCACAGCACGACTGGCCATGGAGCAAGGTCGCGAAGTGTTTGCCATTCCTGGTTCAATACATAATACCTTGGCTCGTGGTTGCCATAGCATAATCAAACAAGGTGCCAAACTGGTCGAAACTGCTGAAGAAGTTATCGAAGAATTGGGAGCACTGGCAACCTGGCAAACGGAGCATAATGAGCAAGCTGAAGCGCAAGACCTTGTTCTAGAAAAGGAATATCAGGAAATACTACAGTATGTAGATGATAGCACCACCAGTGCGGATACCATTATTCAGCGCAGTGGTCTTGAAATAGAGGTAGTCAGCCATATGTTATTGTTGTTAGAATTGAATAACTACATAGCTAGTGTGCCCGGTGGTTATCAGCGCGTCCGTTAAGCACCTGTACAGCGACTGTGTAGTATATCTAGCTTTACTCTTGCTTTTTAACCTGGCCTTGTCAGTAACCACAGAAGAGAGCTAAATGAAAGAAGACGTACTCGATGTACTACTCTATATCTTTGAAAACTTCCAAGACGAAGAAAGCAATCATATTCTCGCCAATGATTCACTGGTAGAGGCCCTTGAAGACGTTGGTTTTACCGACGGAGAAATCAAAGGGGCTATAGACTGGCTTGATGGTTTGGTTGAAATCACGTCTGAATCCAGCAACGCTGAAGATTTAGTGACCGACTCCATGCGCGTCTTTTCGCCGCAGGAACAGTTATTAATGTCAGCAGATGCCCAGGGTATGATCTTATACTTTGAACAGCGTGGGATTTTAGATCCACAGGCTCGTGAAATGGTGATAGATCGTATGTTGGCGCTGGGACCGCAAGAAGACGTTGAAACCGAGCTGGATCGCCTGCGTTGGGTGGTGATGATGGTGCTGTTTAATTTGCAGGACCGAGATGCCGAGTTTGCTTGGGTAGAAAATCTGGAAAGTAGATCTGATCCTCATTAATTGGTCTTGAAGCCAAGACCAATTTGAGCCTCGGGCTACACCACAACGGCAATGCGCCGTATCACTTCTTTAAGGTAGCAAACGTTACCGTAATCCCTCCTTACTTAAAAAATAAGTTAAAAAAAACTTTACCAACATCTCTGGTCTTAGTCTAAATAAGCTTTTTTACCTGATCTTTACAGGCTGATAACTCACTTTCGGATGTATTTTTCGTACAATAGCGGCAACCCTGACAACCCGTATAAATCCATGATGTCACTGTCGATAGGCCCTTTGAGCTTACCTTTTGAACGCTTGTTAGTATTAATCTGTCTGGCAATTGCTTTTATTGTTGGTGCTGTTGCGGCCAAAAAAGACAAAACATCAGTTGATGGGCGTATTGCAGGAATATTTGTCATAGCGATGATAGCGGCTCGTATTAGCTTTGTAATCGAGTATTGGCAAGAGTACCAAGGAAACTTTTGGGCAATGATGGATATTCGCGATGGTGGTTTTGATGGGCTGACGGCTATTATTATCGGATTCATTGCGTTCATTGGGTTTGCCTGGAAACAAGCCAAAGGGCGTCGAGCAATGGTTAAAGGTGTGATGGCTGGAGTTTTGCTTTGGGGCTTAACCACTGCGAGTTTATGGGCAATAAAAGACACTTCACAGCAGCTACCGCAAATTATGGTTAAACAGTTGGGTGGTGCTACGGTTAACCTGAGCGATGTTGAGCATAAAAAACCACGAGTTATTAATCTTTGGGCAACCTGGTGCCCTCCCTGTCGTCGTGAAATGCCGGTCTTAGAAGAAGCGCAGCAAACGATGGATGGTATTGGCTTTATATTTGTTAATCAGGGGGAGCACTCAGCGATTATTGAGCAATATTTACATCAGGAAACCTTGCTGCTGGATAATGTATTGGTGGACACGACAGGAAGCCTGGGGTATCAGGTTGGCAGCAGAGCATTGCCAACCACCCTGTTCGTTAACGCTCAAGGTCAGTTAGTGGATGCGCATTTGGGGGAGTTATCAAAGGCCAGTTTGAAAGCTAAACTAAAGAAATTGGTCGATAAAGAGCAGGAAAACACCAATTAAGAGCTTATCATGCCAAGATCATCGTTTCTTTGGCCAAAAAACCTACACAAATCAGGCACAAATCGGTAAAATTCGCACAGCTTTCCATTCACCAGACCACATAACTTAGAGGTTTATCATGTCTGATGCTTTTGTAGCGATTTTAATGGGTTCGGACTCTGACCTGCCGACCATGCAAAAAACGTATGACACCTTGAAGAACTTAGGTGTTAAAGTTGAAATGAAGGTCACTTCTGCCCACCGCACACCAGCTCAGACGCACGAGTATGTCAAAAGTGCCGAAGAGCGCGGCTGCAAAGTGTTCATCTGTGCAGCTGGCCTAGCGGCTCACCTTGCTGGTGCCGTTGCCGGTTTGACTGTTAAACCAGTCATTGGTGTGCCTATCGACGCCGGCCCACTGCAAGGTCATGATGCATTGTTATCAACCGTTATGATGCCTGGTGGTGTTCCGGTTGCCACCGTTGCGATTGGTTCTGCCGGTGCTAAAAACGCAGCCTATCTTGCGGCTCAAATCATGGCATTGATTGACGATAAAGTGGCTCAAGCTGTAGCTGATGACCGAGTAGCCAACATGGAAGCGGTGGTTGCAAAAGACGCAGCTCTACAAGAAAAACTGAAAGGTTAATTGGTCATTTTTGATGATCGATGATTAGGACAAACATTGGCCTACATCAATCCCTTCAAAATGCATTATGCCGCTCAGCGTATTCAGCAGGGCGGCGTAATCGCTTACCCAACTGAGGCCGTTTATGGTCTTGGTTGTCATCCGAAAGCCGAACAGGCGATTCAAAGAATTCTCAAGATTAAGCGTCGGCCCTGGCAAAAAGGGTTGATTCTGGTTGCTTCTAACGTTGAGCAGATAAAGCCTTACCTGAGTGACGATGGTAAAGCGTTAATCAGCTGTTTCAATGAGCAGCATAAGCGCCCCGTTACCTGGTTGCTGCCAGTTCATACTGAGGTTTCCCCACTGCTTCGTGGTACTCATGAAAAAATTGCGGTACGGTTAAGTACTAACCCTTATGTCAAAGCACTCTGTGATGCGGCCAACAGTGCTCTGGTCTCGACCAGCGCCAATCGTGCAGGGCAACCTGAAATGACAAAAGCTGAGCAGGTACGCTGCCAAATGGGCAGTGAGGTGGATGTGATTGTTGTTGGCCCAACCGGTGGTCATACCCGACCCTCCTCCATCATTGACGCACAGACCCGAGAAGTTCTAAGAGCATAAGAGTCCTACATGCAAAATATCAATATCGAAGACGTTAAACACTATTTACTGGAGTTACAAAGAGACATTTGCCTGCAGCTAGCTGAAGAAGATGGTGAAAAGGACTTTATCGTTGACGAATGGCAACGAACTCAAGGTGGTGGCGGTCTGACACGTGTGATGGAAAATGGTGGCGTGATTGAAAAAGGCGGCGTCAACTACTCCTATGTGGAAGGCACCAATATGCCCGCCTCGGCGACCGCACATCGACCCGAATTAGCGGGGCGTAGTTTTAAAGCGATGGGCGTTTCGCTAGTTATCCATCCGAAAAATCCATATGTTCCAACCTCGCACATGAATGTGCGGTTTTTCATCGCAGAAAAAGCAGGTGAAGAGCCTATTTGGTGGTTTGGCGGAGGTTTTGATTTAACGCCCTATTATGCCAATAAAGAGGATTGCATGTTCTGGCATCAAGTAGCCAAACAGGCTTGCGACCCCTTTGGTAATGAAGTTTATGATAAATACAAAAAATGGTGCGATGATTATTTTTATCTAAAACATCGCGACGAACACCGTGGAATTGGTGGTCTGTTTTTTGATGATCTGAATAGTGAGCAAAAGGGCTGGGATTTCGAGCAATGCTTTGCCTTTATGCGCTCAGTAGGTGATAACTACATCAAAGCTTACCGACCGATTTTGGTAAAAACCAAAGACAAACCTTACACTGAAGCAGAGCGAGACTTTCAGCTGTATCGTCGCGGTCGTTATGTGGAGTTTAATCTGGTCTGGGATCGCGGTACCTTGTTTGGTCTGCAAACCGGTGGCCGCACCGAGTCGATTCTGATGTCATTGCCGAGCGAAGTTCGCTGGCGCTATAACTGGCAGCCAGAAGCTGGCAGTCGCGAAGCTGAGTTAACAGAATATTACTTAAAACCGAAAGATTGGTTGAACCAATAAGGTTGAGGATAGGTAAAAGATATGAATAGCGGGTTTTTCCCAAGTCGTCGTTTACGTCGTTCTAGAGCGAATGCTTTCAGTCGTGATTTAGTGCGTGAAAATAGCATCTCTGCCAAAGATTTAATCTATCCGGTGTTTGTACTCGAAGGCGAGAATAAAAAAGAATCGGTAGCTTCGATGCCTGGCATTGAGCGCAAAACCCTGGATTTGTTATTAGAGGAATGCCAGGAGATCGTAGATCTGGGCATTCCAGCGATTGCCCTATTTCCGGTCATTGATGCTTCTAAAAAGTCACTCGAGGCAGAAGAGGCTTTTAATCCGGATGGTCTGGTGCAGACCACAGTGAAAGCGATTAAAGCAAAATTCCCGCAACTGGGAGTGATTACCGACGTGGCGCTCGATCCTTATACGTCTCATGGGCAGGATGGGATCATTGATGACAATGGTTATATCCTGAATGACATCACCAAAGAGGTGTTGGTTAAACAGGCATTGAGTCATGCGGTGGCTGGTGCGGATGTGGTTGCCCCTTCGGATATGATGGATGGGCGAATTGGTGCCATTCGGGAAGCTTTAGAAGCCTCCGAGTTTGTGAATACCATGATTTTATCGTACGCGGCTAAATATGCGTCCAGTTTCTATGGACCCTTCCGCGATGCGGTTGGCTCTGCTGGTGCTTTGGGTAAAGCAGACAAGAAAACCTATCAGATGGATCCGGCCAATTCTGATGAGGCCCTGCACGAGGTAGCACTGGATATTGAAGAAGGTGCAGATATGGTCATGGTCAAGCCCGGTATGCCCTATCTGGATATTGTACGTCGTGTTAAAGACGAGTTTAAAGTACCTACTTTTGCCTATCAGGTCAGTGGTGAATACGCCATGATCAAAGCGGCAGCTGCCAATGGCTGGCTGGATGAAGAGCAGATCGTGATGGAAGCCATGATGAGCTTCAAGCGCGCCGGTTGTGATGGGATCCTGACCTATTTCGCCAAAGATATCTGTCGTTATCTGGCTCAATAAAAAATAGAGTTAGCCGGTTATGTTAATTCTCGACGCCATAATCCCCATCGCCCTGGTGGTAATTATTGGCGTCCTGTTGGTTAAATCCGGCTATGTCAGTGATGGATTTTTTCCTGAGCTATCCAAGCTGGTTTTCAGAGTCTTTGTTCCGGTCTTTCTGTTTGTCAGTGTTTACCGCAGTGGTTTGCAGGACGTTGGCCAAACGTTGATTGCTTATTTTGTTCCGGTATTGGTGGTTTTCGTTGCGGTTGCCTTGCTAATGAACCACCGCATGGCGCTGACTTCGACCTTTTCCAATAACGTGCTGGTCGGCATCCCGGTTATTTTATCGGTGGCCGGAGAGCAAGGACTAACCATTACCCTCGCCGTTATTTCGGCACACAGCTTGATCCTGTTCAGTGCTTTTTATCTGTTTTCAACCAAGGTCAATGTGACACCCTCCAAATTCAAAGCCAGTATGAACCTGTTCAGTAACCCTGTGATTATCGGCTTATTACTGGGTCTTGCCTTCAATTACAGTGGCATTGAGTTACCCAAACAACTGATGACGCCTTTGGAAATGGTGTCTGAAGCTGCCCTGCCCTTGGCCTTGATCATTTTAGGTAGCTCGTTGGCGCAGATGGGTAAATTTAAAGGACATTTGTTGCAAAAAACAGCCCTGATTACCGCTATTAAACTGATACTCCTACCTATAGTGGTCTACAGTTTTGGGCGTTGGGTGATGGAGCTTGATGAGGTGGTTTTAATATCTTTGGTGATATTGGCTGCCTGTCCCACCGGAATCAGTGTCATGCCCTTTGTTGAGGCAGTAGAGCAAGACAAGCAGATTGCTCACAGCACAATTGCCTTAACAACCCTTCTATCTGTGGTTTGTATACCAGTCACCATTTGGCTGGTGCAGGGCTAGAGCCTGAGCGAATCCTTTTGTATGATGAGCTATCAAAACAGCTCAGGAATAGACCATGCTCAAACCATTCAAACTCACGATTATACTGCTAGCGTCTTTAAGTTTAAGTTCCTGCAAAACCACAGACGTTCAACGAGTGTTAGATACTCTGGGTGGTGCCAATCAACCATTATCAGAACAGACCGTGGTGGCTGGTCTAAAACAGGCTTTGGAAGTTGGCACTGAAAACGCAGTTTTCAAAACTAATAAAACCGGCGGTTTTAGCAACAACTCACTGATCAAAATTATGGTGCCTGAGCAGTTCAGCGATGTTGCAACCAAGGTCAGGCAGATTGGCCTGGGTTCTTATGTGGATAAATTTGAGTTACAGATGAACAGAGCCGCTGAGCAAGCCTCTGGCGAAGCAAAACAGGTTTTCTTCAGTGCTATTTCAGGTATGACGGTACAAGATGCCTGGGGTATTTTACGTGGTGGTGACAATGCGGCGACACAATATTTTAAATCTAAAACCGAACGCCAACTCGAACAGAAATTTGCTCCTATTATCAATAACAATATGCAAAAAGTGGGTTTTTACAGCGATTATCGGCGCTTGCTTAATACCTACGATAATATTCCATTTACCGATAAGCCTAATCTCAATATAGAAGACTATGTTATGACCGAAACTATGGATGGCTTGTTTACCCTGGTGGCTGAGGAAGAAGCCAAAATCAGACGTGATCCACTGGCGCGAACCACGGAACTTCTAAGAAAAGTTTTTGCTCAACAATAGCTTATAGAAAACAGACGACAACATATAAGCAACAACAAAAGTGGACTGACCACTAGTTATTGTTACTAAAATTCGGTAAAAAGAGTGCATGTGCATTAAAACAATCAATTATGTCTGCTAACCCCTACCATGATGTTTCAATAACAGCCCCCGATGGTTATCAACTCAGGGGCGCTATGTATATTGCAAACAAGGCGCAACCAAAGCGAATATTAATCATAGGCTCTGCTTTTGGCGTTCCGCAGCAGTACTATAAACATATTGCTAACCACTTAGCTGAGCAAGGTATCAGTTGCGTGACCTTTGATTATCGTGGCATAGGCCAGTCAAAAGATGGAGTTATGGCTGCTAAAGACATGCTTATGCAGCACTGGGGAGAGCTAGACTTAGAGTCGGTAATTCAATATGTACAGAACAACTATCAGCCAAGTGAACTGTATTATCTGGGGCATAGTGCAGGCGGACAAATATTAGGCTTGGCCCCCTCCTCATATCGATTCGACAAAATAATCTTAGCCGCTACCGGGGTTGGTGCCTGGAGAGCGTGGCTGGGAGCGCAGAAGTATCTATTGGCAGCCATGTGGTATGGCCTAATGCCATTAATGATGTTGTTTCAGCGTGGTGATTTTTTTCATTCGAAGATGCTGGGCCCTATTCCGGTACCTAAACATGCGGTTAAGCAGTGGGTTGAGTGGGCAAAATCTGAAGACTATCTATTCACTACCAAGCACGGCCTTGACCTTGCGGGCTATGAAAAAATAAGGGCCGAAATTTTTGCTTTAACTATTTCAGACGACTGGTATGCCCCACAATCCTCAAGAGATGCGCTGTTGGCTCACTATTCAAATAGCCACCGGGTAACTCAATACATACTGCCACAAGACTTAGATCTGAAACACATAGGACACTTTGGACTGTTTCGGAAAAAACAGGAAATCATTCGAGGAATATGGCAACCTATAATCAATTTTTTAAATCAGTAGGCAAGGGTTATGACACAACGTATCAAGAAAAAAGCAGAAGAAATTGAAACCTGGAACTTCGTTTTCCCAAACCAAAGCAATCCTTATGGCAACATGTTTGGTGGCGAGCTGCTGGCAATTATGGATACAACAGCAGCAATGGTCGCCATTCGCTATGCAGAAAAAACCGTATCAACGGCATCAGTAGAGCGCGTCATATTTAAAAAACCAATCTTTGTGGGTGACCGAATTAAAACCGTAGCAAAAGTGGTTCTGGTAGGAAGAACTTCAATGATGGTACGCACAGACGTATTTGTCGACAAAGGTGGAAAAGAAGGCGATGTGTTGAGTACAACAGCTCACTTTACCCTGGTTGCGTTCGATGAGGAGCGGGTGCCGGCAGAGGTTCCGGAGCTGATAATTGAGACTGATAAAGAAAAGAAACAAAGTGAATTAGCGCAACAGATTAAAGATCATGTTGGGCGTCGTGAGGGTAGAATTAAAGAAGTTGTGGAGAAGTGGAAATGATAACTAAATGGTTACTTGGGCTGGCTTTACTATTAATTTCGGTTGTACATGCTGAAGATAAAGTACTTATTGGGAATACAGAGATTAAAGTCCCGCAAGTGGAGGGTTTTCAGAGTATTGGTCAAAGCCATATTATGCATGAAATCATGCTGAGCTTTGTCCCTCCCACTAATGAATTGTTGGACATAAAAATAGCCAGCGACGATATTGATGCTGAGATAAGAGGAATGGAGCCAGAATATAAACGCTATATCGTTATGCAAACCTATATCCCAACTAAAAATAGATCGGTTACTAAAACTGAATTTGATCAGTTAAGAATGTTTTTAGATAGCCAATATGAAGAAATGACAAAAGCGATTGAGTCTAAAATAGATGAGATGGCTGAGAAGGGATCAAAGGAAGTCAGCGATAAATATTCTCTTGAGATGGCAATGAAGATCACTGATAACGTACCTCTGGAGATTTTTTATAATCAAGATCAACGTTTTTCGGCTATGAATTTAATGACAGGCAGCGTGGATATAGAAGGTCAATCAGAATCAGTTAGCACTACGATGGGCTTGAATGTGTTGCATGTAAAAGGAAAGATTATTTATCTCTATGTATATGAGGAATCTGATTCGAAGGCTGCTCGTGACTGGGTGAAGAAAATGTCTACGGATTTTAGTAAGGCAATCATCAACCAATAAGAGTAAAAAAAAAGGCTACAAAAAGTAGCCTTTTTATTATTAGTTAGCGACCCTCTGGTCCTGTCATGCTTGAACCTTGAGCATTTTCTACCGCTTGCCTACTTTTTTCCTGTAGATCTTCATAGTCTTCTCGGGTCCAACATTGCTTAGTTTTGAAGTGAGTGCCTACTTTTTGTGTGCGCTTACAAATGATGTCACGATTTGAATCTTCGCTAGCAACTTTTTCTGCGTCTTCTGGTACATTTTTCTCCGCTACTGGCGACTGTGTGGCACAAGCAGAGACTAAAAGTATAAGAGACAAAAGAGATAATTTTTTAAGCATAATCATTCCATTTTATTTGGGGTTTTAAAGGCTATCAAACGGCTTTAAAGAGCGAAAGTTAAGAAATGTAACTGAATATGTATAAACCAATGAACTCATTAGCTCAGTTTGAAAGTTATTGACTTGAATGTGGGAGCTTATCAACAGTAATAGGTTGATTAGATTGAGATTGGCTATTAATTGGCATAAAAGAAGCCTGATTCTTTGCATAAGCTTGGCGAACCACGCAATGTTTTTGCTTGAAGTGCCAACCGGGCTTGTTGGTGTAAAAGCATATCTGTTGGCTGGGAATATCAGTATCGACCTGCGGGGAGTTAAGATTGTTGCTATTAGTCGTTGAGCAGGCAGCTAGGTTTAAAGATGCAATAGACAGAATAATGAGTTGTTTCATCGTGTATTTCCTTTTTATTGAAGACTCCAGTAATAAAGACAAGGTCACACAAGAGAAAGTGACAAAGAAAGTTAAAATAATCAAAGCCATATAGGTTTTTGTGTAGTGGTTATCACAAATTTGATAATGCTATTTGCTTTAACAGTGTGAAAAGTATCAAGATGTAACTAGTTGATCTTCAATCATAAAGGAGAGCACGATGAAAAAATTAATCAGTTATCTTGTTATAGCGGTATTTATGGTGAATGCTACGGGTTGCGGTACCATCTTATACCCTGAGCGAAAGGGACAAATTGATGGGAGAATTGATCCATCCGTTGCAGTGCTGGATGGATTGGGATTATTACTATTTTTGATCCCGGGAATTATTGCATTTGCGGTAGATTTTAATAACGGAACCATTTACTTACCAGGAACTCAAGGAAGTTTGCATGACGATGATGACGGTACCCGAGTAGTCAAGTTTGATGGTGACTTAGATATTGAAGAGTTAGAGTCAATCTTGGAGCAGGAAACAGGACGAGACCTGGATCTTAAGAAAGATCTGACAATGGTAATGGAACCAGACTCTATAGATGAAGCTAAAATGCGTGTGGCTCTTATTAATAAATCAATGAACTTAAATTTAGTTCAGCGTTAAATTAGCTCCAACCCAGCTCCAATAAAAAAAGGCTACAAAGTAGCCTTTTTTTATGTCTGTATGCTTATGAGTTTCGAGGATGTCTTGGTTTGCCGCCGCCTCGACGTTGTGTCGGATGGCGACGCTTTTGCTGAATAGGCAACGATGGTTTCAAGTTAGCTAAATATTCAGGCTTGATTTCAAGCTTAGGCAAGGGATGATCAACATACTGTTCTATGGCAGTGAGGTTCATAGCAAAATCTTCGCCAGCAAAGCTGATGGCATCGCCTTCGGCACCGGCTCGTGCAGTACGTCCAATACGGTGAACATAATCTTCGGCATCGTCAGGTAAATGGTAATTGAACACATGGGTAACGCCATCAATATGCAAGCCTCGAGCGGCGACGTCGGTACAAACCAACACGCTAACATCGTCATTTTTTAGCTCGTCCAACAGGCGTAAACGCTTTTTCTGATGAACATCACCGGTTAATAGACCAGCCTTAATATCATTGCCAGCCAGGCAAGCCCAAACATGCTCCGCTGCACGTTTAGTGTTAGTGAAAACAATCGATTTTTCGGGCTTTAACCGATGCATTAAGCCAACCAGCAACGGCAGTGCTTCTTCACGGCTAGGATAAAATAAGGCTTCGCGAATCTTATTAGCAGACACTTGTTCGGTTTGGACTTGTACATGTTGGGGGTTATTCATGTGTTCATAGGCAAGCTCTTGTACGCGGTGCGACAAGGTGGCGGAGAACAACATATTAAGACGGTCAGTTGCTGGTGGCATGCGATTGAATAAGTAGCGAATATCTTTAATAAAGCCCAGATCAAACATACGGTCAGCTTCGTCGAGAACTACGCTATCAATGGCTTCTAGGCCAAATGCTTTAGTTTTGAAGTAATCAATCAGACGGCCAGTGGTACCAATCAGAATATCCACACCATCGATCAATTGCTGGCGTTGTTTTTCGTGATCCTCGCCCCCATATACTACTCGGATCTTGAGGTCAGAGATCGGAAGAGCGTC
>Ga0209345_10000308_pt1 | contig 63316 bp, 51 predicted proteins | sample Cruoilmetagenom7_FD_187294 | JGI IMG/M metagenome (GOLD analysis project Ga0209345, IMG submission 187294) | Oil polluted marine microbial communities from Coal Oil Point, Santa Barbara, California, USA - Sample 7 (SPAdes) (version 2) | ecosystem: Environmental > Aquatic > Marine > Oil seeps ... | reverse complement strand
ATCTGGTAACCCACGCAAAAATATACCCGCATTTGCCAGAGAAATTTCTGCAGATCTCGTAATAATGGGAACTGTGGCTCGTACTGGGCTCCCAGGTTTTTTTATGGGTAATACGGCAGAAAGCATTCTCAATCAACTTGATTGTTCAGTGCTCGCAGTTAAGCCAGCAGGATTTAAGACACCTGTAACACTAGGTAAATAGGAAGGCAATAATTTTTTTATGCAGAGAAAATCTTAATAAATAGCTTTACTAGAGGCACTGATTAAAAAATCTAAGCCGAAAATTATAAAGCTCTTACTTCTTAAGATTGCTAGCTCTAGAGCTTGTGTTAGTTATCTATTAATATTTTCATAGTGGTGTTCAGCTACCATGATGTCTTTCAAGTTCCGATATGACGGCCTTATCATCAAATTTGGTCGCTTGCATCAGGAAAACAAACATATAAATTCTACTTTTTAATTTATAGAAGCCCTGATATGGCTATTCAGTGACTTCAATTTGACACTTACACAAATTCAATTAGCTTACCCACTATTAAATTTGTAGTAATGCATCACGTATCTGAATATATGCAATTAGAAACTCAAATAGCATGCGCCAAAAAAGTTCTGAAAGTAAGAAAATTGATGCGAACGAAACTAATAACTTTACCCTTTGAGTTTTAGTTAATACACTCCAAATCTTTTCTTTACCTTTTACAAAAGCTTTCTCAGCATAATCATTTTTTACAATTAAATAGCTGATTATAAAATAAACACCAACCGGCAATACAATTGCACCTATATAATAAAATATTATTAACGCTTCAATACTAATAAAACGCTTAAATATCAAGAAATCCATCATTATAACAACTCACTTAATATACGTGAATAACAATTAATAATTAGAAACACCCAATTTAAAAGTGGCTTCTATCACTAATCATAATAATTAATCAACCTTTATAGTAATCACATATACAGCTTGAAATAAAAACCATATTAATTTCAAACAAAACTCAATTGAATGGTCTACGATTGCCTTAAATACCCCCTTAGTAACCTTGTATACCCCACATGCTGATAAGTGGACTAAAAGCGAATTCTGTATATGTTAAATTCATTATTATATGGCTCATTTCTACCTGTGTGGTTGACCGCCTACAAATGACTTATGCATTTGAAATAAAGCCTCTGAAGCTAATTTTTTGATTTGTAATCAATTTATGTATCTTGCGATAAACTAGCCGTTGTCTTTTAATCAATAACTGTAGATATTAAAATGTCTGCTTTGTGGTGCAAGCAGAATATTAGCAATATCGAATGTAAACTTACACTTAAATGATATCACTGATCCACCTTCTATTAGTTTTCGACTTTAATAGTTAGTTTTTGACTTTAATAACCAGTTTTCGACTATATTTGTTTGGAATATATAGGATGCTCACAACGGTGCAAGCCTTCATTCGATAGTAAACCTATGAACAGCTGAGTTTACACTCATCTTGCATTTTTAACCTAAACACCAAGCACATGTTGAAGCCAGACTTCAGATGCACTTCGGGTAATATCCAGAATAAAGGGAGGATATAATCCGGTGAATAATAATAATGCCGAGAGTATTAGAATCAGACTCAATTCGCGTGGTAATAAGTCAATAGAATTTGCAACCACATTATGTTTAACGGGGCCCAGAAAAGCCCGTCGATAATGAATTAAAAAATAACCGGCAATTAAAATAATCCCTAACAGTGCAGCGAGCCCTGCACCCGTATGAGTTTCAATAGCACTAAGCAATAACAATAGTTCAGCGATAAAACTATTAGTGCCAGGAACTCCCATATTGGCAAGCATGAATAGAAAATAGAAACTGGTGAGTAATGGCATGGTGGTATATACACCACCCAGACTCAGCGTTTCAGTTGAGCCTATGCGGTGATGTAAAAAACCGATAATAAGAAAAATTCCACCCGAAATTATGGTGAAGTTTAGTAGTTGGTACACTGCTCCCTGTATGCCCTGAATATTAAATGAGGCAATGCCAAGTATAACAAGCCCAAGATGACTAATACTTGAGTAGGCTAACATGCGCCGTAAGTTACTCTGGTTTATTGCCACTATGGCGCCGTATAAAATGCCAACGACACCTAAGCCTGCCAAAAGCCAGTGAAAATTAACCGCCGCTTCAGGTGCCAGTGGAATCATAAAACGAATAAAGCCATAAACTCCCAGTTTCAAGCCCGTAATAATTGCTGCAATGCTTATTGGGCCTTCCATTGCAATAGTAGGTAACCAGGTATGAAATGGAAAGATAGGTGCTTTTGCTCCAAAGCCAAGCAGCAACAACAAAAATACCAGTGTTTGAGTTTCACTTGAAACCGGGGTGGCAAGTAAGTGCAAATAATCAAAACTAAGTTGTCCCGTGCCACTCACATCGGCTGCATTAAAGGCCAGAATAATGAATCCAAAAAGCAGAGGCACACCCCCTGCCAGCATGAACAGGGTGTATTTAACTGCAGCATATCGACGGTTAGGCCCTACCCCCCAGAGACTGACCAAAAAATAAATGGGGATAAGTGTAAGTTCCCAGAACAGAAAGAACAGCATGGTATCCAGTGCAGAGAAAATACCCAGTATGGCACTTTGCAAAACCAGTAACAGACTGTAATAAAGTCGCGGCATGCTATTCATGCTGGTCCAGGAACTGATAATAACTGCAATGAAAAGTATTGCTGTCATAGGTAAAAAGAGTATGGATATACCATCAATACCTAATTGATAATGAATATTCAGGCTGGCAATCCAGGTCATCTTTTCTACAAACTGGAAACCACCATCATTAATGTCAAAACCAGAAAGCAAAATAAGTGACAGGCACAAACTAAACAGGCTAGTGAGCAGTGCAATTAAACGGGTTAATGCCAGACTGTTGCTCGCCCACAGCAGTAAGGCACCAACAATTGGGCTGAAAACTAGCAGGCTTAATATGTCGAATTCTTGCATTAATTTATGTTCCGTAATTCAACAGTTTGTTGTTCAGCTACATTCAACTTATACGGCTCTGGTTTTTGGATTAATTTCATAACTATGTTTCTTGTTCAATCTTTCATTTTCAGAATATCGATATAATAATTCAGATCTTAATGATCCAGTTGCGAGTAGATATTATCGAGGCTCAGTAATGAATGCTCAATTAAATCCAGCCAGGGCTCGGAATAAAAGCCGATGCTGAGTAAAATAACCATCATCATTAGCGCCAGAACTTTTTCCTGAGTAGTCGCCGTCGATATTTCTTTTTTGGTAATACTGGGGGCCTGCGATGGCGCTAAAAATGCGCGCTGAAATGCCCATAATAAAAAACCAGCGGCTATTACATTACCCACCGCGGCGGCCACTGTAAATATTGCGCCAAAGCGATGAATAGAAGCTTCGAGTACCAGATGAACAGAATCAAACCCCGGGGTACCCGGCATACCAATAATTGACAAACCTGCGACGAAAAAAATGATGCCAAATAAAGGTAGTTGATCAAACAAACCACCCAACTTATCTAGCAACAAAGTTTTCGTACGCCAGTAAATAAAACCGATGGTAAACAGCAACCCGGTAATGGCCAGGCCAAAATTAACCGCTAGCATAACACCACCCATAAACGCTTCATGATTGAGACTAAACAGACCAATAATCAGAATACTGGTATGTGATACCACGGCAAAGGCCAGTAAACGACGCAAGTTTACCTGCATTAATGCTAGTAGTGCAGCATAGAAAATACCGATGACCGCAAAGGCGACTATAAACTCGTGCCAACGAAGTACAGCTTCAGGTAGCAGGGGTAGCACAAACCGAATCAGGGCATAAATACCGGTTTTAACCCCCAGTAGAAATACCGGTGCAACTGCCACCATGCCGTGTTCGGCGGTAACCGGTAACCAGCCATGTAGTGGAAACAGAGGTATACGAATAGCCAGACCATAAAATAACAGGAAAAATATTAAAGACTGTACGTAATAATCCACGGGCACCTGGCTAAGCTGTAATAGATCAAAGCTCCAATGACCCGTGACATCAGAGTGGTACCAGCCGAGCATCAATACACCTACAAGTAGCAAAAATATACCCATGCCCATGAATTGCATATAACGGGATAACGCCAGGTCACGTTCTGGCGATGTTGCCCAGTGCCACAATATATAGCCTGTAATGAATAGATGAATAGCAGACACTAAAACAAACCAGAGCATATCCAGGCTTACAAACTGGCTCATTAATGCCGCTTCAACCACAAATGCCAGCGCCAGAAACTTTTTACGATTTTCTAATGGTATTACATAAATGTAGAGCATCACCATCAGGCTAAGTAAAGCAGTGAGCAGAATAAACAAAACACTCACACCATCTACCGCTACATGGTATTGAAACGGCATCAGCAGGGTCACCTGCTCGGCCAGCTGAAGCGCTGAATTTTGCGAATCGTATTGCAGGTAAACACCTATAGCCAGACCTAACTCAATGAGCCCGGCTAGTATGCTCAGGACAAACAGTTTTTTACTGTCACCCAATATTAAGATGCCAATGGCTACCAGCAGTGGAAAAAATTGCAGACTGGCCAGGATAGGGAAGCCAGATTGCAGACTCCAATGTAGTTCACTTATCATCATTACAAAATCACCACAAAGGTCGTGACAATTAACAACACCAGGTAGCGTGGTTGACTGAGAAGAGTTTCAATTTTTAAAACATAGACTCCAAGGTGTTGTATGACATTACTCATGCCTTTATCACCACCATGTAATACCAGGTGCTCTTCGAACCAGCCCAGTTTTGTAGCCACCCATTCCATTAACGTACCGGCAACCCCTCTGCCCTTACCGACGGTGTTCTCTGATTCAAGCTGATCAAGTGATGACAGTGCGCTGGCCTGTCCTGGTAATCCGACGACTTTATTTACCACTTTTTCATCAAAACTACGTGCTTCACGAGCCAGTTTTTGAACAGGATTAACCAGCATCCAGCTACTTAGCTTATCTAACCAGAAGCGCTGTAAACTGGCGGTATAAAGCCAGCGCCATTTCTGTATTAATTGACTAGCGGGTCGCGTGGGGCGCGACATCAGATGCATATACGATGGCGCATGCAAAAACTGGTAGGCACGCCATACGGCATGTAAAACCAGGTAGACTGCTGCCCAGTTAAACAGCCCTAAACCACATAACGTCAACATAACGCCTACATGAGAAATCACCGAAAATATAAGCGCACTTTTTACATCGGTTTGCACCAGTCCACTGAAAAAACCATAGGCTATTGTTATTAAGCCGAGGAACACCAGTACCGGCAGTAATACGCCATCCATCATAAACAGGGGCTCAAGTCGAAGGATCAAATATATACCCGCATGGATCATCAAAGCGCCATAAAATACGGCACTCGATGGTGTTGGGCCTTCCAGTGCCTTAGTCACCCAGGCAGAAAATGGAAATACCGCAGATTTAACCATAGCAGCAAGTAAAAAGCCGACGGCAATAAGACCAATGTGCAGACTGGATAAATCTTTCTCGTGTAACAATATATCCGGCCATTCAACACCACCGAGCCAGATAAAAGATAATGAAATTGCCAGAATAAAACCACCATCTCCAATACGGTTAGTTATGAATGCCTGGTTGGCATTTGCTGTTGCTGTAGGTCTGCCTGGTGCATAGGCAATAAGCAGATAGGAGCTAACCGCAGCCAACTTCCAGCCCACCAGCATCAATACCGCATTGCCTGCGAGGGTGATCAGAATCATCGATGTATTGAAGATACACAGGGTCATAAAAAAACGCTGGAAACCCGCTTCACGGTGCAGGTAATTTACTGAAAACTTAATGGTAAGCAGTGATATAAATGCCATCAGTGTGCTCATTACCAGGCCAAGTGTATCCAGGGTAAAGCTGATAAAAACCTGATAGCTGCCGCTTGCCAGCCAACTAGCGTATTTAATTTGTCCGGGTGCACCATACATCAGTGCAAAGCCATCCAGAATTAGTAAAAGCAATAACGAAATACTTGATGCGGTAAGCGCAGTTTGCGAAGTCTGAGCTTCGCCACTCTCACCTCGATTGAATTTTAAAATATAACCCAGGGCAATCCAGCCCGCCGCAAGCAGGGGCACTAAAGGAATTAACCAGACGCTAGAAAAGAAGCTATGCATTATTAAACTCCCCTTTCAGGTCATTATTTGAGTAATCAGCCGGGCTAGTATTCGGTGGCTGTTTAATAAGCGCGGGGCTCAGTGGCAGGTGTTTGCCGTCATACCAGTCAGTGGAATTATCAACTAATGGAATATCACTCTGCTGGCCATCCCAAGGAACAAAACCTTTATCTGGTTTAAACACATGAATTTGTTCCGAGTCGGGGTCTTTGGCACTCAGCAGTAGCCACCCCTTACCCACCAGCTCCTGCAACGCAGGCTGACGTTGATAAATTTTACCTAGTACTTCAATTTTAGCTTCCACGAGAACTTGCAAGCGCATGGCTTCGTGAATTTCAATCATTTGTTTTGGTAAACCGGTTCGCAGGTCAGAACTCGTTCCATCCATTACTGCAAACAACCCGCTGACATTATGAGTGACCTTTGAACCACTGCCATATTGCTCGTTGTTCACTGTTGAGAAATAATATTCCAGGTTTATACCAGCGCCCACTGGGCCTGCTGCCAGTAAAATAGCTTCAATAACGTGCCCTTCTTCGTCATCCTGAGTCGGATCATAAGAAATCAAAAATACCCGACGATCAAAAAATGCGCCCTGGCTAATGGACCTGCGACCAATAAAGGCAGCAGCATTAGTTGCATGCCCCAGTTCAGGTCGAGCCTGTGAAATATCATATGAACGACCAATAATATGATTCAGTGCCTTTTTCAAAGACGGTTTTTTCGGTGCTGAAGCCAGTCGTCGGCAACGCTCATGTGCAGATTTTTGAGTTACGAAATCTATTTCAGCGCGTAGTTTCTGAAAAGCCGATTTCGTGTTTTCGGGGATCTGATCCTGGTCATACCAGCTTATATTTTCATCTGCAGTGTTATGCTCTGCACCCATAAACCAGGTATCTTCGGGGATATTAACACCACGTTCACCTAAAATAATGCGTATTTCGGGGCGGTTGGCAATGGCTGCAAATATTCGTGCATTGGGCCCACCATGACGGCCTGAGCAGGCACCGCAGTCATAGGCAGCAAGATGAGGGTTATTAACGCTGTAGGAGCCATGCCCCATCATTACCACCAAAGGAGCCAGTGGTTTATTCAGGCCAACGGTGCGTAGAAAACCTTGCACTTTATCTGCCTGTTCTTCATCAGTGTAACCAAACTGGTTGTCTGATGGGGTGGCGTCGGGCTTTGGCTCGGATGTATTGAGCTCCACATGGGTTTGCACTGGTATATCGAAATGATTACGCAGTTTTTCTCCAAGTCCATTCATACGTCGGAAACTAAAGGTTTTACCCAATAGAGAGAGAAAGCTAAAGGGTGCAATTAACGTGATCAGTAATGGTGCTAACAGACTACGGCGAGTCTCCTGTTGAATCAGATTTTTCAAACTAAAACGTAAGTTACGCCGATGTTTATGCTTGTGAAATTTAGGTTGCTGGTTATCATTGGGGACTTCACACAATGTATGTACTGGGTCAACGACTACCGGACATAAAGGTGTAGTTTCGGTGTCATCCAGCCCCTTCCAGTTTATCGGCACACCAAAAAATCCAGCGGCACCCAGAGTTTCTATAGCCGGATTATGTTCTTCAAGGTGACGCCGGAAAGACTCCTCACGATCGTCCATGCAGAAAGTAACCTGAGCCTCGGGCCTGGTTAAATTCTGGGTGGACGCATCTGGCGTGGATAATTCTGACTTAGATTCGCTGTGTTTCCAACGACCACGGTTTTCATTAGCGACCACAGCATTGAATAATGCATCACGATAATTGCGCTCATAGGCTTGCAGCCAGATAAAGCCTGAGGTTTCATTATTGAGTGCAGACAAACAGCCAAACATCTGTTTTATTTGTTCAGCATTCAGACTCTCAACATCATCAGCACAGAGCCCCAGATGTTGCGTCAGATGAAATAATGGCCATGCATGATGGAACACCGAGTAGCCTTTTGGCTGATCTGACATGGGCGAATTGCGCCAGGCCATAATCATATCTGCCAGCTGTTTCCAGGGGTAATAATGTTCATGATCTAACAAAGAACGCTCTATTTGCCTTTGCGCCAGGGTAAACAGATACTCTGGCAAGTGGTTATTAAACATCACATAGCGTACGAAAAACTCTGAATGGCGACGTCGGAAATACCAGCGCAGCACATCCAGGTTGGCTTCTATTTGCCATTGCTCTCGGCACAGCCGCTGGGCAAATAATCTTTCTAGCACTAGCCTTACGGCCAGATAATCCAGCATTTCGACCGGCTGTTTGTCACCCTCATAATCAGGGTGTAAGTGACGCCATAAGAACAGCCCGGACCAGCCGGGAATTTCCAGTGCGAGACGTTGTAAATAGTGTGCCCAATGAGTTTCAGGTATACCGAGTTGTTTGAGCATCAGGAGAATGGTATCCATGGCATCATCAGGCAGGCTATTAATGCTATCTTGCCACTCGGGCATTTCATCAAACACCCAGGCAAGATCATCTAGCGCACTACTGCGCCAGACCATATAGAAACCCTGATTACGCTCTGACGGGTGCCAGGCAGACATACCCTGGTCTAGATAATTTGCCAGATGCTGTTGCAGAACTGGCCGAATATCATCGAGTATATCTTTACCAGTAATGGTATTAAGAAATCCCCGTAAAGTGATGTCATCACCTACTTTGCGTATTAACTGGCCAAGCAGGTTTTTAGACTCTTTAACAACCTGACGATGCAACATGGAAACATCTGAACTTTCACTGGATTCATCAGGTGTGACATCCCGCAGCATGCTTTCTGCCGCTTCTGGGTCCAGATCCATTAGCTCTTCAGGGTGCAGCAAATAATGCTCTAAATTCAGGCTTTTTAAACAGGCAAACCAGAGAGCATTAATGGCTTCTGACTCCGACTCTTCTCCGTGATGTTTTGCTGCACTTAAAAGCTTTTCTCGACTTGTCTGACTAACACTCTGCTGAAATTGATTAAGTTCATTAAGCTCTTCAATATGCCAGGTAAACTGGCAGCCTGTTATCGATTTTAATGGGTTGAGTAAAGCTGCGAGATATACATCTTTTTGTTTAAACTTTTCACAAATAGATTCATCGGGTTTAAGCGACTCAGCTTCATCTAGTATTGTGCTGAGATCTTCGAGGGTGATGCGTGCCTTTTTAAAATATTCCCGGTAGCGTTCAGCTGGCTCATAGCCATAAGCGCCAGTAAGCTCATGTGATGCTTTCAGGGCATCTGCGAAATTTAAATGTTGATAGCCATGCAGGGTATTGTGATGTACAAAGTCCTTGATGGGTGCCTGGCCAGGCAATACGTGCTCAAAATGCGCAATAGCATCGAGAAGTTGCTGGCGTATATCAACGGATGGGTTTTCTGTCAGCGCCATTTACAATTTCCCTGCAAAAACTGCACTGAGTTCGTTAATAGAAACACTGATTAAATCAAGCAGAGGCCCCGGGAAAAAGCCAATGCCAACAAAGCCAATACTCAGTACACTGGCAGCAAGCATTTCGTGTTTGCGTAAATCTTTAATCGACTTCATTTCTGGCTTAACTGGCCCGGTAAAAAGTCGACCAACAGTACGCAGAGCATAAGCACCAGAAATTAACACACCCAGACTTAAAATAATCATCACCCAGCCCCAGCGATCAAAACCACCAATTAATACATGTAGTTCAGCCACAAAACCGGCTGTGCCTGGCATGCCTACGGCACCAATAAAAGCCAGTGTGGTAAAAAATGCAAATCTTGGGGTCACCCTAACTAGTGAGCTGTAATAGTTTACATCGCGGGTATGTGTGCGCTCATAAAGCAGGCCAATAAGCAGGAACATGGCACCAGCAACCAGACCGTGTGCAACCATTTGCATCACAGCACCGGTAAGCCCTACGATGTTCAGAGCAGCAATACCTAACAATACAACGCCCATATGACTCACCGAGGAATAAGCAATCATGCTTTTCAAATCAGATTGTCGCCAGGCCAGCAAGCCACCGTATATCAAACAGAACAGCGCCAGGGTTGCGAGCATCGGTTGTAGCATAATAACTGCGTCTGGCAGCATCGAACTGGCGCGGATCAGCCCATAAGAACCCATTTTTAATAACACCCCTGAGAGCAAAATACTCACCGGTGCGGGCGCTTCTACATGAGCTAAAGGTAGCCAACCGTGAAGTGGAAAAATTGGCATTTTCACACCAAAGCCAATTAAAAAGCCAAGGAATATCCACAGCTGGGTATCGGGTGGTAGCGCACGCGCACTGGCCAGCATGTCTGCCATAGCGAAGGAATGTTCTGGAGTGCTGTCAAACAGGGCAAGAATAGCCAATAACATAAAAACAGAGCCGCCCATGGTATAAAGCACAAAGTTAAGCGCAGCGGTATGTCGACGTTCCCCGCCCCATCGGTCAATAAGAAAAAACAGGGGTATTAAATTAAGCTCCCAGAACAGGTAAAACAGGGTCCAGTCCTGAGCCATGAAAACCCCGAGCATGGCGGTTTCTAATAATAAAATTAAAAAATAGTAGGCCTTGACGCGCTCTTTAATTCCCGACGATGCCATGATGGCAATAAAACATAATAATGTGGCGAGCAGAATCATCGGCAGTGAAATGCCATCTATACCCAGTGCGTAGGAGGTACCGAGTCGTGTATTCCAGTTAGTATGTTCACTAAACTGTAATAAAGCACTGCTAGTATCAAATAAGTGCAGTAAATACCACGACTGCAATAGCGCAGCCAGGCTAACCAGAAGTGCCAGGTTTCGTATGAGTTTGCGCTGCTCTGATGGCAGAACAGTAATTATAGCGGCGCCTATTAATGGCGACATCAACAGCAGTGTCAGGTTGTGCATTTAAGTCCGAGCCGAAATTCAGTCAATGGCTACCCAGTTTTATTTATTATTAGTACACATCGTAAAAACATTAACATGTGTTGCATATAAAGTCATTGGGTTTGCGGCTAATTTATTTGTTTAAAAACGTCAGGTAAGCAGTAATGGAATATGCATATTTCAGCCGGGCAAGCCGATGAATTAATCATATAAGATAGCTCAAAATACCTGGCTAAGAATAATATTTATCCACGCACATTAATCTAATGAAGCTTGCCGACATATTAATAAACCATAAAGCATTGCCACAGAAACACGGAGAATACTGAAATTATATAACACCGTTACCGTTTCTCGAATAAATGTAATTTGCAAAATATTCACTATGTATTCTGTGGCACTTTATACAATATCAATATAAAGTTTTATGCCGCTTTTAAATAAGCTTTACACGCAGCAACCATATCTGCACAGCTTTCAGCACAAGCTTTACACTCTGCATGCTTATCTTCATGTTTACGACAGGCTTTTTCACAATCTTCACAAACACTCTGACATATAGAGACCATACTCTTCAGATATTTGGAGTTTGCTGCTGCATGGTAACCAACTGCACTACACATTGGCATCATCAGGTTTACTGTTTTCGCGCATTCGGCCATTTCAGTATCACCGTTGCCTAACAACATTAAGCAATGAGCAATACAGGCATTACCAGAAGCTGTGCAATGTGAAGATGATTTCACTAAATCTTCATTTGAAGGACCATGGTGATGATGCTTCGCACTAGAAGCAAGTGCAGAAGGAGCCGCTGCTACTGCTGCAGTGGCTGCTGTAGCTAAGATAAACGCTCGACGACCCAATTCATTTTTATCATTCATACTTACTAACCTTTATTTATTATTGTGGGCACAGTTTAGTACATTTATTAAAAAAGTCACTTAATACCTATAAATTCAGCAACTTAAACAGTATAAAACCCCACAACGAACAGCTTATACGAGAACAATAAATCGTAGAACATTTGATCACCGTAATATAGTTTTTATAATTTCTTCATGTATCCGTAAAAACACACTGATAAATTCTATCAAATTTTTACAATATGAGTGTCCAATGAAAGTCGATATTACTATTTACCTTATATTTTTTCTGATATCTACATACACTATATATAAGGCAACTATTCGACTTAGGTTATCTAGAGCCAAACACAAGTCCTTAAGAGGCCACGCAAAATGGTCTAGACGTATTTCAAAATTAATACCCTATTTTGAATACAGTGAAAAACAGTTTTATTGCAGCGATAAAGCACCAACTGAAATCGAAAGTAAGCGTCGCCATGGCATGCAAAATCTGCTCAATACATATAGAAGCAAATATACTGAAACCATCGCATTTAGTGCATCAATAGAAGAAAGTGTATCGGATGTAAGGTTTACAAGTTCATATAAAGCCCCATTTCCATATAGAAGTTTTTTACAACAAGAATTGAAATTAGGCTCAATAGTAGATGAATCCGATGGTGTAAGAATTAAAGATTTAGATGGAAACTGGAACTATGACCTATCAGGCTCATATGGTGTTAATGTTTTTGGTTACGATTTTTATAAAAATTGCCTGAAACAAGGTTATTCAACCGTTAATAAACTGGGCCCTGTTCTCGGCCCCTATCACCCATTAATACGCGACAACGTTACAAGACTAAAATCTATATCAGGCCTAGATGAAGTATCTTTTCACATGTCTGGAACAGAAGCTGTAATGCAAGCCGTGCGTTTAGCACGATATAACACGGGGAAAACTCACTTAGTAAGACTATGTGGTGCCTATCATGGATGGTGGGATGGTGTTCAACCAGGTATAGGTAATCAGCGAATAACAAATGACGTTTATACACTTGCAGATTTAAGTAAAAACACATTAAAAGTATTAGATACAAGAAATGATATTGCCTGCATTCTCATCAACCCATTACAGGCACTAAACCCAAACGCTGATGCATCAAGTGATGCGACATTAATTAACAGTACACGTAGCGCAAATTTTGACAGGGATGAGTATACAAACTGGTTACAACAAATTCGTGAAATATGTACACGAAGAAATATCGTACTAATTTTTGATGAAGTATTTACAGGATTTAGACTTTCTCATCGAGGAGCACAGGAATACTTCAAAGTACAGGCTGATATGGTCACCTATGGTAAGACATTAGGTGGCGGCTTACCAGTAGGCGTGGTTTGTGGGCGTAAAAACTTGATGAAACGTTATAAAGATAATCAGCCCGCGAATATTTCGTTTGCACGAGGAACTTTTAATACACACCCCTATGTGATGGGCACAATGAATGAGTTTCTTAATAGTCTTGATAAGCCTGAAATACAAGATATATATTCAAGTGCAGAAAGCATATGGAATACGCGTGTTGAAGAACTTAACAAAAAACTTGAAGAAAGAAATCTACCGTTAAAAATAGTTAATATGCACAGCATTTTAACGATTCTATACACACAACCCAGCAGATATAACTGGATGTTTCAATTTTACCTGAAAGCAGAAGGACTTGAATTAAGCTGGATCGGTAGTGGCAGGCTAATTATGAGTCTAAATTATACTGATGATGACTTCAATGAAGTATCAAAATGCTTTATCCAGGCCGCAAAACTAATGAAAAAAGATGAGTGGTGGTGGTCCTCTCCTCTACTTAGTAATAAGTCGATAAAGAAAATGATGCTTCTAGATATACTTAAAGCTCGCTTTCCTGTGATTAACAAGTTCACTAACACTTATACAAATAAGCAAACAGATTTATTAACTAAGAAGGCACATCAAGAATGATAAATAACCTATCAAATACTGATGTAAGTAAATTTAGAAGTTCATTAAGGTCTGAACTGGATAATTATCTTAAGCGTGAATCTAAAAAATACGATCTAAACAATTGCCTGAAAATAGACCTACACTGCCACGACTACAACAGTGATGTACCAGATGAGCTATGGGGAAGAATACTGCACCTTCCTGAAACATGGTTAAAAACCAAGAAACTTGTAAAATGCTTAAAAGACAATGGGTCAGATGTAATAACAGTAACGAATCACAACAATGCAAGATCGTGTTGGGATCTACAGAAAAAAGGCCAAGATGTACTCGTTGCAGCAGAATTTACATGCTACTTCCCTGAGTACAACCTCTTTGTACATGTATTAACCTATGGCTTTAATAAACAACAAGAGAAAGATTTAAACGATTGCCGTAGAAATATATATGATTTTCTTCGTTATACAACACAGAACAATCTTCCAGTAATATTACCCCACCCCCTTTACTTCTATACCCGTAATGACAAAATCGACTTAACTTTATTTGAAAAACTAGCTGTTATGTTTCAGCGCTTTGAAGTTATAAACGGGCAGAGAGACTTATGGCAGAGCACGTTAACACTTAACTGGGTAAATAGCCTGACACCACAAAAAATTAAGAGCTATGCGTTAAGACATAACCTGAATACTGAAGAGTTTGGAGTAGACCCTGATAAACCCAAAATATTAACAGGTGGTTCTGATGACCATATGGGTATATTTGCAGGTGAATGTGGCTCGCTTCTATATGTCGAAAATTTACAAGAAAAACTAAAAACACATAAAGCATCTGAATTGGCCTTAGAGGCGATCCGACATGGGAGCATAGTTCCATTTGGACATGTAGCTGAAAACCAGAAATTAAACATAACTTTACTGGATTACTTTTCACAGGTAGCTATAAAAATTGAAGATCCCGGGATGTTACGCATTCTATTCCACCGTGGTGAAGTTTCTGATAAAGCAGCCTGCTTTGTTATTAGTAACCTGCTTCTTGAAATGAAAAAGCATAAAAACACGCAGAAATTTTTTAAGTTTGTTCACAATGCGATGCAGGGAAAAAAACCGGGCAAACTTGTAAAATGGGTAATTAACAAAGATTATAGATTTTGCGTAAGCTATCTTGAAAAAATAGCTGACAGCAAGAAAGAAACACCCGAACTATTTATAGAAACTGTAAACCAGGCTATTAACAGCTTATTCACTGATCTAAACAAATTAATTGTAAAACGAGTAGAAAAATCAAAAAACTCCAATAAAACCATTAAACTTGAATCATTTTCAACTGAAGAAATTACCCGAAAATTCGAAATACCGAGTCAGCTTACATCCCTTATATTTGGAAATAATGGAAACCATTCAGATATGAGTGGATTTAATATTGGAAAGCTATTTGATAGCCTTTCATTCCCAATATTAATCAGCATTATATTAAGTGGTGCAGCATTAGGTAGCACGCGTGTATTATATCAAAACAGAAAATTCATGAATGAGTTTTCTGATCATATAGGTAAAAACAAGCACCCTAAACGCGCTCTGTATCTTACTGACACACTAAGAGACAAGAATGGTGTATCAAATTCTCTTTCAGCTAAACTAATTGAAATCCAAAAAAAGGATTTACCTGTGGATTTTTTAATATGCCATTCTACAGCATCTCCCGAACCTCATTTACATGTTGTAAAGCCAATGACTACAGTAAGTGTTACAAGCTTTGGTGAACAAGAATTACATATACCTGATCTATTAGAAATATCACGTATTTTTTATACTGGTGGATACGATCGTATAGTTTGCTCTACAGAAGGACCTATGGCACTTGTATCTTTATTTATTAAACATATGTTCAATGTTCCCAGTTTTTTCTTTATGCATACCGACTGGCTTGATTTCATTAAAGAAACGACAGATTTAAACATTCATGAACGTGACCGAATCAGAAGAGCATTACGTGTTTTTTACAAACAATACGAAGGTGTTTTTGTACTTAACAACGAACATCGTGATTGGTTAATTGGAAATCACATGCAACTAGATAGTGAAAAAGTACATTTAACTGCACACCATACACACAAAAGAGACCCTGAAATTAACGGCGTAATTAAAAACAGCCTATTTTCTGACGCAACTAATGAAACACCAATATTATTTTTTGCTGGACGTATTAGTAAGGAAAAAGGTATTTTTGACCTTCCAGAAATCATATCAAGAGCAAAACTAAAAATACCCAATTTAAAAATTGTTATTGCAGGCACAGGGCCAGCAGAAGATGAATTGAAAAAGGTTTTACCCGAAGCTCTCTTCCTCGGATGGGTTGATAAAAAACAATTACACGAACTGTATTCAGGCCTGGACCTATTTGTATTCCCTTCACGATTTGATACGTTTGGTAATGTAATACTTGAATCATTTAATCACGGTATGCCTGCCATAGCCTACAACTGTAAAGGCCCTAAAGACATTATTGAACAGAATAAAAATGGTTTCCTTGTTGAAGATATCACACAGATGAGTCAATGCATTATAAATTATTTTGAATCTGACACATTACGCCTACCCATGAAAAACAGTGCATTAATGAGAGCTGATCAATACCAGGCAGAGCCCATAATGCTTAAATTCATGCAAGACATGGGCTTAATGAATGCAGAAGAAGAAATTCTACAGCAATCGGTAGCTTAAAAAATGTTAAGCATAATTAGATCACTTAGCCAACATGAAGAATTGAATTTTTTATTAACCAATCGCATTCCACGAAGATATCTAACCCTTTTTATGGGTTGGTTTAGTAAAAAGGAAAATGTATTACTTACTCGTATTTCAATTTCCATATGGAAAATATTTGCTAATGACATGGACTTATCAGAAGCAAAAAAACAAAACTTCAAGAGTCTGCATGATTGTTTTATACGCGAACTTAAAGACGGCTCACGTATAGTAGATAAACGAGAGAACATAATCACAAGCCCATGCGATGCGATAATTGGCTCATTTGGAAAAATAAATGGCACTACAGTTTACCAGGCAAAAGGTTTTCCATACGATATAAGCGATCTTATTCCGGATAAAAACATACAGAACAAATATAAAAATGGCATTTATATCACCCTTAGACTGAAATCGAGCATGTACCATCATTTTCATGCGCCTGTTAATTGCAGAGTTGATAAGGTCACATACATTTCAGGCGACACATGGAATGTTAACCCCGTAGCATTAAAGCGAATTGAAAAGCTTTATTGCAAAAATGAAAGAGCAGTACTTGAGCTTCACACAGACAAAGAAAACAGTGGAATAACATTAGTCCCTGTAGCAGCGATTCTTGTTGCTAGCATGAAATTCAACTGCCTGGGACATAAACTAAATTTAAAATATGAAGGACCAAACAACTTGAACTGCCATGCACATTACCAAAAAGGTGAAGAAATGGGTTATTTTGAACATGGCTCTACTATTATATTATTCGCCACTTCTGATCACTTTTTAGATAAAAGCATTAAATCTGGAAAAAGAATTCAAATGGGACAGCCTCTTTTGTTAAAAAATAACACTTAAAAGTATGTATTAAGCAACTATCTTATTAATTCTAATTATTAAACAGGGCAATAACTATGAACTTTTTTGAAGAACTACATCAACAACGCTGGGATGACCATCGTTACTATCACCACAACAGAATAAACCAGTTCTTGCATCTTTTAAGTGCAACCAGTTTTCTAGCTAGCTATATATTGATTTTCATTGATCCTGTTTTAGCAGTATTAGTTGGATGGTTAGTTGCCATGGTGTTACGCCAAACAGGTCACTTTTTCTTTGAGCCAAAAACATATGACGACGTCAATGATGCTTCTCACGAATACAAAGAAAGCGTAAAAGTGGGATACAATCTAAGTAGAAAAATTGTATTAATTTCTATTTGGGCACTAGCACCTATAACAATTTACTTTATTCCGGATTTATTTGGATTATTAGATCCTCATAACAATACAAGTGAGTTTATTCACAACACTGCGATCTTATGGCTGTTTGTAGGTGTTGGTGCATTATTATTTAGAACGATACACTTGTTTTTTATCATGGGCATACAGTCTGGTTTAGTCTGGCTCACCAAAATTTTAACTGACCCATTCCATGATATAAAAATTTATCACAAGTCACTTTACTATATTATTAAGGGTGAAATGTATGACAAGATGGATGACTGGTATTCCGACACACCTATTTCACCTAAACAATAACCATCATATTAAATTATAAGTTTTATCAAATATAGTCAAAGGGCTGCATAACTAGCCATAGCCCTTTGACCTTATATAAAGATCATTCTGTTAAATCATTTAGGCACTTTAGATTTCGGTTTAAACTTTCTCTTTGGAGGCAAGGAACCATCTTTACTTCCTGGTGTGCTTTTAACTTTTGAGTATTTCTTTTTAAACTTATCTTTTTTCTTCTCATCTTTCTTCTTACTTACTTTACTCGTGTTTTTTGTATTTCGTTGTACATCATTTTTTTTATCTTTGGCTGTCTTAGATGTTTTATTACTTGTCACTTTATGTCCCTGATAATTTTCAGCTGAGCGCTGGTCATCCTTTTGACCTACTTTTGGTTTTTTAGGTTTTTTCGGCTTTTTAGGTTTCCGCCACAACCTTGATTCAGGCACATCATGCGTAGGCTCAAAACCATCTATAAATTTTCGTTTTAAAAGCTTTTTAATTAAATGCTCAATATCTGTCAATTGATCAAATTCATCTGCACTCACCAGTGATACTGCTTGTCCATTTGACCCTGCACGTCCTGTACGACCTATACGATGAACATAATCTTGAGCAACTGTAGGTAAATCGAAATTAACGACCTGCGATAACTGATCAATATCTAATCCACGAGCAGCTATATCAGTTGCAACTAAAACAGTCACTGCATTCTGCTTAAATTCAGCCAGTGCTTTAGTCCGTGCACCCTGACTTTTATTCCCATGAATTGCTACTGCTTTAATACCTTGATCTTCTAAGTAACGGGTTAGCTTATCTGCACCATTTTTTGTTTTACTGAACACCAATACCTGCTGCCAGTTATTTTCTTTAATTAAAAAACTAAGCAATGCGGGTTTTTTCTTTTTATCTACAGGATAAATAATTTCACTGACAGTTTTTGCTGTAGTAATGCGCGGTGTAACTGAAATTTCAACCGGGTTATTTACAAGTTTCCTGGCTAAACTTCGAATTTCGTCTGAAAAAGTTGCTGAAAACATCAGGTTTTGGCGCTGTTTTGGAAGCACATCTAAAATTTTACTAATCTCATCAATAAAGCCCATGTCTAACATTCTGTCAGCTTCGTCTAATACCAGAATTTCTAACTGATTAAACTTAATTGCATTTTGATTATAAAGATCTAACAAACGCCCTGGTGTAGCGACCAGAATATCGACACCTTTTCGCAACCTCATCATTTGAGGATTTATTTTCACCCCTCCATAAACAACACATGATCGTAACCCAAGATTTTTTCCATAATTCATCACGCTCTCTTCTATTTGTACTGCTAATTCACGAGTAGGCGTCAATATCAGCACTCTTGCGTGATTCGCTCTGGCATGTACACCCTTTATCAGTTTTTCTAGTATGGGTAAGGTAAAACCAGCCGTTTTACCCGTGCCAGTTTGAGCTGCAGCCATAAGGTCTTTACCTTGTAAAACTACAGGTATAGATTTCATTTGAATTGGTGTAGGTGTTTTATACCCCTTCTCAGCTACTGCTTTCAAAATTTCAGGGGATAGACCTAGTGATTCAAAATTTGAGTCGGAATTCATATATTAATGTTTTAGTTTTCTTTATGTTAATTGAATATAGCTTATGTGATATGTGAAATTACAATAATCTGGTTCTTAAAATTGCCTGCTTTCTTCTCTTTGTCTACATCTGAAATCACTATTACATAATATTAAATATCTATAAAAACTGATTAAACGTTTAGTCATCTTTCGTAGTGTTAGGAAAAACTTCTCGCGCAGCCCAATCTGCAAATGCCTGACGTGTGCAACTATCAGCTGTATTAAACCTTAGACCTTCGACTACACGATAAATAACCATATCGTTTTTTGGGTTAGAAGATACGGATTCATCAATAATACTTCGTACTGACCAATCAACACCATGCAAACCATTGGTATAAAAGTGCCCTCTTTTTACCTGGTCTACACCCACTTTCTGGTGTTTTGCATGTTGTAAACTTAATTGAATAACTCGCTGTAAATCTTCAGTGGTTACATCCATAACCAGATCCATATCGGCTAAAGCTTGCTCAACCGCTTTTTTATCAACCATTTCACCATTATTTTCATCTGCTTTCTGAGGCTGGTCTGTAAAACGCATCATTACTGAAGCAGGATAACGTCGCCACGGGAAAAAACCATTAAATATTATCGCGACTAAAAGGATAATAAGAGTATTTAATAAAATCGGCGATAAAACATAAGTAAAGCCCAACGAATTGATTGCCGGCCCGCCAATCACCGCCGCCAGAGCGGTTGCTCCACCGGGAGGATGAATACAATTTAGTATATGCATTACACCGATAGCCAGGCCCACTGCAAGGCCAGCCGCCAGATAGGGCTCATTGATCAGTTGATAGCAGGCTACTCCTACCACAGCTGAGGTTACATGCCCTCCCACCAGCGGCCAGGGTTGAGACAACTTACCGTGAGGTACGGCAAACAGTAAAACGGCTGAAGCCCCCATAGAAGGAACAATTAGTGCCGCACCTGCTGCACCGGACACCTTAAAACTAATAAATGAAACCAGGGCGATTCCAATAACTCCACCCAAAGTTGCTACCAATTTTTCAGCATGACTCACACGATCAAAATCCAGCGCTACACAGCGTTTTAATTGTTTTATCAAGCTAGATAAGCGTTTAGGAATAGTATCTTGAGTCACTTAGAACCTCTAAAGTACTGGAAAATATAGAATTTATTATACATACATTATGATTTGTTTATATCAACTAGCAATTTATTTAATAGCGCTCTCAATCTGCTTAATTGGTACAACACTTATTATGAAGCTAATATGGATAAAAATTATCCCAAACACTAAATACTCAACTAACTCTACGGGCCACTAAATGAAAGAAATTCTCGAAATTCGCGATGGCTGTAACACACCGGGGCAATTACTGCGCAGTTTAGCCTTCTCCCGCTTCCTAAAAATCTATAAGCAAGAATTTATCAACGATTTGGAGAGCCGTTCAGAACGCCGACGTCAGGAAGCCGATCATAAAATTAGTTTTATTCAGAAAGTTAGCACAAGGGATCTTATTAAAATCCTGGAAACCAATGAATTTGAAGCCAGCGACAAAAAGGAAAAGGCCCGTGAGTTAATTCGTTTTATGGATGGTGCATTTCATCATTACCGGGGTTCTGGTTATACACGACTAGTACGTTTACAAAACGATGTGGTTTCCACAGGGCTAGAAACGACTCAAACCGTGAAAGACAAAGTCACCATAAAAGCTCAACAATTAGCTGACCTAATTCTGGAAACACGCCGTCAACTGCTGAACAGGGTTAATTTAGACCAGGGTGTTCGTCGCACACCGGGTATGGATGCATCACCTAATATAACGGCCGGTGAAATTTCCGGCCATTACTTTAATTACCCTGCTGATTACTCTCTACTGGCACATGTTCCCTTAACTATTGCAGCGGATATGAAAACAGGCGTTGATTACTCTACTCCGTCAAACAAACGTGCCAAGCCCTTTTATGAACTAAAACATAACCCTATCGAGCTCGGTCAGTTTAATGTGGACGACTGGGTTTCTGTGCCATTACAGGTGGGAACCTCTTTAATTATAAGCTTCATCCACAAGTCACGTGGTTGCATTGAAATGGAACCTGGTTTACTTAACTTATTTCCCTTTGCAAAAATTGAAGACATAACTAGCGGTAGAAAACCTGACGGTGTCTTTTTCTTTGGTGATCCAAACGCAACTGAAAAAGATCTGGGTTATTTTTATGATGATGAAAGTGCACTGCTAGTCGGTGTTGTGCCCAATATAGATGAACTTAAATATTTTGGTTATGCCAAAAAACCGATACTTACACTACACAATGTACTCGCAATATTAAATGGCGACCTACCGCTACATTGTGGTTGCACCCGATATGTAGTGCGTTTCGATAACAATGAACCCTACATTGCTGAAATGCTAATTAAAGCTGATGACATGGGTAAAATTAGCCTGGTTAAACAGGAACATGACAAAGTTACCCGGCCTATATTCTGTGGCACAGAAACCGGAGCATTTGCCTGCCTTGATGGTTTTAGCGAACAGGCCAAATTACAAATGGCCGGTCGTGAGGTTGGCTACAACAAGGATACCGGGTCAAACGCTCGACAAATTGTACCGGTAACTGAGGTTGATGAACTGTATCGCAATGACCCTCTCGATATTCTTTTATACATGAATAACTTCATATTAACTGAACCGGGTGTAAGCACCGTTAAATCTGACATGCATATTGAAGATGCGCTACAACACTTCCGCCTGGGAGAACGTGTTGCCGCTGGCTCAACTCAAACACATCGCGGCGCTAAAGAAAGCAGTTATTGGGCAAACCCATTTCCATTGTTAAAAGACAATAATGACACGATATTGCACCCTGCTCTGTTTGAAAAATTTTCAGAGAATGAAAAAGGTTTTATTGGTGATATGAATATTCTTATTAACCGGGGTGAGCTTAAAGTGGGCGTTGCCCATAGCCAGTTAATGGCAGGTGTTTATGAAGGCAACACTGATGATGATTTAACCCGTTGCGGATTTAATGATAGAGATCAGGTTGAACAGGAAGGTCCGGTAAAGTTAGCCGATGATTTAATTGATCTCATAAAATCATCAGCCTTAGAGAAATGCCTGAAATCTGGCAATAGTGCAGATGAAGTGAGTATTACCATTGCCCTGGTTGGCGATAGCCGTACTGGTAAATCAGAAACAGCTGAAAAAATGGAAGGAATTTTGCGTTTACAACTCGTTTAAATTGCGTTTACTACGCATTTAAGATGAAAACTTAATTATTTTCACATAAAACACCTGTTTGATATAGATCAAATGGGTGTTTTTTTTGTTTATAATCAAACACTTAATACTCATAAATTTTAACTATAAATAAAAACATTTGGTCTATTAAAACTCTTTGTTGGTCTGCATATCTCTTATTGGGTATCTTAATATTTCACCACCACATAGTAAGAGAGATAATATGATAGTTAAAGACATAATGAATACATCAGTTAAAACTGCGAATGCTAATACACTGATTAAAGATATTGCCTCAACCATGTGTTTCAACAAAATTTCAGGCGTACCTGTTATTGATAATGAAGAAAAGCTAATTGGCGTGATATCTGAAAAAGATATATTAAGAGCAATGTTCCCGGATGTAGATCAAATCATGCAGGAAGGTGCAAAAGCAGATTTCGAATCAATTGAAGCAGATTATAAAGGCCTGCTTGATAAAAAAGCTGAAGAGCTAATGACGCAAACTGTAGCATCAGTTCAGGCTGAAATGCCACTATTGAAAGCTGCATCATTAATGTGTGTTAAGAAAATTCGCAGAATACCTGTAACTGATAAAGACAATAAGTTAATTGGCATTATCAGTATAGGCGATGTACATAAGGCTATATTCCAGGGAAGTCTGTTAAAAGACTCGGAACAGGCTGCTTAATTACAGGCTATTTACAGAGATACAATCACCAAAGGGGCGGCGCCTTTATTTAAGGCGTCAGACTCCGAATTCACAATCAGCCTTTTTCATTAATCATCAAATAAATTCAGATAGATATTCCGGTATTCGTTTTTCAAGCCAGAATTCTGGTTTAATAACAGAGCCACTAATAAAACCTACGTGACCACCATGTGCACTTAGTTCTAACTGCGTAGATGATGACAACTCTGTTTCATGGGGAATAATATCCCGTGTCATAAATGGATCATCAAGTGCCAATACAATAAGACCTGGTAATTTTATTTTTTGAAGATACTGTCGTGCACTTGATTGATTATAATAGTCATTAACATCACTAAAACCATGTAAGGGTGCAGTCACCTGATTATCAAATTCCCAGAAACTGTTTAACTGATTTATTTTTATAGAATCAAGATCGATCAACTTCTTATAGTTATGCTTGATCGCTTTTATTAATAGCTTTTTCTTAAGCTGAGTGAGTAAATATCGCTGATATATTTTTGAAAACCCCTTATTCAATCGATCTGCGCAAGCATTTAACATTATGGGTGCACAAACACTAACCACTGCTTTTAAAGGTGAAAACTGGCCTAATTCCGCCTGTAACTTCAACAACATATTTCCACCCAACGAATAACCCACTGCGGCCAGTGGAGAATTAGGATATTTCGATTTTAACCATTCTAATAACTGCTTTGCATCTCCTGTTTCACCGCTGTGATAAGTACGGGCCAAACGATTATCTAGCTCTGAACAACCCCTAAAGTGCATAAATAAACCGATCCAGCCTTGTTTTTTTAAAGCCAGCATAATACCTTTTGCATAGGGTGACTCTATTGAGCCCTCAAGACCATGAAAGACTAAAACGATGGGTTTGGCCTGAACACTGTCATGGGTAGCGGGCTCCTCCGTCCAAACCAGGTCAAGAAAGTCTCCATCACTTAGCTCCATAGTTTGTTTAACACCATTAAACGTCAAATTATTACGTATAAATTTTGGCAATAATGTTTGCGCATGAGCATTACTTATTCCTGCTGCGGGTGTAAACTGGCTTTGTATAATCATTTATTATTATCAGGTTAAGTTGTTATACCGTGTAGATATAACACATTAGAAAGTTTCAAAGTAGAGAAAGCACTTTAATATTTTTTAGCAATCATTTTTTAAAAGACATTGTAAGGAGTATTTAAAATGACGACTGATACACATGGGCTCTCTGTAGGCATTGAACGCGTTGGCTCTGATTTTTTTCTGAAACTAAAAGTCTCGGGCAAACTCACCCATGATGATTACACTATAATTAACCCATTTGTAGAATCAGCGCTTGATGGCATTAAAGACCCAAAAATTGATGTGCTTTTTGATGGCACCGAGCTACAGGGTTGGCAACTAAAAGCTGCATGGGATGATTTTAAGTTTGGCCTCAAACATGGTAAAGAGTTTAAAAAAATCGCTATTTATGGAAACAAAAACTGGCAGGAAATATCAGCTAAAGTTGGCTCATGGTTTATTTCTGGTGAGATTAAATACTTCGAAGATTACGATACAGCATTATCGTGGTTACTAGAGTAAGCTCAGAACTCTACCCATTCAACTATGCAAAGCCTGTAACTCTCACGACTATGATCACACTACCTGAAACTCTGAAAGCATGGCAGTCAGAAAACTTTACCCAGGCCTTCAAACAGGAGGTTGCTGAAATAGAGCATAAACACCTGCCTTTACAACAGGGTTTATCACTTAGCAGCTATGTTAGTAATGATAAAATTACAGCCATTATTAACAAATCAGAAGACAACCATTCTCATATTATTGTTAATGCCGGCATATTCTATTCTGGCATAATCGCGGGCTGTAGCTGCTCAGATGACCCTACCCCGCTAGATACTCAAAACGAATACTGTACATTGGTATTTAGCATTGATAAACACACTGCTGAAACGTCAGTTAACCTGATTGAAGAATAATTCATCTGGTATATCCCTCTTTATACCGTTAAAATCGACCTGAATTATTAATAAGCGATAAGAGAACAGATTGAAATGGGCAGACATTTTGAAAACCGTAAAGCCTCCATGGCCAAAACTCAGGGTGCGAAGGCCAAGTTATATTCACGTTATGGTAAAGAACTCTATATCAGCGCCAAAAACAGTGGCGCAGATCCAGACAGTAACCTTGTCCTACGCCGCTTAATAGAAAAAGCTAAAAAAGATCAGGTACCTGCTCATGTTATTGAGAACGCACTGAAGAAGGCCGAAGGCGGAGCAGGTGAAGACTTTGTATTAGCTCAATATGAAGGTTTTGGCCCTGGTGGCTGTATGGTTATTGTTGATTGCCTTACAGATAATAATAATCGTACCTTTACTGATGTTCGCCAATGTTTCGTTAAGAATCATGCAAAAATTGGCACCCAGGGTACAGTTAGCCATATGTTTGATCATCAGGCTATTTTTGTTTTTAAGCATGATGACGAAGAAGCCATACTTGACGCGTTAATGGAAAAAGATGTCGATGTTACGGATATCGAAAATGAAGACGGTTTAATTACCATCCTTGCTCCTAATACCGAATTTAATAATGTCAGAACAGCTCTACATGCTGCCTTTCCAGAAGTTGAATTTGAAATGGATGAAATCACCTATATACCCCAGACTTCAACTAAGGTAACCGGTGAAGATGTGGAGTTTTTTGATAATTTTATTAATGCATTAAATGATTGTGATGATGTACAACATATCTATCACAATGCTGAGTTTGATGATTAGCTTTATTCGAGTTAAATAAAAACAGGTCGTCCTGAGTGAATGCGAAAAATCAAATTTAGTAAATGGTTTCTATTAAGCAAGCTTCTCTCATTCAGGAATGACTACAATCTAATCTTACAACTATAAGTTAATGTCTCCCCCACATATATGACATCACCAACCAATAAAACAAGTTTAATTAGGCGCTTAGAACATATACTGCCGCCCGAATCTGTTCTGCATCAGACAGAAGACTTACACCCTTTTGAATGCGATGGCTTATCTGCCTATCGCAATCTTCCTATTGCCGTAGTACTGCCCGATAAACTTGAACAGGTTCAGGCTATATTAAAGCTCTGTTATGAATTAAATGTACCTGTAGTCGCCAGGGGTGCGGGAACAGGTTTATCCGGTGGAGCACTTCCCCACTCAGATGGTATTTTACTTAGCCTGGCAAAATTTAAAGAAATTATAGATATTGATCCAGTACAACGTGTTGCCCGTGTTCAACCCGGTGTGCGTAATTTGGCAATTTCTGAAGCTGTTTCACAATATGATTTATATTATGCACCCGACCCATCTTCGCAAATTGCCTGCACCATAGGTGGTAATGTTGCGGAAAATTCTGGTGGCGTACACTGCCTTAAATATGGTTTAACCGTACACAATATTCAACAGATAAAAATTATTACTATTGAAGGTGAATTACTCACTATTGGTGGTAGTGGTCTTGACTCACCTGGCTATGACCTGCTCGCATTAATGACAGGCTCAGAAGGCATGCTGGGTGTTATTGTTGAGGTCACCGTAAAGCTGCTACCCAAACCCGAATCTGCACAGGTTATCCTTGCCGCATTTGATGATTTAATCAAAGCAGGTGAAGCTGTGGGCAATATTATTTCAGCGGGTATCATACCTGCCGGCCTGGAAATGATGGACAAACTGGCAATTAAAGCCGCTGAAGAATTTGTGCATGCAGGCTATCCAATGGATGCAGTCGCGATATTATTATGTGAACTCGATGGTAGTGATGCAGAAGTTACAGAAAACATCTCCACCGTGAAAAACATATTGCAACAAAGCGGCGCAACTGAAGTTCGTGTCGCAAGAGATGACGCTGAGCGCATAACATTCTGGAAAGGGCGTAAAGCTGCATTTCCAGCGGTTGGAAGAATATCTCCTGATTATTACTGCATGGATGGCACCATTCCGCGCAAACATTTACCTCATGTTTTAAAAACTATGGCTGAGCTTTCTGCTGCATACGAATTACCTGTTGCCAACGTTTTTCATGCGGGTGATGGCAATTTACACCCCTTAATTCTTTATGACGCAAACAAACCCGGTGAGCTCGAGCGCACCGAAGAATTTGGCGGAAAAATTCTGGAATTATGTGTAGAAGTCGGCGGAAGCATTACCGGTGAACATGGCATCGGTATGGAAAAAATAAATCAAATGTGCGTGCAATTCAAACCATTAGAATTATCACAATTTCATGCCATAAAAGATGCCTTCGATAAAAAAGGCTTACTTAATCCAGGTAAAGCTGTACCTACTCTGCACCGATGCGCAGAGTTTGGTGCCATGCACGTACATCATGGGGAACTGCCGCACCCTGAACTAGAACGTTTTTAACTTATGTCGAATAATATAACCCAACAATTACAGTCGCAGGTTCAAGAAGCCTATACAGATAAAACCCCATTAAAAATACTCGCGGGAAATAGCAAAGATTTTTATGGCAGAGCTGTAGATGCAAATATTCTGGATGTTTCAGAACATCAGGGCATCATCAGTTATGAACCCACAGAACTGGTAATAACAGCAAGAGCCGGAACGCGTTTAACAGACATAGAGTTTACACTCAACGACAGCAATCAAATGCTAGCCTTTGAGCCGCCTCACTTTGCATCGACTGCTACCTTAGGCGGCACCATTGCCTGCAATATGTCTGGCCCCCGCCGCGCTTACACCGGTGCAGCAAGAGATTTTGTTTTAGGCAGTAACATTATTAATGGAAAAGCAGAACAACTAAAGTTCGGTGGCCAGGTAATGAAAAATGTTGCCGGATACGATGCATCACGTTTGATGTGCGGTGCCATGGGCGGCCTGGGTGTTATACTTGATGTATCCTTAAAAGTCATACCCAAACCTGAAGCTGAAATAACTGTCTCACATGAGTGTGATATTAATCAAGCCATGCAATATATGCATCAATGGGTTAAACAGTCTCTACCGGTTAGTGCTAGTTGTTATGTTGGTTCACAATTGTATACCCGGTTAAGTGGGAACCAGTCATCTGTTACTTCAGCACAACAGATTATTGGTGGAGAGGTTATTGGTAACAATTTGGTTTTCTGGCAACAGGTTAAGGAGCAGTCACATAATTTTTTCAATACTGAAAAATCCATCTGGCGCTTATCACTGGCTTCTAACAGCTCGCCTCTTAATAGCTTAGCAGGCGACACGCTTTATGAATGGGGTGGTGCACTGCGTTGGTTAAGTTCAGATGAACCCGCCGAGAAAATAAGAGAAACATTAAGCTCGTTAGGTGGGCACGCCACCTTATTTAAAAACAATACTCAAAATATTGCACCCTTTCAGCCACTCAGTACTGGCATGTTAAGTATTCATAAAAAATTAAAACATGCTTTTGATCCTGAGAATATATTTAACCCCGGCTGTATGTATAAAGAACTTTAACAATGCAAACCAATTTACTTAGTAATCTGTTAAAAACCCCTCAAGGTGAAGAAGCCAATGATATTTTACGCTCATGCGTACATTGTGGTTTTTGTACAGCCACCTGCCCAACTTATCAATTATTAGGTAATGAATTAGATAGCCCACGAGGAAGAATTTATCTAATTAAACAGGTGCTTGAAGGTGAACCTGTTACCGAGAAAACCCGAACACACCTGGATCGTTGTCTTACCTGTCGTTCATGTGAAACCACCTGTCCATCAGGTGTTAAATATGGTCGATTAATAGATATTGGTCGTGAGGTAGTTGAAAAAAAAACTTCTCGTAAGCTTACTGAAAAGCTCACCCGTTATACTTTACGAAAAATTATTCCTTACCCTGAAAGATTTAGTTTCTTACTAAAACTAGGGCATATTTTTAAACCGGTTTTACCCAATATTTTAAAATCTAAAATACCGGTAATTGAAGCCTCTGGTAAATGGCCAGAAACCGTTCATAAAAGAAAGATGTTAATACTCGCGGGTTGTGTACAACAAACCACTAATGCCCAGACCAATGTATCAACAGCTAACGTACTGAACAAACTTGGCATTGAATTAATACAACAGAATGAAGTTAAGTGCTGTGGTGCAGTCAGCCAACACCTTTCAGCAACTAATGAAGCTATTGATACCATTAAGAAAAATATAGACGCCTGGTGGCATCATGTTAACAACGGCATAGAAGCGATTGTTATTACGGCAAGTGGCTGTGGTGTTATGGTTAAAGACTACGCGCATTTATTAGAACATGATGAAAACTATGCGCTTAAAGCTAAAAGAATTAGTGAGCTTGCAAAAGATATCAGTGAAATTATAGCTTGCGAAAAGCTAGAACCATTAAATGCAGATAAAACAAAAACCACTGTTTCTTTTCATAGCCCCTGCACTCTGCAACATGGCCTACAGCTTAATGGTGTAGTTGAAAATATTTTAACTAACGCCGGGTATAACTTAACACAGGTTAATGATGCACACTTGTGTTGTGGTTCTGCGGGTACTTATTCGGTGTTACAACCAAAGCTATCTAAAAAACTATTACACAATAAAATATCAGCATTACAAAAAGACCGGCCAGATATTATTGCTACTGCAAATATAGGCTGCCAAATGCACCTTTCCACGGAATCAGATAAACCGGTAAAACACTGGATAGAGCTGGTCGAAATGGCTATTTGCTAAACATGTTTCATTAATCTTTACGGTGGATCCACTTCGCTTGATCCAGCCTACTGTTTCATACTGCCCCCTGATCGAATATGAAGAACCTGATTCTCACCTCTGTATTTACTTCACTACTACTCTTACTGAATATAGTTATAAACTGGATACTACCATTTTACGTGCATTTACAGAGCAGGATCATTCACAACGCAGACAGTAATGTCGAAAACTAAAACACACTAACACCGTCTATATCCTTAAAGTAATTAAAATAAAGTCAAAAACTTCTAACTACAGCTGACCTTGGTAATAACTTATTTTAACTTCCGCTATATCAAGGAAGCGACAGTTTGCCTAAATAACTAAGAGGAAGCCAACGGTCAATAGCGGACTAAAGCTTATTAATAAGCGGTCCACAAACTTGGACAATAAGCTGAGGATTATGTGATACTTAAAATACTTTCTATATGACAATATACTTTCAATTATGTAACGTTTCATTGTCATCAAGTAGAAGTATTTATTGGCTAACTTTTTTGATTTTTTGTACAAATTGAGAATTTTCGGTAAATAATGTATAATGATCAGTTCTTTATGAGCTTATATAAAACCCAGGCAATGCTGCGTCCTCCCACTCCTAATGATGGTGCGTCTGTATTTCGTCTGATAGGCCACTGCCCACCTCTTGATATCAACTCCATGTACTGCAATCTGTTGCAGTGTACACACTTTGCTGGTACTTCGGTGACTGCTGTACAAACAGTTAACGAGAGCGAAGAGCTGGTCGGATTCATTTCCGCTTACCTGGTTCCTGAACGTGAAGACACGCTCTTTATCTGGCAGGTGGCAGTTGATGAACGCGCACGTGGTGCTGGCTTGGCTGGCAGTATGCTGAAACATATCCTTGATCGCTCGCAATGTAGCCAGATTAGCCACCTGGAAACTACCATCACTGAATCAAATAAGGCTTCATGGGCACTGTTCGAAAGCCTCGCTAATAAACTGGAAACAACACTGCAAAAATCTGTCATGTTTGACCGCGACATACATCTTGCGAGTAAGCATGATACGGAGTTTCTTGTACGTATCGGTCCGTTTAAGTCCGCCCAAACCTAACATTACATTTAATAAAAAAATACGGCGCTTAAGAAATGCGCTAGGATAACCATATGAAAATTTTTGATGAAATCGAATCGGAAGTACAGAGTTACGCACGTGCTTTCCCCCGTGTTTTTCATAAAGCACAGGGCGAACACCTGTATGACGAAGACGGCAACCAGTACCTCGATTTTCTCGCTGGCGCCGGCACACTGAACTACGGACATAATAATCCGGTATTCAAAGAAAAACTGCTGAAATATATACAGGAAGATGGCATCACCCATGGTCTGGACCTGCATACCAAGGCCAAAGAAGGGTTCCTGAATACCTTCAGTGAAAAGATCCTTAAACCCCGGGGTTATGATTACGTTATGCAGTTTACCGGGCCAACCGGCACTAACGCCGTGGAAGCGGCATTAAAGCTGGCAAGAAACGTTACCGGGCGTGAACATATCATCGCATTCACCAACGGCTTTCATGGTGTCAGCCTGGGCGCGCTTGCAGCAACCGGCAACTCACATCACCGGGGTGCAGCTGGCGTCAGTCTAAGCGGCACTTTTCGTATGCCTTATGACGGTTACCTGGGTGACGATGTCGATACCACGGCTTATCTTGAAAAAGTCATCTCCGATTCGAGCAGCGGTGTTGATCTGCCCGCTGCCGTCATCGTTGAAACCGTGCAGGGTGAAGGCGGTATCAATGTAGCTAGTTTTGAGTGGTTACAAAACCTTGAGGCTATCTGTAGAGAACACGATATTTTATTAATTGTTGATGATATTCAGGCAGGCTGCGGGCGCACCGGCACCTATTTCAGTTTTGAAGAAGCTGGAATTAAACCGGACATCATCACCCTCTCAAAATCACTCGGTGGCTACGGTACGCCTTTTGCCGTGGTACTCATAAAACCTGAGTTAGACCAGTGGAAACCGGGCGAACATAACGGCACCTTCCGTGGCAATAACTTTGCCTTTATTACGGCAAAAGCGGCCATTGATCATTACTGGTCTGATGATACCTTTTCCAATGAGATAAAGCGCAAGGGCAAATACGTGCTTGAGCGCCTCAACTCGATTGCCGATCAATATGGTGAAGGCAATTTCACTTGCCGTGGCCGGGGCATGTTTCTGGGTATTAATTGCGTCAACGGTGATATCGCCGGAAAAATTACACACGCCTGTTTTAAACAAGGCCTGATTATCGAAACTAGTGGAGCCGATGACCAGGTGGTTAAGTTTTTATGCCCGTTGATAACCAGTGATGAAAACCTGAAAAAAGGCATCGACATAGTAGAGCAGGCAGTAAAAGAAGTATGTGCAAAAGAAGATGGCATTCCCGAAGAATCTGATTACTTTGATGATGTAAGAGTCGACGATTGATCGACGAGAAACACTTTTAATCAAAACATAACATCGAAGAAAACTATAGAGAATGAAGTAACAATGATTGTTAGAACCCTACAGGAAGCGGAAAAAACAGAGCGCCGAGTCGAAGACCCCAATGGTGACTGGGACAGCGTGCGACTATTGCTAAAAGATGACAATATGGGTTTTTCCTTCCACATCACAACTATCTATGAAGGCGCAGATTTTCAAATGCACTATCAAAACCACCTGGAATCGGTATATTGCATGTCAGGTGAAGGTGAGGTCGAAACCCTGGGTGACGACCCGGACGGTAACAAAAAATACCCGATAAAACCCGGCACAGTTTATGTCCTTGATAAACATGATAAACACATCCTACGCGCCTTTAAAGAAATGAAGATGGCCTGTGTATTTAATCCACCGGTAACCGGTAATGAAGTGCATAATGCAGACGGTGCATATGAGCTGGAAGCAGATTAAATACTTTAGAAATAAATTTAAAATATTGGAATACTGTAGAAAGTGCAAAGTAGCTGCATCCTGATCCCAAAACTAATGGCTAGCTTTTACAAGATTTTATGATAATTTCTTTTCTGTTTTTTTTACTTCTGTTTGTCATCATCGGCGTATCTTCAGCACGCAAGAGCCGTGGCACCAAGCAGGATTATTATTTAGCCAGCAGTTCGGTTTCACCGGCACTGGTCGGCTTATCTGCTGTTGCCACCAACAACAGCGGGTACATGTTTATCGGCGTTATCGGTTACACATATGTCACCGGCCTCGCCTCAATATGGCTAATGTTAGGATGGATTGCTGGTGATTTTCTGGCATCGACATTTGTCCATCGTCGCTTACGTACAGCTACAGAATTATCCGGGGAAGTCAGTTATGCTGGCGTGCTCAGCAACTGGTATAGCAATGGCAAGCAGGACAGCCTGCAACGCATCATCGGGCTTATCTCGCTTTTCTTTCTTCTCGCCTATGCTAGCGCCCAACTCGTCGCTGGCGGTAAGGCATTACACGTGTTATTCGACTGGCCGATATGGGCGGGTGCGGTCATAGGCGCAATACTGGTCGCTGTATATTGTATTGCCGGCGGTATTCGCGCATCTATCTGGACGGATGCCGCACAGTCTGTGGTGATGATCATTGCTATGGCAATACTGCTTTTTATCGCCACCAGCTCATTGGGCGGCATCGATGCCAGTATTTCACAGATGAATGCGGTGGACGGTTTTCTTGACTGGTTCCCAAAAGATCTGGCACTTCCCGGCTTAGCGGGTGGGGGCCTGTTTGCTATCAGCTGGGCTTTTGCCGGCTTCTCTGTCATTGGCCAGCCCCACATCATGGTTCGTTTTATGACGCTGGAAAACAATCAAAAAATGAATCAGGCAAGGCTCTGGTACTACCTATGGTTTAGCGCGTTTTATGCCATGGCAACTGGCGTTGGTCTGCTCTCGCGTATTTACCTGGCCAATGACGGCAGCTTCGATGCCGAACTGGCATTACCGACCATGGCGCTTGAGCTCCTATCACCAGTATTCGTCGGCCTGGTGCTTGCGGGTATATTTGCTGCCACTATGTCTACTGCCGACTCACTGGTTCTAAGCTGTTCAGCTGCTATCACGCATGATTTGTTACCACACAAAGTCGAAAGCACTTTTTTACTTAAAATGACAACACTGCTAATCACACTGGCTGCCCTGGCATGGGCTCTAGTTAACGGACAGAGTGTATTTAATCTTGTTATCCTGGCCTGGTCTGGTCTGGCCAGTGCCTTCGCTCCTTTGCTTATTGCGTTAAGCCTGGGCGGCAAACCGAATCAGAAATTAAGTATATTGGCTATTTTTATTGGCTTGTCTGTCGCCATGACCTGGCGTTACCTGGGCTGGCACAGCGCAGTCTATGAAGGCATGGCAGGTATAATCGCGGGGCTGATTATACTGAGCCCGTCGCTGCTTACTAACAGGAAAAAATCTATTAGAGAATATTAAACGTCCGCTTTGTGTCGACAACGAACGTATATTAGAGATTACTTAATGACTGCCTTGTGGTGTAAGCGCCCCTCTTAGTTACACGATATATAATGCAACACAGAAGATATTGGCCAACTTATACTTGCTTAAGTTCGGACAGATTATGGTTTCGTGCACATTACAGAAACTTTAACTAATATCGTCACGTTCTATTAGTTTTCGACTTTAATATATAGTTATCGACTAGATTTGTTTGAAATAACTCACCAGTACCTTGACACTCATCCAGGATAATAAAAATATATTATTCCAATAACCAGGGTGGATCAAGCAAGGAGGATCCACCGTTAATTACATAACCTTAAAATCAAAAAAAGCTATTTATCGCTATATAATGCAAAAAGATAAGTCATGTTAAACATCAACGATTAACATTTACCAGAACCACCCGTTAGATTTTAATTCAGCTTCACAGGTTTTAAGTTGCGCAGCATACTTACTCGCATTTTTTTTAACCTTTTGCGCGACTTTAATTAACCAGGGTTTCTTATTATATGTTTTACGTTTAAAGCCGCCATGTCCTTCATGATAGGCAAGATACTGATTATAGGCATCCCATTTTGATATTTTCAAAGTGTCATACGATCTTTTGCCATACCAACCAATAAAATCGACTGCATCATCAAAGTCATCTCTATCAGCACCTGAGTTACCCGTCGATTTGATGTACCAGTCCCAGGTACCATCCTTTACCTGTGCATAACCATAGGCAGTAGATTTTCTACCCGTAGGAATAACCCATAAAAAATACTCCATCTCAGTCTGAGCATCATGAGTAAAACGTGATTCCTGATGAATAATAGCTAGCTGAACATGAATAGGTACACCCCAGCGTTTAAAGCTATCACTTGCATCATCATACCAGGAATTTTTTTCCTCAAAAATTGAACAACTATTACTCATGTTTTTTGGAGGTGCTGAAGAACAGCCTGTTAGAGCAAGAAGAACTAAAATTATTAAACCAATAGATAGCCGACTCAATGCCTGCACACTTACTTTAGACAGACCTGGCTGTTGCTGTCTAAGCACAACACAAAACCACTCAAGCAAATTTGAACACGTTCTTAGAGGTGCTTGCTGCAAACACCTGGAGTACTTAGCACAACACCCCTTATCCCACTCTACAGATATAGAGATTTCCTTCATAAGCAACTACCCCGTCGATGAGTATATGTGTCTATATCAGTTATATTTTTAAATTGCATAATAATTCGTTTCAATCATGGCAGGTTTTATTTTAGCTACGGTAACTACCTCTAAAATATAATAATATTAGGTGATGCGCTTCACACAATCTATCTAAAGATCATAAGCCCTCTTGTTATTACTTAGCAATGTGCTTGAATAAGTTAACTCGCAACTAGCTGTACCTGCAAGTAGTAAATGATAAACCTCTTTTTACATGGAGTTGTATTAACAATTACTTATTAAGTAGGGCACTTATGAAAAAATTAGTTAAAAACTTATTTAACAAAAAATCGGAAGATCATTATGTTTCCGCTCATGGGACTAATGTAAAAATATTGTTCTCTTCAGAGAACCCCTCATTGCTAGGCCGATCAATCACAACAACAGCTATTGAAATGAGCCCGAAGAGCATTCGCCTTGAAGTCGCGCATCCTATAGAAATAGACTCTGTCCTAGATATTGAAGTTAAACTGGATAGTAGCCAGAGAAGCTATAACTTAACGGGCAATGTTCGCTGGCGCTTACCTTCTACGCGCGGACAATACCATATTGTACTTGTACTCAGAGAACGCAATGATATTCGCTCAGATTTCAAAGCATGGAAATCTAATTTCATGCAAAATTTTGAGTTCTCTAAAGTAGGATAAATCAAATAGCAGGCTAAACACTTGTCACAGAGCCCTATGAGTAAACAGAGTAAAACTATAAATTAGCTAAGTAATAGCGAGAACACTTAACTAGAATAAATTCTGACTCAGCACATCTCTGTGATATTTGTAAATGACTAAGACTTAATATCTATACAGTCTATTGAACTCTAATTCTTGTTATCTGATGCTCTTTATCAATATCTAATAACACATCAGCTCTATCTGGCATTTCTCTCAGGCATTGCCGGGTAATTCTCTCAAAGTGCATAATAAACCGTTCAAGCTGTTGAGCGGTCATTGTGTGTTCACTGTTTTCATTCTTTTGCTTTAATTTATCTTCCTGTAAGTTTCTCCACTCAAATACAGACTCCATATCAGGCACCTTAAGCATAACCAGATAATCAATATGGGAAAACAACTCCTGGTATTTACCCGCTAGTTGCTTATTAACATAAGTTCGCCAGCAAGCGTCTGCATCCTCTATTTCTTCTAGCTTGTTAAGAGGTTCAGTTAAACTCTCAAGTGCCTCTGGTTTTGCACCAACACACCAACCTTCAAATAAAACAATATCTACATTTAGACTAATCGTTTCCCATTGATCTTCAGGTAGTAGATCATCAATAGCTTTATTAAACACAGGTAATTTAATAGCCGATTTATTTAATTTTTTTATATCATCTAATATTTGTATTGCCAGGTCCACATTATGAGTACCGGGTACTCCCCTAACCTTTAATAATGGGTGAATAGTATTCGCGAGGTTAAATCGATGCTCTCGTGACAAATATAAGTCATCAATAGACAGATGCAAAACCGCTTTATTAAACAACTGCTCTAATATTAGTTTCAATAATTGACTTAACGTCGATTTACCAGAGCCCTGCGCGCCATTTATACCGATAATCAATGGAGTTGACGAGTGTTTGCTATCAACCCATTTAGATAAGGGTAAATAAATACGATTAAATGATGATTTAAACGCAACATCTAACTTTTCGCCCTGCATAAACTCCATTAATTTATCTGAAAATTTCTTATCAAATTCATCAATCTGGTTATCTGAAAGCAATTTATGTAATTCTGGCCACATCAAGGCATTAAAACATTAAATTTATAAGCATGTAAATAGTACCCAATAGCGCTAGAGGTTTTATAATTAGTCTGTTTTAATGACTAAACATAAACTAAAAGACTTTATAAATTGAATCCACAAGATCTAATCATTCAACAGACACAGTGCTGGTTAAAAACAGTTATTATTGGTTTAAACTTCTGCCCGTTTGCTAACCAGGAGTTTAAGAACAACACCATACGTTATACCGCATTTGATGGGGTTAACCTGGAGTCCTGCTTACATGCTCTCGCTGAAGAATTTCAACACCTGGACAAGCATCCAGAGACTGAAACTACTCTACTCATTTTTAGCCATTATGCAGAGAGTTTCGATGACTTTCTGGAGCTTATTGATTATGCCAATCAATTGCTCGATGATTTAGGTTATCGATCTACCTATCAGCTCGCCCACTTTCATCCGCAATATTGCTTTGAGGGAGAAGAGCCTGATGACGCATCAAATTTCACCAATCGCTCCCCTTACCCTACATTGCACCTTATACGCGAGCAGAGTATGCAAAAAGCCATCGAAAATTACCCTGATACCGCTGAAATACCTGATAACAATATTAAGCTGGCACGTGAACTAGGTGCTGATAAGTTACAGTCACTACTTGATGAATGCAAAAATAAGCCATGATTAGCCTCTCCGGGCTTGCCATATACCCTATCAAATCAACGGCTCAGGTTGCACTATCAAGCGTTGAAATGAGCCCATTTGGGCTCAACATGGATCGTCGCTGGATGCTTATTGATGATAATGGCAACATGCTAACGCAGCGCAAGCATGCCCGAATGTGCCTGATTCAATGCACCATAGAAGACACCCGCTTAGTTGTTATAGCGCCTGGTATGCAGGCACTTAAAATCCCATTGAAGAATTCAAATACCAATGTAAAAGCAACCGTCTGGAATGACACCTGTAATACCTTTGACTGTGGTAAAGAGGCAGCAGAATGGTTCACTCACTTTCTAAAGACATCTGCTCGGCTTGTATATTTTCCTGAAGATGAAGTACGCCAGGTCGATTTAGATTATGCCAAACAGGGAGACATAACTGCATTTAGTGATGGTTTCCCCTACCTGCTTATAAGTCAGGCATCACTAGATAATTTAAATACTCGCCTGGCCACAGCGGTAGAAATGAAACGCTTCCGTCCAAACCTTGTCCTAAGTGGAACCGATGCATTTGCCGAGGATAACTGGAAGAAAATCAGAATTGGAGATATAACATTTAACCTGGTGAAACCCTGTAGCCGATGCTCTATTCCCAGCATAGACCCGAATACTGCTGAAAAATCTGCAGAAGCAGTTAAAGCCCTGGCAGCTTACCGTATGCGAGAAAATAAGATCTTCTTTGGGCAAAATGTGATAGCCGAAGGCACAGGTACACTGGAAGTGGGTATGCCAGTTGAAATACTGCTTTAGAGACAGCTTAATTAGAAACCACGCTTACAGTTCAGGCCCTAGTATAAATGGCAGCTCTTCAAAGCCCATATCTTCTAACTCTTCCATCAGGTCTTCCCAGTTGTAACCAGGTAAATTATCTTCTATACGCGCGATAGCCCCTGTGGCAGCCCTGTAAACCTCATGCTCTTCATAATCTTGAGGTATTTGTACTAACCTGATTTTATTGCTGTCTTTACTGGGTAAAATCATTAGCTTTGCAGCCATAGTGAATAACCTTTATATTGATAATTAAAAAAATAATCTTCCGTATGAAACCATTTGCTAATACTGTGATCTTAATACGTACCTATAAATACAATACAAAAATAGTACAATAAGCCTATGAAAAATACGAGAGCTCTATTTATACACTGTATAACATTAATTGCATTAATACTGCCTTTTAATCTTTCAGCAACAGTTGAGAGCAATCCCTCTATAACGAATACTCTTCCCGCATACAGCACCCAATATAATGTAAAACAGGATGCTTTTAAAGATGGTGCGGCCGCGGTAAAGCTCGCAACCAGTACAAATCGCCGCATTCTTATTGAACTAGGTGGTGACTGGTGTACGTGGTGTAAAAAAATGGATGTGTTTTTTGATAACAATCCAGATATAAAACAAAAGCTCCATGAAACTTTTGTTATGCTTAAAATTAATGTCAGTGATGAAAATGATAATGCTGAATTTCTAAAAGCATTCCCTAAACCATTAGGTTATCCACACATGTATGTTTCTGAATACAATGGCAGTGTTTTATGGTCACAGGACACGGCCGAGTTTTTAAACGATGGGCACTATACGCGTGAATCATTTCTCGCATTTTTTGAGCGTTGGAATATAAAGCATAAAAAACCTAAATCTTATAAATAAAACATATGACAACAAAACTAATAAATAGAAGGCAGTTCATTCAACTCATAGCAGTGGCAAGCACAAGCTGGCCTGCTATTAACCTTGCTAAAACTAACAGTTCTAATCAAACTTTAGGCAGGCAAGCAGATCTTGTATATAAAGACCTGAGTGATCCCTGGTTAAGTATTGCTGAAGTGCAGGAACATTTATTTCCTGCCGACGACGTCTCCCCAGGCGCAAAAGATATTAGCGCACTACGCTTCTTACGTAACATGTTAGAAGCACCTGATAGTGATACTGAAGAAAAAGAATTTATAATCAAAGGCGTTGGCTGGTTAAATGATTTATCTATTAAAAATAATAAAAGAAAATTTATTAAATTAAATACCGATGAAAAAGAAAAAGTTCTGCGTCAAATCGAGGGTAGCCGTGCCGGTAGTCGCTGGTTATCTTTAATGATGACCTATTTATTAGAGGCCCTACTCAGTGACCCTGTATATGGCGGTAATAAAGATCAAAAAGGCTGGCAATGGCTGGAGCACATTCCTGGTTTTCCAACGCCTACAACTGATCAGGTTTATTTCAAACTCGGCCAACATGCCAATGGTACTACACGCAGGAGAACCAAGTCATGAGTAAAGATTATGACGTGTGCGTAGTTGGCAGTGGTGCAGGAGCAGGCCCTATAATTTCTGAATTATCTAAACAGGGAAAATCAGTACTGGTTTTAGAAAAAGGCCCCTGGCTAACAGAAGAAGATTTTACTAAAGATGAAATGGCTTGTTGCAGACGCAGCACTTACACACCAAAGCTTGAAGATGAACAACACGTACTTGAAGAAGAAACCATGAATGGCGGTTGGGAAAGTGAGCCAACTTCTGAATCTGGCTGGGATTTCTGGAATGGTAATGTAGTTGGTGGCTCGTCTAATTTTATGAGTGGTTATTTCTATCGAATAAAACCCGAAGACTTTCGTTTATTGTCTGAATTTGGTCCTATCAAAGGTGCAAATGTAGTCGACTGGCCGATTAGTTATGATGACATGGAGCCCTACTTTACAAAAGTCGAAACAGCGGTAGGTATTTCTGGAAAAATAATTCCGCATAAGCATCAGGAACCCAGATCAACCAAAGATTTTCCATACCCCCCTACCAGTGAACATCCCATTGTTGAACGAATTGATAAAGCCTGTGATGAACTTAATATAACCTCACTGCCTACACCCAGGGCCATTTTATCGAGACCTGCTAATGGGCGTAATAGTTGCGAGTATTCAGGCTACTGCGGTAGCTATGGCTGTCACTCAGGCGCTAAAGGCAGTGCGCGTGCAGCGCTACTTGATGATGCTGTGGCTACAGGTAATTGTGAAATTAGAGCCAACAGTAAAGTTTATAAGCTTAAAAGTGATAATAAAGGACAGGTAGTCGAAGCACTCTATTATGATATGGACGATAAACCACAGTCTGTATCTGCAAAAACATTTGTTGTTGCATGCCATGCAATAGAAACTTCACGCTTATTATTGTCATCAACCGGCCCTAAACACCCCAATGGATTAGGGAATAACTATTCACAACTGGGTAAGAACCTGGTGTTTTCTGCTGGCGGCTCAGGTACCGGTGAATTTCACTATAGTGAGATGGATAAACTCGCTGCAAGCGCAATGAAAACCCGAGGCCCTTTTGTAAACCGTGGCGTGCAGGACTGGTACTTTTTTGATGACAAAGACTTTGGAGGCAAAACTAAAGGCGGTGTAATTGATTTTTTACTTCGTCATCCAAATCCAATTTCAAAAGCCATGTCAACCAAATGGAATGATGAAGATAAGTTAAACTGGGGGAAAAATCTAAAACGTGATTTAAAAACGGTATTTACAGAATCTCAGGATTTACGTTTCGAAGTTTTTAACGACTGGCTACCCACCGATAACTGTTTTGTAAACTTAGACAACAGCGTAAAGGACAAATGGGGATCAGCCGTTGCAAAAGTCAGGCTAGGCTACCATGAGCATGATTTAAAAGTGGGTGAGTTTTTATCCGCAAAAGCTGAGAACATTCTGAAACAAATGGGTGCAAAAAATATTCGCTCAAGTGTAAGCGGTTCACCACCAGCAAACCTGGTTGCCGGTGGCTGTCGGTTTGGTAACGATATAAACACATCGGTTTTAGATGCCGATTGTAAGGTTCACGATGTAGATAATTTATACGTGACCGATGGCAGCTTTATGCCAACTGGTGGCAGCGTACCTTATACCTGGACTATTTATGCAAACTCATTTCGTGTTGCCGATATACTAAAAAGTCGGGTGTAAAAAGAAACGGAGATATTTAGTCTGTGTGTTTGTGATGTATTCATAGAGTAAATATTTGCGTTTCTTTTCAGGCATTCAAACTGTATTTATTGCCGCATCAGACACATAAAACATGCATCCGTAACAACGAACTAAATGCTTATCATTCCAGCCGCGAAGCCAATTACACCACCAAACACACCACCCCACACAACTAACCATCCCAGATGCCTCTTGATCATTTCCTGGATTATTTCTTTTACAAGCTGAGGCGTTAACTCATTTAAACGTTTTTCAACAATATCTTCTATCTGCTGTCTTATTTCAGACATCACATCAGGTTGTTCTAGCTCATCACGTAGTAATTGTTGAAAAGACTCCTCTTTTGTCATATTAACTAATGACAACTTCATATTTTCAATAAAAGGTTCTTTTAAGGGGTCTAACGCTTCCTGCCCACCAAACATACCCAGCATACTGCCAAAAGATGATTCCATAATCACTTTTACCAGGGAATCAAAAGAAGGTGACAAATCAACTTTTTCAATAACCGGAGCTAGATGAAAGTCATTTGTTTCACCTGGGCCTTTAAGAAATCGATCAATATTATCTGGCGTAAAAAACTGTGTCATCATCAGTTCTTTTATGGCCAGTTTAAAATCTTCAAAGCGAGCTGGAATTACACCTGACCCATACAAACCGGGCACCTTTTCAAACAGCATATGCACTGCTAGCCAGTTGGTTATAGCACCTGATAGTGCAAAAAGACCTATATTTAGCACTAACTGATGCTGAAGAAAATAACCTGAAACAACAACTAATACAGCTAAACCATTAGTAACAATACTTTTATTCATAAATAATTTTCTCAAAAATAACGTAACTTTATGTTACAAAAAATAATCACGACTACCCTGTCAGCTTAAAAATACTGACATTCCCTAATGCTTGTGTAGTGCTAAGGTTTATTGTTTAAAAATCATATACAGAATGATTCTGTAATAAATTCTCGATATCAGCAGAAGTTATCTCTGTGTAACTCAAACGATTAAACTGCAACATAGCACCACCTAATTCATACCAGGTAAAACCACTACTCCAGGCCGGGACTTCTGCTTCACCCTGAACCTTACGCGGAATAATAAAAATTTTACTCGGCATATATATTAAATTATAAGCCTGCTTTTTATCATGTAACGCTTCTATTATCTGCCAACTAGATTGAGAGTCATCACATACAAAAACATTCATCGGGTATTTAACATCCCCTCCATTATGTTCCCAGTGAGAACTGCTTATGGGTAACCCCTGCTGATCTATAAACATTTGAAAATGCAAATGATTAACTGATGCATATGCACCATAACTATTATAGCCCATGCCAATACCGGGTAATGTATCCGATAAAGTTTGTGTTAACTGACAAATATATTGATGCATTTCATTTGTTAAAAGCTGAGGAAGGCAGGCATCTCGTTGCGGAACAATCAAGGCATGAAAATCAGCGAACGGGTATTTATTGTAAAACACATCAAGCTCTTTTCCATTTATTTCACCAGACCAGAAACACTCTTTTGCCATAAAAGGCTTATTAAAATGAAACTGATCGGCAACAAATGGTGTACTGATTTCACCATTATGTTTAAAGTTTGTAATTCGATTAGGCCGAAACGAACGTATCTGATTAAACTGACAATGCCACTCAGATTCGTTTCGTTGCTGAGTTAACTGTATTTTTTCAAAACCCAGGGTGTGCAATTTAAGAATGACCAACAAGTCTTCTTCAACCGCTTGTATTTGTATACCTGACTGTAATGCCTGCTGGTATTGCTCTATTAAGCTTTCATATTGATTAAATAAGGGCGCTTTTAACTCTTCAAATAACTCCGCATCGTTAGTCGCGTTTGCTAAGCAGAGTATAAAGGTACCCAGTTGTTGCTTGTCTACTAACTGGTGTAAGCCCTGATTAAATTGTTGCCGAAAATGATCAAGCGAAGAAAATGGATTATTCATTGATTATGTGTTCTTTAATTTTTTTTCAGAAAATATATTGTTGTATGGCGAAGCTGGTGGGTCCGCTACGCTTGATCTACCCTGCAAAATCATGGGCAGACAGAGTCTAAACGATTTCTATTTAATAGACGTGTCAATCCAGTCGTCCAGGTAATAAATTCTCTGCCCTTCTGATGACTTGGACGGCCCAATTACCTTGGCTGCATATAAATGCTTTTCTACATTTTCTTCATCTATAGCATCAAGCTCTGTTTCACATATAAAAACACAACTTTCTGCAAAGCGCCCCCGTGATCGTTTAGGCGCATAAATAACAGCAAATTTGAGTTGTACTACGCCTGAATCACCATCGACTGTAATGCCTTTCATAATAATCTTTCTTTTTTATTCGGTCATGATTATGGGCTAGGGTTCGGAAACAACTGATGTATCTGTTCAATTCCAGCCAAAACTTCTTCACTTAAGCTGATATCAGCACTGGCTATATTATCACGTAGCTGTTGCATATTTGTAGCACCAATAATATTAGCTGTAATAAAGTCACGCTCATTAATATAAGCTAGCGCCATTTGAGCGGGTTCTAAACCATTGTCCTTTGCCAGTGAAACATAAAGCTGTGTCGCCTTTACCGCATTTTCACTACTGTATCTTGAATAATCAGGATAAAGAGTTAATCTCGCGCCAGCCGGCTTACTATTATTTAAATATTTACCCGAGAGCACGCCAAAGCCCAGCGGTGAATAAGCTAATAAGCCAACCTTTTCACGTATAGAGACTTCCGCAAGCCCTACTTCATAACTGCGATTTAACAATGAGTAGGGATTTTGTACGCTCACAACACGTGGAAGACCCAGTTGTTGGGATACCTGAAGAAACTTCATTACGCCCCAGGGCGTTTCATTAGACAAACCTATGCTTCTAATTTTACCTGCTGTCACTAAATTACCCAATACCCCCAGGGTTTCCTCTATGGGTACAGATTGATCTTGAGCATCATGCTGATAACCTGGTTGGCCGAAAAAATTAGTTTTACGATCTGGCCAATGTAATTGATACAAATCCAGATAATCGGTTTGCAGTCGCTTTAAACTATCATCCAGTGCTTGCTCGATGTTCTTTTTATCTAAACGACGTGTTGGCTCATGTCTAATATGTGGTAACCAGCCATCCGCCGGCCCTGCAACTTTACTAGCCAGTATTATCTCCTGACGTTTAGCCGATTTCTTTAGCCAGCTACCTATATATTGCTCTGTTAGACCATAGCTTTCAGCTTTTGGGGGTATCGCATATAACTCAGCTGTATCTATGAAGTTAACCCCATTGGCAATAGCATAATCTAGCTGTTGGTGAGCATCTTTCTCTGAATTCTGTTCACCCCACGTCATTGACCCCAAACAAATCACGCTAACGTTAATATCCGTATTTCCAAGCGGGTTATATTTCATCGTTTTTAAGTATCTCTAATTACGTTTGGTTTATACTATAGCCTTAAATCATTTCATACAATCAGGAAGCAGCCCACTCCGTGTCACAAATCATTCTTACTACACTCAATGCACGCTATATTCACGCTTCAATGGGTCTTCGTTATTTATATGCAAACATGGGGCACTTACAGGATAAAACCGAACTGCGTGAGTTTAATATCAATACTCGAGTAATGGATATTGCAGAATCACTATTACTAGCTAAGCCTGAAATCATTGGTATTGGCGTTTATATATGGAACGCTACTGAATCTTTACAACTAGTTAAGTTACTGAAAACCATTTCACCCGAGACGACCATTGTTCTGGGTGGACCTGAAGTCAGTTATGAGTACGAAACACAGGAACTGGTGAGTAGCGCTGACTATGTTATTACTGGCCAGGCGGAGCTGGCATTTAAAGAACTTTGCGATGATCTTTTCAATAACATAAAACCTTTCAATAAAATAATTCATCCATTACCAGTAGAGCTTTCAGAAATTGAGCTGCCATACAAATACTATAACGATGAAGATGTCGCAAACCGTGTTATTTATGTTGAGGCATCAAGAGGCTGCCCTTTTAAGTGTGAGTTCTGCCTGTCATCCCTGGATAAAACCGTATACCCATTTGATCTGGATATTTTTCTATCAGAAATGGAAACTCTTTATCAAAGAGGTGTACGGCATTTTAAGTTTGTAGACAGAACTTTTAATCTTAAAGCGGCGACCAGTATTCGTATCATGGAATTTTTTCTTGATAAAATGAACCTGGATAATGAAGGCAACCAAAATGAACAAAGTTTATTCCTGCACTTTGAGTTAATACCAGATCACCTACCTGAAAAGCTAAAAGACACGATATCAAGATTTCCCGAAGGCAGCTTACAATTTGAAATTGGCATTCAAAGCCTTAACCCGGAAGTACAGACTATTATCAGTCGAAAACAAAATACTCAAAAAGTATCTGACAATCTAAACTGGATTCGAAATCACTCTCATGCCCATATTCATGCTGATCTGATAATCGGTTTACCCGGTGAAACAATACATAGCTTTGCAGAGGGCCTTAATCAACTATATAAAATGAACCCTCACGAGATACAGGTTGGGATATTAAAACGCTTAAAAGGCACACCAATTATTCGTCATAGCATTGATTATGATATGCGATACAACCCCCTCCCGCCTTTTAACATACTCAGCAATAATTTAATTAACTTTATTGAAATGCAACGCCTGAGTCGTTTTGCACGATACTGGGATTTAATCATTAACTCTGGACGTTTTAAACATACCAAGAAAGTTCTATTAGAGAATAATTCTTTTTATAATTTTTTAAGTTTAAGTGACTGGATTTTTACTACATCAAATCAAACACATAAAATATCGCTAGAACGTTTATATTCACTATTATATGCAGGCATGATTGAAGCATTAGATTTTGATGCAGAAGAAGTTTCTGCTGCACTTTTAAGTGATTATGAAGTATCAGGTATTAAGGGTAAGCCTAAGTTTTTACGTCAATCTGCTGAGGTTGATGAAGCTAAAAGAATTAAGTCTAGTCAACGACAGATTAGGCATAGTGGGCTTTGAATTTTTCTTTGATACATTTTTAAGAGCTCTATAGCTTATACTGTTGGAGTGTAAGCAAGCTCTTATCTTTATGGGAACCTGAGTTCTATGGTGTCGCCTCTCTGGCGAGTGACTTTCTTTTCTTCAGCAAAAAGAAAGTCACCAAAGAAATGCCGCCCCGACATATAAACTTTTATTTAAACAGCAAATAAAAGTACCTTCTTCATTCCTGATTTTTGTGGCTGCTGCGGAACTCACGAATTAACAAGCGAATTCGCTCAGACATCCTCGCAGAAAACCCCACAAAAAACACTCACTCATCAGCTTATCTGAGGGGGAGAAATGAATCAAAAGAATAAAGTACAATCGGATTGAGTGGAATGTTTGTTGTTAACATACTGGATTTACTATTATGTATTCACAGTCACTGGATTCCTGCCTTCGCAGGAATGACAAGACAGGTGATTTTCTTTTGAAAAAACGCTTTATATCGGTTTTGACTTTAACCCCCTCTGGAGCTTGCCGAAAATTGTATACCTGTAGGGGCAAAATCACAGGGATGTGATTTTTAGTCATGATAAGCCTGGACGGCTTACCGGGACGACCCGGAAAATGAGCAATGAACTAACAGCATTAAATAATACTGGAAGTCTTCTTTACAATTTTCGGGAATTCTCATCGTTTTTTGATGAGAACAAGCGAGTAAAGGGCGGCGTTCTTTTGCCTACTTTTCTTACGCTGTTGTAAGAAAAGTAGGTCGCCAGAGAGGCGACTACACAGAAACCTAATTCCCATGAAGACTAGAGCTTGCAAAAATCACAACAGCTGAAACCACAAATCCCAAACTCCCATAACGCTATGAGTTTACAACAATACCTAAAGTCACTAGATTCCTGCCCGCACAGGAATGACAAAAAATCAAATTGAAATACTACGCATAATCCACCTGGCACTCTTAATCAACAGCCATAAAAACAACAAAGGAAACACAATAGTCTGCACAACAAACACCACAATTAAATTAATAACCTGTCGGCTCATATCTGAAGCAGCCTGTTTTAGTGAATCCATTTTTTTATCAATATCTAAACTTTGCTTAGATTCATCAAGCCACTCACCTACTCTGTTAATTATGCCATCTTCAGCGGTATCTACAGATTCATGTGATGTTTTATTAACATTATCAATTTTAACTGAGGCCATTTCTAACTCAGCCTGAGCTTCTATAAACTGTGGTTGCAAATAACTTATATAAACCGCTTCATTGATTAATGCAACGACAGGTACTGAAAATCTAACAAATATCATCAACACCAGGCTTTTATTAATAACTGACCAGGGAATAGACTGCACATCTAACTTTTTAAAGATGCCCCAGGTATTAGCAAGATAGAGCAACATCAGCACTGTTAATAACACATTTACAAAAACAGAAGATGTAATTTCAAGAAATAACCGCTGAATACCCAATGATGAACCACTAACCATGACAACCCACGAAAACCTCTCTACCAAATCGTTTATCGGGTCAAGAATTTGACCGGGAGCAAAGGTTAGCCCGACACCTGCTGGTGATAATGCCACCTCAGTACCCTGAGCAACTGATATCACACCATTTAAGCTTCGTGATAATGCAAACGTAATCAATGCACGCTCAATTCCCGCTTCTGTGTACTCTTCAGCTATTGAATCAAGTAATTTTGAGTGAGTCAGAATAATCACTAACGCAGCTAAGCAAGTAATTAGAGCATTTCTCAATGTTTTTTTAGTCAAAATAATGTCTCTTTAATCATGATTGGTCAAAATTTATTGCATCAAGGTTAATTAAAATTGATATCAGCATGCAAAAATGAGGCAGTAACTTTTAGTTATGTTAATGGAAACTAATAAAAAGTGTAAAGATATCCGATCAAATAAAAAAGCCATATCTTACGATATGGCTTTATAATTTTAGTCTATTTTCTAAAGAGAATATTAGTTAATGCAATAATTCTGATACTGTATTAACGGCTCTTTAATTTCATTATCGATATGAGTGACTGGTATTTCATTGGTATAGTTTGATTCATTAAATTCAGTAATGGCGGCTGGGTGCACTCTGTACATGCCTTTTCTTATTCTAAACAGGTACTTAGTATGCGTAGCACTGTACTGCCCCGTTTCTATTACTGCTGCTGGTAAAAACGAGTTTATATAATCAGATTTTACATCTTGGAAATATGATTTGAATTGTTTTAAACTTACTGTGGTACCAAAGTCATCAATTTCTCCTAGCTCTCCGCTAGATACAGCCTCCATAAAACGTTGTTTTAAAGTCATTTATGTACTCCGTTTTAAATTTAATATAAGTATTCGCTAATATTTATTTTGGCGAATACGATGCTTTATACTCTACAGCAAGAATACAGCAAATCTTGTGCCAATTAGTGGCTGGTGGTTAGCGTGAACTTTAGAATCAAGTACGCTTCTCTTATTTCTATGAACTTTAAGTTATCTCCACCCTTATCAGGATGGTAAAGCATGATTAATTGTCTATAAGCCTGCTGGACATCTTCCCAGCTTGCGCTAGATTTTAACCCGAGTACTTGTAGGGAGTCTAACCGCTTATCATATTGATGGTTCCTGTGATTGTATTCAGTAAAACACGTCCAAAAGCTGCTTAACAGGTCTTCAACCGTTTTATCATTTGCTGAATCGTAGTTATCCCAGTTGAGATAATAATCGCTTAAGGCTTTATCCCCTGACTCCACGGATAAATTGTTACCACTATCTGAATTTAATGGAACTAAAAGAATTTTAAGCGAAGATATAATTAGGTCAGACCCTGAGCCAATAAGATCAGATTTGAGTTGATATAAAGCATTCATGACAACAAAATTTTTACGAAAAATTTTCATCTCATAGCTCTCATCAGAGTCACAATTCGATAAATTATAACCTTGCTCTTCGAGCATTAGCATTAACTGATACAGGTCAATCGAATTATTAGCTTCTTTTAAAGTAGCTAAAACGGATAATACTAAAGGATTATCATTAAGCATCAGATAAATCAAACACCTGATGACAAACACTATTAAAAGCACTGGGCTCCCACTGCGCTAATTGTAGCCCGAAAACTCTTAATGGCAAATTTGAATAACGCACTTTCTCAACAACCTCATTTTTTATTTCGAAACGACCATCACTTATTAATAAAATATCAGCCTCGCCCCACTGCTGATCACTCTGTACGTTTAACGCTTTTAAAAGCACCCCATCAATATCAGTACCACCATTAAAAGATAAACTAAGAAACTTAATAACAGATGTCCAACCATAGTCTAAATTTAATTCTAGCTGAATAATTTCATCCGGGCCACTAAAGCAAAACAGGTAGCAGCTTCTATTTTCAAGGTACGCTATTCGCATAGCTTCAAGAGCAACAGCTTTTGCCAGAACTTGTGCTCTGCCCCTCATAGAGGCAGATGTATCAACACAAAGTATCATTGGTCCATTAACTTTCACAGACGTTGTCGATATCAGTTGGTGATTAAAAGAAGATAATTCAATATCTGGCACATGCTCCGATAACAGACCTTTATAATGATAATTTAATAATTGACGCTCAGCACGCCTTAAATGCCAGAGCATTTTGAGTTTAGAACTGCCTAACATAGCTAATTCAGATGATACCATTCTAGAAACGTCATCACCTAAGCAAACACCTGTAACACTGTTTATGGCCCGCTCATCTGGTAGCACATTATCAGTTTTATTACTATGTAACTCTATCTGGTTAAATCTATTTTCCTTATGTTGATTAAATAAATCACTTTTCGATCTACCAATCATATGTAATATTGAACGAATTTTCCTGGATTTTTTTATTGTTTGATGCGTGTTAATCAATTTGTTTAGATCATTATTTGATTCAATTCCTTTACTTAAATCCCAACCTAAATGCCTTTCTAAAGAAAAATCTTTATTAAGCTCCTGCATTGACTGATAGCGTTCATCTGCACTAATAAAAGAGTCATAATCAAGTTTACTATCTTTAAGATTATCAATATCAGTCGTATATTTACTTATATCTGCTTTTTTTTCAGGGGCTGATATTTCATCCTTGATTTTATCCAACCAGTTCAATACATTTAACAAAACATCGTCGGTGTATGATTCATTATTAACTGTATTATTTAACAAGTCCTTATCATTCAAGTGAATATAAATAAAATCTACTAGTTCAATGTCTAGCCATTTTAAAAGCGCCTCCTTATTAACTATTTCACCTTTTAATAGAGCGCTTCTAATTTCCAAAACACCTAAAGATCTTTGTTCTAAACTATGAGAACCAGGTAAACCTGATGACGGTCTATATTGATGGGTGATAAGGCGTTGATAGATATTATCAGGGATTTCATCCAGATAACTTAATGTGGCAGAGTCTACCTTTGACATAATAAAAATTTCAAAGTAATTAGGCGTTTTATCTACTAACGTTTAAAGATTCACTAACGACTATAAGTGCTAGTAAACGCTGATTATAATCAATAAGTTTAGGTGTTATAGCCAAGATATGGCTATATGCTGTATCGACTAAACTACCCGCTAACCATAAATGACTATTTTTAATTTCAGAAAGATCCGCCTGGACTTGAAGGTAATTTTCAGATAAATCATTCACTTCCTGAATTACTTCATGTAACTCAGACTGCTGATTTTTAAGATAATCTACAGAATATAAAAATGGCTGATCGAGCGCATCATATTCAACTCTATTAACTAGTCTATTTTGTGTATTATTAATATAATTCTGAATATCAACCCAACGTCCATCTATATGAGTTTGTTTATAGCTTTCATCAAAAAACTTTTGTTGCAGCTCGTCCAAAGTGTAGCCTTTACCATCATTGGTTCTGTCTATCTGGTCTGGGGGTGCCATAAACAAAACTGCATCATTTCGCTCCGCCAGCTTTACACGTTCATGCTGTGTAGTAATCTTGCCTTCCGGTGTTTTATACAAATACTCTCCGTGGCTATTGGTTTTATGAGTGCGTTTCTTTGCATCCGTATCTAGCTGCGCCTCCCATGTAATAACAAGCTTTTCAATTCTTTTAGCTACAGCAGCAATATCAAGATTTAATTCTTCAATGAACCAGTCGTTTAATTCATCTAGTTGCTCAGGTTTTTGCCACATTAAGTGGGCTAACAATACACAATCCCATATAACTACACTGTCTTTACCATTAGTATACGCACACACTTGCAGAAATTTTAAAGCTTTTCTCCATCTTCTATCTGATATATAAATTGACTTCTCTGAGAGATAAGCGCGTAGATTATGAATCAGTTTATGAGCCGCTTCACTTAATACTACAGTTGCAGATTTTATTTGTATATTTTCAATATCTACAACACTAAGTGTTTCAGATAGTTCTAGCTTATAATTGTTTGGTGAAAGGTATAATAGTTCATCAAAACCATTATCACTAACCGGTGCTACCTGATAGCGCAAGAGAAAACGATCAAATAAAGCATCAAGCCCTTCATCTTCCGGAAGCTCATTACTTGCCGCTATCACACTTATTAAAGGCGTTTGTTCCCTTACACTTCCATTATCAAACTCTCTTTCATTTAATAGTGTTAACAATGAATTTAGAATAGCGCTATTGGCTTTAAAGATTTCATCAATAAATGCAACACTGGCATCAGGTAAGTAATTTTCGGTGAGACGATGATATCGATCGTCCTCTAAGGCTTTAATCGACAATGGGCCAAACAACTCTTCTGGCACAGAAAACCTAGTTAGCATACGTTCGAAATAATTTATGTTTGAAAATACATTACATAACTTACGTGCCATTTCACTTTTAGCAGTGCCCGGTGGACCAAAAAGTAAAAGATGCTCACCACTGAGTGCCGCAAGCAATGACAAACGGATTGGAACCGTACGCTCTATAAGATTAGATTCAAGATATGAGAAAATATTTTGTAGTTTTGTTTGCATTTGAATTATACGATTATTATGTATACAAATCCGATCAAGCTTAGATTAAGTAATGATTAAATACCCTGTAACTTCTCATTGAGATAGAACTGGAAAACACTTAGTTACGCTTAGTATTAATAGGTAACATTACTTAACTAATGCTCACCCTTAGGCTTTCGAACACCAGCAAGGCGATTACCCTGTTTTTGAGGACCACCCAATGGAAATATCTTATGTAAATAACGCGTATTCCCTTTATCTTTTCCCCAGATTTTTTTGAAATATTTAATCATATCTCTAACTGGAGCCTGTACATTATTTTCATCATAATAATGTCGTATATACTTAATAATTTCCCAGTGCTCATCAGTTAATTCAAGCTCTTCGAATTTCGCACGTACATGAACAAAATTTTCAGACCACTGATCAAGATCGAGCAGATAACCTTCACCATCGAGTAAAATTTCCACTCCATCTACGACGGTTGTTTGTGTTTGCATATTTGGGTAGTAGATCTTTCCCGCCATAATAGCTCCTATTTAACGTTTTCAATATATTTTTTAATGTGTATCTGCAATGATGCCCGCCTGGACCACATTGGCTAAACCTGTTTCACGTGCATGTTCTTCAAAGCCTTTATTTTTCCAGAAAAATGCTCCAGGCATAGTCGTTGGTACAACCATCACATAAAACATAGCTCTGCTAATAATGGATGAAACTAATACACTTACTGCAATTAAAAGCCAAATTTCTAATGCTACTGCTGACTCCCCACCAGCAATCATTAAAGCAGCTGAAATTATTATGTTTATCAGCAACAGACCATATCTTAATAAATTCGTTTTACCAAAAGTAGTAACCTGTTCGTAATATGAAACTGCACCTTCACGTCCCTTAACATTAAGGTGCTTGGCGTGAAAATAATGCCCTATAGCTTCTATCAAAAGCCCTGTTAACATAACAGCTGCTAGCAGCTGGATTAAATCAGACACAGAAAGATTGTTGTATATGAAAAATGGCACAAAAAACAAACCTGTAATCAAACTACCTAAAGACAGCATATTTCCATAAAATGCTGTTAGTACCTGCCAATGATTCCAGAATGGACGTGCTTCAATACGATATATTTTGTGCATAAAGTAAATCGCAATGGGGCCAGATATGGCAGCAGCATAAGCAAACAATGTAGCCGCTTGTTTAGCGATTTCAAATTCGCCAAACTGATCATATACAAGCAAGGCTAAAAAATGCGCGGCTAAACTATTAAAGAAAACAGCTATACCGGCAACTTCGCGACTTACAGGAGAATACTTCAGATTATTAAATGCACGATAGAATCGTAATGGCTTACCCAAATGCATTGTTGATAAGAACAAGCCTACAGCCTGTAAGCCCAGCATAACAAATAACATAGGCAAGTATCCGGAAGAGCTAACCACTTGCTGCGCTGACTCTAAACCAATAAGACTACCGATAAACATTAGTAAAAATGCGCCAATCACTGCCTGTGAGACTAGAGTAAATATCACTAACGGATCTTCACGTGAACGCAACTTATCCAGGTTCCAGTGACGTGCTATTCCTTTCGTCTTATCTACTACCGGTTCAAATACACCTGATTCAGTATTTTTATGATACTTTACCGCCATACTGTCCGTACGTGTCATTTCATTGGGCATGCTACGGGTTTGTTGAAAACGTATATTTGGATTAGTAATATCTGACCGTGGGAAGCCAGGTATTTCTACCTTAGCCTGTTCTCTATTTTCAGGTGTGCTTTCTATAACGCCAAAATTTAATGCATTTCCCAGGCAGGCAGAGACACATGCAGGCTTTAAACCAACTTCAAGCCTGTCTACGCACATATTACACTTACTAACCTGTCCTTTAACCGGGTCAAGTTGCGGTGCATTATACGGACAAACCCATGTGCAGTAACCACAACCAAAACATATATCCGGGTCTTGTAAAACGGCTCCATACTCTGCAAATTTAGTATAGGCACGAGTCGGGCAGCCTTTTAAACAAACCGGATCATCACAATGATTACAGGCCATTGAAATATTTAAACGTTTAAAATCAGGGTAAGTTCCACCTTCTACATAACCAACAGAACGAAATGCAATGTGTGCAGGGTTATCATTCTTTTCACTGCAGGCAGCCTCGCATGCATGACAACCAATACAGTTATCCGCAGTAAAATGAAAACCATGTTGCTTATAACGATTAGGGTTTTCACCAATACTTGAATCTAAATTTATATTCAGACTTTTACCATGAAGATCACTACCAATATCAACGGTTTGAATGGGTTTACCATAACAATTCGTTTCTTTAATAGTTTCATTATTTAAAAATGCATATTGAGGTTCGTCGCTTCTTACCTGGAACATAAATTATCTTCGTTTATATTAATATAATTAATTTCGTCATCTCGATATCAGCTAGAGATAACATCCTTTATTGAAGTCTTAATATTCACGCGCTTCAACATTACGTTTAGCTGCTTCTTTTTGATCAACGAGTTCAATACGTACCGCATTTTGTTTAAATGCGGGTTGCCTTGAATGAGGATCAAGCAAACCAAGAGTAAGGCGATTAACACAGTCATGAAAATGAAAAGGTATAAACACCATATCCCTGGGTATTCTCTGCGTAAGCTGAACCATTACAACCGCATCACCACGACGTGAAACACAACGCACATACGATTGATGTTCAATGCCTAATTCAGCCGCTGAATCTGGATTCATTTCCATATAAGGTGTTGGTGAGAATTTATTCTGATTTCCAATTTTTCCAGTACGGGTTCGAGTATGGAAGTGCTCAACTACACGACCTGAGTTTAACCAGAATGGATATTCCGTATCTGGACGTTCATTATTATCTACAAAAGGTAGAGGAATAATTTTAGCTTTCCCATCTGGGTACGGAAATTTTCCATCACTATATAATCGTTGCGCTCCCTTCTCATCGCCTTCACGACAGGGCCATTGCAAGCCTCTATTTTTCTCAATTTTATCGTAGCTCATACCGGATATATCCAGGTTTCGATCTTTGCCCTTTGATAATTCTTTCATCTCTTCAAACATATCTTCTGCATTTTCAGAGAATTTCATTTTTAAGCCATTATAAAAGCGTTTTGATAAATTACTAAATATCCATAAATCAGGTTTTGAATTTGCAAATGGTTTAGCGACATTGGTAACACGATTTACACGTCGTTCTGTGTTAGTAAAACAACCATCTTTTTCTGCCCAAATTGCTGCGGGTAAAAACATGTGCGCATATTTTGTTGTTTCTACATCTTCATAGGCATCTTGCACCACAAGAAAATCGAGCTTCTCAAGTGTTTTACGAATTCGGGATGTATTTGGCATTGAAGTCATTGGGTTGGTACCAATTAACCACAAACCTTTAATTTGACCTGTTTCTATCGCCGGAAAAATATCGGTTTGATACATGCCGCGTTGTTTAGGTAAAAACTCAGGGTCGATTCCCCAGTAATCAGCTATCTCCTGCCTGTGGTCAGCATTTTCTAGTGCACGATGACCGGGTAAACCTGAACAGGATGACCACTCTCGCGTACCCATAGCATTACTTTGCCCCGTTATTGAAAGACTGGTTCCTCCAGGCTTACCAATATTTCCTGTAATCAGGTTTAAATTATTAATACCCACTACACCATCTGAGCCATGAGTACTTTGATTAATTCCCATTGTCCATATAGACATAGCCTTACCCGCTTTTGCGTAGAGACGTGCTACGTTTCGAATAGTATCCTCATCTATTCCACAAATTTTTGATGCTGATACGGGATCATAATCTTCCACAATAGACTGAAACTCTTCCATGCCATTTGTATTTTTCTCAATGTAATCCATATCAGCAAGATTTTCATCGATGATTACATGAGCTAATGAGTTTAAAAGTACAACATCGGTACCTGGGGTAATCGCTAAATGCATATCAGCAAATTGCGCCAGCATAGTGACTCGAGGGTCGATAACAATCAGAGGAAACTTGCGCTTCTCCATTGCCTCCTTCATGCGCCAGTAAATAATAGGATGCTGCTCAGGAAGATTAGAGCCAAATGCGATTAAACAATCGGTCTCTTCAAAATCTTCGTAACAACCCGGGGGACCATCAGCACCAAACGAACGTTTATAACCAGATACCGCAGATGCCATACAAAGCGTTGTATTACCATCATAATTATTTGTGCCTATAGCACCACGGGTTAATTTACCCAGCGCATAAAATTCTTCCGTTAAAATTTGCCCGGTTGAAACTACAGCGAAGGCATCACGCCCATATTCGTTTTGAATAGTTTTAATATTATCAGCCATGGCATCCAGAGCTGAATCCCATTCTGTTTCCTGATACTCGTCTAGTCTGGAGTTACGAACCAGAGGCGTACGGCCACGTCCTTCAGTTTTAAATAACTCGTGTTCAAAAATACCTTTTATACAAAGCTTGCCACGATTAACATCTGCACCGCCAACCCCTCGCGAAGAAACTGCCTGACCTTCTCCATTAATACCAACTTCAATTGAACAACCTGTTGAACAATAACCACAGGTTGTGTATTTCCATTCAACTACACCTTTGTCAGCTATTTTTATAGGATTTTTTTTATTACGGCCGAATAACATGGGCGGGGTAACTCCAGATTTAAATTAATTTATACTTTTTATGTCACCCTGAACTTTGTTAGCGATGACAACGAAATAGGACTTTATTTTAGTTCCAAAAATATTTTTCCGCTTTCAATCTTAGTTTCATAGTGCCCTGTACAACCTTCATCAGGACCTAAGGCTTCACCATTAGTTAAATCAATTTTCCAGTTATGTAACGGGCAAGTCACTGACTGACCGTGCACAATACCCTGGGATAACTTACCCTGTTTATGGGGGCAGCTATCAGTTACTGCGAATACTTCGTTGTTACTATTTCGAAATACCGCTATATCTACATCACCGTTTTTAATAACACGTGCGCCTAATACTGGAATATCTTCTACTGAGCCTACTTCTATCCAATTTGACATGATTTTTTACCTTATTCTTTAATCTGATTTTTCATATGTAACTATTCAGGTTGCTCTTATACAGCTTCAGGGCAATGCGAAAAATGTAAGTTTACAAATGTAAATTCCCATTTAACGTAGCCATGGAGTCATATAGGAGAGAGTTGGATAGTTACATTAGCCAATTACTTTTAATGGAGTAAACTCATGAGCATCAACACCATTAGTTGAGCGTTCAGTCCACGGATCTTCCTGAGATCGGGTTACCGCTTGCGAGAACTTAAAGCGTTCAGCAAGCTGTTTACGTTTTTCAGCATCATCAACTATGCTTTCTTTAACATAGGTAAAACCTACTCGCTCAATCCATGGTGCAGTACGCTCCAGATAACGAGCTTCTTCACGATAGATCTGACAGAAAGCGGCTGCATATTCCAGCACTTCTTCCTCTGTATCAACTTTAGTTAACAAATCAGTTACGCGTACTGCAATACCACCGTTACCACCAATATGTAATTCGTAACCTGAATCTACACACACAACACCAAAGTCTTTGATGGTTGCTTCTGCACAGTTACGTGGGCAACCTGATGCGGCCATCTTGAATTTATGCGGCATCCATGAACCCCAGCTTAATTGCTCAAGCTTGATACCAATACCGGTTGAATCTTGAGTACCGAAACGACACCAGTCTTTACCAACACAGGTTTTAACTGTTCGTAGTGCTTTACCATACGCATGACCGGATACCAGACCTTCATCGTTTAAATCTTTCCAGATTAATGGCAACTCTTCTTTCTTAACACCGTAAAGACCAATACGCTGTCCGCCCGTTACATGAACCGTATCAAGATTAAATTTTTCGGCGACATTTGCGATAGCACGCAATTCTTTAGGCGTAGTCATACCACCCCACATACGTGGAATAACCGAATAGGTACCATCTTTCTGAATATTTGCGTGAGCACGTTCATTAATAAAACGCGACTGATAATCATCTTTTGATTCTTCAGGCCACGAACTAATTACATAGTAGTTAACTGACATACGACAAGCCGCACAACCATCGTCATTTTTCCAGTTTAACTTTTTGTAAACATCTTTAATCGAAGTTAACTTCTGATTACGAATCTGTTCACGAACATAATCGTGAGTGTGATCAGTACAGGCACAAATTGGCTTAGCTTCTGGAGCAGCATAATCACCACCCAGAGTTGATTCTAATAACTGTTCAACAAGACCTGTACATGAACCACATGAAGAGGATGCTTTAGTGTGAGCTCGTACATCATCTAAGGTAAATAAACCTTTAACAGTAATCGCATTAACCACATCCCCCTTGGTTACACCATTACAACCACAGATTTCTGCATCATCTGACATGTTTGCAACAACATTGCCACCATGCCCCGAATCACCTAAGTGACCTTGACCAAACATTAATGCATCGCGAATATCAGAAATATTGGTACCTTCACGCATTAACTGGAAGTACCACGATCCATCAATCGTATCGCCATATAAAACAGCACCCAGTATTTTTTCGTCTTTAATTACAATCTTTTTATAAACACCACGGCTAGCATCACGGACCACAATATCTTCTGTGGTTTCATCACCCATGAAGTCACCCGCTGAAAACAGATCAATACCAGTTACTTTTAATTTAGTTGAAGTAATAGTGCCTTGATAAATTCCAATACCATATTCAGCCAGATGATTCGCGCATACTTTTGCCATTTCAAACAAAGGTGCAACCAAACCGTAAACCATGCCACGGTGCTCTATACATTCACCAATCGCATAGATTTTTGGATCGTATGTTTGCAAGGTATCGTTAACCACAATTCCGCGCTCACAGTGCAAACCAATTTTCTTAGCCAGTTCGATATTCGGGCGAATACCTACCGCCATCACAATTAAATCTGTTTCAATCTCAGAGCCATCAGAAAAAATGATTTTTTCTACTTTTCCATCACCTTGAATTTCAGAAGTTGAAGCTTTCATTTTAAACTTCATACCCTGCTCTTCTAATGAGTTCTTTAACATCTCACCAGAAATATCATCCATCTGGCGCTCCATTAGCCAGTCCATTAAATGTATAACGGTTACATCCATGCCCTGCTTGATTAAGCCGTTTGCTGCTTCAAGCCCTAAAAGACCACCACCAATAACTACAGCTCTCTTTTTGGTTTTGGAAGTATCTATCATTGTGTCTACATCTTTAATATCGCGGAAACCAATAACACCAGGAAGATCATGACCAGGGACAGGAATAATAAAGGGATCAGAGCCTGTTGATATCAACAGACGATCATAATTAATTGTTGTGCCGTTATCTGCTGTTACCGTGCAAGCCTTTCTATCAACATCGGTTACTTTTACGCCTTTATATAATGTGACATTGTTATCGGCATACCATTGATCGTCATTAAGCATGATTTCATCAATCGTTTTTTCACCACATAACACGGGAGATAACAATATACGGTTATAATTTCCGTAAGGCTCAGCACCAAATACGCTTATGTCATATTTGTCTGGCGCAATTTCCAGCAGTTCTTCAACGGTACGCATACCTGCCATACCATTACCAATAACGACTAGTTTTTCTTTCATGTGTTAACTCCATAGATGGGGCAAATTTAGTGATTTAGCTAAATAATGCACCAACCATGCCAATTACAGTAACCTATTGATATATATATTAAATAATAAATTTTATTGTATAAAAACAAGATAAATAGAACACCTGATCGCACCATATTAGTGCGACGCACCTGTTTGCAGCATTAAATTAACTACTTATATTGTTAAACACACACGAGAAACAACTAATACCCAGCTTGCGAATGCATATAAGTATTTATGCACCAAAAACTACCAATCCAGTTATGCAAATCATGAAACCTCTAATCTTTGCACCCATACTGTGCAAAGCGTAGGTTTTTTAGAAGCAATTAATTCGCTAACTATTTGTATTTTAACTATTTATTAAACATGGCAGATATATTGCTGAAAGACTAGAAATTTAAAATTTGGGATAAAATACAAATGAACGCTTCAAATGGCATCAAGATATTTTCGTTTAGCGGCAATACGCGCATATTGCACCTTTCATGGATAGCATTCTTTATAACCTTTGTAATCTGGTTTAACCACGCCCCCTTATTAGCTGCCATGCGCGAAACAATGGGGTTGAGTGACCAGCAAATTAAAACACTATTAATACTGAATGTAGCTCTGACTATTCCAGCTCGAATTATTATCGGAATGTTGGTTGATAGCTTCGGACCTAAACGCATTTACTCATTTTTGTTAATGGTCTCCGCCCTGCTCTGTTTTGGTTTCGCAGCGGCACAAAATTTTGAACAACTTGCTTTCATGCGTTTTTTATTAGGCTTTTCAGGTGCCGGTTTTGTTATTGGTATTCGTATGATTTCTGAATGGTACCCAGCTCGTCAGGCAGGTATCGCACAAGGCATTTATGGTGGATGGGGTAACTTTGGCTCTGCTGGTGCCGCAATAAGCTTACCGACTATTGCTCTTTTATTTGGTGGCGATGATGGCTGGCGCTACGCTGTAGCAAGCACCGGTGTACTGGCTTTTGTATACGCTTTCGTTTACTACTTCAGTACACATGATACACCCAAAGGCTCAACCTATTTTAAACCAAAGAAAAGCGGTGCCCTGGAAATTTCCAGTAAAACTGATTTTATTTTATATCTGATTATGAATCTACCTATGTATGCAGCCTTAGCTGTTCTTACCTGGAAATTAAGCCCAGCAAATATTGGCATGTTGGAAGCCGGGGTTACGAATACAATTTATGCTGCTTTAGCCACTATCTACATATTCCAGTCATTCCGTATGTTTCAGGTTAATGCACATATATTTAAATCAGACGTACCTGAAATCGAACGTTACCAGTTCAGCCAGGTTGCCGTATTAAACCTGGCCTACATGGTAACGTTCGGTTCTGAGCTTGCCATCATTTCAATGTTGCCTTTATTCTTTATGGATACGTTTCAGTTATCTCCCGCAGGTGCAGGTTTAGTTGCATCGATATTCGCTGGATTAAACTTGATCATGCGTCCAGCTGGTGGCTGGATTTCTGATAGATATGGACGTAAACGTAGCCTGGTTATTATTATGTTTGGCCTGATAATTGGTTACGCCATGATGAGCCAAATTGATGCAAGCTGGTCTCTTGTAGGCGCGATGGCTGTAACTATCTTTTGCTCTCTGTTTGTTAATGCAGGCAATGGAGCCGTGTTCGCTGTTGTACCACTAATAAAACGACGCCTGACGGGACAAATCGCAGGCATGACTGGTGCCTATGGAAATGTTGGTGGCGTTACCTTCTTGACCGTACTGTCATTTGTATCATCTGAGATATTCTTTTTAGTGATTGCAGGTGCCGCTGTATTTGTATTTATAGCAACGGTATTAGTACTTAAAGAACCGTCTAACAAGATGACCGAAGTACTACCTGACGGAACAGTTCAGGTTATTGAGACTTAGTATGAAAAGCTATTAAGCAATCAGCTTTCTAAAAAGCTGAACAGTACCTCGTCATCCCGCTATGCACAGCCGGTATGACGAGATTTTACTTAATAGAATTCAGAACATGCATTACTATTTATGCTCTGTCACCTGTTATGATTCAACAGAAGTTGTTTAGGTAAATTACCGATCTGCCTAATTGTATTTACACAGGGGAAACCCCCTAAAAAATAACACTAACCCCTGAGCAGAGAAAACCGGATAAGAACTATATGAGCAGCCAATTAAAAATCAACGTAGCACAAAGCTCAGATGCAGGTATAAAAGAACAAAACGAAGACTCCTATGGCATTATTACTCCAGAAGGGCAATTGCTTGAGAATAAGGGCATTACCGCAATTATTGCTGATGGCATGGGAAGCTGCGCGTTTCCCAAAGAAGCATCGGAGTATGTTGTCAAAG